>SCPN01000192.1_pt1 | contig 39530 bp, 57 predicted proteins | sample 6106831 | NCBI WGS metagenome assembly SCPN01 (sample SAMN10720447, study PRJNA508395) | human gut metagenome | isolation source: Participant 1, 0 month | reverse complement strand
AGGCGTTCAATGAACTTGGTGCGGAAGTTGTTCCGCTTTCGGCGAATCAAAGGTGTTATATGACTACTATCACCTTGGAGATGAGGGGAGCTTTGACTTTGACATCAGGGAAGCCAAAAAAGTGGGGGCAGATTTCCGCAACGATTTGTGTAACGGTATGATACAGTTCTACCCGGATTACTTCAAGGACGAGAAGAAATATTGCAGGGCATTATTTATCAAAATACCCTTCAGTCTTTCAGACCGTTTCTTAAATGAAATCACTTCCCTTCCGGTTCATTCCATTACCAGCATTGATGTTGTACCGATTCCGAAGGACATGACAACAAAATTCTTCAAAGAAATACCTCGGTATTGAGTCGGATATTATCAAGCAGCAGAGGGTAAGAAACAAGAACAATGATTTTTCTTCGAAATCTCTATAACAAGCGAATTGAGAAAAAGAGATTGAAATCATGGATGATGTGCGTGAGAATGACCAGTGCCTTTACTATGCTTAGCCACAATTATTCTCATGGCAGACTCGAAGGAAGAATTGGACATGACCGAAAACGGTGGAAACCATCGGCAAGCGAAATTCCGTTACCATTGAGGAACATTATCTCAGAAACAGAGGGCATTAAATGCAGCACTTCCTATCGGTGTCAGACAGGTTGAAACCATGCGTACCATGCTGACACAGAGCCTTGCTTTGATGCCTTTTAACGTCAGGAATTAAATGATGGAAGCAGGTGCTATTACGGCATCAATCAGGTATCGAAGAATATAAATATTGAAAACCGCAAAAGCTCATCAATGGAAACAGGATTCGTGTTCGGTGTTCCGGGTTCCGGTAAGTCCTTCTTCTGCAAGATGGAAATGGGAAATGTCTTTTTAGGAACGGATGACGAGATTATCGTTATCGATCCGATGAACGAGTATTTTGACATTTACTTATACCTACGGACGGAAGTAGTCAATATGTCTACCTACACGGACAACTATATAATGAATCCTCTGGATATGGATGTCTAGGTCTTGATTTGAACGATAGCAAGGGCATGATCCGTGAGAGGGAGAGTTTATGCTTGGTCTCTTTGCGAGCAGTGTATGGGTGAGCCTTAACTCCGCCAGAAGTCCATTATTGACCGATGCGTGAAAGCTCTATATCGACATTTACCAGAAGCGGGGAAGTATGTGCCTGTCATGTCAGACTTTTATGAGATTTTAATGAACCAGCCAGAGGAGGAGGCAAGGACATTTTCCTTAGAGCTTTTGTCAATGGTTCTTTGAACATCTTTAATCATCAAACGAACGTTGACGTTGATAACCGTTTCACCGTTTACGGTATCCGTGACTTAGGTACGGAGCTTAGTCCTATCACAATGCTCGTTATGATGGAAGTATCCAGAACCGTATCATTGCAAACGGAAAGCGTGGCGTGGCAACATGGCTGTATATTGATGAGTTCCATATACTTCTCAATTCGGAGTTATTCTGCGAAATATTTGCAGCTCTGGAAAAAGGTTAGAAAGCAGGGCGGTCTTTGTACTGGCATCACGCAGAATGTCGTGGATCTTTTGCAGAACTACACAGCGACAACCAAACTCCGAGAGTTTGTTGCCCTGTTAAAGCAGGCAAATACGGACAGCTCCAAATGGCAGAGGTTATTGGTGTATCAGAAGCACAGCTCCGCTTCGTAACCAATGCAAGAGTGGTATGGGACTGATGAAATGCGGAAATGTGGTAATTCCTTTTGACAACCAGATTGAAAAAGGAACAGACCTTCTACAACTCTACAACACAAATATTCATGAAAAATTGCCTTAGAGAAAGCAAAATGCGGTTGACATTGGCTGATTCTCATGTTAGATTATAGGTAATGAAAGCTTAAGTGCTTTTGCGGCGATAGAGAGGAGCTACCCGTCGCTTTGCGGGCGATACAAATACAAAGTTAGCCTCTGCCTATGGAATTATCATAGGACTGCTCCCAGAATTGCAATTCAAAAAAAGTTAAGCCTGAGCCTAACAGCCCAGGCATTTTTCTTTATATGGAAACTGGATTCCATTTCCAACGATGAGGGATAAGGATGGTTTTATGAAAGATACCCGCTTGTTGAAAATATTTAATGATACCAAAGATGTACTGTGCAAATATGATTATTATATTCATACTGCAAAACGAATACTGCATCTGACAAATACGGAACTGAAAATACCATTTGATGGGGCTTCAATATGTTGGCAGACCGAATCAGTTATGCCGGGGATTTTGGTGTATATGCAGTAAAGAAGGGCAGAATTACACTGGAGTCATTAGAAAAGCTCGTTAAGAAGTATTATAAAACAAAAGAAAAGCAGGATAGAATGTTAAAGCTGATACATTTGAAACTGGATTATCTTTACCTTTTACCGGAAATGATCTGCTCTTATTCAAAGTTGTATCTTTTTGATATTAACCATAATCCTGATTCGGAATTTGACAGCGACTATCTTTTAATTCACAGAATGGAAGATAAGGTACTCCATCTGGGGATAGTCAAAGCACAGGGGAAAGAAAAGGGATTGTGCCATTGTAATTCTTTTATTACAACGTATGTTGCAGAAAGAGATTATGATATTCTGTATCGTGATCTGTCACATTCCTATGAAATTACTAAAATTGTCCGTGAGGATAAGATAACAAAACAGGCAGAGGTTATTTACCAGAGTGAACAGGCATCTCTTAGAGAAAAATCAGGTATCGAAAAAATGCTGTATGCAGTTGGAATAGAACCGGAAGAAAAGCTGGTAAGATATATTATGAAGCTGAATGTAAAATTTGGAGAATATCATACGCTGGATATGCTTTCGGATACAGAACAGCTTATGAAGAAATGCCGTGACAAACGGGATGAGGCTCTGGTAAAGGATTTTATCAGTTTGTGGAGGAAATGTACAGATGGCATATAAACAGGAGCTTTGGGATGAGGCAAAAAGGAAATGTCGGCTCGGAGAAGAAGAAATCCGCATGGCAAAGGAAATGGGGCTTAACCCCCAAAGCCTGATAAGGAATATCCCAAATAAAAAGGAAATGTGGAAGGCTCCGGTAAAAGACTGGATTCATGATATGTACGAAAAAAGGCAGAGAAAATCGGAGCAGAAAGCAAAGCGGAAAAGAGAGAATAAACAGTAAATCACAGCATCTAAGCCATTGGTTTAGGTGCTATTTTTTTGCTCTTTTTCAGGAAGAAGGTGAGGAAAATTGAACATCAAAAAGGTGGATGACAAGCCGATGGTCATTCATACCAAAGAAAAGACAAAGCTTCATGTAAAGACTGCCCCGGAGACAAAAATCAAGGCGGGAAATGTCCTGACCGTAGAGAGGACTCCGAAGTTTGCCGGGGCAGAGAGGGAAGCAAAGGCAGACAACATGGATAAAAGAATGTCTGCATTAAAGGTAAAGTTTGCCACAAAGGACAGTAATGGAAAAGCGGATGCAGAAAAGCGTCTTTCCGATAAAAGAGGTCAGTCGGCTCAATCTTCCAGTGTAAAAAGTAAGTCCGTAAAAGAGGACATCAAAAAATCCATGCAGAAGGAAAAAAGCAAATATGCACAGTTTGAGAAATCAAAGCAGGATAGGGAAAAAGCCATTGGAAGGAAAAATGGCAGTACAGTAAGCACGCTTGCTTCGGTAGGTGCAAAGACTTCCTTAGACCAGATGGAGGGTGGCAGTGAGGTTTATGAGTCCTATATGGTTGCAGAAACTTATCCCGTCCGGTGGAAAGTGCCACAGATGCAGGCAGGAGACTTTACCGTACACAGGCAGCAAAGGCGAAAGAGAAGCGCATCAAGAAGGTGCAGGCTGGAAAGAAAATCAGTAAAAAGGCAGCAAAGGACAGTGCAGCAAAAGCGGCAAAGGAAACCTCAAAGGCAGCGGCAAAAGCAGCGGCAAAGGAAACCGCAAAGACCGCAGCAAAGGCGGCTGCAGCAACGGCAGGGACAGCCGCCGGAACTGCAACCACGGGAGTAGGAGGCGTGCTGATCGGTGCGGCAGCCGGAGAAGCTGTGGGCATTGCAATGGATAAAAGGATGTAAAAAACTCTACCAGAAACCGCATGATACAGCTCTTTGTTGCAAAACTCAGGCAGGAGGAAAATCAGGACAGCATTGGAAAAGCCTTAAAGGATATAGCGCTTATGCGTTTTTCCATGGTAGCAAAGTACATCATCCGGTATGTGGGGTTGTTTCTGCTTGCCCTGTTTGCTCTGGTGGCACTTGTGGCGCTTCCGATTATTGCTGTTATAGCGATTATCTATAATTCGCCCTTTGCCATTTTCTTTCCGTCCATATCATCGGGAGAAACCACGCAGGAGGTATTATCAGCCTATGTCGCAGAGTTTAACAGGGAGGTAAATGATGAACTGACGAACTATTCCGGTTATGATACCAGCGAAAAGATTTATGTGGATTTTGAGGGAGCGGGAGAGCCGGATAATTATTGTGATATTCTGGCGGTCTATATGGTGAAGTATGGAAATGGTGATACTGCTACGGATATGACGGATAAGGCAAAGGAAAACTTAAAATCCGTTTTGATGATATGCAGCTACACCATTACAAGCCGGACAGATACCTCGACAGATGAGGAAGGAAATACCACATCCACTACCGTCAAGGGAAGTCAAAGCTAAAGACCTTGACATGATTTCGGAGTATGGCTTTGATGAAGAAGAACAGGAAATGCTTGCAGAACTGATGAAACCAGAAAATCTGGCGATGATGGGTTATATAGGCGGTGGCGGAGATCCCGGCGAGACATTAAGCCCGGAACAGTATCAAGCGATTGTGGATGCAGTTTCCGATGCAAACGGAAAAAAGGTCGTGGAATATGCCTTGTCAAAGGTAGGATACCCGTACAGTCAGGATTTGAGGGACAGCGGTACACACTTTGATTGTAGCTCCCTTGCCTATTACGCATGGCAGAATGCCGGGGTAAACATTATGTATGAAGGTGCAAATACCGCAGCGGCAGAGGGCAAGTTCTGCTATGACCATAATTATCTGGTGAATTACGAAGAAATGCAGCCGGGGGATTTAATCTTTTACAGTTACAGTAAGAATGGAAGATTTTTCAACATTACCCATGTGGCAATCTATGTGGGTAACGGTATGGTGGTGGAAGCCGCCAACGAGCGGATCGGTGTTGTGTACCGACCTGTGCAGAGCAGAGCTTCGATTGTATTTATCGGCAGACCGAGATAGGCGGTGGAAAGAATGACAAAAAAAGAAACACCGGATTATGAAGCAGAGCTTATCCGGGAGTACGAACATTGGGAATATATGAAAGAGTATGGCGGAAGCGATCCTTTTTATGATGATGCGGGGAACATGAACCTGACACGCAACCACATCATTCATGCAAAGAAGCAGTTAGAGGAGTTGTATGGAGGGGACATGAGTAAATACCCGGAGATTTATTTTAGGGAGCTTCCTCCGGTTACGGAAAATGGGTATATGGCACAAGCCGCCCAAATCCGTGACCGGGCAGCGGAAGTGCTTGACACCTATCTTTCGGACGCAAATTTCCAGTTCCTTTTATGCAACAGGGAAATGCTTGGAAAGAAGGAAGCAGAGCAAATCAGCATTGACAACGTACTCGGATATGCCGGCGGGCTTGCAGGAGCTTTAAAAGAAGATGACCTGATTACCATGCGCAGGCACACGAAAAACCCGGATGGATACCGGGAGTCCTTCGCCCAGTGTGCAGAGCGCCTAAAACAGATATTAACTGAAAAGAGAAAGGATGCGTCAGGACAGATACAAAACGGTCAGATGACATTATTCCAGATTGGACTTGAGACAGGGCAGTGCCGATAGGCGCTGCCCTTTTTGGAGGTAGAAATGAAAGTTACAGAGATTATTTTAGTATCGGAAAACTGGAAAGGGACAGAAACCAATTTCCTCATGACAGTAGCTGACTATCTGAAGTATGTGGATATGGATACTTTTGACAGCCGGAAAGATGTTGCAGATTCCATGATAGAACTTGGAAGGACTTTGGGAAAGGAAAATGACTGGAGCGAACTGTATTTTGCAGGCAATAAATCGGTTGCTGCAAGATTCTGTGTGGATGACAGACAGCTTATGAAGTTTTTGAAGGGCTTTTATAACAGTACGGATCAGGAGACTGTATTTGATGAAAAACGATGCTCCGGGGAATGCCTGAATAAGCTGGCAGAGCTTGGTATGGATACCAGAGGAAAAGCCAGCATTGACAGTCTTTCTTATACAAGGCTGGATACGGTCTTTGAACAGGGGCAGACGCTCCGTAATTTCAACGGTCACGATTATCGTGTCATGGAAAAGCTGTCAGAAAGGAACCTGCTGTTAATGGACACCATGACAGGCAGCTTTGTGGTGGCACAGGGAACCGATTTATTTGCAAGGCATCCCCGTGGGGCAGAACCCACAGAGGAAAACAGCCTGATTGCGATTGAGTGGGGGCATGGACTGTATTTAAGCAGTACACCTTCTGCCATTGATTTTCACCATATCAGGCAACAGTACGGGACAGGAAGGAAGATAGAAGATATCTATCAGTACCGGGAGATGCTTCAGGACAGATTCTGTCTGTATTCCAACTTGGAAATGGATGATCGCATGAGTAGCAAAGCCAGAGAAGCAATCATGATGGCAAACTTTGAAGAATTTGGTACAAGCGATTTGGAGCATTTCAGAAAAGGACTGAACACAGGTCTTTATGATAAGGGCTTTGCAGAAATCGGAGAAATAAAACCGGAAAAATCAAGATAAGACAGGGAGGAAAAAAGATTGGAAAAACAGATAACAGGAAAAGAAATCAGAAAAGATATGGAGTATCTGGTTAAGCTGCTTCATAAGGAGTGGGAACGCAGCGGAAAGACAAAGGCACAGGTAACGGTCAGCCTTTCTGATGCAGTGGAAATAGGAAAGCGCATGGCAGGGGTAATTCACGATAAGCAGAAACAGCTTGAAAATGAGGAGCTGACCTTTCAGCAGAGCATGGAACTTTCAAAGCAGAACTTTGTGCTGCTTCGTCTGGTAAAAAAAGTGAAAAAGGCAGAGGAGAAAACCGTAAAGAAAGCGGATACGGAGTTTTTCGTGGAGCTTGACAAGGAAGAATACAAGCTCTTTGCAAAAATCGTAGGAACACAGGAGGGATAGAATTGGGGAAAAAGTACAATGTGATTTATGCTGATCCGCCCTGGCACTACAAGGTCTATTCCAAAAAGGGCGAGGGCAGAAGTGCAGAGAACCATTATCATACAATGGAAATCGAAGATATACGGTCATTACCGGTAGGAAACATTGCCGCTGATGACTGTATTCTTTTTTTGTGGGTAACGTTTCCCTGCCTGTTAGAAGGAATTTCTGTCATGGAAAGCTGGGGCTTTACCTACAAGACCTGTGGTTTTAACTGGGTAAAACGTAACAAAAAGTCGGACAGTTTTTTTCTTGGACTTGGTTTCTGGACACGTTCCAACTCGGAAATCTGTATCCTCGGTACAAAAGGCAGACCAAAGCGTGTGTCAAAGGCGGTGCCGCAGGTGTGCGATGCAAGGATTATGGAACACAGCAAGAAACCGGATGAAATCAGGGACAGAATAGTGGAGCTGTGCGGCGATGTCCCACGAATTGAATTATTCGCAAGAGAACGATACGAGGGTTGGGACTGTCTTGGAGATGCCATTGACGGAAAAGATATAAGAGAAGCAATACTGGAGGTGTAGAGCATGGGAGTAGATTATAAGGTCAGTCAGATATACGATGCCGGAATGAAGCAGATGGTTTCCAGCGAAAAGGATTGGAAAAGCGTATGCAGGCTGACAGGCAGACTCTACCGATATGAGTTTGACAATATCCTGATGATTTATATGCAGCGTCCGAATGCAACCTTAGTGGCAGACTATGACACATGGAAAGATCCCCGTGTGGGAAGGTATGTCAAAAGAGGAAGCAGAGGAATCGCCATTTTCCCGTCAAGGGCATTAAAGCCCCACATGAGATATGTGTTTGATATAAGCGATACCGGGGCAGGGAAACCCGCCTGACATGGGAGCTTGACGAGGAAAAGAGACAATCCTATGCAGCATATCTTGGCTGTGAAAATGCAGGCGAAAAAGAAGCAGCATTAAATTTCTTAAAGGACTTTACAGAAAACCGAATCGGAGTCATAATGGACTCAGAGTTCGGGGAGAGAATACCGAGCTTGTCCATTTGGCAGGAACAAACGAATATTGGTAGATGATGAAACGCAAGAGATTACGGCAGAGGAAGCGTTAAAAAGAAGTGTGGTGTATGCGGTATTTACACGATGCGGCTTAGACCTTTCCCCTGAAAAACAAGATTTTTCTTTCATTACCGCATTTACATCGGAAGAAGAAGTCTACCGTTTAGGATCACTTGTAAGCGATATATCCTGTGAAGTGCTAAGAAGTATTGCAAAGGAACTGACACAAACGGAAAGGAGTGCTTATGGCAGAAATGTTGATGTATCACGAGGGAGGGAGGATGCTTTATCCCAACCTGACATTACCGGAGGAGAAAGTGACCTTAACGAACCTCGGCAGGTTCGCGGTGAAGGCGGCAGTATCTGGAGGAGAACCACAGGGAGAAATACCTGACGCTGGTGAGATTCGGAAACTGGCAGAGAAGATGCAGGCCTATCAGATGATGGAAGTTCTGGAGAACGATTATCTGACCCAAAGAATCCGGAGTCCACGATGGAGATCAGCTCAGAGAACAGGCGAAGATGCAGGCGGAGAAATCGTGATGAAGGAAGTCGTTCTGAAAATTCCATTAGAGGAAGAAAAGGAACGAAAAGAACAGTTAAGCCGGGAGCTTGAGGAATTGGAAGCACTCGGCAGTACGGAAAAAGGAAATGAACAGGCTTCCTTTTCTTTTGAAAATGGCGAGGTTTTATACCGGAAAAAGTACACTTATACAAAACCTAAAACAGAGCTTGTTGTTCCCCACGATTATATCCGCGGGTGCTTTTAAAGGCAGCGGTTTTCCCATGGAAAACGCAGGATTTATCATATCTTTGAAACGGTGTCCGATCAGGGAGAGCGTGTAAAACAGATCAAAAAGGAATATGGTCAGGGCGGTGCAGGCTGGCCCGTAGACGGGTACGGACTGCATGGCTATGACACCTATCACGGAAAAGGGATTCGTTTCCAGTGGAGATGAGGAAGGCGAAAAGACGGATATTTGAACTGGAACGCTGTGGAGCGGGAGTTAAGTGTCCTGATTTGACAGGGGGAATACTACCAGTCGCCGAAAGACTATGTGACGGTAAAGCAGACCGAAGATGAAGCGGCAAAGCAGGAGGAGTCACTGTGGCAGGAAGCATTAAAAGCATACTTTAATGAGGAATACAGTACATTTCCGTGAAAACCCTTTTGTATGACATTTTTACCACCAACCTTTCCATAGAAGAAAAGGCAGAGTTTCTGGCTACGGTTTATGGGGAGGAAAGAGAAGATTTTTCCATGTCCGATACGGTTGGTGGTCCTTACGGGGAGAGCCGCATCACAAGGGATAAAGAGGGCGTTACCGTTTCTTTCGCAGCCGCCGGATGGTACAAGGAGAACACCGGGAAGATTACCGGTCCTTCACATGATAGAGGAGGACGATTATCTGTCGGCAGAGGTATTTGACAAGTTCAGTCAGAGTCCCCAGTCCTTTGCTGCAATGCCTTGGTTTATGGATATATACTATGAATACAAGGAGCGTATGCAGGAGCCGAACTTTGAAGCGATTGAGATTGAGGAGCCAAAGCAGAGTGAAGCAGAGCCGCAGGTACAGCAGACAGAACCCATAGAGAAGGTAGAGGGGGAAGTCATAGACCAGAGCGGAAATATCATAAAGCCTGCGGTTTTCAATGCTTCATATCCCAAAGCCTTAGAGCAGGTGGAGGGAGGAGGAGCTTAGGGAAGCAGTCGAGATTTATGTGCAGGACTGTTCTTCCATGAAACCGTTTCAGCCATTTTTACAGATGGTGCATGAAAGCGGTCTGCCAAAGCCGGATAAGCTTTATTTCCTAAACCGTATCGTCAACCATTATGCGGGCGAAGGGGAGACAGGACTGCCTATCACAACAATGCCTATGGGCTGATTGAGTATATCTCAAACCCGGACAGCTTTCTGGTGGATTACAAGAACCAAAACGGGGAGCGTAAGCGGACAAACGTCACCTACGAACAGCTTTACAGCGTGATGGAATATCTTGTGAGGGCAGGACTGTTTACGGATAAGGCTCGCATGGAAAGTATGAGAAAGACTTTGCCAGAATGCCCTATGAAAAGAAGTCTGCTCTGGAAAAGCAGTTTGAGGATAAACTGCAAATCCAAAACAGCAGGAAGAAAGCTGAAAACTTCCGCTTTGAAGCAGCGGAGCTTCCAAAAGCCGGGCAGAAAACAAGGTATCAGTGGAATGTGGAAGCCATCCGCCTGATGAAGCAGATTGAACTGGAGGGGCGAGCAGCCACCGCCGGGGAACAGAAAATACTTGCAAGGTATGTGGGCTGGGGTGGTATGGTAACGAGAACTGGAAAAAGGAATATGAGGAACTAAAGAGCCTTTTAACAGACAGCGAATATACAGATGCAAGGGAGTCTGTTACTACAGCCTTTTACACTTCGCCGGAAATCATTGGGGCAATCTATCAGGGCTTATCACAGTTTGGCTTCAAGCAGGGAACCGTCCTTGAGCCTTCCGCTGGTGTCGGTCACTTCTTCGGGGCAATGCCGGAGGAAATGAGAGGAAGCAGGCTCTACGGAGTGGAGAAGGATTCCGTTTCCGGAGGAATAGCGAAGCTTTTATATCCGGATGCCAAAATCAAGGTCAGCGGCTTTGAGGAAACACAGTTCCCGGATAACTTGATGTGGCAGTGGGCAATATCCCCTTTGGGGACTTCAAGCTCTATGATAAGAAGTACGCAAAGCACAACTTCCGTATCCATGACTATTTCTTTGCGAAGGCTCTGGATAAGGTCAGACCGGGCGGTATTGTTGCCTTTGTCACAAGCAAGGGAACACTGGATAAAGCGAATCCGGGTGTCCGCAAATATCTGGCGGAGCGGGCAGAGCTTATCGGAGCGGTAAGACTTCCGAATACAGCCTTTAAAGACAGCGCCGGAACGGATGTAACCAGTGACATTATTTTCTTACAAAAGAGGGAAAACAAAATCGTTACAGAGCCGGACTGGGTGCATCTTGGCAGGACTGAGGACGGTATCGCAGTCAACTCTTACTTTGTGGAACACCCGGAAATGATGCTTGGCAGGATGGAATATGACTCCAGAATGTTCGGCAACGAAAGCAAATACACAAGCTGTATCAACCATGAGGAAAACTTTGATTTAAAGTCGGCACTCTCACAGGCAGTAGGAAACCTGAAAGGGCAGATCACCGATGTTATGGAACTTGTGGACGCAGAGGAACCTGTCCGGGATATGATTGATGCTGATCGGATGTGAAAACTACACCTATACCTTTGCGGACGGAAAACTCTATTACCGGGAAAACTCCAAAATGTACTTAAAGGAGGTGTCTGCAGCTATGGAGGAGCGTATCCGATTGATGGATGAAATCCGTATCGTCACAAGGCAGCTCATTTTTATCCAGACGGAAGGGTGCAGCGATGAGGAACTTAGGTTCCAGCAGAAGCTCTTAAATGAAAAGTATGATGCCTATGTAAAGAAGTTCGGATTTATTACAGGCAGGGGAAGCCGGCAGGCATTTCAGGACGATGCGGATTATCCGCTTTTATGCTCTTTAGAGGTGGTGGACGAGGACGGAAATGTCAGAAAGGCAGATATGTTCCACAAGCAGACCATCCGGGCGAAAAATCAGGTAGACCGGGTGGAAACAGCATCGGAAGCATTAAATGTCTCCGTCAGCGAGTTCGGTACAGTCAATATTCCGTTTATGCTCAGTATCTATGAGCCGGACATGGAAGAAGCCTTAAAGGAGCTGCCGGAGGGAAGTACCCTTTCTTTGGATGCAGAGGCAGAGTTAAAGAGAGGACTTCTTATAGGAGAACTGGCGGGGTTAATTTATCTTGATCCAACCGAGTACAATGAGAACAACCTAAATGCAGGGTGGAAAACAGCAGATGAGTACCTGTCCGGCAATGTCCGTGACAAGCTTCGTATTGCGAAAGCCTATGCAGAGGAAAACGGGGAGATGTTTGCTGCCAATGTGCAGGCACTTACACAGGTACAGCCCAAAGACCTTGACGCTTCGGAAATCGAGGTGCGTATCGGAACAACGTGGATAGAGCCGGAGGACTACGAGCAGTTTATCTATGAGCTACTTGGAACGCCACGAAGAGCACAGGCAGTTAAAGCTGCGTATTACAATTCTGGGATTCAGATCAAGTACAACACTTACGGACAGAACTGGTTTATTGAGAACAAGGCTCTGGATAAAAGGTCAATTGCGGCAACCAAAACCTACGGTACAAGCCGCATAGATGCCTATTCCATCATGGAGGAAACCTTAAACCTAAGAACCGTTACCATCCGTGACAGAATTGATGACGGGGACGGGAAGTACCACTATGAAGTGAACAAAAAGGAAACCATGCTGGCGAGGGAGAAGCAGAACCAGATAAAAGAAGCATTCAGGGCGTGGATATTCAAGGATCAGGAACGCAGACAGAAGTATGTGGACTATTATAACAATACCTTCAACTGCATCCGCCTCAGAAGCTATGACGGCTCCTTTTTACAGTTTCCGGGCATGAACCCGGAAATTAAGCTGAGAGAGCATCAGAAAAATGCGGTTGCCCGTATCCTTCTTGGCGGAAACACCCTGCTTGTGGTAGGTGCAGGAAAGACCTATACCATGATGGCAGCCTGCATGGAGCAGAAAAGACTTGGTCTGTCAACAAGAATGTCATTGTGGTGCCGAAATCCTTAATCGGGCAGACCGCAGGGGAATTTATGCGGCTGTACCCCTCTGCCAATATCCTCGTGGCAACGGAGCGTGACTTTGAAAAGAGCAGAAGAAAGCAGTTCGTGTCAAGAATTGCAACCGGGGACTATGACTGTATCATCATGTCCCACTCCCAGTTTGAGAAAATCCCGATCTCAAAGAACGCAAGGAGCGGATGCTAAACGACCAGATACAGGAAATCTCCTATGCCATTGAGGAATCAAGTCAGAAAAGGGAGAACAGTGGACGGTCAAGCAGATGGAGGGAGAAAAGAAGAAGTTAGAGCAGCAGCTAAAGGCATTATCGGATGAAACAAGGAAAGATGACCTGATTTGTTTCGAGGAGCTGGGTATTGACTCCATTATGGTAGATGAGGCGCACCATTTTAAGAATCTTGCCATATTTTCAAAGATGAACAATGTGTCCGGTATCTCAAGCTCCGGTTCACAGAAGGCAATGGATATGTATTTAAAATGCCAGTACCTTCCGAGATAAACGATGGCAGGGTATCGTCTTTGCAGGAACGCCCGTCAGCAATACCATGTGCGAGCTGTATGTCATGCAGCTATATCTTCAGAAGCAGGCGTTGGAGCGTATGAACATCCACCATTTCGACTCATGGGCAACCAACTTCGGAGAAGTGACCACAGCCTTAGAGCTTACGGTGGAGGGAAGCGGTTTCCGTTTCAAGAGCCGCTTTAACAAGTTTACGAACCTGCCAGAGCTTATGACCATTTTCCGGGAGGTTGCGGATGTGCAGACCTCCGATATGTTAAAGCTGCCTGTGCCGGGGCTTCGCACCGGAAACTATATCATCGTGGACAGCGAGCCGGACTGGTATATCAAGCAGGTCATGGAGGAATTTGTAAAACGTGCCGAGGCAATCCGGGCAGGTGGTGTCGATCCGTCTGTGGATAACTTCTTAAAAATCACAAACGAGGCAAGGTTACTTGGAACCGATGCAAGATTATTACAGCCGGACGCACCAAACAATCCGGATAGCAAACTGAATAAGGTGGTCGAGAACGTGGCAGCCGAATATTTCCAGAGCAACCAGAATGGAAAAATCGGCTGCCAGCTTGTTTTTTCAGACATCGGAACACCAAAAGCCACTTGGAGCGAGGACTGGGAGGAACTCTTTAAGCAGGGGGCAAGAACTTTTGATGTGTATAACTACATCAAGACGGAGCTTGTGAAAAAAGGGATTCCGGCAGAGGAGATTGCCTTTATCCATGACGCAAAGACGGACGCACAGAGATACAAAAGGAAATGCGGACGGGTAAGAAGAAAATCATGATTGGCTCCCGACCAGTGCGGAACCGGTGTCAGTGTGCAAAAGCATCTGGTGGCAATGCACCATATCGACTGTCCTTGGAAACCGTCCTGCATCGAACACAGCGGGGCGTGGTATCCGACAGGGCAACGAGAATGATGAGATTGCCGTTTACCGCTATGTTACCAAAGGAACCTTTGATGCGTACTCCTGGAGTCTGGTGGAAAACAAGCAGCGTTTCATCAGTCAGGTTATGACAAGCAAATCCGTATCCCGTACCTGCGAGGACATTGACGAGGCAACCTTATCCTATGCGGAGATTAAGGTGGTTGGAAACCCGCTGATTAAGGAGAAGATGCAGAAATGACGTGCAACGGTTAAAGCTGTTAAAGAGTACCTATGACAGCCAGCGGTACACCTTAGGGACAACATCACCATCCGTTTCCCGAAGCTCATAAAAGCGGAAGGAGGCGAGTGTGTCCGGCAGGATATGAAAAGGTGGAGGAAGGTTTGCCCGCACAGGAAACACAGGGATGTGGGAGTTTAAGGGCGCACGAGCTTCTTTAGGGGAAGAAAGAACTTTATCGGTGTGAATTACCTTGTGCTGCGAGGCGATTACAAGACCGAGCTTTCCACAAGTCCGGTAGGGAATATGGTAAAACTGGAAAATCTGCTTGGCGGAATAAAACCTTTTTCCTGATAGAAAAAATCCGTCAGTATGAAAGGGATTTGGAGCAGCCAGACTGGATTATGAGAAACCTTTGCACAGGAGGCAGAACTTACAGAGAAAAGACTACTAAATGAGTTGAACGTGCAGTTGGATCTGGAGAATGGAAAGACAGAGGACATTGATCTTGCAGGACAGGAAAAAAGAAGCAAGCAGGGTGGCAGAAGGTGATACCTACCACCGACCGCCTGGAAAGAGGGGAAGATGAAAAGAAAAATCATTGCAGGGATATTGATTATTATGGGCTGGCAATCATGTCAGCCCCGCTTCTGATGGAGCGGCAGCGGAGAAATGAACAGATGGTACAGGAAATTGAACAGATCATAGAGCAGGAGACAGAAAATGAAGAAAAAGAAGATAATGGAGACAGCACCCGAAGCCGCCATTAGTGAAGAGGATGCTGCACACCAAAGCGAAAGTAATCGGACTTATTGAGATTGAGGCACTTGACATCAAGTATGCGGTGCTGGAGGTGCCGGAAGTTGTGAGCTGTCCTGCGGTATCGGGCATCGGATACGGCGGGTATTGGAGACAGGAAACTGTGTTCTGGCAGGTCATAACGGGAGCAGACACGAACCTATTTCACGAACCTGAAAACACTGAAAGAAGGGGATGTCATTAAACTGACGGATAAAAGAGGGCCGGTATTTCTATAAGAGAGAGCATGGAGGTCGATCCCTATGATAATTCCGTCAAGAATCAGGGAGAGGGAAAGGTGCTGACACTTCTGACCTGTGAAAACAGCGGAACCATGCGGCTGACAGTAAGATGCAGCTTAAAGGAGGCGGTGGAATGACAATACCATGCAGACTGCACGAGGCAGAGGAAAACATAAGTGAGATGGATTTATGCAATGTGCCGGATGACATCATGGAGAGCGAGGAGGATTACCGGATTGTCATAAGCGGCTTCAGGTGTATATCCGGAGCTTGGCATCTGCATCCATGAAGGTGTGTTCTGTAACTATGATGAGGAGGAAAAGGAATATCTTCCCGACTTTTCCATAACCGTCATCATGGACGCAGACACAGAAATGAAGGAGGGCGAATGGCTCTACTACGAGCAGGACGGTTTTTTGATAACCTTAGCCAACTATTACAGCGGAAAATATACACTATCGGTGTTATCAGAGCTGTCCTGCGTTATTTGTATTCCGGATGATGTGCCGGAAGAAGAATGAATATGTCTATGGCAGAGCCGCAGGCATTTCAGATAAGCAACCTATAAATCATGTAACAGTCTGCAATGGCAGACAGAAAGAGAGGAATCTATGCAGTATTCAATCAAATTAAACGCAGTAAACAACCCGGAGAAAAGTGTCAAGGCATTTGCCACTGTGACATTTGGTGACTGTTTCAAGGTCACTAATATCGCTGTGGTGGAAGGAAAGGAAACCAGCTTCGTCTCCATGCCTTCTTTTAAGACAAAGGAGAGAACGGAGCATAACGAACCTGTCTATAAGGATGTGTGCAATCCGATTACAAGCGAGTTCCGCAAGGAATTGTACGATGATATTTTTCTCTTTATGGAAATGGAGCAGTCCGGCAAGCCAGAAGTCAGCAGGGTGGCAGAGAATGCCGGGGAGCCGGGTTTCTGTGGCAGTTACACCGTTTGAGAGGGAAGGCAGCAAACCGTGGGCTTGCCCGCATCTACTTTGAGGACAGCTTTGTAGTAAATGTCAGTATCATTCAGGGCAAGAAAAGGAATTTGTGGCGATGCCTTCCTACATGGTAAAGCAGAACGGAAAATAAGGAAAGAGCCAGTATCAGGATGTATGCTTTCCTGTCACAAAGGAATTTCGTGAGAAGCTATAGTGCCCTCATGGACTGCTACAAGCAGGAAAAGGAAAAAGCCATGAATCAGGGCATGGAGCAGGCGGCAAGTCAAAGCTACGCAAGGGCAGAGAACAGACAGCCGGATAGGGAGCTGCCCTTCGATAGAAAGAAGAATAAGAAGCAGGCAGAAGGGTGTGCCGGTCATGCCCCTTTTTGCCGGAAAGGAAAACAAAATGGATCAACAACAGAATATGGAACTGACAAAAGACCAGATTATACAGGAACTGATTGCCCTTTTAAACCAGAATCAGCAGAGGGAAGCGGCAAACAATGTGTTTGAAATGGCAGCCCTGATTGACGGTATGGAAAAGAGGCTGGAGTCCGTGACAGATGAGCTTGTGACAGTCAAGGATCAGCTTTGTAAGATGGAAGAGCGAGAGGCGGAGAAAGGGCTGCAACAGTCACTTAAAAGGGCAGTAAATAAGCTGGAACAGGACTGCAAGGCTATGAAAGAAAAACTGTTTGAAGTCAAGACAGAGATCAAGGCAAAGGCATGGGAGATTGTAACAGTGGCAAAGCAGAAAGGGAAAGCTGCCTTAAATAAAGTGGCAGAGTTTCTTGGGGTTAAGAAGAAATTAGAAAATATCCGCCAGAACGTGCAGAAATCCATAGCAGATGTGGATAAGAGCATTGAAAAGATAGACGCTTTCGAGGTACAGGCATGCCGGACAGAAGATTGCCAACACGTTCCGTACATTTGCTGATAAACCTGAAAAGGAGTATGGGGAGAAGAAGTTCTCAAAGACAGAACTGTTAAAGAAACCTTTTCAAGCAAAGAGAAAGCTACTGTCCGGTATCTTAAACTGTGCAGATGCCGCCATAGAAAAGACCGAACAGCTTGCCATAGATGTGAAACAGTATCAGACGGATAAGGCAGAACGGAGACAGTAGGTGTTGGCAATATGGAGGACTGTAAATCCGTTGAACTTGCAGTAGCGGCAGGAGTTCCAGTATGGGGCAGAGGCTTTTGAGGCGCATCAGCAGGAAACAACAAAAAGCGATGACAACGGATGGCGCAACAAAGAATGCACTTGTAAAAGCGGAAAAACCGATAGGGAAAAGTCCTCTTGAATTGAACTATGGTTTGATTCAAGGGACTTTCATTATATTAGTCGTTTTCTGCAAAAAGAGGCACTTTCTGCAAGGTATATTGTTTTATAGCCCATACGTTTATACTTGATTTAAATGAGGGGTTACAAGATTAAACAGTGTTTAGTATCTAAGGTTCTTTCATATAAAGTGGAAGTTTTTAAATCCTATGAAATACAATAAGTTATTCTATAATATATAAAATATATTTAGGAAAGAAATTTTTGATAATATATTTATAGGATAATCTGTATTTATTAAAATTTTATACGAGGAGGTTTTGTATGTTTAAAAGAGTTAAGATTGTTGCGTTTGCATTAGCATTGACTATGTTAATGGGAATGGGAACAATGGCGTTTGCAGCAGAAAATGAAAGTGAACCAGTATGTGCCGAAGGATTAGTAGAATCAGTATCATTTACAGAAAATGCGGTATCTATTGAGTCATTAAATGGAAGATTTGCAATAAATCAAGTGACTGATGGACCGGCATTAGCTTCAGTAGGGAGATCAATATGAACCAAATAATTCATTTTACTGCTACATCAGGACTTATGGGGAGAAAGATTGCAGCTACACTTTATGAGGAGATGTTGATTGGTATGGAGCTCAATATTACGGATACATCTTTAGATTATGCATTTATTCTAATGAATATCCCTAACGGTTGTGATTACGATATGGTTGTTGTAAATAGTGACGGTGCAGGATATGCAAAATTTCAGGAGGGAACAACTGCTGAATCTTTTTACTTAACATTTAATGAAACAGGAACTTTTTATGTTGGAGTGCAAGCTTATTCTGGATACAGTACCTCTCCATATTGGCTTTATTATGGACCTGCGATACAAAATGGAAGTACTGGATGGCGTGATCCGGGTTAAGCTACAATTTTGGAAATGTTCCTAGAGGAAGTTCGGTTAAGAGTGTTCCAGCACAAAATATTAATTTAACTAATGACAGCTCGATACCCGATGGAGCTGTATTATCCAAAATAAGAATCACAGATGATGGTACTAATCGTGAGTGGGCTGGTTTTTATAAGTATTTAAGCACTTCATCTGGGAATACTTTCCTGAATTGGCAATCTTGAAGTAATGACAATTCAAGAAGATCCATTATGTTAAGCAGAATTGGTCGTTATGGGGTACGATACAGTATAGTCAATATTTTACTTGGCAACCTAGATATTTCATTGAATATAAGTTTGTAGTTGCTCCACAGACATTGTTTTATGTGAATTAAAACATATAATACTAGGATTTTGTCGATAACGACAAAATCCTACAGGAATATAATTATTTCGGAAACATTATGTCGGTAAATGGTATTGATAATAATACTGGAATTAACTCGATTATATGACAGGTAAAAAGAGAGTTTTAGATAAGAATTTTAATAATCAAATAGAAGATATAAACAGAGGAAGTACAGTGAATGAACTGTTGAGGTCTTTTTCAAATCCACAGACGGGGAGAGTGTTGAGATACATCGTTCAGACATTTATTCGGATGATACGCCGATTTACATATTAAAGGCAAGACCGCAGAGGGAGAAGAATTTGAAAGGAGGCACCATGCATGGATTATAGATCCCAGAAACTGCAGCTATGCTGAACTTATGATGCTTAATCAGGAAACGGGAAATACATCTTTAGGAGATAAGAAGGCAGATATCCTGTTTGAAAAGACTGGAGCGAAAATTATCTAGATAAGGCAGACTACAGTACAGCGATAAAAGGATGTTATGGAGGAATATAAAAGTTCGGAAATTGGGACCTTACCTATGGACAAGTGGCAGCAAAGTCTTAATGACTACACATCCGTGCCGGTGTATTTTGACCGCAGCATTATGGGACAAAATACAATGGAACGAAATGGAGTGAAAGGTTCCTGCAGTTTTGCAACAGTCAGGACAGCAGAAGAAATACAAAAAGAAATTGATGATAGAGTTAAAGCGGCAGAGAAGAATGGACCAACTTTGCGGGAGGCATTAGCAAATGCTTTTCCAAATGCAGTAAATACTCTTTATAGTTTTGTGGGATCTTCTGTGGTTATGACATTTGATGAATATGTGAAAGCGATGGAAGAAATGTTAAGAAAATCCGAATATGAAAAAGTTTAAAAAATTGTTAAGTGTAATGTCACTTGGAGTATTATTGATTACAAATATAGGACGGTATCTGCAAAGGTAATTGAAGTTTAAATGAATTTTGCTGGTATTAAAGATACAATTAAGATAAAAATTCTGGAAAGAATAATGAATGAAAACTGATAGAGGTAATAAGATAATGAGTTTAGGAATGGTAGGAACAAATTATGGAGCAGGTGTGAATTATAATAAGTACTCTGCTGCTAAAACAAAAGCCAAAAGTGATAAGACATTTGAAATGGGGAGTGCTACAAGAGAGGCAACTGGTAATGGTGATGGGAAAAACATTGGAGTAATGGCGATTGGTAATCAGGCATATCTGGCGCAATACTCAGAAAATTCTACTCTGGCAAACCCAATTGTTAAAGTTGGTGATTACGAAATAAGCGTTAATGATGTTGATCCTGAAAATGCAACAGAATTTGAAATGTTGCACTGATGTCCCATTTAGACAAAACGGGTCAATCACGGAATGAGGGGATGAGTTCTTTTTCAAAGATGAGAACGTATTCACAACAGGCAGAACGTAATGGTTTTTGTAGTGGTATTGCTGATGCTAGTGAAGCATGGAACAGCAAACGAGATTGGACTAAAATTATTGAAAATGCAAAAAAAACATATTCACAATCATTAGTACCGGAAATATATGCGTTAACAAAAAAATGTGTCAGTTTATTAGATGTTATGCAAACGTGGATAGAAAATAGAAAATAGAAATATTTCTGAATATAATTTTTATCAGATACTTATTTGATAGAGGGGGTGGGTAAAAAACTAAAGTTTATTGGAAGGAGGGATATTTTGATTTTTAGAAAATAGTAACGGTAAATGTTGAAAGTTGATTTGTGGACAGATTTATGAAAGGATATTATTAGATGAAAAAAAAAAAAATTAATGGGGAATTGCTTTGGGATTAATTTTATCAGTAACTTGTGGTAGTACGATTGTACATACTCCTTCATTGACATCTGTGTATTACGGATGTTACTGCTGACCAAAATGATAAAGTGTATATTGAGGTTACAGAAGTTGGAACCAGTAAAATGAGATTCGTGTATTGCAATAATCAACTATTAGAAGAAAACCTTAATGAAATGGTATCATTAGATTTTAATGGGGATAGAATTATTGATGGATACAGAAGGTATTTTTACACTGGTTATAGTGTTTCAGATCTCTATCCAGGTTTACAATTTAATGTTAGAGCCGAATTTACAAATGCTATGTATCCATGGGATACTAAATATGCAAATCAGGTGTTTACATTTAATTAAGTAATAGTTCGGCATGAAAATTTTACTTACATTAGTTGATGATAGTCAAAAGCTTTCAGGCGATTATGGAGAAATCTGTAGTCGCCTTATTTTTTGGTAAAGGCAAGCGGAGAATTTGACGTTTATTATGTGTCAAGGCAGAAAGGGTAATCTCTGACATCATGGAAGCATTTTAGATAAAGTAAAAACTATTTTTGACCGTTTTCTGCAATAAAAATTACATAAAGTGGACTAAAACCAGTCCATTTTCGATAGCTCTATTGAATACAATACTTTAAAAAGAACCGAAACGGGTTCAGAAGTGTGGTGATGATATGGAGCAGAAAATAAAGCAGGATGAAATATTTATCGGGCAGAACATCAGGCGTATCAGAAAAGAAAAAGGTATGCGGCAGACTGAAATGGTAGCATTGATGCAGTTAGAGAATGTCCCATTGACAAGGGAGGCGTTAGTGAAGATAGAAAGAGGAATACAGCACATACAGGCATCACAGCTTAGAGCAATCAGAAATGTATTGGGTACAACGTATGATGAATTGCTGAAATAAAAAAGACAGATCGGTGTGATTTGCCATTTTACTATCATATTTTACATATCTATCCGAATGATAGCAATTCTTTTATTGCTGCTGTAAATGAATTTGAAGAGGAAACGATTTCTTTCAGAGTACATTCATTACAGTCTGGTATTTGTGAAAGCATATTGATATTATGCTTTTTCCATAAGTAAGCAGCATTTTTACCCGGAAGAATCTCAAAAATGAATTTATCCTGCCAAGCGTTCAATACAAGCCCATTTTCTTTCAGAATAAAATAGGTCTGCATGGTAAGGATGTAATCTTTCTGGCATATAAGGTATAAGTCATTCGCCGTCATATGTTTAAAGTCATCTATGCATGATATGTTGTTGCGGAACAGCAGTGGGTATATTTTAGATGAAAACTGATACTTGCTAAAATATTCTTTGATAGACAGCATAGATCGTATTTCAATATTGTATTCCCAGATTTGTTCCAATTCTAAAATGGTTTTTCTCCTCCGAAATGCAGAATATCTTCTTTGGAATAGGAGGAAAGCTGCGAAAGGTACATAACACCGTTCCGTATCAAGGCATTCTGCAATCGCTTCGACATGGGGACATCATAAATTGATATTTCGTTACTTGGCGGCAGCAGATAGCCTAAAGCGTTCAATTCATCAATCAGGGGTTCAATATTATAATTTTTTGGAAATTTATTTATAAGAGTAATATAGTTTTGTCCTGCAAGTTCCGAAACCATTGTCAACCTATGCGTTTTTAAGGCAGATTTAGAGTTGGCAGAAATGTTTAAGTCTTGAATTTTCATGTCTATATCATGCTCCTTTATTCTTAGAGGTTGAAATGGAAACAAGCCTAGTATAACACTTTTCCTGAAAAAATAAAACAAGAATGGACTAAAACAGGTTCTAATTTGCAATCTTTGATTGTTCCATTTTGTGTTTGTGTCAATTTCTGCAATTTAGTTGACTAATGCGCTGAAGAAAAATAAAATAATAAGGGGATTTATGAAATTTTTTATATCATCTTTCCTTACTATGAATGTAGGGAAATGGTTAAGGAATTTAGTAAGATGTGTCGAAATACAACACAGTGGAGTATAAAATATCAGGGACAAATTGTTATCAAATATCAGGAAAGGAGGAGACAACACAGATGTTCAAAATTGCAATATGTGATGATGAAAGTCTTTTTACAGAAGAACTAAGAGAATTGCTCTCCGGCTATATGATGGAAAAAGGTCTTGATTTTGAAATAGATACATATAGTTCTGGGGAAGCACTGATAGAATTAGGAATTGAGGTAGTGCGGTATAATATTGTGTTTTTAGATATCAATATGGAGAAAGTTGATGGTATCAAGACGGCTGAGATGATCAGAAAAGTAAGCCGGGAAGTATTTATAGTATTTGTGACTGCATATGTGGATTATTCGCTGGAAGGATACCGATTAGATGTTGTAAGGTATTTGTTAAAGGGTAATGCCAATTTTCAGAGCAAAGTTAATGAGTGTATGGATGCAATTTTTGATAAGATGAATTATTCCGTGACGAAAAAGAAATTTGACTTTAAGGAGGGCAGAAAAGAACTATCACTGGAAAGATTATTATATATTGAGAGCAAGTTGCATTTACTTGAGTTTCATGTTATGGAGGATACTGAAACAGTGTATACCATGTATGAGACATTAAATGTGCTGGACGATATGCTTTCAGAAAATGGTTTTATCAGGACACATCAGAGTTATCTTGTAAATGCAAAACATATCAAGAATGTTGTGCGTTGTAAAGTGATATTATCAAATGGAGTTGAGTTATCCATACCAAAAGTAAGGTATACAGAAGTTAGAAAAAAGTTTATAGCGTGTCGGGGAGAAGTGTAGATGTTTGATTTAATGCAGAATATATTGTTGATATTTATTGAGGCAATATGTTGCAAGATTTTTTTTGAAACTTTTGGTAAAATACGACATAAAGGGTGGATTAATATAATACAGGTTATGCTATTATTGGGTAGCATGTGTCTTTATTCGTATGCCTTATCTGAATATTTCGTGCTAAGGCAGATTATAGCGATTTCTGTATTTTCATTATTTATGCTTTGGCATATTAAAATTAGTTTAAAAAAATCTTTTATATTGGCTATATTGTTTGATGCATTGCTATTGGCAATGGATTATCTGATCTATTTGATTTGTAGATGGTTTTCTTTAAGCAATGAGTCGTTAGGACAGCAGTATGATATTGGATTTGCATTGGTTTATCTGTTGGCAAAGGTTATATTGTTTTTTGCTGTTCTTATCATTAGGAAACGGTTTGGTAAAAATCAATAGAGATGATGTTGGACACAGAATGGTTAAGGTTTCTATTTTTCCTGTGTTTATCATAGTAGCGATTTCTGCAATGCTGTCTGTTTTTGGATATGTGCAGACAGTAGAACAGGCGAATCTATTGTTTATTATTGCATTTGGAATGATAGGAATGAATATTGTTGTGTTTTATTTAATTAACGATGTTGTGGAAAGGGAAGCACAGATGCATGAAAACAAGATTTTTCAAATTCAGACGAAAAATCAGTTGGAAATGTATCAGTCTATCTCTGAAAATTTTGATAATCAAAAAAGAAAGACACACGAATATAAAAATCAGATTTCATGTATAGAATCCTTGCTAGATAAAAAGCAATATTCCAAATTAGAAGAATATGTAAAAAAGATTTATGGCTCTTTGAATAACGAACCGGATGCCATTAATACCAATAATGTAATTGTAAATGCCATACTTAATACAAAGTATCAGGAGGCGGACGCAAAGGGAATTGTTTTTGTATTCAGAGTAAATGATCTTTCAGAGCTGAAAATAAAAGATGAAGATGTGGTTACTATCCTTGCCAATCTACTGAACAATGCCATTGAAGCAAGTGAGACATGTGAGGATAAAAAGGTAATTAGGTTCAAGTTCGTTAAGGAAGATGATATGATAATCATTGCGGTTAAAAACACATATAATTATGATGTCATATATGAGAATGGCGAGATAAAATCTACGAAAACATCAAGTTTGGATGAACATGGTGTAGGAATAAAGAATGTGATAAAAATTATTGAGAAATATGATGGTTCATACGTTATTGAAGATAAGAATAAGGAATTTTTCTTTTCAATTATTATTCCTGCATGAAGCATTCCTGCATGAATGCGATGTTAAAATGATTGGATCCTCAATAGTTTTTTGAAATTCCCGTGTGAGGGGGAAAGTTGATTACAAACAGAATAAATTACAGCAGTGAAAGTGACGATACAAATGCAGGAAGAGCAGAAATGTTCTTCCTGTTTTTTAACAGAACTTCAGCAGCTGGCGGGGAAAGGAGACAGTATGGCAAAGTTCTTAAATTATGAGGACCGGCTGGAGATAGAAAGCGGACTAAAGGAGCACATGACTTTCACAGAGCTTGGAGAGAAACTGGGAAGGGACAGGACTACCATCACAAAGGAGATCAGGAACTATTCCATCGAACAGGACACCGGTTATGGAAGTTACCCGCATAATACCTGCAAGTACAGAAAAGCATGTAAGAGGAAAAAAGTATGTGGGACAAATGACTGCAGGCATCCACTGGTAGCTGTCTGTAAACAGTGTGAACTCATATGCAACCGTTACTGCGAGCATTATGAAGAAGAAATATGTACCCATCGCTTTAAACCGCCATATGTATGCAACGGATGCAGTGAAGTAAAGAAGTGTACGCTGACAAAAACTGTTTACGATGCTCTGGGAGCCCAGAGGCGGGCAACGGATAAGATATCGGAATCCCGAAGCGGGATCCTTGCTACGGAAGGGGAAATCGCCAGACTCAATGAAATCCTGGTGCCGTTGGTAAAACAGGGCAGTCTATCCATCAGATCTACCTGACACATAAGGATGAACTGATGTGCAGTGAAAAGACCCTCTACAACTACGTGGATGGATGCCTGTTTGATATCAGGAACATAGACCTGCCAAGAAAGGTAAAGTACCGTCCGAGATATAAAAAACCGGAGCTGAAAGTAGACCGTGGATGCCGTGTGGGAAGGAATTATCATGATTACGAAGTATATATGGAACAGCATCCGGACACAGCAGTGGTGCAGATGGATTCCGTGATCGGCAGCAAGGGAGGGAAAGTCCTGCTGACGATATATTTTGTAAATGTGTCACTGATGCTGGGGTTCCTGCGGGAAGCGAACACCTCAAAGTCAGTGATAGATATTTATGATGAACTGTGCCACCGGCTGGGAGGGCAGGATTTTAGGAAGCTGTTTCCGGTCATCCTGACGGATAACGGAAGTGAGTTTTCCAATCCCAGGTGTATAGAGAACGGACCGGATGGAAAAGGATTTCAAAGGACGAGGATCTATTACTGCAATCCAAGTGCGCCGTACCAGAAAGCAGAGATCGAGGTGGGACATGAATTTATACGCAGGATCCTGCCGAAAGGAAGAAGCTTTGATGAACTGACGCAGGCAGACGTAGAGCTGATGATGAACCATATCAATTCCTACCGGAGAAAGAAACTGAACGGAAAAAGTCCGTATGAAGCGTTCAGCTTTTATTATGGAGAAGACCTGGCGGAGAGGCTTAGATGCCACGAGGTTGCAGCCAAAGACATCAACCTCACCGCAAGACTTCTCAAAAAGTAACCAGAAGACAGAATAAAGCACAGACCGCCGGCTGAAATAGGAACAGCAGAAGACGTGAATTATGGCTTGCAAAATTTGTAAGCCAAAACTGACGTCCGGTTTTTGTGCAAAAAATACTCTGCCATAAGGTGATTATATCATAAAAGCAAGGGAAAAAACGGGAAAGTCATTACAAAAGTGGAAAGTCGGGTACAAAATTTGCAGGTCGCTTTCAAAATGTGAAACTCGTTTACAAAACGGGAATCTCGGATGACTATTGAACAAAATGATTGGATTCAAAACTATATTTTGCCGTTTTCTGCAAAAAATAGTCCATTTTCTGCAAGCTGTCTTGCTTTTTTTGATGTATAATTCATACTGAATAATTAGGAGGCATATTTATGATAGAGAAGATGGCATTAAAGGTTGTCAATCAAATGGAGATGCAGAAGATAATAAGCAAATCAAATTGCGAATATTACGAATATGCATTAATAAGTATGGCTTGAACGTGCTATAACAATTGGAACTATGTTACTTTTAGGACTGTTATTTAGGCAATTCCTGCATACCATTTGTTTTATTGTATTTTTCTTTCATTGAGGAAACGTACAGGGGATTTCATGCGGATAAGTTTTGGCAGTGTTATCTGGGAACAATTATTTTTATATTGCAATTATGCAGATTGTACCTATTCTTTGTAGAAAGCCGCATGTTATGTATGGGTTACTATTACTTTCAATTCTTTTAATCTGCATAATGGGAACAATAAACCATCCTAATATGGATATGAATAAAAGTGAATTGATGAGTCGAAAAAGCAGCAAGGTTGTCGCTTTTAATGGAAGTAATGATACTCGTTGTCTTAGTTTATTTGGAAGCTGATATTTTGTATATAGGCTATATGTCAATAGCTGTCATCTTATGTGCGTTCCTGATGTGTCTGGCAAGAATAATTAAACAGGAGGTAAAGGTAAAATGAATGAAAAGAAAAAATCAACAAAAAGGCATTAAAGGTAGTGGAAAGAATTGCCCGTAATGAGGTTGAAAAGTTAGGTGTGGGTGGCCGCCAGTTTGTTCTGGGATTCTTCATCAGCCGAAAAGATCGAAGCAGAAAGAGGATTAAGATTTAATAGTAATGTGGCAATAGTAATAAATAAAGCTTATTTTGAACAAGAAATTTTGTGTTACGCAGTCTTAGTTTATGATACGCATGATATATTATTTTGTATTATCATGCGTAGTTTTTGTATAAATATTGGGATTAGTTCCCTGCGGTTTTGCAACAGGAACTGTCTGAAGGGCTTTTGCCGTTTTCTGCAAAAACCGCCCATTTTCTGCAAGGATACTGTTATTCTAACTCATTTCTGGTATGATGTAACTTGTTTCGCAAAGACACAACATAACGCTTATGAAAAGGATTATTTAGATTACACCTGATAACAAATAAGAGTTGTTAGGTGTATTTTTTTGCTTCATTATTGATGATTAGATTTTTACATAGATTGTTCTTTAAGGGATATATGCACTGTCTAATCCAGTACAATATATTCCTTAAAAGGAAATATGGCAGCTTACGAGTACCCAAATCGACATGGCAGGTCGGTGCGGTGTACTCTTTTTTTGTTATTGTCGAAAATTGTTGATATATCAGGACATATACATACGAAGGTCGAAAAGAGGACCGCCTGCAGATTCTTCATCTCACAAATTTAATGAAAAGAATGTAGAATCAGAAAATGAAGGATATAAAATATATTATTGCCGATAACGTGAAATTATACCGGAAAAAGCAAAATTTAATACAATTTGAACTGGCAGAGAAAGCAGAGCTTTCAGTTGATTCTATCAAGCGGATCGAACATGGGAGTAGAACAATGTCATTAGAGAACTTTATGAGAATAGCAGATGCATTGGATGTTCCCCTATCATTTCTTGTGTATGAAAATCTAAACAAAATCCCCATAACAGAACGTATTCTAAATATCTTAAACATTAAAAGCGAAAAGCAACAGGAATATTTATTACATATGCTTGAAGAAATGTCATTTGGATTGACAGGCTCTTATAGCAGGCATAAAAAGACGAAAAGGTGTATAGTGATTTTATGCGCCTTTTGTCCTTTTCCTAAAAAGCGGAACTCTGTTTTGCCGATTTTTTTTCTGCTATACAAAGCCGTTTTCTGCAAAGGAAATGTTATTGATATGTTTTTCTGATATGATGAAAGTGTATGCAAAAAAAATTTATGCATTATAGATTTATACAATGGTTAAACTGTTTGTATAAATTTAGTAAGGCTTGAAAACTTATATTCATGTGAAATGCGGCTTGCGTACATTGCTGTATTGGACGAAGGAGAGTGCGAAATGGATAAATATAAAGAATTGATAGAGCTTTTTTCAGATGTCCTCGAAAAATCGAAGGACTACCATATTGCGTATATCTATCAGGTGGGCTATGTGTCTTTGGTTGGTTTGTTGAGCAAAGAGGAAGGGCAGAACCGGTCAATGATAGTCGATGAAATATTTCCCTCCCCGGCAGAAATGGCGGAAAGTCTACTGCGTAACTGGCGTTGGCAGTGGTTTTATGAAAATAGGGAATTATTGCCACGAAAAGATTATGATGATATTTGCAGACTTGATGACGAGCTGCCGGACAGTCTGCGGGATCGATATAAGCAGGATATTCTAAGTTGGCAGGACAAAATACAGGCTGTCTTACAAAAAGAAAGTTAGGTCTGTTTGTATATTAGGCGTCCGATGAGGGAAGTAGCAGATATAAAAACAAATACGATTGCCTGAAGGAACATATACCTTGTGTTTTGGGTAAAGATGAAAAATAAAGCAAGGAAAAAGCTGATAAGCATTGTAAAATAAGTTCTCTTAATGAATGTGCGGTTTTCCTGTGCATCAACTTCCCGATTTGGATGATCAACCGGACCAATGACCAGTATCAGTATGGCGGCAAACAGATACAGTGCAAAAGAGATGGGAATAGATATTGTTAAATATTTTACTGCCAACAGGGAAAATGTGAGTATAAAGCAGGAGCCTATAAAGCAGGCAAAATATGTTTTCATATGTAAGCCGCCACCATAGGAGCGCATGGGGATAAAGAGCAGGAAAAAGAAAGGCATTCAGGCAGCATACCGAGAAACAGCGCTATTATAATACTGCATATGGTACTTACAGACAGCTCCAAAAGCATTGAAAACCGTACTGATAGATTTCTACTAATTCTTCGGTAATTATCTTTTTCATATATATAATCGGTTAATTTCTTCGCTAAATGCTCCATGACAGCTCCTTTAGAATTTAAAATCAATTTATTCTACTTGGGTTCTCTGAATATGAACCATACATGACAATGATAACCTGAAATATATTGTCATTGTCCGTTATATCCATTTGACCGTGATAATTTGCGATGGCATGGTTTATGGATGAAAGTCCAAGACCGTGATATATGTTATCGCCCTTTGTAGTTATGTAATGACCAATAATATCTTTTTTGCGCTTTGCCTGATAGTTGTTTCTTATGCATAGCTGAAAGATGTCTTTGGCATAGGAAATATCAAGGCTTATAAATCCTTTTTCGCCTGGAATATTTCGGCAGGCTTCCAGTGCGTTTTCCAGTAAATTTCCTAAAACTATAGCTAAATGTCCGCTTTCAAATGGAAGGGAAGCTGGTACAAGAACATTGACATTAAACTGTACATTATCCTTTTGTGCTGCAGCATATGCATGATTGATTAAGGAATCAATGACTATGTTACCGCTGTGGGAAATTTCCTCTGGACGATCTCCGGCGCCGACATCTAACATTTGCATTATGTATTTCTCTGCCTCAGTGGTCTGTCCTGTCTGAACCATTCCGAGAAGACTGGAGAGATGATTTTTCAAATCATGCCGTAATCTGCGGATTTCAAGGTAGAGACTCTCACGTTCTTCCGCCTGTTGGCTGCAAAGTTCCAGTTGCTGCGCATACAGACGGTTTTGCCCACGCAGTTCAGCGTTCCGGCTGATCCAGTCGTAGACCTCAAAGATAACATAGTTTACAATCAACAGCAAGAAACTCGCTGTGACGGAGAATATCATATATTCGCTATGAACAGCCGCAATAAGAAATATGTGGTGCATCATATAGATACTGCTGACTGGTATCAGTAAAATGCTCAAAAAGTAAAGCAGGGAATTTCAGAATAGTGGTCCTTGATGCAGTGGCTTATGATTACTGATAACAGCAGCATACACATCTTGGATATGAAACTCCCGGCATCCTGAAGCGTTCTGGAATCAAAACCGACAGATATTAGTATCATCAGGACAATAACTTCAACAAACATCCATACTGCGCATATCAATAAGGAAAATATACAACGCTGTTTGATATTCCTCTTGCGAGTAGCTGAGCTGATCATATATATCAGCAGGACATTCCCGAACAATAGCAGATGTGGCGGGAACACGGAATTGATATTGTTTATGCTCAGAAAGACATAATATATGCCCCATTCTATGCAGCTTTTTAAATTTTCATTTGCCGGTCCCAAAAATACTTTCATATATTTTCGTATAATGAGAAGGTGGAGCAGTGATAGGAGCAGTTCGGGGATTATCGTTAAATATTCCGTCATTCTTCTATGACCGCCTTTCCACCTGCAATCTTACAAAGTTGTTGGCGCACATCTTTCTGCCGATCCTCGCTGATTTTCAATTCTTTTTCTTTTCCCAAGAAACTGATGGTAATATTGAAAAAATTCATTTTCTTAATATAGTCGTAATTTACTAAAAAAGACTGGTGTATACGCAGAAAATATTGCCTGCTTGCCACCAGTTCCTTTTCCACATTATTGAGCTTTCCATAAAAATGTTCATCGGAACCGTCCTTAAGGTGGATATAAACGATTCTGTTATTGCTTTCAAAATAAACAATGTCTCTTATAGGCACTTTCTTAATTTCCTTGTTGAATGTAAATTGATAGAATACTTCTGTCTCATTGATGCGTTTATAAGATTCCTTAAAATAACGAGCAAACTGGACATGGTCTAAAGGCTTAGAGAGGAAGCGGAATGGCTCTACTTCAAACAGTTCCTTTAAATAGTTGTCATAGCCTGATACATAAATCAGCAGTACGGTCCGGTCTATTTCACGGATGCACCGTGCAGCCGTTATTCCGTCTACCTGCTCCATTTCAATGTCAATAAATATAAGTTGATAATGCTCGCCGTTCTGAATGCTATTCAGAAGGGTTTTGCCGTCAGAGAATACTTCGGTTTCCACACGGATACCCAGCTTCCGGCTTTCCTGAAACACCAGAGCTTCAATTTGCCCGGTAAATTTTAAATCATCATCACAGATTGCTACTCTCAGCATTTTTCCTCTCTTCCTTTGCAGTTCCTTCCTCACTTTCCTTTGCGCCTGCTCTAGGCGCTCAAGTATGCAACGGAGTGTCTTTTGGTTGACTTCGGTCAGGTTCTGATAGCGGATGACAATATCATAACATCTATCCATTTCCTGGTTCATACGATACTGTCCGTTATAATCACGTTTTACATCAGAGATCCCAAGTATGTAATCAGTGGTAACATTAAACTGTTTCGATATTTCTATGAGTAAATCAGAAGGAATATCATTAGCGTTGTTTTCCATTCTGCTTACCGCTTGTTGTGTAGTTCCAATTTTCTCAGCAAGGGCTTCTTGGGACAAGGATAAATTCTTTCTTAATTCACGAATGCGATTGTTTTCCATATGTGCGACTTCCTTTCATGTATCATTCTTACATAAATATTTGAAATAGACCAACAAGCTAAGTGAGTAAATAAGATACACATATAGCGGTAATTCAAGCGGATATACAATTCTAATATCGGTATGGAAATAATTGCCGGGAAAAATTACATGCTGTGTCGGAATTTCAACATTGAAGGGGAAAAATCTGCAAAATAAGCTATACTTGCAATTAAAATGAAATGGAGGTGTGTTATATGGCAGGCAGCAAAAAGAAAAATATTGCAGCAACAATTTTGGGAAAAGTAGCACTTAATTCTGCAAAAGCAGCAGCGGACAGCAGATGTATGTATTGTCTGCATCAGCCCAAGCAGCCGGCAGGAATAAAAAAGCTTTTCAGATAAGAAGGCTGGCATACGGAAGAAAATGCTGCCATATGTGTGAGGAAACTCATATGTATGGCAGTATTTTTGGGAAAAGAGTTCGATCAATTCATTTCCATTGTAATGAACTTAAAAAAATACAGTAGACAATCTGCACGGTAAATTGTATATTTTTATGTTAGCGGCATATGGGATAAGGAGATATCACAATTCAATAAAAAATCATATCGAGAGAATACATATGAAAGAGTGCAACCTGACATAATGTATTCTTTTTTTATGCCTGTCTTAACATGTCGCTTTATATCTGGGCTTGTATCCGTGTTCCTCCACTCAGTTCTTCATTTCAAAAATTGATTAGAATGGAGAATAGATGAATGATATAAGATATATTATTGCGGACAACGTGAGATTATGCCGGAACCAGAGAAATTTAACGCAACTTGAACTGGCAGAGAACAGATGTCATTGGACTTCATAAAACGGATTGATAGTGGAAAAAAGAACAATGTCATTAGATAATTCTTTAAGATTATTGAATGCTCTACATGTATCATCATTATTTCTGCTATATGATCGGGTTGGTAAGATGCCAGAAGTAGAATGGATACAATGTATTTTAAGAGGACGGAGCGAAAGTCAAAAGGAATATTTGTTACATATGCTACAAGCGGTGGCTGAAGGAATGGACAAGTTGATGTAACAATTTAATGAGCAAATGAATATAAAAGTATCATGTTTGGATGCTTTTATATTCATTTGCTCATTAAATTGCAGTTGTATAATATTAGGCACTTACAGCAAACGTGGATTAGTTGAACATCAGTGCAGTTTTGTAAATGTAAATTTTTGCAGTAGTTAATCGATTATTTTAACGGCAGAATAAGGAAAAAGGTAGCCCCATGATCTTCGGTGTCTTTTATACCGATTTCTACAGATAATAATCTTGCCAAATCTTTAGCAATACTAAGTCCAAGACCAAAATGTGATTTATCTGTGTGGGATTTATCTGAGCAAAAAAAGCGGTCAAAAATGTAAGGTTTGTCTTCGTCAGAGATTCCCTGCCCGTGGTCAATGATAGATATATTTATATTCTTGTGGGAAAGAGATGCCTTGATACGGATAGCTGTCTTTGTTTTGGAATGTGAAATTGCATTATCCATAAAAATGCTTAAAATTTGGAATAAACATTCTTGATCCGTATATATTGTTGGAAAATAGGTGTCCACAAAGTTCACATCTAAAGGAATTCCCTTTTTATTGCATATTGGCTCATAAGCTTCATAAAGAGTAATTAGCAAAGTATCAAGATTTACCATTGTTTTACTGATTCTACATGTACCAGAATCTGAAGAAGCTAGAAAAAGCATATCTTTAATTAATTTTGACATCCGCATAGATTCTATATCTATGATGCTTGAAGCCTTTTGAATTTCTGGTATATTATCACTCAAGCTAATTATTCTATCATTATTGGCAAGTATGACTGCAAGCGGTGATTTTAGTTCATGTGAGGCAGAAGCTATAAAATCTTTTTGACTTTTTAATACTTTTTCGGTTGGCTTCATAGCGTGTTTTAGCAGAAAACGGCTCACAGTTGCGATACAGAGTAAGGCAATAAACCATATCAGTATGTAAAAGGGTAATTGTTTTTTTATCAGCTCGAAAGTTGCCTTTTTCTGATGAAGCAAAAACAGATGGAATATAGTTCCGTTTTTATCAACAATAATGGCTGGTATTCCCCAATATTTATCATGGTGAATACCGGAAAAGGTTAGAATTCCGTTTTGTGTTGAAGCAGATGTCTGGTTTAAAATTATAGTAGATTCGGAATTTGAGCTTTTTGTAAATTCTTCTAATAAAAGAGTTATTTCAGTTGGAAACAGAGGGACACTTTGATAAATCACGTTTCCCTGTATGTCTGTTAGCAAGGCGAAAATAGAATAATTATCTTCATAAGGCTTAATAACCGTTTGAGGATTTTTTTCTGATTCTCCAATTCATAAATCATCAGAGTAGAAAGTCTTTGAAAAAGATACTATCATTCCGCTGCTTATTATCAATAGAATTAACCAAGTATGATGCCGATAATAGCTGTTATGACAAGCATAATGGAACTAACAAAATGAGATATAGTTTTAAATAAATTATCAAGCATTTTAATCTCCAATCTGTATCCTGAGCCATAAATAGTTTTATTTCGCAAATGCTCCTCCTATTTCTTTTAACCTTTTCGGAGAAATGAAATATAATTATCTATATTTCCAGGTACTACATCTGTATTAGTTCCCCTATATTTTGTATATTAACTGCTCCCTAGAAATAAGAGTTTGGGGATGATTAATAAAGGCAGATAATACTTTGACTCTTTTGCGGTTAAGTAAGGGAGTTTTTGCCACATGTCAAAATGCGTTCAGTTTGATTGAAGATAAGTCAGAAAAGCAAAGGTGCATTTCCTGCCTGATTTCAGCAGGACGTCGGGTTAATGCCCTAATACGAGCAAGTAACTCTGGAATATGAAAAGGTTTTATCAGATAATCATCTGCACCATTGTCTAGTCCTTCTATTCGGTCATTTAATTCTGACATTCCTGTGATAATAATTATAGGAATTGCGATTTTTTTCCGACGCATTGCTTTTATAATTGTCATTCCGTCGATGATGGGCAACATACGGTCAATAATTGCTAGATCATAACAGTATTCTATATTCAATGCGTAAAGCATGCCGGTTTCCCCATCATTGCAGTAGTCGATGACATATCCGGCTTTTTGCAATTCGTCTTGTATTGAACTGCAAAGATGTAAATCATCTTCAAGCAATAATATTTTCATGATATCCAATTCCTTTCTGTTTATATTCCATTTTAGTATAACAGATAATTCTATAAAAATCCTATAAAAAGAGATGTAATAATTTATTTCGCTTATAGGATTTTTTTAGAACTTTGATGTTAATATGAATTTGCAAAAATCTAAAATGAAAGGAAATATTTATTATGAAAAAACAAACAATTTTAAAAGGTCTGATCATGGGGGTATGCGTATTGACTTTGGCTGGATGCGGCACTGGAGCGGATAAAAAGACAGGGGGCGAAGATATGCATGCAACAGAATATCAAAGCAGCATATTTGATGACGAGGATATGCATTCGGATGAAAATGATAACATTGCTCCTAAAGCAGATAACGTAGATACCAATGGCAATCAGGAAAGCAAAGACAGTTCCTTATCGGAGGGGAGCAGCACAAACGGAGCGGACACTTTGCAGGAGAATCAGAGTAATATCACAGCTAATGGTACAGATGAGAAAGTGGATGCAGACAGTCTGTATTCGTCAGCGGCTATCACAGGGAACGTTGTGGAATTTTCGGATGGCAGCTGTACAGTAAGTGCCGCCACAACAGAAGATGATGGAAAAACTGGCGTAGTTGCTGCACCCGGGTATGAAAGCGAGGATACAAATGTAGTGGTAACATATCAGGAGGGCTGTGTGGTTCAGATTGCAACTATCTATACTTCAACTGGGACTGCAGAATTGGAGCAGGCGTCTAGTTGACATTAAGAAACAGTCAAGTGTTATTATCTATGGAAGTTTTGAGGACACACATCATGTAACGGCTACAAAAGTTATCATATGTCATAGAACAGCCTGAACAGTAGGAGGTATTGATTTTGAAATTTTATCAGCTTGCCTTCCGATATTTATGCCGGAAGAAGTCTAAAACATTTATTTTGCTTTTGGTATTGCTGTTTATAAATAGTATGATTTTGGGTTCTTACATGATTTTGCATGCCACAGAGGATTCCCAGATTACTATGCAGGAAAAGATGGGAACCAAGGCGGTACTGGAAGTGAAGGGGAGTAACCAGTTTATTACGGAAAATGAGGTTAGTAAAATCCGAGATATGGATGGAGTGATATCTGTCAACCGCATGGCTGACAGTGCCGTTTATCCCGTTAATTTTAATCCCATTACAAATAGTGATTCCGAGGAAGAAAATAACTGGAAGGTAACACTGTTGTCTTATGATGAGATGGAACGTGACAGCGCCTTTAGCGACTTAAGATACCGCCTGATGAAGGGGGATATGATTACGGAGGGCTCTGGGAAAGGGGCTGTGATCAATTTTGCGCTGGCGGATGCAAATGGTCTTGAAATAGGGGATGAGATGGAAGTCGGGACAGAAACCGGGAGTGTAATCAGCGTAAAGATTATAGGTGTATTTGTTGCGGGAAGCGAGAGAAACCAGATGGATACCCTGCCGGCGGTAAACCGTATCGAAAACCAGATTTTTGTTGACAATGAATCCTATACGGGGCTGTTTGATAATGTGGGTTACCGTAAGATAGCGGTATATACCAAAAACCCGGATCGGATAGATGCTCTGGTACAGGAATTAGAAGATTATTTAGGTGACAGAGTGGACATTACAACGGCTGATATATTATATCGTCAGTTGGAGGTGCCGCTGAACAGAATAGTCCGTGTGATGAAACTAATGCTGATTTTCACGTTAGCTGCAGGAGTAACAATTACTTCATTATTGCTTTGCATGTGGATGCGGTCAAGGAAAAGAGAAATTGCTGTTTTTATCAGTATGGGAAAGAGAAAAATGGATATTTTTAGGCAGGTTTTTATGGAAACGGCAGTGGTCTTTTGTTTGTCTGTATTTGGTGCCTGTGTAATTGGAAGTGGAATGGCAGAAATTATGAAAAAACTGCTCATGGAAGAAAATACGGCTGTTCTTTTATCAGTTTCCTTACAGGCAAGGGATATTGCGACAATGTTCTTTGCAGGGGGCTGTATAGCAGTTATTGCTGTTTGCATTTCATTACTGCCAATCTTAAGGGCAAATCCAAAAGATATTTTATCAAAAATGGAGGGATAGAAAATGAATGGCTTTAGTTTAGCATGGCGTTCTGTTGTTAGAAAACCTGTAAAAAGTGTCTTGCTGTTTATAACTGCATTTACCATCAGCCTATTACTATTGTCCGCAATGAGCAGTGGAAAGGCAACTATTCAAATGCAGGATAATACAAGGCAGGCAATCGGAGCCGGGCTTCTGCTGGAAGAAAATGAAGCAGACCGGCACCGGAGAATTGATGAGTTATCAAAGCAGCTTGACCATAAGGAAGGCAGCTTAGGTGGATACCATCAGGAAAAAATTGTCGTAAACGGAGTAGAAAGCTGGAGGACATGGACGGACAATTCTTTTGAAACTCTGTTAGTGGAGGATATTGAAAAAATAGCGGCTATAGAAGGAATTGCTGATTACAATATTACAACAGTTACAACCGCTGTAAGACCTGTTGACTTTATCCGTATTGAGGACGAGGATGTGGATCAGTATAGCGACCTTGGAGGTGTGTCGCTGGTCGGGAACAAAGATATGTCTATGGACTCCAATTTTCTTTCGGGCAATGCTTTTATCATAGACGGCAGAATGATTAAAAAAGGTGAAAAAGATGTCTGTGTCATTTCAGAAGAGCTTGCAGATAAAAACCAATTAGAGATTGGAAGCAGAATAAGTTTTGGAAACTGTCGTGATAAAGAGGATTCTATGACTTATGATGTGGAAGTTGTTGGTATTTATCAGGTGAACCAACCAATAGCTCCTTATATGTTTGGAGATACTTACCGGTCTGAAAATATTATTTTTACAGATTTGGGTTTCCCTGAAAAGGTGGATGGAAAATCTGGCGATCCATTATATGAGAAGGCATATTTCAAGATTGCGGATGTGAAAGAATACGAAACTGTAAAGACAAGGGTAATGGAGGCAGATATAGCATGGAAACGGTATGACCTGATTGACAATAACGGAAATATGAATACCCTATCCGCTAATTTTAATGAAATGGAGAGGTACAGCAGTATCTTAATTTGGATAATTTCAGTGGCAAGCCTGATTATCTTGTTTCTTATTTTTCAGTTCTGGATGAAAAGCCGGAATAGGGAAATTGGAATTATGCTGTCAATGGGAACTTCAAAAATACGGATTTTGGCTCAAATTATGACAGAAGCACTTATGATTGCAGCAGTGGCTGTGTTGATTTCCTTTTTGGCAGCGCCCAAAGTGTCAAGTCTGACGGCGGATTATCTGGTAGAGCAGCAGATACAGAGTGAGGAAGAGGAGAATTTATTGGATGAGGGAAAAGTGGCATATTCTTACGAAAAGTCAGAGCAGAATGTGGTGGGTGTGCAGGCAGAAATTACTTCCGGGATGTTAATACAAGATGTCACTGGCATTGTACTGCTTATTGCAATATCTGTATGTGTATCGGGTATTGGCATATTGAAAAGAAATCCAAAAGATATTTTACAGGATTTATAAAATAGTTTGTGTGTGCAGGTAAAATAAGTTAAGGAGGGCAATTGAAATGATATTAGAAGCAAAAAATGTGGAATATGCATATAAATCCCAAAAGGAAAGGAAAGTTTTAGATGGAATTTCTATGTGGTTTGAAGAAAAAAAGTTTTATACCATCATTGGGGCTAGTGGAGCTGGAAAAACCACTCTTTTGTCTTTGCTGGCAGGGCTTGACAGTCCAACAGGGGGAACTGTTCTATATGAAGGGGAAGATATTCTTACAAAAGGTTTAAATTATCACAGAAAGAATCATGTATCCTTAGTTTTTCAGGAATACAACCTGATTGATTATCTTACTACAGAGGAAAATGTAAAATTAGGAGGAACAGATAAGCCGGAGGAACTGCTTTCAAAAGTGAATATTCCAAAGGAAGCATGGAAAAGAAATGTAATGAAGCTGTCTGGTGGGCAACAGCAGCGGGTAGCAATTGCGAGAGCACTGGCAAGTAATGCAAAAGTCCTATTGGCAGATGAGCCAACCGGGAATCTGGATGAACAGACCGCAAAGGGAATTATTGAGTTATTAAAACAGACTGCACATGAACTGGGGAAATGCGTAA
>SCPN01000634.1_pt1 | contig 39567 bp, 36 predicted proteins | sample 6106831 | NCBI WGS metagenome assembly SCPN01 (sample SAMN10720447, study PRJNA508395) | human gut metagenome | isolation source: Participant 1, 0 month | reverse complement strand
TCGGAGTGATTTTGGCAGGCTTCACAGAGTAAAATGCGGGAACGTCTGAGGTTGGAAAAATATTGGCGTTTATGACCTATTTCACCATTATTTTGAATGCGATGATGTCGATCTCCAGAATGTTTGTCATTATAAATAAGGCGGTGGCATCCGGAGCCAGAATACAGCAGGTATTGGACTGCGAAGATGATATGGTTACTGTGACGGAATTTGATTTAATAGAAGGCCAACGAATAATAGACAGGGCTAATTTCCTATAATAAAACGGAAGCGAACCTGAAGAACCTTTCCTTTTCGGTGAAAAAAGGGGAAATGCTTGGGGTTATTGGGGCAACGGGCTCGGGAAAAACTACGTTGGCGGCACTTCTGATGCGGCTGGTTGATGTGGATGAGGGAAGAATCCTGATTGATGGGCGGGATGTGCGAAGTTTTGAAAAAAAGGAGCTGAGAGAGAAGTTCGGTGTAGTGTTCCAGAATGATACTATTTTTGAGGACTCTATTTTTGAAAATGTAAGGATGGGGCGGAAGCTGAATGAGGAGGATATTGAGAAGGCACTTGTATATGCGCAGGCAGATGAGTTTACCAGGGAGAAGGAGCAGAGTGAGGGCGCTATGCTTGACATTAAGGGGGCTAATCTGAGCGGCGGACAGAAGCAGCGTATCCTGATTGTTGTGGCACTATGGCACATCCGGATTTCTGGTAAACTGATGATTCTTCCAGTTGACTACAGGACGGATAAGTATTCGCGCAGGCAGCTGAAGGAGCATTTCAGGGATACTACGACTATTATGATAGCCCAGAGAATCAGTTCGGTGATGCATGCAGATCATATTCTGGTGCTGGAGGACGGGGAAATGATAGGATATGGAACGCATGAGGAACTGATGGAAAGCTGTGAAATCTATCAGGAGATAAGTCGTTCACAGACCGGAGCAGAGTACAAATCTGGAGCAGAGTACGGAGCCGGAGCGGATTACAAACCTGGAGTGGAATACGGAGTCGGAGCGGATTACAAACCTGGAGTGGAATACGGAGTCGGAGCGGATTACAAACCTGGAATGGAATACGGAGCCGGAGCGGAGCACAGACTTGGAGAGGAATACGGACATGGAGAGGAGGGGGAAAGAGGAGGTTATGAAAAAAGAAAAGGGGAAGGCAGGTACGCTGATCCGTCTGGGGGGTTATCTGCTTCACTATAAATGGTATCTGGCTGCGGCATTGGTGCTTACGGTGGGAAGCAATCTTTTTGCCTTGATTGGGCCGATATTTTCCGGGTATGCGGTGGATGCGATTGAACCGGGGCCGGGGAAGGTAAATTTTGGAAGGGTTTTTTATTTTGCGGCCTGGATGGCGGGATTTTATGTGGTTTCTTCAATTTTTTCCTATATGCTGCAGGTGCTGATGATTGCCATAAGCCGGAAGGTGGTTTACCGGATGAGGAAGGATGTGTTTGAGAAACTGCTTTCACTCCCGGTGGGGTATTTCGATGTGCATCAGAGCGGGGATATCATCAGCCGGATTTCCTATGATATAGATACGGTAAATGTATCGCTTTCAGATGATGTGGTACAGCTGCTGACGACGGTGATAACGGTGAGCGGCGCTTTTGTTATGATGGTTTTGATTTCACCAAGGCTGGTGCTGGTATTTGCGTTTACGCTGCCGCTGTCGGTTTGTATTACCAGGTATCTGACGGGCAAAACCAGGCCTCTTTTCCGGGAGAGATCCGCAAAGCTGGGAGCGTTGAACGGTTTTGTGGAGGAAATGGTATCCGGGCAGAAGACGCTGAAGGCGTACTGTCAGGAGGAAAATACGATTGACCGGTTTGAGGAAAGAAATGAAAATGCCATGAAGGCATATTACAGGGCGGAATATTACGGTAGTATTGTAGGGCCAATGGTGAATTTTGTGAATAATCTTTCGCTTTCCCTGATTAGCGTGTTCGGTGCGGTGCTTTATCTATTCGGGCAGATGAGTATTGGCAATATTTCCTCCTTTGTGCTGTATTCCAGGAAGTTTTCAGGGCCAATCAATGAGGCGGCGAATATCATCAGTGATTTGCAGTCCTCCATTGCTGCTGCGGAGCGGATTTTCCGGCTGCTGGATGAAGAGGAGGAGCCGGCGGACAGTCCGGGCTGTGTGGATCTGAAGGATGCACAAGGGGATGTGGAGCTGTCCCATATAAAATTTGGTTACAATTGTGTTAAAACTATTATCCATGACTTGAGTTTTCATGTAAAACCCGGTAAAATGGTAGCGGTTGTGGGGCCGACGGGCGCAGGAAAGACAACGTTAATCAATTTGCTGATGCGGTTTTATGATATCCAGAGTGGGGATATCAGTGTGGATGGGACAGATATTTCAGGGATAACGAGAGCGAGCCTGAGGCAGTCTTATGCTATGGTTCTGCAGGATACCTGGCTATTCCAGGGAAGCATTTATGAAAATCTGGCTTATGGGAGCCTTAGCGGCATGGAGCAGGGAGCCATAGAGGAAAAGGTCAGGGAAGCGGCTGCTGCTGCGGGAATTGACGGTTTTATACGCAGGCTTCCTCAGGGCTATGATACGATACTGACCGATGAATGGACGAATATTTCCAAAGGGCAGAAGCAGCTGCTGACGATTGCGCGGGCGATGCTTCTTCCGGCCAGGATGCTTATATTGGATGAGGCGACTTCCAATGTGGATACCCGTACCGAAATGAAAATCCAGGAGGCGATGCGCAGGCTGATGGAGGGGAAAACCTGTTTTATTATCGCCCACAGATTATCTACGATACGGAATGCCGATATAATTCTTGTGGTGAATGACGGAGACGTGGTTCAGCAGGGGACTCATGATGAGCTGATATGTCAGGAGGGCCTGTACAGACAGATGTACCTGGCACAGTTTGAGTAAGGGACCTGTGCTGGCTTCGGGTGGTAACCGGATTGCAGGCAGAAGTCCGGCTATCAGGCTGTTAGGATTACCATATTTCCTCAGCAATTACATTATTTATCTATTTTTCTTTTGACGGATAAGTGATACAATAGGGGAGAGAGATTATACGAAGGAATTTGTCGGATGAATAAAAGAAAAATGAATGACACGCAGGTTGAAAGAGGGGGGACTGCATACGGAAGGGCAATGATTGCCGTGGGAATAACTGCGGCGGTGCTTGCTCTTGCTTATCTTGCAGGCGCCTTCTTTTTTGCTGGGCATTATTACTGGAGGACACAGATAGATGGGACGGATTACAGCTTTCGTTCCAAAGAGCAGGTGCGGGAGGAGATTCTGAATCCTTCCGTTGCTTATGAGCTGCAGATTTATGGCCGGGAGGATATGCAGGATATTGTAAAGCCGGATCAGGTGGGGATGACCTATGTTTATGATAATACGTTGGATCGGATCAATGCGCAGCTTACAGGGCTGAAGTGGCCGATGATGTTTTTTGGAGGGAGAGATTTTGAGCTTCCCAAGGCGGTGACGTACAGTGACGATGCATTGGCGGGAACGCTGGAGTGGAACAGTTGACTTTTAAGAGGCCAATATCCACCCTCGGAGGTCACATTACATAAACGGTTTATATTGAGGGCAGGGGATATGAAATTGTTCCTGAGTATCCGGGTACATGGATGACCAAAAGATTGAAAGGATGCAGGTGGCGGAGGCAGCTTGAAAGGCTTCAGGAAACATTGGATCTGGATGCGGGCGGTTTTTACCAGAATGCGGCAGTGAAGTCGGATGATAAGGCTTTGAGGAAAGCGCTTGAGAAGGCAAACCGGTATGTGGGCGCTGCCATAACCTATGATTGGAATGGCGAAAGGGAAGTGGTTGATGGGAGTGTGATCAGCCAGTGGATTACGATTACGGATGACGATGTGATGCTGGATGAAGAGGCAGCTGGCCAGGGTATAGCAGACGGTCTGTAGAAAACATGATACTTATGGCAGGGATCGTAATTTTACCACGACAATGGGGAATACTATTCTGCTGAAGAGCGGTTCTTACGAGCTGGTGGTGGTTGAAGTTGGGCAGGAGGGACAGCCACTTGCTATGAGTCTGTCAGGAAGGGCGAGCAGGTGGAGAAGGAGCCTCTTTATTTTGCCAGAGGTTATGCCACCGGGGCGCCGGGAGAAGATATTGGGGCTTCCTATGTGGAAATTGATATGGGAAACCAGCATTTATATCTTTATATGAACGGAGAGCTGATTCTGGAAAGTGATTTCGTGTCCGGGAATATTTCCAGGGGATACGGCACGCCGGCCGGTGTTTTCGGGCTGACCTACAAGGAGAGGAATGCCACGCTGACCGGTGAGAATTATGCGTCGCATGTGGATTACTGGATGCCTTTTAACGTGGAATATCGGGTATGCATTGCGTGGAAACTAGCTTCGGAGATATTTATATGAGGAACGGTTCTCATGGGTGTATCAATCTGCCGCGTGATAAGGCAGAGGAAATTTACGGATATATGGAACGGAATTTTCCGGTAATCTGTTATTATTAAGTGACTTTGAAAGTGCTGGACAATTACATTATTAATTGCAAAATGTCAGATGGAATCGCAGCGGTTCAGTTGTCTGAACTATTACAGGGAATTGGTTTGGGGGACAAATCATGAGAAATAAGGTGGCCTTGAGGCAGCAGGAAAACGGAGCGCCGGATCACAGAGAGCACAGGAAATTTATGGAAGAGGTACTGAAAATGAGAGGGATATTCTGCGGTCCGATAATTTTAAGAGTACGCGCAGAAGTATCCAGCACGGGACCATTTCCGTGCACAGCCATTGCATCAGCGTGGCGGGCTGCAGCCTGGCAATCCACGAAAAACTGGAGAAAATGGGGATAAAGAGCGAGGAAAAGGATATTATCAGAGGAGCGCTGCTTCACGATTATTTCCTTTATGACTGGCATCATCATAAGCATGACAGGGGGCTGTGGAATATGCATGGCTTAGCCATCCCAGGACTGGCGCTGAAAAATGGAAGGGAGTACCGGCTATCTCCCAGGGAGCAGGATATTATCAAGAAGCATATGTGGCCGCTTACTATTGTTCCGCCTTTATGCAGAGAGGCATGGATCGTGACGGCGGCGGATAAGTACTGTTCATTTCTGGAAACGGTGGAGCCACGGCTGAAGGCTGTGAAGCATTTGGGCAGGCATTGGACGACACTCCCCCGTAGAAGCGGTGGCGAAGAAAAGGAGCCAAAGACGCAGGAAAACGGGGAGCTGGCAGCAGAAGAAATAAAGGCGGCAGAAAAATAAAACCAACGGCATGCAGGAGGCAAATGGAAGGATTATTTGCAAGATTAACTGAATATGGGGCTTCTCAGTATTATCCCTTTCATATGCCCGGGCATAAAAGGAACATGCCGGAGGAGATTGGGGCGCTTCAGGGAATTGCGGGGCTGGATATTACGGAAATAGAGGGGTTTGATGATCTGCATGCGCCGGACGGGATTCTGAAGGAGGCGCAGGAAAAGGCAGCGGTTGTTTTCGGCGCGGAGGAAACTTTTTTTCTGGTAAATGGTTCTACGGCGGGGATCCTTACTGCGGTTTCGGCGGCGGCGCCAAGAGGCAGCAGGATTATCATGGCGCGGAACTGCCATAAATCCGTGTATCATGCCTGCTTCCTGCGGGAGCTGGAGCCTGTTTTTCTTTATCCGGGGACGGTGCCGGATTACGGGATAGCGGACTGTATCCTGCCGGAGCAGGTGGAAGCGGCCCTGAGGGAGTATCCGGAGGCAAAGGCGGTGGTGCTCACCTCCCCTACCTATGACGGGGTAGTTTCTGATATTGAAAAAATTGCGGAAATTGTCCACCGGGCGGGGGGCATTTTGATTGTGGATGGAGCGCATGGGGCGCATTTTGGATTTGATCCGTTTTTTCCGGAGAGTCCGGTGCGTCAGGGAGCGGATCTGGTTATTCAGAGTCTTCATAAGACGCTTCCTGCGCTGACCCAGACAGCGCTTCTGCATGTTAACGGGATACGTGTGGACAGAAGCGTTGTGCGGGAGTATGAACGGATTTATCAGACCAGCAGTCCGTCCTATCTGTTGATGGGCAGTATGGATGCCTGTGTGAGGCTCCTGGAGGAGGGGGCGTGCTGGGGCGGTTTTGCACAGCGGATGGCGCGTTTTTACGGGAAAACGGAAGAATTAAAGCATCTCAGGCTGATGAACAGGGATATTCTGGAAAAAGGCTGTATGAAAGCTTTTGATGCGGGAAAACTGCTGATATCTGTAAAGAATACAAAAATTACGGGAAATACGCTTTACAAAGAGCTTCTGAACCGTTATTATCTTCAAATGGAGATGGCTTGCGATACTTATGTAACCGCCATAGTGACTCCCTGGGACAGGGAGGAGGGCTTAAGGCGGCTTGCGGATGCTTTGTTGGAAATTGATAAAGGCCTGGAGACGCAGGACTGCCCGCAGCAGGCGAAGCCGTATCCGGAGCTTGAGATGTCGGTGCCGCTATACCGGGCGCTGACGGCAGAGAAGCACTCCTGTCCGCTTGGCATGGCGGCGGGAAAGACAGCAGGAACTTATGTGAACCTTTATCCGCCGGGAATTCCTCTGGTAGTTCCGGGAGAGGTAATAACGGAGGAGGTCATTAAGTTAATAGACACGTACGTGAGGCAGAGGCTGAACGTACAGGGGGTGGAGACCGCGGAAACAGGAGCGGGGTTGACCGGAGACTGTACAATAACAATACTTAATTGACAGGTGTCTGAAGCACCGGAAGGAGTTAATATGAGAAAAACCAAAATTATCTGCACCATCGGACCGGCTTCCCAAAGTGAGGAAAAACTAAGAGAGCTTATGCTGGCAGGCATGAATGTGGCCCGTTTTAATTTTTCACATGGAGATCATGAAGAACAGCACGGAAAATATGACAGAATGCGCAAGGTGAGCAAGGAACTGAATCTTCCCATTGCGGCGCTGCTGGATACCAAGGGACCGGAAATCCGTCTGAGGGATTTTGAAGGCGGCAAGGTTTATCTGGAGGCCGGACAGAAATTCACCCTGACCACCAGGGAAGTGATGGGAACAGAAAAAATGGCTTCCATTACCTACAAGGAGCTGATTAATGATATCGGTGTGGGAACCACGATTCTCATCGACGACGGCCTGATTGAGATGACGGTGGAAGAAATTACGGATACCGATATTATCTGTGATGTTGTAAACGGCGGACCTGTTTCCAATCACAAGGGCGTGAATGTGCCGGGCGCGGAGCTTTCCATGCCTTATATCAGCGAAAGCGACAGGAATGATATCCTGTTCGGCATTGAACTGGGATTTGATATTATCGCGGCATCTTTTGTACGTAATAAAGAGGATGTGCTGGAGGTGCGTCGGATTCTGGAGGAGCACAATTCCAAGATGATGATCGTTGCTAAAATTGAGAATATGCAGGGCATCAAGAATCTGGACGAAATCATCGATGTTTCCGATGGTATTATGGTTGCCAGAGGAGATATGGGTGTTGAAGTTCCGCTGGAAGAGGTTCCCGTGCTTCAGAAGCAGATCATTAAAAAGGCGGTTGCCAAAGGAAAACAGGTAATAACAGCAACACAGATGCTGGAGTCCATGATTCACAATCCCCGTCCCACCAGAGCGGAGACCACGGATATTGCCAATGCTATTTATGACGGGACCACAGCTATCATGCTTTCCGGCGAAAGTGCACAGGGACAGTATCCTGTGGAGGCCGTACAGACCATGGCGCGTATTGCGGAGAGGACCGAGGAGGATATCGACTTTGCAGGCCGTCTGAAAAAACGCGAACTGCCCGGCGACGGCAATATTACTACGGCGATTTCCCATGCAACCTGCACGATGGCGGCGGATTTGGATGTTAAGGGAATTATCTGCGTAACCATGTCAGGCTTTACTGCCAGCATGATTTCACGGTTCAAGCCCAGCTGCCCGATTTTCGGCTGCACGGTGAAGAGGCTGGTATGGCGTCAGCTGAACCTGCAGTGGGGTGTAATGCCGCTGCTGATCCAGGAGGAGAATACGGCGGAGGATCTGTTCCATGCGGCTATTGACGCGCTGCTGTGGAGGCTGGTTATATTCAAAAGGGGATAAGGTTATCATTACGGCGGGAATGCCTCTGGGAATTTCCGGAAGAGACCAATCAGCTGCGGGTAGTTGAGGTATAATAAGCGGCTGCGGTATCATGGAAAGAGCCGGACAGTAGGAGACAGCCGCCTGGATACAGACGGCAGGAGAGAAGGAAACGGCCGCCTGGGAAGAGCGGCGCTTAGGGGTAAGCGGCAGTAATAATTTAAATTTCAGTATTTTTAAATTGGGGTCAGAACGGGGGTATTACGAATGAAAAAATATGTGATGGCGCTTGATCAGGGAACGACCAGTTCCCGCTGTATTCTGTTTGACAAATCAGGGCATATGCGCTCTGTGGTGCAGAGGGAGTTCACCCAGATATATCCGAAACCGGGCTGGGTGGAGCATGACCCTCTGGAAATCTGGTCCTCCCAGCTGAGTGTGGCTGTGGAGACCATGGGAAAAATCGGCGCGGCGATTGAGGATATTGCGGCGATAGGTATTACCAACCAGAGGGAGACTACCGTCTGCTTCAGTAAAAAAACGGGAAAACCGGTGTACAATGCCATCTGCTGGCAGTGCCGCAGGACGGCGGATATTATCGAACAGCTGAAGGAGGATGGTTTTGACAGCATCATCAGGGAGCGGACCGGGCTGGTGCCGGATGCCTATTTTTCCGGTACCAAGATCAAGTGGATCCTGGATAATGTGGAGGGCGCCAGGGAAATGGCGGAGTCGGGTGAGCTGCTGTTCGGTACGGTGGACACCTGGCTTATCTGGAACCTGACCAAGGGAAAGGTTTTTGTAACGGATTACACCAATGCTTCCCGTACCATGCTTTTTGACATTCATAAGAGAGAATGGGATGAGGATATTCTGAACCGTCTGGGAATCCCCAGATCCATGCTGCCCCAGGTGAAGCCGTCCAGCTGTGTTTACGGCTATACGGATGAATCGGTCATCGGCGGAGTGATTCCCATTGCGGGCGCGGCGGGAGATCAGCAGGCGGCGCTGTTCGGACAGTGCTGCTTTGAGGCCGGGAAGCGAAAGAATACATATGGTACGGGCTGTTTCCTATTGATGAATACGGGGGAAAGGCAGTGACCTCCCAAAATGGGCTGCTGACCACGATTGCGGCCAGCAGCAGGAAATCCGTTATGCGCTGGAAGGAAGCGTGTTCGTGGCGGGAGCGGCCATACAGTGGCTGCGCGATGAACTGCGTATGATCAAAAATGCGCCGCAGTCCCAGGAGTATGCGCAGGATGTGGAGGATACCAACGGGGTATATGTGGTGCCGGCCTTTACCGGGCTGGGCGCGCCTTATTGGAATCCTTACGCCAGGGGAACCATTGTGGGGCTCACCCGCGGGGCGAGGAAGGAGCATTTTATCCGTGCCACGCTGGAATCCCTTGCCTACCAGACGCAGGATGTGCTGGAAGCCATGGAAAAGGATTCGGGCATCACGCTTAAGAACCTGCGTGTGGACGGCGGCGCAAGCGCCAATGATTTCCTGATGCAGTTCCAGGCGGATATTATGAATAAAGAGGTGCTCAGGCCTGAGTGCATTGAAACCACAGCGCTGGGAGCGGCTTATCTGGCGGGAATTGCCACTGGTTTCTGGAAGGATAAGGAGGATATCAGGAAAAACTGGTTCCTGGAAAAAACCTTCCTTCCGTTCATGACGCAGGAAATGCGGCAGGAGAAGCTGAAAGGCTGGAAACGCGCCGTCCGGTGTGCGATTGCCTATGCTAAGGAGGAAGACTGACAAACGTTTGCAGTCAGAAACAGATGGGAAAAATATTTTATATTGCAGGAAAGAGCTCTTCCGGTAAAGACACCATTTACCGGAGGCTTCTGGACTGTACGGATTTGCGGCTGGAAACGCTGATTCCCTATACGACGCGGCCTATACGGGACGGTGAGGAGAACGGAAGGGAATATTTTTTTACGGATGAGGCGGAGCTTGAAAGGCTGCGCGCAGAAGGAAAGATAATTGAGGAAAGAATGTACAGCACCTTTTATGGGCCGTGGTATTATTTTACGGTGGATGACGGGCAGCTGGATTTGGAAAAACAAGATTATCTGCTGATTGGGACGCTGGAGTCCTACAGGGCGGTGAAACGGTTTGTGGGGAAGGAAAAAATCGTACCCATCTATATTGAGGTGGAAGACGGGGAACGCCTGCAGAGGGCGCTGGACCGGGAAAAAAAGCAGGAAAACCCCAAGTATGAGGAAATGTGCAGGCGTTTTCTTGCGGATTCTGAGGATTTCAGTGAAGAACGAATAGCTGAAGCGGGGATTGACAGAAGATTCTATAATGGTGAGCTGGAGACGTGCCTGAAGGAGGTTATGGATTATATCAGGCAGGCGCGCAGGGTACAGTCGGGAGACGGAGTGCGGTAAGGCACGGCGTCCCCGTGGGAAAGCGAGGGAGTTATGGCAGGTTTTCAGGATATTTACGGGCAGGAGGCTATGAAGGAGCACCTGCAGAACGCAATCAGGCTGGGTAAGGTATCCCATGCATATATTATTAATGGAGAAAGGAACTCCGGCAAGGAGTTCATCGCCAGGATTTTTGCCAGGACTCTTCAGTGTGAAAGGGGCGGGATTGAGCCGTGCGGGGAATGCCATTCTTGCAAACAGGCGGAGAGCGGCAACCAGCCGGATATCATCCGTGTGACCCACGAAAAGCCGAACAGCATCGGTGTGGAGGATATCCGGAGCCAGGTGAATAATGATATTGTCATCAAGCCCTATTCCAGCCCTTATAAGATATATATTATCAATGAAGGGGAGAAGATGACGGTACAGGCGCAGAACGCGCTTTTAAAGACGCTGGAGGAGCCTCCGGCATATGGTGTAATCCTGATTCTGACAACGAATGTGGAGGCGCTGCTTCCCACGATTGTGAGCCGGTGCGTTGTGCTGAATATGAAGCCGGTGCGTGACGATATTGTGCGAAAGTTTCTGATGGAGGATCTGCAGATTCCGGATTATAAGGCAAATGTATGTGTGGCTTTTGCCAGGGGAAATATCGGACGTGCCAAAATGCTGGCTTCCAGCGAGGATTTTGATAATGTGAAGGAAGAGGCGGTAACGCTTTTAAAATATATTCGTGATATGGAGATTTCGGAAATTGTGGCCGCTATTAAGAAAATTTCCGAATATAAGCTGGATGTGACTGATTATCTGGATATTTTGTCCATCTGGTACAGGGATGTATTGCTTTTTAAGGCAACCAATGACGCAAATAACTTGATCTTTAAGGAAGAAATAAAGTATATTAGAAAGGAAGCGGATCAGAGAAGCTACGAAGGGATTGAAATAATCCTGGATGCGCTGGAAAAAGCGAAGTCCAGGCTTTCAGCCAACGTAAATTTTGATCTGACCATGGAGCTTCTGTTTCTGACGATGAAAGAGAATTAATGCAGAGGAAATCATGTTTCAGGATGCATTGGTTCGGATACGAAATGGCCGGCACGGGCCGGCGGGCGGATCGGGAAGGTGATCTGCCGGGCCATGAAATATGGCAGGAGGTTGATAGATGACTAGAGTGATAGGCGTAAGATTCCGTACGGCGGGCAAGATATATTATTTTGACCCGTCCAGGTTTGAAATAAAAAAGGGTGACCATGTGATTGTGGAAACGGCCCGCGGCGTAGAGTACGGAACCGTGGTGGGCGGTATCCGCGAGGTGGAGGACAGCAAGGTGGTTCAGCCGCTCAAGCCGGTGCTGCGTATTGCCAACGAGAGGGACGATGAGCAGGAAGCGGCGAATAAGGTGAAGGAAAAGGATGCCTTCCGCATCTGCCAGGAGAAGATTACCAAGCATGGGCTGGACATGAAGCTGATTGATGCGGAGTATACGTTTGACAACAATAAGGTGCTGTTTTATTTTACGGCGGACGGAAGAATAGATTTCAGGGAGCTGGTGAAGGATCTTGCCAGCGTTTTCAAGACCAGGATTGAACTGCGTCAGATTGGCGTAAGGGATGAAACCAAGATTCTCGGCGGCATCGGTATCTGCGGAAGGCAGCTGTGCTGTCATGCCCATCTGTCGGAATTCGTGCCGGTTTCCATTAAAATGGCGAAGGAACAGAATCTTTCTTTAAACCCTACGAAAATTTCCGGGGTGTGCGGCAGGCTGATGTGCTGTCTGAAGCATGAGGAGGAGACCTATGAGGATCTGAACCGCAGGCTTCCCAACCTGGGCGATTATGTGACCACGGATGACGGACTGAAGGGCGAGGTGTCCAGCGTCAACGTGCTGCGCCAGCTGGTAAAGGTTATCGTCAATGTGGAGGATGAGAAGGAAATCAGGGAATACCGTCTGGATCAGCTCCGCTTCAAGAGAAGGCACGGACGGAATAAGAAAAACGAGGTCAGCGAAAAAGAGCTGAAGGAATTGGAAAAACTGGAGAAGCAGGATGAAAAATCCAAACTGGAATAGCATCTCATTAAAGCCGGGAGAAAGGCTGGATGAGCTGCAGAGGAACGGCTATGTGATTATCCAGGACCAGGAACGGTTCTGTTTTGGTATGGATGCGGTGCTTCTTTCCGGCTTTGCCCGCGTAAAGGACGGGGGAAGCGTTCTGGATATGGGGACAGGGACAGGAATTATCCCGATTCTTCTGGAGGCCAAGACGAATGCCTCCCATCTGACCGGGCTGGAAATTCAACCGGACAGTGCGGACATGGCCAGGCGCAGTGTGGCGCTGAACGGCCTGGAGGAGAAAATCTCCATTGTGGAAGGGGATATTAAAGAGGCAGCGGGTTTGTTTCCGGCTGCTTCTTTTGACGTTGTTACCTGCAATCCGCCTTATATGGTGGGAGGGCATGGGCTGACCAATCCGGAGGCGCCAAAGGCAATTGCCAGGCATGAGGTGAAATGCACCTTTGAGGATGTGGCCGCGCAGGCCGCGAAGCTGCTGAAGCCGGGTGGGAATTTTTTCCTGGTGCACAGGCCCTTCCGGCTGGCGGAAATCATCGTGACCCTGGCAAGGTACAGACTGGAGCCAAAACGTATGCAGCTGGTATATCCGTTTGCGGACAAGGAGCCGAATATGGTTTTGCTTGAGGCAAACCGGGGCGGAAGAAGCCGGCTGAAGGTGGAGAAGCCTTTGATTGTATACCGGGAGCCGGGGGTATATACGGATGAAATTTATGATATTTACGGGTATTGATGCAGGAGAGCGGCAGCTGTAAGGCAACAGTTCAGGCAGGTCTGCGCATTTACTGCGCAGACCGTGAGAAAACGTAGTGGCAGCAGGCATGCGCCTCCTCGTTGCAGGCGGCTTTTAATGGCGGATGCAGTAACAGTCCGGCCGAAGGCTGAATTATTACGCTGTAAGGGATATGTGCCGTAAAAGCTATTGAAAATTATTACGGTATCGGTTATTATCTTAGTTTAGATAGATGGAAAAACTGAGGTTTTAGGTTTAAACATATGTGATATCCGGGTTTTACGCAGTATTTTGCGCCGGAGATCCGGAAAGAACGGAAAATGAAGATAAGTAAAATATTCGCAGCCATATTGCTTTGTCTTCTTGTAATAGCGGCAACGAGCGCTTATCTGGCAGGAAGAAGCCGGGATGCGCAGGAAGCGGCAGCCATACAGGAGGGAACGGATGTTTCCGGGAATTCTGAGGACTTTGCGGAGACTGAGGGCGGCGCCGAAGGGGAGGGCGACATTAATGCCCCTGAAACATCGGCGCAGGAAGCTGCGGAAACGGAGCAGACAGAGGAATACGGCGGAGAGCTGCCAATCGGTGACAGGGTAAAGGTCAAAGGGATCTATGTCACCGGAAATATGGCGGGAACCTCCAATATGGACAACCTGATATCCCTGGTGGACAGGACAGAGCTGAACACCATGGTGATAGATATTAAAAACGATGAAGGCCGTGTTGTTTATCAGATGGATTCACCTATGGTTTCAGAGCTTGGCTCCGCACAGAAGCTGGTGGCGGATATGCCGGCCCTGGTGAAGAAGTGCAGAGAGCACGGGATTTATCTGATTGGCCGGATTGTGGCGTTTAAAGACCCCTTCCTGGCGGAGAACCGCCCGGAGCTTGCGCTTCATAATCAGGACGGCAGTGTTTTCCGTGATAAGTCAGGACTTGCCTGGGTGAATCCCTACAGCCGTGAGGTATGGGAATACCTGATGGAAATTGCCGCACAGGCGGTGACGGTGGGATTTGATGAAATACAGTTCGACTATATCCGCTTCTCCACGGACAGCGGTATGTCAAAGGTGGATTTCGGCCCGGAGGCAGCAGGCCGTGACAAGGAAGGGACGATTACCGAATTTACGGCGTATGCGGCGCAGTCGCTGCATCAGCTGGGAGTACCGGTATCGGCGGATGTGTACGGCATCATCATTGACAGTGAGCTGGATGCGTCCATTGTAGGACAGGATTATTACGAGATGGCAAAGTATCTGGATTATATCAGCCCGATGGTCTATCCGTCCCATTACGGGCCGGGGAATCTGGGGCTGGCGGTGCCGGATGCACAGCCATATGAGACGATATACAGGAGTATGGGCGCTTCCAGAGAGGTCCTGGCGGGAATGCGTAAGGATGCAAACGGGCAGCAGGTGTCGGGAAACGATGCTTCTGCAGGCGGGGAAGCGGCAGGCGGAGTATCTGCTGATGGCGAGGCGGGAGACGCCTCAGAAAACGGTATTGACGGAAATGAGGCGCCTGTAAACGGTAACGCCGGGAATGCGGTTTCTGCAAATGAGATACCCTCAGATGAGATGCCTGGTGACGGGACTTCAGGGAATGAGATTTCCGGAAATGAGATTTTAAGCCCACGGGACATGGAGCCGGCGGAGGAGATCCGGGCGGATGTCAGGCCCTGGCTGCAGGATTTTACCGCATCCTGGGTTCCCGGACATATCAAATATGGCCCGGAGGAAATCCGGGCGCAGATTCAGGCCGTGTATGACGCGGGCTATGAGGAATGGATACTCTGGAATGCCTCCAACCGATATACGGAGGGAGGGCTGCTTCCCGCGGAGGAAGCGGAGAGTGCAGAGACTGCGCAGGCACCGGGAAATGCGGAGACGGCAGCAGGGCCGGCGGCGGAAAATCCGGCGGATTAAAGGCGTCGGGAAATAAGCGGCGTTTGGCGGAGCCGGACGGGAATGTGTTTTGCCCAGGCAAAGCTCACAGGAAAGGAAAGATATGGCAGGCACTTTATATTTATGTGCGACACCCATCGGAAATCTGAAGGACATGACGCCCCGTGTGCTGGAAACGCTGCGGGAGGTGGATTTGATAGCCGCGGAGGATACAAGGAACAGTATCCGCCTGCTGAATCATTTTGAAATCCGGACGCCGATGACCAGCTATCACGAATACAATAAAGTTGAAAAAGCATATGATTTGATAAACCAGCTGAATGCGGGAAAAAATATTGCGCTCATAACCGATGCAGGGACGCCGGCCATATCCGATCCGGGTGAGGTTTTGGTGAAGCTGTGCCAGGAGGCGGGCATTACGGTGACCTCGCTTCCCGGACCGGCGGCCTGTATAACAGCTCTGACGCTTTCGGGCCTTCCAACGAGAAGATTCTGTTTCGAAGGCTTCCTGCCCTTTGATGATAAAAAAGAGAAAAAAGCCATCCTGGAGGAATTGAAAGAAGAATCCAGGACCATAATCCTTTATGAAGCGCCCCACCACCTGGTACGTACACTGTCCTGCCTCTACGAAGAGCTGGGAAACAGAAAAGTTACCCTGTGCAGGGAGCTCACCAAAAAATTTGAAACAATAATGCCCACCACGCTGGAGGACGCCCTGCATTTTTACGAAACCAACGATCCCCGCGGAGAATACGTCCTGGTACTGGAGGGCAAGAGCCATGAGGAAAAGGCCAGGGAAAAGGAGGCCTCCTTTGCGCAGATGTCTATGGAAGAGCATATGAAGTTCTATGAAGACCAGGGAATGGATCGTAAAGAAGCCATGAAACTGGTAGCTAAGGACAGAGGAATAAGCAAAAGGGATGTTTATCAGTATTTTATCAAAAATGAGGAAAGAAGTAGTTGACAAACAAAGGAACAGAGAATATACTTTGAATGTCAAACTTTTTTATAAAAACAAAAAAAGGAGATAACAAAATGTTAGAAAAAGTAATTGAGATTATTCAGGAGCAGTTAAATCTGGAGGGCGTTGCGATTACAGAGGATTCCTCTTTCAAGGATGATCTGGGAGCTGACTCTCTGGACCTTTTCGAACTGGTTATGGCAGTAGAAGAAGAATATGGTGTTGAAATTCCTGCAGAGGAACTGGAAAAACTGACAACGGTAGGTTCAGTTGTAGAATATCTGAAAGCACAGGGAATCGAAGCTTAATGAAGACAGCAGTCACGGAACTTCTCGGAATCGAGTATCCGATCATTCAGGGCGGCATGGCCTGGGTAGGAGAATACCATCTGGCCGCCGCCGTCTCTGAAGCAGGCGGACTGGGCATCATCGGCGCCGCCAGCGCGCCGGCAGACATTGTGAGAGAGCAGATCCGCAAAGCGCGGGAGCTCACCTCAAAGCCTATCGGGGTCAATGTCATGCTGCTCAATCCCAATGCAGACGAAGTGGCCAAGGTGATCGTGGAGGAAGGCGTGGAGGTGGTTACCACCGGCGCCGGAAGCCCTGCCAAATTTATGGAAATGTGGAAAGCCGCAGGCGTGAAGGTAATCCCTGTAGTCGCCAGCGTTGCCATGGCGAAGCTGATGGAACGCGCAGGAGCGGACGCGGTGGTTGCCGAAGGCATGGAAAGCGGCGGACATATCGGATCAGCCACTACCATGACGCTGGTTCCCCAGGTCGTGGATGCGGTGGACATTCCGGTAATTGCAGCCGGCGGCATCGCAGACGGCAGAGGCTTTGCAGCGGCATTTATGCTGGGGGCGCAGGGCGTGCAGATGGGCACCCGCTTCGTGGTGGCCAAAGAATCCATTGTCCACGACAACTATAAACAGAAGGTTATCAAAGCCAGGGACATTGATTCAGAAGTAACCGGAATGAGCACCGGACACCCGGTCCGCCAGATCCGCAACAAAATGACAAGGGAATACCTGAAGCTGGAAAAAGAAGGCGCTACCTTCGAAGAACTGGAATACCTGACCCTTGGTTCCCTCAGGAAAGCCGTCATGGAAGGCGACGTAGTAAACGGAACCCTCATGGCCGGCCAATGCGCAGGAATGGTCACCAAAGAACAAACCTGCCGCCAGATCATCCAGGAAATCATCCAGGAAGCCAGCGCCCTCCTGAATAAATAAGTTAAAAACAGACTTATTACAGTCCCCTTATGATTTTGAGATTTTCCGACAAAGCTACCCTAAAAATAAAGCGGCTACACAACCGCAATAATAAAGATACAAAAAAAGGCTACCCGGCAATCTTACGAACTCCAAAAGCATTGCTTTTTACATAATTGACACCGGCAGTCTTTTTTTACAACTGAATATTTTGAATATCAAATAAAAAGACTTTCAAAATAATACCGCAAATATTTTCCAACAACACCAACTTTTATTTTATCAAACTTACTACCATAACTTTAACCATAAACATAGACAACAAACATAACATATCAGCCTGAATCTTTCATGGAATCATGTGGTTTGCAGACATCTTGGGGCGTATGCCTCTCTCGTATGTAGAGCACCGTCCCCTTGCCGGGCAGGGTTTGCTGTCAGGGTCGTTTAAAAACGCCGGTCCTTACGCCGCGTATTTTGCGGCGTTAGTACCGCTGCGTTTTTAACCGAGCGAAAGCAGGCGACTAAAAGTCGTCTGCCCAGACAGCAAACCCTGCCCGGCAAGGGGACGGTTCAACAAACTCCCGAGAGGCCACCTCCCCAAGCCACCAAGAAATTCAGGCCTTCTAAGAGAGGAAGGGAATATGAGCAAGACAGCATTTATTTTTCCGGGGCAGGGTTCCCAGTATATAGGCATGGGAAAAGATTTTTATGAGCAATTCCCCGCAGCCAGAGATGTATTTCAGGCGGCTTCAGAGGCTTCAGGGCTGGATGTGGCGGCTCTTTGTTTTGAAGAAAATGAACAGATTAACATTACGGAATATACACAGATCGCCATGCTAACCGTGGAGACGGCGATTCTGAAGGTACTGGAGGAGATGGGCCACAGGCCGGATGTGGCGGCAGGCCTGAGCCTGGGAGAGTACGCGGCCCTGGCAGCAGCGGATGTGATGGACTTAAAGGATTTGTTTTACTGCGTGCGCCAAAGAGGGATTTTCATGCAGGAGGCGGTTCCTGTGGGTGGAGCCATGACAGCGGTTCTGGGGCTGGACAGTGAAACCATAGCACAGGCCTGCGGGGAAATTGATGGCATGGTAAGCGTTGCCAATTATAACTGCCCCGGCCAGACCGTGATTACCGGAGAAGAGGCGGCCGTGAATGCGGCGGCAGAGAAGCTGAAAGCCATGGGAGCAAAGCGCTGCGTGCCCCTGAAGGTAAGCGGGCCGTTCCATTCCCCGATGCTTTCCGGCGCGGGAGAGAAGCTGGGGGAGGTTCTGGAAAACATCACGCTGAAGAAAATTGCGGTGCCCTATCTTTCCAACGTGACGGCGGATTATGTCACGGATACGGCACAGATAAAAGAACTTTTGGTAAAGCAGGTATCAAATTCCGTCAGATGGCAGCAGTGCGTGGAACGCATGATTGCAGACGGCGTGGATACCTTTGTGGAAATCGGGCCGGGAAAATCCCTGTCGGGTTTTATGCGTAAAATCAACAGGGATGTAACCGTTATTAATATAGAGAAAAAAGAAGATCTGGAGAAGCTGTAAGGAAACTGGACAGTTCCTATCCTGATAAGCTATTGCAGTTAACTAAGAAAGACGGGGAAAAGTAGAATGCTGGAAGGAAAAACAGCGCTGGTGACCGGAGCGGGACGGGGAATCGGAAGACAGATTGCCCTGACGCTTGCGGCAGAGGGCGCAGATGTTATTGTAAACTGTAACGCAAGCTGTGAACAGGCGGAGAAAACAGCAGAAGAAATCAGAAAACTGGGAAGAAGGGCGGAGGTGCTTCAGGCTTCCGTGGCTGATTTCCAGGCCTGCGGGGATATGGTGAAGAAAGCGCTGGAGCTTTTCGGGCACATTGATATCCTGGTGAACAATGCGGGCATTACCAGGGACAATCTGGTGATAGGTATGAAGGAAGAGGATTTCGATGCGGTAATTGATACCAATTTGAAGGGAACCTTCAATACTATCCGTCATTTGTACCGTAACTTTATGAAGCAGAAGAGCGGCAGGATTATTAATCTCTCCTCGGTTTCCGGCGTGCTGGGAAATGCGGGGCAGGCAAATTATGCCGCCAGCAAGGCCGGTGTGATCGGCCTGACCAAGAGCGTTGCCAAGGAGCTGGCCAGCCGGAATGTGACGGTAAATGCGGTGGCTCCGGGATATATTGAAACGGATATGACTGCGGCAATGAGCGAGGATGCAAAAAAAGCGGTAATATCACAGATCCCTCTGAAAAGAGTGGGAAGGCCGGAGGATGTGGCGGCTTTGGTAGCTTTTCTGGCGGGAGAGGGCGGCGCTTATATTACCGGCCAGGTCATTTCCGTTGACGGGGGAATGGCGATCTGAATTATTTTTAATCCCGCGGGAGCGGGAGGATGGGAGCAGATATGAGCAGAAGAGTAGTGGTAACAGGAATGGGCGCGATTACACCCATCGGACTGTCCGTAGAGGAGTTCTGGGCAGCGGTTAAATCAGGAAAAACAGGCTTTGCACCGATTACGAAATTCGATGCATCGGAATATAAATGTAAGCTGGCGGCGGAAGTGAAGGATTTTGACCCCAAGAATTATATGGATTTTAAGGCGGCCAAAAGAATGGAGACTTTCTGCCAGTTTGCGGTGGCGGCATCCAAGGAAGCGATTGCGGATGCGGGACTGGATATGCAGCAGGAGGATCCCTGGCGCGTGGGCGTGGCTGTCGGATCCGGCATCGGCTCCCTCCAGGCGATGGAGCGCGAGCACAGCAAGCTGCTGGAGAAAGGGCCTAACCGTGTGAATCCCTTTCTGGTGCCCATGATGATCAGCAATATGGCGGCTGGAAACGTATCCATCCAGTTCGGCCTGAAGGGCAAGAGCATCAATGTGGTTACAGCCTGTGCGACGGGAACCAACTGCATCGGGGAAGCATTCCGTACCATCCAGTACGGGGATGCGGACGTTATGGTGGCGGGAGGCGCGGAAAGCAGCATTTCCCCTATCGGCGTTTCCGGTTTTACGGCGCTCACAGCCCTAAGCACCTGTGAGGATCCTTCCAGATGTTCCATTCCCTTTGACAAGGAAAGAAGCGGCTTTGTTATGGGAGAGGGCGCGGGCGTTGTCATCCTGGAGGAGCTGGAGCATGCCAGGAAAAGAGGCGCCAGAATCTATGCGGAGGTAGTGGGCTACGGCTGTTCCTCCGATGCATTTCATATCACCTCACCTGCGGAGGACGGCTCCGGGGCGGCAAGGGCCATGGAATGCGCGGTGCAGGACGCAGGCGCGGCGCTTACGGATATTACCTATATCAATGCCCACGGTACAAGCACCCACCTGAACGATCTGTTTGAAACGAGGGCGATTAAGCTGGCCTTCGGGGAGCAGGCTTCCCGTATCCGCATCAACTCCACCAAATCCATGGTAGGGCATTTGCTTGGCGCGGCAGGGGCGGTTGAGTTTATTACCTGCGTGAAGGAATTGCAGGAGGGCTTTATTCATGCTACAGTAGGGTATCAGATACCGGATGAGGAATGTGACCTCAATTACTGTAAAGAGCCTGTGGAGGAAGAATTTACCTATGCGCTTACCAACTCCCTGGGCTTTGGGGGGCACAACGCGAGCCTTCTGGTGAAAAAATTCGTGGAGTAGGAGGAAAGCCTTATGCAGCTTTCAACAAAACAAATCATGGAAATCATCCCCCACAGACAGCCGTTTCTGCTTCTGGATACCATAGAGGAGCTGGAACCGGGCATGCGCGCGGTGGGAAAAAAATGCGTGACCTATAACGAGCCTTTTTTTGCGGGCCATTTTCCTCAGGAACCGGTGATGCCGGGAGTGCTTATTATGGAAGCGCTGGCGCAGGCGGGGGCCGTGGCGATACTCAGCCAGCCTGAAAATAAGGGAAAACTGGTGCTGTTTGGCGGCATTGACGGCGCCCGTTTCAAAGGCAAGGTGGTTCCGGGTGACGTGCTCATGCTGGAAACAGAAATTATCAAGGTAAAAGGCCCGGTGGGCGTGGGCAGCGCAAAGGCCACTGTCAACGGAAAGCTGGTGGCAAAGGCGGAGCTGACCTTTGTTGTCACTGCGCCGGAAAAAGCCTGAGAAGGGACCGGAAAAGTAAAATGATCAAGCAATTGCAAATCGGGGATTTAACGGCGAGGTTTCCTGTGATACAGGGTGGCATGGGCGTGGGAGTCAGCCTTTCGGGGCTGGCCGGCGCAGTGGCCGCACAGGGCGGTATCGGCATAATCTCCACGGCGCAGATCGGCTATCGTGAGCCGGATTACCAGGTAAATCCCCATACCGCCAATCTGCGTGCGGTAAAAAAGGAAATCCGCAGAGCTAAGGAGCTGGCGGCCGGCGGTATTGTGGGCGTAAATATTATGGTGGCCACAAAAGGCTATGAGGATTACGTAAAGGCTGCTGCGGAAGCCGGCGCGGATCTGATTATTTCCGGCGCCGGACTGCCTGTGACGCTGCCGGAGGCCGCCTCCGGCGTACAGCGGGAGGACGGGGAAATCCGCCAGGCAAAGCTTTCTCCCATCGTCTCCAGCGTGAAGTCGGCAAATGTCATCATGAAATACTGGATGAAAAAGTACAATTACCTGCCGGATTTGGTGGTGATCGAAGGGCCTCTGGCCGGCGGCCATCTGGGTTTTGACAGGAAACAGCTTGAGGATATCGAAGGGATGCATTATGAAGAAGAGGTCATGCGTATCCTGGAGGCCGTAAAAGCCTTTGGAAGGGCCGGAAACAGGGAAATCCCGGTAGTAATGGCCGGAGGCGTCTATACGGGCGCAGAAGCCCGCAAATGGCTGGATATGGGACTTGACGGCGTCCAGATGGCCACCCGGTTTGTGACGACGGTGGAATGTGATGCCCATCCTGCCTTTAAACAGGCTTATATCAACGCGGAAAAGGAAGATATCGTGCTGGTAAAGAGCCCGGTGGGGATGCCGGGACGCGCCATCCGCAATGCATTTTTGGAAAGAACGGCAAAAGGGCCGGTTCCCCATGGCAGATGCCATGGCTGTATTAAAACCTGTAAACCGCAGGAGACGCCCTATTGTATTACGGAAGCGCTGGTGAATGCGGTAAAGGGAGATGTGGATAACGGTCTTCTTTTCTGCGGAAGCAACGCTTACAGGGCACAAAGGATAGAAAGCACGGCGGATATTTTTGCGGAGCTTGCGTCCGCTTTTGAATAAAATGGATTGACACTGTCAGGTACACTGACGGTATATCAGACAGGAATATGGCCCCTTTCGGCCGTATGCCCGCCGCGGCGGGCAGATGGGAGCAGATATGACGAGCAGAATAATAGGAACGGGAAGCTGCCTTCCGGAAACCATCATAACCAACGACTGGCTTTCCGAAAGAATGGACACCTCGGATGAGTGGATTACCAGCCGGACGGGGATACGGGAGAGACGGCTTGTCAGGGAAGAAACCACTGCGGATATGGCGGAGCAGGCTTCCAGGCTGGCCCTGGAGCAGGCGGGAATCGCACCGGAGGATCTGGATTTGATTGTGGTAGGCACGATTACGGCGGATCATGTGACTCCTTCCGCGGCCTGTGAGCTGCAGGCGCGTCTGGGGGCAAAAAAAGCGATGGCTTTTGACATTAACGCAGCGTGTTCCGGATTTTTGTTTTCACTGGAAACTGCGGATGCGTTTCTTGGAACAGGGCGTTTTCAGAACGCTTTGGTCCTGGGGGCGGAAACTCTATCAAGAATTATGGACTGGACGGACAGGAGCACCTGCGTCCTGTTCGGAGACGGCGCGGGCGCTGCGGTGCTTGCCCGGGAGGAAACAGGGATTTTAAGCTTCGATCAGGGCTGCGATGGCGTCAGGGGAAGCGCACTGGTCTGCCGCGGCAGAGGGAATAACAACCCGTTGGTGACAACCGGAAACGAACCGGATTATGTGCATATGGACGGTCAGGAGGTCTATAAATTTGCGGTGACCACGGTTCCGGTATCCATACATAAGGCTCTGGAACAGGCGGGACTGCAGGCGGAGGATATCAAATATTTTTTCCTGCACCAGGCGAATTTGCGGATTATCCAGTCTGTAGCGAAAAGACTTCATATTTCTGTGGATAAGTTCCCGGTAAGCCTGGATCATTGTGGAAATATCTCCGCGGCCAGCGTGCCGATCCTGCTGGATGAGATCAACAGGAAGGGATGCCTTTCCCGCGGGGATAAAATCGTGCTCTGCGGCTTCGGCGCCGGGCTTTCCTGGGGGACAGCAGTGATGGAGTGGTAAGCAGTGACAGAGTGGTAAAAAAATATAACGACGAAGGTGCAAAACGGTTATAAAATTTATAACTATTCAGTTGATGCGGCGGGAAATGGATAAGTTGAAAGAAACCTTTTCCGTTTCCTGCCTTTATTTTGTGAAAAATACCGCTTGTGTTTCAAGATAAATATGTTAATATAAATTATAATTAATGTATATTTATACAGTTTTATTTTTGTAAGGCGCGTAAAAGCGCGAGGAGGAGAGAGTAATTATGAAAAAATTTTTAGCAACAGCACTGGCTGTATGCATGACGGTGTCCCTTGCCGCATGCGGAAGCAGCGCACAGGGAACTACAACTACAAGCGAAGCAGCACCTGAGGCTTCCAGCGCAGCAACAGCCACAGAGGCGGCAAGTGATGCGGCGCCGGAATCCACCGCAGCAGCGGAGACGACGGCAGCAGCAGAGGGCGCAGTGGCAAGCGTTGATGATCTTCCCGGAAAGTCCATCGGTGTCCAGCTGGGAACGACAGGCGATATTTTTGCATCCGATTACGAGGAACAGGGTTCCACAATAGAGCGCTTCAACAAAGGAAACGACGCTATCCAGGCGCTTCTGCAGGGAAAGATTGACTGCGTGATGATCGATGAGCAGCCCGCAAAGGCATTCGTTGCCAATACTACAGGACTGAAGATTCTGGAAGAGCCCTTCGCAGAAGAGGATTATGCAATCTGTGTTTCCAAGGACAACGCAGAGCTGACCGCCAGCATTAACGAGGCGCTTGCGAAGCTGAAGGCCGACGGAACGCTGGATAATATTGTAAAGAACTATATCGGGGATGACACCAAGGGACAGTTCCCTTATGAATCTCCTGCTGACGTGGATCGTTCCAACGGTACTCTGGTAATGGCAACCAACGCTTATTTTGAGCCTTATGAATTCTATCAGGGAGACAAGGTGGTTGGAATTGATGCTGATATGGCACAGGCAGTATGCGACGTACTGGGCTATGAGTTGAAGATTGAGGACATGGAGTTTGACTCCATTATCAATGCAATCCAGTCCGGCAAGGCTGATATCGGGGTTGCGGGCATCACAGTTACAGAGGATCGTCTGCAGAGCGTTGACTTTACCGATTCCTATGCGAGCTCCAAGCAGGTTATTATTGTGAAAGAGTGATAATGGCATGGCGCGGTAAATGCGTTGAGTTAATGAAAATGATTTGGGAGAGGATTTTTCTCCCGAACAGAGTGTGTATGATACAGGCGGACCCATGAAATACCATGGGCCCGTTTGTTGCGCATCAGCCAGACCTTATCAGCGTGTCTGACAACGCGTGGCTGGTGTACAAGATACTGCAGTTTTTTGTCGGGTGGTAAAAATATACTAAGGAGAAATGGCGGAGGGTATTTAGATGCAAAATTTTTTGGATCAGTTTTATCTGAATTTCATTAAGGACGACCGTTGGAAGTATCTGACGGACGGACTGAAGACTACGCTGCTGATTACTTTTTTTGCAGTGATTCTGGGTCTGGTTCTGGGCTTTCTGGTGGCGATTGTCCGTTCCAGCGCAGTGAAGAGCGGGATAAAGAAGCCTGCGAAAATCAAGGAGAAGGGTGTTTATTTTAGGAAGCTGCTGGGCTATTATCTGTTTAAGCTTGTGGATTTTATCTGCCAGCTTTACCTGACGGTAATCCGCGGTACGCCTACGATGATTCAGCTGCTGATTATGTATTATGTAATTTTCGGAAGCGTTACCATAGATAAAAGGGTGGTGGCGATTCTGGCCTTCGGCATCAACTCCGGCGCATATGTGGCGGAAATCGTGCGTTCCGGCATTATGGCCATTGATATCGGGCAGTTTGAAGCCGGCAGAAGCCTGGGCTTTGGCTATCCGGCAACCATGTGGCATATCATTCTTCCCCAGGCGCTGAAAAATGTGCTTCCCGCGCTGGGAAATGAAATTATTGTGCTCCTCAAGGAAACCTCCATCAGCGGTTACATCGCCCTGACGGATCTGACCCACGGCGGCAATGTTATCCGGAGCCAGACCTATTCCGCATTCATGCCCCTGATTGCCGTTGCAGTGATTTACCTGGCAATCGTATCCCTGCTGGCGGCAGGTGTTTCCAAACTGGAAAGGAGGCTGCGTACAAATGAACGCTGACGGACAGATTTTATTTGAGATCCGGGACCTTTGCAAATCCTTCGGGGATATCTCGGTCCTTAAAAATATCAGCACCACCATATCCCAGGGCGAGGTAGTGGTGATTGTGGGACCCTCCGGTTCCGGCAAATCCACCTTTCTTCGCTCCCTGAACCTGCTGGAGGAGCCTACGGCAGGGCAGATTCTTTTCGAGGGAAAGGATATCACCGATCCCAAGGCCAATATTAACCTGTACCGGCAGCATATCGGTATGGTATTCCAGCATTTTAACCTGTTTCCCCACAAGACGATTCTGCAGAACATGACGCTTGCGCCCATCCAGCTGCTGAAACGTCCGAAAAAGGAAGCCGAGCAGGAGGCCATGCAGCTTCTGGATCGGGTCGGTCTGACGGAAAAGGCCAATGCATATCCTTCCCAGCTGTCCGGCGGGCAGAAGCAGCGTATCGCCATCGTGCGTTCCCTGTGCATGCATCCGGATGTGATGTTGTTTGACGAGCCTACCAGCGCGCTTGATCCGGAAATGGTCGGAGAGGTTCTGGGAGTTATGTCGGATCTGGCAAGGGACGGCATGACTATGGTCATCGTTACGCATGAAATGGGCTTTGCCAAGGAAGTGGGAAGCCGTGTCCTGTTTATGGATGACGGTATTATCAAGGAAGAGAGCGCGCCTAAGGAATTCTTTGACAATCCGAAGAATCCAAGGCTGCGGGAGTTCCTTTCCAAGGTGTTGTAGGCGGCAGCAGGGCTCTTTGGCGGGACAGGAAGCTGTCTGGTTATGGAAAAAGCCTGGTTATGAAAATATCTGGTTATAAAAATGTCTGTTTTTGAAAATTGGGATGCCTGTATAAGGAAATGCCGGCGGGAGGCCGGGGCCTTATGCAGGCATTTTTTATGCTTCGGGGAAATATAATGATAGAAAAAAAGCGGCTGCGCGGACGACGGACAGCTGCGAAAAAAGGGTTTATATGCTGAATTATATTTGGGCGGTTATGATTGCCATAGGGGTTATTTACGGGGCCCTGACGGGCAATATTGAGGCGGTGGCAAACGGGGCGCTGGAGTCCGCGGGTGAGGCGGTGCAGCTGTGTATTACCATGGTGGGCATTATGGCGCTTTGGGTGGGGCTGATGGAGATTGCCAAGAATTCAGGGCTGATTGCTTCCATGACAAGGGGGATTCAGCCGTTTGTCAGTTTTTTGTTTCCCAGGCTCCCTAAGAACCATGCGGCAAGGGAGTATATTTCAACCAACATTATTGCCAATATCCTGGGACTGGGCTGGGCCTGCACGCCTGCCGGGCTGAAGGCCATGGAGGAGCTGCAGAAGCTGAATGAGGAGGAGTGCAGGAAAACAGGGAAGTCGCCGCATACGGCGAGCAATGAAATGTGCTCCTTTCTTATTCTGAATATTTCATCCCTGCAGCTGATTCCGGTGTCTATTATTGCATACAGGAGCCAGTACGGGAGCGTGAACCCTACGGCGGTGATCATGCCGGGACTGATTGCCACTTTATTTTCTACGATAGTGGGAGTGATTTTTATTAAGGTGATGGACCGGGGGAAGAAGGGGAGCGGGTGATTCTGCTCAAATATTTTTCAGAGATTTCAGAACCTTTAGAATTCTGTCCTGCTCTTCCGGGGGAAACTGATATTTCCGGCGGGAATCCGGTTCAGATAGCTTAGTTCAGTGTGGAGCGATATGCCGGAGAGTATAATCCGGAATCTTTAGAAATTCATGCTGAAAGCTTGTAAATATACAGATTATTTTAGAAATTAATAAAATTATAAATTAGATTCAGAATATAATTTATAATACTTTAAAATATACTGAAAATTCAGCAAAAAAAATATTACGGTAAATGCAGATGACAGGTCTTTCATTAGTCTATAATAATATGATGTTTATTTACGATATAAGCAGGAGTTTCTGACATATAACCAGGGACTGGCTGGAAAGAGCAGACTGAAAACTGTTATAGGGACAGCAGGCATAAAACATCGAATCATGAACAGGCCGGAGGTTGCATATATTGTTTAGAGAATGACTGCTGAGGTATGCCGTCTATGATGAATGCACTGGCGAATCTGTCAAATATTATTATTCCGGCATTGATATTTTATATTGTGGCGTATGGAGTGATTCACCATACAAATGTATATGAAGATTTCATCAAAGGAGCGGAGGATGGCTTTAAGACGGTAATCCAGATCATGCCCACACTTATCGGGCTGATGATGGCGGTGGGGATCCTGCGGGCATCCGGGTTCCTGGAATTTTTCGGCGGGCTGATCGGGAAGCTTACGGAGCCGATGGGGCTACCTGCTCCTGTTGTGCCGCTGATTTTTATCAAATTGTTTTCCTCTTCGGCTGCAACGGGACTGGTGCTGGATATTTTTAAAAATTATGGTACGGATTCTTACATAGGCATGATGACATCTATTCTGATGAGCTGCACGGAAACCTGTTTTTACACTATGAGTGTGTATTTTATGGCGGCAAAGGTTACGAAGACCAGATATACCTTGGCTGGTGCGCTGACGGCTACGGCGGCGGGAATTATTGTTAGTATTGTATTGGCAGGGATAATTTGAAAATAAGTTTTTCATTACAAAAGGAACAGGCTGCCCTGTTCCTTTTGTAATCTCAAATATAATAAACGAAATGATGTTTTAAGCAAATGCTATTTAACAAACTTCTGTACATAGCCCATGATAAAAATGAACAATACGATGGCGGGCAGGATGAAGCTTACATAAATACGCGACCACTGAGGGAACTTCACGCCCTTACCGGAGTCGGCTTCCTTAATGAAGCTCTTCCAGCCCCAGCCGTAGCGGCTGGTACAGAACAGCAGGTATCCCAGGCTTCCCAGGGGAAGCAGGTTATTGGAGACGATGAAGTCCTCCAGATCCTGAATCGTGGAGCCTGCGCCCAGCGGAGCAATTGCGCTCCAGATATTGAAGCCGAAAACACAGGGCAGGGAGAGCAGCAGGATCGCAACGAAGTTGACCGCAACAGCTTTTTTTCTTGTCCATCCGAACAAATCGATGGAGAAGCTTAAAATATTTTCGAATACGGCTATGATGGTGGACAGGGCAGCGAAGCTCATGAAGATGAAGAACAGAGTGCCGAAAATACGTCCGCCGGCCATCTGGTTAAAAATATTGGGCAGGGTTACGAACACCAGTCCGGGGCCTTCTCCGGGATTTACCTGGAAAGCAAAGCAGGCGGGGAAAATGATCAGCCCGGCCAGCAGGGCCACGATGGTATCCAGCGTGCAGATACGGATGGACTCGCCGGTAAGGGTGTGCTCCTTGGCAATATAGCTTCCGAAAATAGCCATGGCGCCGATGCCTAAGCTCAGGGTAAAAAATGCCTGTCCCATGGCAGCGAAGACAACCTCAAACAGGCCATATTCAGTTATTTTATGAAAGTCAGGTATCAGGTAAAAGCGCACGCCTTCGGCTGCGCCGGGCAGGGTAACGCTTCTGATACAAAGGATGATCAGGATAACAAACAGGGATGCCATCATGAATTTGGTTACGCGTTCCACACCCTTCTGCAGGCCGAGGCTGCATACGAGGAAGCCGATGATTACCGTGACGATCATCCAGAAGGTCATGGAACCGGGCTGTCCGAGCATACCGTTAAAAACGCCGCCCACTTCATCCGGTGTGAGACCGGTGAACTCCCCGCGTATCATTTTAATGACATAAGCGAGCATCCAGCCGCCTACGGTGGTATAGAACATCATGAGGAGATAGTTGCCTGCAATGGCAAGAATGGCCATGAAATGCCATTTGCTTCCCTTTGGCTCCAATACGTGGAAGCTGCGGGCAGCGGATTTCTGGCTGGCGCGGCCCACCGAAAATTCCATTACCATGATGGGAAGGCCGAGTATTACAAGAAAGACAAGATAGATGAGCACGAAGGCGGCTCCGCCGTATTTTCCGGTAATGTAGGGAAAACGCCATACGTTTCCCAGACCAACGGCACAACCGGCTGAAATGAGGATAAAGCCCAGCCGGGATGAGAACTTTTCTCTTTTTTCCATAAGTTAATTCCCCCTAGAAAATTGTGTGTACTTTAAACAGCATATAAGAGAAGGTGGGGGAAGTCAATAGGGAAAATGGAAGTCTAGTCTTTCAAATTAATGCATTTTACAATTTTACTTGTTTCATATTCGTAACCAGTTTTTATGTTTTTTAACTGAAGGGTAATTTTAACTGTTTTTCGTGTTGAATTATAATTAAATGTCAGATTCGAAATTTCATTGCTTTGATATGTACTGACGCCATAATACCAGTCGGAATTATTTGTTTTGGTCAGGAGTTCACCGTCAGGACCTATTTCCACGGATGCATAATCAATGTTAAGGATAGTTTTCTTAAGGGTTCCGTCCTCAAGTAATTTTTGCGTTTCAGAATCGATGTCCAGGGAACTATTCATAAATGTCTGTAATGTGGCAATTGTAACAAGTTCATTATCTTCATTGATAAACTGGATATAATCTTCTGAACTGCTTTTTAATATTTTTTCAGCATCAATCAGCTGCCCGCTTATTTTTGAAAGAAGGATATCGGATAATGTCTGTGCGTGGGCTATATTTGTCTGATTTAAGTGCAGTCTCATAAATGGGGACAGCACTGAAGCTGCCGCGGCTACGAGGAGTCCCAGCAGTACAAAGGTAACTATTAGTTCGATTAAGGTATATCCTTTTTGATTATTTTTAATCCGTTTTTTCACCTGTAAATTTCCTTTTGTCAAACGCAAAGAATCTATATGTTTTATACTGTGATTTTACAGCTTCATTGTAATTATATTGTTGGCCCACATTGCCTTTGATAGAAAAATTTTTGCCGCCATTGTTTGATGTAAATATAAAATCCTGCATGATGTATTGTGAGTCCAAGGTTCCCTCACCGGAACCTGTATAATAGTATTCGACTGCATTCTCTGTAATAATCCTATTCTCATTGCTGTCCTGCATTATTCTGAGGGCAGCAGTCATGGCGGTAGTAGTCATCATAATACCAATGAGCAAAACAATAAATGCAGCCATGACTGATATGATTGACATTCCGGAAGTGTCATTCCATCGCTCCAAAAGGAATTTAAAAAATCTTGTTCTATTAGTTGAAGGCCCATTCATACGTTTCTTCATCTGTAGGATCACCCTCGCTGTTCTTTTTGTCTACCATGATTAAAAATTTTTGCCTGACAGTATAGCTGACGGAGCCTTTGCTGCAGGTAACCTCCGTATATATGTATTTTTGGGAATATTTTGCGGGGTTAATAACATCCGTATGGTCTGTTTCATCGTCAGGCCACGAGTATAACTCATCCTGAATTTCGTCCAGTGTCAGATTTTTTTCACCCCAATAGATATTAACAGTAATTTCATAACCTGATAAAATCTCGCTGATAGGATAAATTCCCGATTCCTTATCGCTGTTTTTCCCATTGGACTCTACTGTATAGCTCCATTTCAGGTTAGTTTCTATATCGGAAGTCCGGCAATATTTGAAAGAAGTATCTTCTTTCAACATTTTTATAACAGCTTGTTGGTATTCATTTTTATTTTTTTTGTCCATAAGCTCTTCAGCCATCATTTCGCTGAAGCTTTCTGCAGCCAGCCGGCATCTGGTACTGGCTGCATTTTGCTTTGACGAACCAAGTGAAGAGGAAGCGGCCAAGAGGATAGTCAGGGAAAGTGCCATAAAAAGCAGCATGATGCAAAGAACAGTTATCATGGCATCTCCTCGCTTATTTGCTTTCATAGCGCTCTCCTTTCCCTTAGATTAAGACTTAAATTTTTACTCATGTTTTTCCTGTACGGCAAGAGTACTTTCCTTTGCCAAACTGCTCTCTGTAGGAGGTGTTTTTACGTTATCTGCGGTACTTTTTGTTTCATCTGCAATCGTGCTTTCAGGCAGTGCAGATTCTGATTCGATGTTTTCTGACGGTTTCTCTGCCGAATCAGTACTGCTGTTACTTTCAGATTCGCTCTCTGATTCAATTTCAGATCCGGTTTTAGAATCTGATTCCGTTTCTGTTTCGGAATCTGGTTTCTTCGAACCGTCCGGAACAGAATTGTTTGAAACGCTATTTCCGGATACCTGATTATGTTTGGGTATAGAATTTTGGCTTACAGAGGCGGACTTATTTGCTCCCGAAGTAATTATTTCAGGAAGTGTTGCCTCTGTTTCATACCGTATATAATCTGCCAGCCCATCCTGAGACTGAATAGTCTGGTTTATTTCTTCCGTTCCATTCCAATCAAGGATTGCAGTCTTCCGGTTTTTGCTGTCATTTTTATCTGCAATTCTAAGCCACAATTTATGGTATGAATCATGATAAGCTGTATCTGGCGTCGCTAAAGCTGTAACCTGAACTGCAGAAGTATACAGATATTGATAAATTTTGTTTTGATCTGTTTCCAAATCATTTATATCAGGCAGCTTTAAAACGAAATCATAGGTAAATGTTCCATCCGGCTGAACCTTACTGTTAATGGTTAAAACAGATTCCATTTTTTGCGAGCTTCCGGATTCCCATGGCCATTCTGCTGAATAACTGAAATCGGATATCGTATAAGTATAGCTGTTATCATTTTGGGCAGAGGATATTTTCTGCTCATTAACATGCAATTCCGGAGTGCCATCCTCTGAAAAATCAATCACTGATGTTGTCTGTTTCTTGGACAGGTTTTCCAGCACAATACGGTAGCCCGAAGCATGAGCAACGGATGACCAGGAAAGTTGATACTGCGTTCCTTCATACTCCCCTTTTGTAAAATCTACAGTCTTTTCTGATAGCGAAGGCGCTGCAAGTTCGGAAGAAGGAAGTCGGTAAACCTGGTATTCGGACCATAGGGAGCTGATATTACTGTTATCAGCGATACGGCACCGTATTATCAGATATTTGCCGGCCAAATCCTGACTCCATCCGGAGAGGTCGTCCGCTTTTAAGGACAAGACGGTATTTTGCAGGCTGCCGGAGGGTGTGGTTACCAGGATTTTATCTTCAGGTACAAGAGGAGGTATTTTGATGGAGCCATTTTCACAGGCATCCTCCGCAACTTTAAAGCTTCCTCCATCTGTTTGTTCCACAATTGTTAATTCATCCTGCTTTTCGGGGTAAATGCCGGCTTCGAACTTATAGGCACCATCTCCCTGTGCATTTTTGCTTGTCACAGCGCAGTTCATTATGAGATTAAGGAATTCTTCTTCTGTCCGTACTTCATCAGTCTTGTTATCTCCATAGGTCAGATTGAAAAGAAGATCATCCGGCAGAACAAGACGTTTAGGTATCAGCATTTCATTGCTCATGACGCCGTCTGAGGAATCAGTATAGAGAATTTCCTCATCATCACTATCTTCGTGTGATACAGCGATTGCATTGACAAAGAAACGTACCCGGCATCCCTGAAGGGCTTCCAAACTGCAGTTTTCAAGTATGTTTTCCCTATATGAATCCTCTTCTTCCGGTGGTGCATCCTTTGTTTTTGTTCCCAGAAGGATTTTCCAGCCTGTTTGTAAAGAAGTATCTTCTGCGTCCGGATAAGCGTAAACTTCCGGGCCATAAGCCAATTTCAGGGTTTCAGGGTCAAGTTTATTCCCGTCTGTATCAGTAAGAGGTACAAGGGCATAAACCTGATATTCTGCCAGATCTTTTCGCGGTGCATCTTCTGTTATTGCATTCCAGGATATGTCGTATAGCAGTTCATCCTGATTATTATCATGCAGTTTCACCCGCGGCATCGTAATCTGAGGCAGCGGAAGGTAGGTCCTGTAGATTTTACTGGAATAGTTAAAGAATTTGGATACAATATTATTGTCGTTTATCGTGCCTAAATTTGTTACGGCGACTTCGACTTCCTTATAGTTCCAGTTTTCCCTGGGCAGTTTTATTTCCTTCTCTTCCTGTCCATGGGAGGTCAACAGCTCTACCCGGCGATTGTCGGGAGTTATTCCAGTTATTTTAACATTATAACGGGCCGGCTTTGCACTTTCATTTGCTATTGTCCAGCTGAATATAAAATTTTCTCCTTCTAAAGCATAATCGTTATTGAAGATGGGAACAGCAACCCGATTATTCTTTAGTTCGGCGGTTACGGACTGAACCTGTTTTGGATATACAGCTTTTTCAGCCAGGAAGGTACTGTAATAAATGTTGTATACAGGATCCTGATTGTCATTATCAACACTGATTCTTTCTACGGTATAACCATCTTTTACATGATATTTGGTTGGTTCAGAGGTATTACTATCACTGTCGGCGACAGGGGTGAAAAGGTCGGGATATTTTTCTACTACTTCCTCCGCTTTCAGTGGAGTATCTCCGTTGATGGGGCGTTTCTTGCCAAAGTATACACTATGGCCTTGTGTTGCCCATAAATAAGTACGGGCGGTAATTTTGGGATTTTCTTGTTCTAACAGTGATGCGGCCATTTTAGGACTGATATTGCCAAGTGTTGCGGTTACATTTCCTGAATAAGTGGAAATAAAGGTTTCAGTAGATGAAACAGCAACATCCATACCGACTTCTGCGTCAAATATAAGCAATTCGGATTTGCAATAATAAGCTGATTGTTTACCTGTGTTCAGTTTGCTTATAAAACCTAAACTTTCAGGTGAACTACCGGTAAAGTTGGGGACACTTTCAGTTTTCATGGTAATAGAGGCAATTGCATTGTCTTTTAAGGTAGCATCTAAAGGTAAAGCTGTTTGAACTGCTATTTTAGGTGAATTCAGATATAATCCTGTATCACTAAGAGCCTGAAACTGCAGGGATACATTATCATCTGATTCTGGAATATTTCGCAGTTTTGTAATACCTTCACCTGTCTTAGAATCTAAATTCTCTATAGAAATTGGGTTAAATAATTTATCATTATTTTTATATGCAATAAAGCTACAGACATATCCTTTATAATCTTCAATGTTATCTACGTTTATAGTATAATAGGCACCATCCTTATCATAGTGCTTTTCCAAATGTGCATTTGGTGTGGGAAGAGATTCTCGCACTTCTACACAATTTGAGATAGCAGCATTGGAATCATAGTTTTCTTCTTCTGTGCTGAGAATATTAAGTGCGGTAACAGAGGCTCTCATAAATTTTCCACTCCAAACAGAATCCAAAGGGATGTCTGTGGAAGATACAAAAGGCAGTAACATTTCAAGTCCCATATTTTCAACTGGATTTGTTGAATCTGCACTATCATATAAATAAATGTTTACTTTATATTGTGTGGCGCCGTTAACAGGATCCCAGCTTAGAGTATAGTTACTTTCTTGACTGAGATAAATTAACGTTTTGAGGTTTTGACAGTTTCTTATTTTGAGATGCACCAGCTTTAATTGTGCATCAATACTATTGACATATAATTCTATAGAAGTGCTATTCCAACTACAGGGATTACTTGTCAGTTTAGGAATATATGGGGTTCTAATTTTTCAAGAATATCTGCTCTAAATTCATTGTCCTGTTTTTAATATACAGTGGAGCTGTAGTATCAAGTGAAGGCGTAACCTCTGAAACCCCATCTATGTAAATATCCCAAATAGAACAATATTTAGGACTTATTGAGTTTGAGTAATATTCAAGTTTTACAGAGGTTATTTTTCTTTTCTCCAATCAGGGCTTCTCAGAAAATTAATCTGAACCATTTTATTATTTTCAGCAGGAAGAGACATAGGAGGTCTCATTATTTTATAACCATATCCCACCCAAAACTTTCATTATTTTACAGAATATTTATATTCATTTGTAGGATTTAAACAAGTGAATTCATCTTCGTTTTCATATTTAACATATAATTTGAAATAATGCTCTCTTATAGTTTTGTCAGTATTGTCAGCAAACCAGGTTATTTGCATAAATTCTGCAGGGAGGGCAACAGGCCGTCCCAGATAATCTGTAAGGTCTATAGAAATATATAGCCGCTTATCCTTATCGGAATCTGGATTATTATTCGCAACTAAACGAGTGTTATTATTAAAATCAAAGGCTTTACTAAGACTATTTTCAGCGGCAATTTTTCCAGTGTAATTACCAATAAGAGGATTCATGAATACCGCTTCAGTAATGTCTGAAGAGTCCTCTTCATTTGATTCTGCAAAATAAAAATTATGCTGACTTTGAGGTTTAAGATCTGCAGAAGTTAGACGAGGTTCCACTTCAGCAATACCAAAACAATTCTTCATAGTTACTGTACCGCTAGTTTTTTGCCCGAAAATACCACTAAAATTATTACCATCTGTACTTCCATATCCGTAATTACGACAGCCAGTTAATTCACAGGTTGCATTAATTTCATTATTTGCAAAGATTCCAGCTCCATTATTTATTCCTATATTTCCGGTATTTACACACTGTGTAAACTGAATGGTAGATTTTCCAGAGGATACTCTGCTATCACCAAGTATTCCCGCACAGTTTTTGCCGCCATTTATAATACCATGGTTAATGCACTCATTTATAAGAAGGGTTTCACCAGCATTAATTTGGTATAATACGCCTATGATACCACCTGCACCAACTCCTTCAACGTTATTTTGTACTATGTTACCATAATTTGTACAATATTCTATCTCTCCGCCTTTGTATTTCCATTGACCGATGATTCCTCCAACACGGGCTGAATCTGAAATATTTCCATAATTATTGCAATAAGAAACTTTTTTTGTACTGGAATTCATACTTTCTAAACGGCCCGCAATACCTCCTGCAGAATTACTATTATTTTCAGCTCTTGTTACTGCCGCATAATTAGTGAGATAACTCATATCCTTATCACTTGCGCTATAACCTATCATTCCTCCTATAGCAGTATCAGAGTAATATGCGTTTGCTTCAACTGACCAGTTACTGTTATTAATACAGTTATTCAAACTGCCAGAGGCTGTCTGATAACCAACCATACCACCAATATTTGCCATAGAAGCAGATATATTTACAGTATGCATTGTGTATCCGGTGTCTTTAGAATTATTATTATCCGGCATAGACGTATTACAGAAAATTTCAGAAATCTTCCCATCATTGCGTCCGGCGATACCACCGATATAAGAGCATGTGTTTTTTTCTGTATTGTTTTTTTCTGTATTCTTTGTTGTTATTGTAGTATCGTTGCTATTGGCAATAGTGCATTTTGTGATTTCTCCATCAGAGGTATTTTTGCCCGCAATTCCCCCTACGGATACAATGTCGGCAACGGAGCCTTTGGCGCTTACCATACCGGAAAAATCGCAGTTTGTAATTATTGCCCGGTTTTCTCCTGCAATACCACCAAAGCCGCCTTCGGAACCATTTTCTCCATTGATGTGACTGGCACAATATACATTTTTGATTGTACCTGAATTAATGCCGGTAACACCACCCAGCCATCCTGTTATACTGTTGTTATCATTTACATAAATATGCGAATATATATATTTTATATTTCCTTTTTTATCTTGACCGCCATAAATACTGCCCAGATTTTCTCCGGCAACTCCTCCAAGGCGGCTTCCAGAATAACCGGAGGTAATCTGTACCGAATATCCATTGGTATCTATGCCCGGAAAAGACGTTTTTGCAGATGAATCCGGATGATGTCCTACCCAGCAGGCGTTTGATTCCGTTTCGCTGTCATTGCCGATTACTCCTGTTTGTTCGTTGATGCCGACAATACCTCCGATTGCAGAGTTCCCTGAGGAAGCAGCTGAATTATTCAATGTCAGTGTACCTTCTCCTGTGGCAACAAAACAGCTGGTGATACTTCCCGCATTTTTTGCGGCTATACCACCAGTGTAGGTATTTCCCTGCACAGAAATTTTGGAAACGTTAGCGATTCCACATCCGATAATTTTGGCCCCCGCCTGATTAATGGCAGCGATACCTCCGCACATTCCATTAGCGGCTTTTACATTGCCGTTTACGGTACAGGAATTAATTTCACCGGATGTATTAGATGAAGTAATCCCCCCTGCATTACCAGAAAGCGCGGAAACCTGTCCACTTACTTTGCAAAATTGTACCGTAATGTTATCACCATCAATGTAACCAATTACACCACCTGCGTTTCCTAAGGTTTCGCTATTTATAGTAAGCCCGGAAGCAGTAACTGTACTTGCGATATTTAGAGGGACTTCAGAGGTTCCGCCGATTATTAGTTTGTTTTCTGTGATATTGCGCATGTAACCGGCACAGCCGCCTACATAAGCACTACCGTTGACGAATTGACTTTTTCCGGCTATTTCAAAATCTGTAAGGCTTCCATAGTTTATTCCGGTGATACCGCCAACATAAGATGCAGTGCCATCAATGGATGTATTCAGTCGTATTTGCTTCTATTGTACCTGCAGATTGAATCCGGTATACCGCCGGCGCAGATTGTGTTGACATTTATACGGCCATTTTGAATAGTTTTATTCGGATCCTCTTGGTTAGAGAGTTCTGACGAAGTTATTATGCCATAATTTTCCGCTGCAATTCCTCCAATAACGGCATCAGTTACACAATACCTCCCTCCTAGATATATACTGGAAGTGTCCCCCAGGGATTGTACAATGCAATTTTTTATTATGCCCTCATTTACTTCTGCAACAGAACCTTTATAGGTAGTTTCTTCTGCAACAGAGATTAATCCCATGTTGGCGCAGGAATCAATAGTGACACCTGAGGTAACCAGACCGATGATTCCCCCAGTAAGAATAATTTACAATTTCCCCATCGGATTTAAAAGGATTTATTGAGCCATGTTCATACGTTATATTAGCTAGGCGGTAAGAGTCATTTTCTTTCTTAAGGCAGGTATGATCTATTGTGCTTGCGATATAATGCATAGAAACAATTCGGGACTGGCTGGTAACATTCTTTATTTCCAGGGAAGAAGCTTTGTCATTATGGCCGACTATGCCGCCAACCATAATTCCACCGCAGATTGTGTCCATTGTATTGCAACCATTTGAAATATTAATAATATGGAGTGTCTTTCCAAGGGGAGAATCTGCTTTTTCGTTAAGCAGATTTTTAATTAATACTTCTGATACTGATGGCCCTTCCACTGGTTTAGACTCATCATCTTTCTTCGGTGGTGGATTGTTAGGATCACCAGGATGATTCTGATAATTGTGGCTGGCAATATTGACTTCTTCCGCGAGAGTTTTTATATAGCTGCTGATTGTATCAGTACTCTCATCTGCCGGAAATATATAGTTATAACCTATAAAACCACCTACACAACCGCCAGTTCGTAATGGGCCGGAACTACTTTCTGCAGTTACTGTACCAAATTGGTTTGCAGTACTACATTGGAGGTATAAGTCATTTTCGGAAGAGACAAGATTACCTCCTATACATCCCCCGACAAAGGAACTTCCAGAAACAGAATTAGGATTAGACTGAAGAACATAATTTTCCAAACTGTTTTCCTCTGTTTTAAATATATGTGAGGAGGTATTACAACCGATTAGACCTCCGGTGAAGGCCTCTCCATCAATATAACCGCCTTTCAGAACATAGGTATCTAAAGACACAGTTGCTTCTGCATCATTGTATCCTATCAGACCACCTGTATAATTACCGCCGGAAACAATGGTTACAACATCATGACGAGAAGTGGATATAACAGTGCCGTTATTATATCCTACAAGACCGCCTACATATCCCAGTGGATCTGAAGTCTTCCAGACCTTAATTTTGCTGAGGATGTCTTCTCCTTTGACGGAGTAAGTATCCATAGTACTTGTGCAATCAGTTAGAGTACCGGTGTTATATCCGGTTATGCCCCCACCATAGCTATTTGCTGTTGCGATAATTCCTTTGTTGGACCAATTAGATATAACGGGGGTGGATTCTGATTCTAACAGTGG
>SCPN01000247.1_pt1 | contig 39591 bp, 41 predicted proteins | sample 6106831 | NCBI WGS metagenome assembly SCPN01 (sample SAMN10720447, study PRJNA508395) | human gut metagenome | isolation source: Participant 1, 0 month | reverse complement strand
CTGCTCCGCAACCGCCTGCGCGTAATCCATCTGTGAGATTTTGCCGTCATCGAGCATATTTTTCAAAAATACGGTCACGTCGGGAAACGGTGTTGTCTTTGTTTGTCACCGGATCATAGAGCGTCGGGTTATTCGGAATTCAAGCAATCTGGGACAGAGAAAGACTTTCCACATCACGGTCGAAATATCCTCTCGCCGCAGACTGGATCCCGTAATATCCGTTTCCAAAATAAATATTATTTAAATAGAACTCCAAAATCTGATCCTTGGAATATTTGTTTTCGAGTTCCGTTGCAATATACATCTCTTCCACTTTTTTCTGCTACGTCTTTTCCTGCTGACAGAAAAATATTCCGCCAGCTGCATGGTGATCGTACTTCCACCCGCTTCACTTCACCATTTTGTACCATCGCCTTTACTGCACGGAGCAATGCACGGTAATCAATTCCATGATGCCTGAAAAACTTTTTATCTTCGATACTGACAATGGCAGTCACTGCATCCACCGGCATCTCCTCAATGGAAACGTAATAGGAATCTTTTTCCCCTTTCAGGGTGGAGATCACGCTTCCATCCGATGCATAGACAATGCTGGTCTGATTTGCCTTAAAAGTATCCACATCCGACTGTCTGACAAGCCGCACTGCCTCCTGCTTTAATTCCTCAACCTGTTTTCCATAACCGCCGTAAAAATAGTAGGCAGCCGCTGTGAGCACCAGTACCAGAAGTACAAGCTGTATGCGGAAAAAGTGCCAGAATAGCCGGTGTTTTTTCTTTTTCTTTGTTTTTGACATCATGCACTCCTTTCTGGCTCTGTCATTGTTTTTCTAATAAAATCTGCTTTTTCTAACATTAATCTTTCCAGATTTCTCCATGGATATGCATGATGATCTGTCGTAACGATTTCATAGTTTCAAAGATATCATTTATCCTTTAAAAATTCAGGTCGATCTCGATTCCTTTCAGATCCTCGTTCACGAGATTCTTCTCTTTGAGAATCTTCTGGATGTTTTTCTGTGCCTCATCCATTTTACTCGTGTTCTGTTTCTGCATGGAAACATCCTGTTCGAGCTGATCGGCATTCTGCTGTCCCTCGATGATCTCTTCCTGATTTTTGCGCTTCTCTTGTGCCTCTTCGATCTGCTTATCCTGTTCTTCCTTCCTGTCTGCCGCTTCCTCTGCCTTCTCTTTCTCTTCCTCGACCTTCTCATCGGCATTGTTTTTGCCTTCCTCAATTAGCATTCCGAGGATCTCTTTATTGGCAGAATCCATAATCTCATCTGCGGCATCCGATGCTTTTTCCATATCTCTGGACTTTAACTGCTCTAACGTGGCATCCGAAATAGACGCAGTGAGCGCATTGACCTCAAACTGTTTGCGGTCTGCCTCCACGCTGACCTGCCCTTTCATGCTGTTTAAGTTCAGAACTTTCTTCTGGTACTCCGTGAGCGGTGCATTCTGCAGTTCCTTCAATCTGGAGAGCTCTTCGTCTGAAAACTGGTCATAGGAAGAACCGTTCATATTATTCTGGTACTTTTCCAAAAGCTCTAAATCTTTCTGTTCCTGCGATCCGTCTGCCACACCATACTCTTCCTGCAAAGATTTTTTGGTATTCTCGATATCTTTCATTTTGGCACGAATCTCATTCATCTCGGATACTTTGGACTGCTTTAACCCCTCCATATCCGCAATGCTGTCAGCGGATTTATTGTCACTTTTCCATGCATCACTGACCACTTTTAATGCCTGTTTTTTTTTTTTCTGCGCGCCTCGATCTGGCTCTGTGTGTCATTTTTACGCAGAAAACCTCCTGCGTTGACTTTTACGACATCCTGATGTCCTTTTTTCTCAGCAGCTTTCTGTGCCGCTGCCTGATCCACTCCACTCTGGTTTGCCCTGATTGCAATTGACATAAACTCATTCCCCCTGTAAAAACGTTTCTATGCAGATTATTATGAAACTCCTCACGAATTTCTTTGAATTGCCCGAAAATTTTTATAAACAATAGAATGCACGCTCCGCGAACACTCTGTTGTCATGAATTAGATATCGGCTTTTTTCATGTTTTCTTTAATGATACGCTTCCATCTCAATCAGGTTGTAATCGAGCTTCATTTTCTTTAGCATTTCCACTTCGCGTTTCTGGCAGGTAAAAAGGAATATCTGGTTTTGTAAGGTCGAAAGTGTCTGCAAGGTCTGCGCCAGACGATCGTCATCATACATGGCAAACGCTTCATCCAATAAGATTGGAAGCGTTTCTTCCTTCGTCACAACTTTTCCCACCGCAAGGCGCAGCGCCAGATAAATCTGCTCCAACGTGCCACAGCTTAATAGCTCTGGTCTGACTTCCCTTCCCTCTGTCAGAATCTGCAGCTGCCCCTGCTCATCGAGCCTTACACTGTCATAAGCTCCTGCGGTAAATAAGGACACATATCTGGAAATCTCCGCATTCAGTTCATCCTGCATATCATAAAGACTGGGAAATCCTTGTGATCTCCTGCGCCGCAAGCTCCAATGCCTGAATATCTTCCGCTCTTTGGTGCTCTGCCCAGCTCTGCACACCCTGTCTTGTGATCTCTTCCTCCAGATTAAAAGACGGTTTTCCTTTTCCCACAGAGAATCTTTCCCCAGTAAGCATCTGGTCTGCCAGCCGTTTCTTTGCTGCATCTGTGCTTCCATCACTTCCTGCTCACGCAGTTTCCTTAATTGCTCTGCCTGCATGGATGCCGCTTGGAGTTTGGCACGGTTTTGATTCTTTTGTACTGCCGGATTGCAGAAAATAATGCGATTGCAAGAGCTGCAAGTTCACCTGTCCAGAAAAGGTTGGCGTGTAAACCTTAAAATTGAATAATAATATTGCAATCAGGATTGCGAAGAAGGATAGGATATAGCCAGTTTTTCTGGCTGCCTCTTCATCTTCCGTTGTACTGCCAGTCTGCTCATGGTAATTTGGTATTCTATCTGCTTCCTCATCGTCTTCGCATTAATGCTTCATACTTTCTATGGACTCACGTATCCTTTCCTTTGTTATTCCTTCAGCTCCTTTCCTCTGAACGACGTCCGCTCTTCTGCCTTCTCTGCTCCTGCCGCAACTTTCTGGCATTGGCGATAGCTGCTTCCGCAATCATCCGTATCCGATGCCTGTGCGCTGCAAGGATTTTCACCATCTGGTTTCCAGTGGCAGCTGCCTTGATATCGTAGGTACTGGCATAACTGTCTTTGCTGCTGCAACCAAGCATGGTCAGATCCCCGACCGACAGTTCCTCCCCATCCAGCTCATTCCTCAGATAATCGGTTTTCTCTTTGGAATAAAATTGCGTTCCAGATAAACTTCTGCTGCGTAAACTTTAGCGGTGCATTGCCGTTTGTTCATACTGACTGTAGGCATCTGTGACAGAACTCCTGCCCCCCTTTTCCATGCAAAAGCATCGCACGCTGTGCAATCGCGCCTCATTTTTCCATATATGACATTCATCCCCGGTTCAAAGGGATATGTTTTGTTCTGTAGCTTCCAAACTGAAAAATGTCTGCTTCCTTTATCTGCATATCTCATGCCCCAACAATGCGCTAACGCCGTATTCCAATGCTTTCGCTGCAACCGGATCCTGCCTTTTTTTCTGCATGGCTGCAATATAAGCTCCCAACAGGGAATTTTCATGTTCAGCCAGCAGTTTATCATAGTCATAATCCGGTCGAAGATGCTCTGTCACATCCACGATCCGTTCCAGATGCGACAATTTATTAAGATCGAATATCACGTCCGGATATTTGTATCCCTGTAAACAAATCCGAAAATACTGATAAGCCGGACGTTCTGCCAACAGTTCTTTTATCTGCTGCATGACATCATATCCGGTCGTCCCCGGCGTCACCTCCACCGCTTCGTGGCAGTACTCACACTTTCGCACCGGATAAAAAGATACCTCACAATACGTTTTGCCGATGTCTCCTATCCAGTATCCGTGCGCACCGGTATCATTACAGTCTGTCGGCTCCAGTGCGCCCGCCATGACCGCCCTGCCTGCACAAGCTGCCCACCTTTGTGAATGTCCCGCTGCCATATAATCAAATCCATGCCGCAGAATCTTTTCCACCGAAAAAGGAATATGCCGCTCATCGCCTCCATGTGCGAGCAGAATATTAATTCTGTCCGTATTTTTCGGAAAAACTTCATCGTACAAAGCCTGCCGGATCTCACGATGCCAATAGCTCAGACCATAAACCGTCGTATTCTGCTCCGGGAAATCAAAACACATTACTTCCTCGCGCGGGAAGAAACAGACATTTTCCGGCCACCACATGTCCTGTAAAGAATTTTGCTGTATGTAATCGTGGTTTCCTGCCATAAGCACTTTCGTCTGCGGTATGCGTGCAAACAGACCACAGACTTCCTTCAATTCTCTTTTCAATGGCTGTTTGTGAAAAAGATCACCTGAAATCAGCAAAAAATCCGGGGATTCTTCTGCCGCGATCTCGATCATTTCTGCAAAAGAATCCCAGATATCCTGTGCTCTTTTTTCACTCCATGCTTTGCCTGCATCCGGTTTTACACCGAGATGCACGTCTGAAATATGCATAAACTTCATGCTTTGTCCTCATTTTCCGTAATCATTCCAGCGGCTTCTATTGTTCCATCTGTTTTCCCGAAACCAGCTGCGCGATCGCAAGCTTGCTCTCCGTCTCTGTCATTCTGGATTTCTCGTCTTTTTCATATAAAATAACGGCTCCGATCGCATCCCCCTCACAGATGATCGTGCTGAGCGCCTGCTGTCCGAATTCTCCGGCATCATCTAATGTCACCTTGACAAACTCCGCATCATTTCTGCTTGCGAGAAATTTTTCCGTTCGCTGATGGCGTCTTCCAGCTGTTTGCTGATCGGCTTGCCCTCATATTCTTTCTTGCCGGTACCGGATGCCGTCACAACATGGTCGCAGTCCGTGATCAATACCAGATGTCCGGTTGTCTGTGCCAGACTTTCCGCATACTCTCCTGCAAACTGGCTCAGCTCCCCGATTGGCGAATACTTTTTCAGAATGATCTCGCCCTCCCGGTCGGTAAATATTTCCAAAGGATCGCCCTCCCGGATCCTTAAGGTTCTCCGAATTTCTTTCGGAACTACAATTCTTCCCAGATCATCTATTCTGCGTACAATCCCTGTGGCTTTCATTTAATATTTTTCCTCCAATGCTGTTATTTCACTTTGGAGTTATTATGTGGAAAAATCAGAGAATTATTCTTTTCTCTGTCTAAAATTCCTGTGTACATCATACCCTATTTTTTCTGAAATGAGTATTAAAAATTTGTAAAACATCTTGATTATATAGGATATATCCTATATAATATACAAAAAATATGAAAGAAGGAATTATATGCCCGTCATTGCACGTTTCTTTGGAATAACAATAAAAATGTACCTGCGCCAAAAAGAACACAATCCGCCACATATCCATGCAATTTACGGTGATTATTCAGGACTATTTTCAATTGAAAGCGGTGAAATGTATGAAGGCGATATTCCTTCCAAAGAACAAAAACTAATCAAACTATTTATTTCAAATTATAGAGAAAAGCTGTATGATATGTGGGAAACACAAAACTTTACATCATTAAAATTTGAAGGAGGTGCATCCTATGGCTCACAGAGTGCAAAGTGTATCAATGATTGATCAGAATATTCTTCAGGCAATTTTTATAGGTGGTGAAGTAATTCAATATGACCTGCGGAAAATGCTTTCCATTCTTCCTCAATTTCAGGAAATTATCAATAATCCATCCCTCGCATCGAAAGTTCATGCAGATACCGGCGGCTATGGTGTGTCCTGGAGTGATGATCTGGACTTAGATTCTGAAACGATCTGGGAAGATGGTGTATTTATTCGTATTGAATCTGTTGACCCATCCCTCGCACTTGCTTCCAGCCTTGCAAGAGCAAGAGAATATGCCATGCTGACACAAAAACAACTCTCCGAAAAAACGGGAATCTATCAGAGCGATATCAGCAAACTGGAACGTGGTAACGCCAATCCATCCATTTTGACCTTAAAACGTCTGGCAGATGCAATGGATATGACTTTAAAAATCGAATTTGTACCAAAAAAATGAAGAGACTATCACAGCCTCTTCATTTCTTTTCAAATCATCTTTTCTCTATTAGCCAAAATCAATATTTTTTCATTTTTTTCTTATAGATTTCTTCTGCTTACTTTTTTGTATCATAATCATCGAGAAAATGATGTTTTACGCCGTCCTTTTTATAGGCAACAACCGTTTCCAGATTCACATTTTCCACACTCTTGAAAATATTGCCTTCCACGTACTGGTTGACTTCTTTTAATTTTTTGATCAGTTCCTTGATCTCCACACGTTTCGAACGATTTTCCTCGTTATTGCAGGTGGTACAGGTGTCTGTAAACTTGCATGCACACTGGATAAAATGAAGTCCATTATAGTCACGCCACGCCTTGATATCGTCCTCACGCACAAGATAAAGCGGACGGATCAGTTCCATTCCCTCAAAATTGGTGCTGTGAAGTTTTGGCATCATCGTCTGGATCTGTGCTCCGTAAAGCATACCCATGAGGATCGTCTCGATCACATCATCATAATGATGTCCGAGTGCGATCTTATTGCATCCAAGCTCCTGTGCAAAATGATATAAATGTCCGCGTCTCATCCGCGCACACAGGTAGCACGGTGATTTTTCAATATTGTATACGGAATCAAAAATATCCGATTCAAAAATTGTGATCGGAATATTGAGTTTTCTGGCGTTTTCCTCGATCACTTTTCGGTTTGCCGGACTGTATCCCGGATCCATGACCAGAAACTTCACTTCAAAATCGAATTTGTTGTGAATTTTTAATTCCTGAAACAAGCTTTGCCATAAGCATGGAATCTTTTCCACCGGAAATACAGACCGCAATGCGGTCACCCGGTTTGACAAGCTCATACTGATTTATTGCTTTTGTGAATTTGCACCAGATGCTTTTACGGAACTTTTTACGGATGGAAAGTTCCACATCCTTGCAGATGTCTACCTCTTCCTCCTGCTTCATCGCATCCAGAAGCCATGCAATATATCCGCCTTCCAGACTTACCGCATCCATTCCTTTCTCTTCCAGTCCTTCGGCAACTTCCACGCTGAAACGTCCGCGGCTGCAGCAGATCACTAATTTTTTTGAAAAATCAATGTTCTCATTCCCTTCGATAGAATCTGCCGGTGTTGCTACCGCTCCCGGAATCGCTCCGTGGGCAACCTCGTTCTCGTCCCGGATATCAATGATCTGATAAGTGTTTTTATCTAGTTTTTTTAATTCTTCTATTGTAATGCCCATGCTATGACCTTTCTCTATGATTTTCTTGGAATCCTTTTCTTACAATTATCAAGTTTTCTTTCGGTAAAATATTACCTTCTTTGCATGGTTCCGTCAATGTTTTGCAGACAAAAAAACTGCTGTACCATCCGATTTTTCATCGTTCCGGTACAGCAGCCTGTGTTATGAAACTTATTCCGTCACTCCACCTTCTACAACAAGACTTTCCTCATAGTCACTGCCATATGTGTCTACTAAAGTAGCTTCATAATCAGCATGGAAGAACTGTTCCTCACCTAAAGTCTTAATTTCGTCATTGATCCAGTCAAGCAAGGTTGTATTTCCTTTAGAAACTGCCGGAGCAATCGTATCATTACTTCCAAGGGAAGGAATCCCTACCGTGTAACCGGTGTTCTGAAGTGCATATGCGATAACCTCGGTGTTATCATTTACCCATGCAGCACCGCTTCCATTTTCCAGTGCATTCTTCGCAGTTGCATAGGAATCATATTTCTGTAATGGGATATCCGGGTAGTTGTCGATCATGTAAGTCTCTGCCGTTGTTCCTGAGATAACGATCATCTGGTCATTGGAATCCCAGTCATCAAGGTTCTCGATCACTTTACTGTCAGGAGGATACCACGCCAAGCGCCACATTCATATAAGGAAGTGCAAAGTCAACTTCCTCCGCACGCTCGTCAGTCACGGTAAAGTTTGCAAGAATGATATCCACTTTTCCCGTCTGTAAATATTCGATTCTGTTTGCCGCCTCTGTGGATACGAAGTTCACATCCACTCCAAGATCCTCACCAAGTCTGTTTGCAAAATAAATATCGTATCCCTGATACTCACCATTTTCATCTACATATCCAAATGGATTTTTGTCGGAGAAAACGCCGATATTGATCGTACCGCTCTCTTTGATTTCATCCAAAGTACGATAAACTTCGCTGCTTCCATTGGATGCTGTTCCCTCGTCTGCCGCACTTGCATTATTTGCGGTTGCATCACTAGTGCTGCCGCCGCACGCGGTCAGACCTGCCGTAAGTGAAAGTGTTAATACTGCTGCCAAAATCCTGTTCCATTTCTTCATAATAGATGCTCCTTTTCTTCTTGCTATTTCACATGAGTCTTTGCCTCATGAAATTCAAACGTATTCAAAAACTGTTTTGCGCGGTCGGTCTTTGGATGTTCGAAGAACTCTTCCGGAGTTCCCTCCTCCACGATCTTTCCGCCATTTAAAAATATCACACGGTCTGCCACTGCTTTTGCGAACTGCATCTCATGTGTGACGATCATCATTGTGCGCCCCTGGGAAGCAAGGTCTAACATTACATCCAAAACCTCTCTTACCATCTCCGGATCCAGCGCCGCAGTCACTTCATCGAAAAGTAAAATTTCCGGGTGCATACAAAGCGCTCTCACGATTGCGACACGCTGTTTCTGTCCACCAGAAAGCTGCCTCGGATAGCTTTTTGCTTTCTCAGCAAGACCAACCCGCTCCAAAAGCGCCATTGCTTCCTTTTCGGCTTCCTCTTTTTTCCGCTTCTGTACTTTCATTGGTGCCAGTAAAATGTTGTCAAGCACCGTCAAATGCGGAAATAACTCATAGCTCTGGAATACCATTCCAATCTTCTGGCGAAGCTCTGCGATGTTTTTGTTCTTCGGATCTATTTTTTCACCATTTAATTTGATCTCGCCGCCCTGAATTGGTTCCAGAGCGTTGATACATCGAAGCATCGTACTTTTTCCACAGCCGCTCGGACCGACAAGGACGATGACCTCTCCCTGATGTACTTCCAGATTGATATCATCCAGAATCAGGTTATCATCATAACTTTTTTTCAAATGTTCTATAGATAACAATGTCTGTTCCAAGAAAGATCACCTCCATTTCCTTTCCAGATATTTTGCAAGCATACTGATTGGCCAGCATGCGATAAAATACAATAAAAATACGGTCAGATAAATTCCAAACGCTGCATTCGGGCTGGACATCCGGTTTGCCTCGATAATCTGCTGTGCCACCTTCAACACCTCGACAACACCGATCATTAAGATCAGGCTGGTCGTCTTGATCATTCGTGTGATCAGGTTGATGGACAGCGGGATCAGTCTCCTGACGGCCTGTGGAATGATAACGTAGAGATAAGTCTGCATTTTGGTAAGTCCCAGCGCCGCACTGCTCTCATACTGATGTTTTGGAATGGAGATCAGTGCCCCCCGCACAAGGTCGCTCATCTCTGCGGTGCCCCACAGGACAAACACGATGATGGACGCTGTCTCTCCCGACAAATTCCAGCCAAAAGTTCTCGTCGTACTAAAGTAAAACAGGAAAAGTAATACCAACTGCGGCATAATGCGGATAAATTCCAGATACACTCTGAAAATTGCCTTGAGCACTACATTTTTTCTTGTCATCAGCACGCCGAACAATAAACCTAACGGAATACTGATCACAACTGCGATCAGACTGATACGGAGTGCTACCCAGAGTCCCTGGAGCAGTCGCAGCATGTTGCTTCCTTTTAATAAAACCTCAAGCCCCAAATCCGGCATAACGCAGCCTCCTTTCCAGCAGACTGCCCAAAACGGAAATCGGCAATAATAGGATCAGATAGAAAACCACAAGCAGGAATAAACTCTCTGTTGTCTTGTAATAAAGACCGATCAGGTCTTTTGCAGTAAACATCAGATCCATCAGGCTGATCGCACTGAACACGCTCGTTTCCTTCAAAAGGAAAATCACATTTGCCACAAATGCCGGAACGCTGATGGACATTGCCTGTGGTAAAATGATGTACCGCATGGTCTGGTAACGGTTCATCCCAAGACTATACGCTCTCCGTCTGAATCGGTTCGATTGCTTCCAATCCGCTTCGAAAAGCCTCTGCCATGTAACTTCCACCTAAAAATGCAAGTCCGGCAACACCACATGCCTCCGCATTTGTCTGGATTCCGATCTTCGGAAGTCCATAGTAAATAAAGAATAACTGTACCAGCAATGGTGTATTTCTGCTGAGTTCTATGTACACCGCCACAATCTGGCGAAGTACCGGCACTTTATAATACTGGATCGTCGAACAGACAAATCCAACGATAATTGCAAAAACAATTCCGAGGAGTCCAATGCGAAGCGTCAACCAGGCGGCTTTCTCGTACATCGGTAAATATTTTAGAATAAACTCCCAGTTCAAGATGTTCCCCTCCTCTTTCAAAATTTATAGTGCTTATCATAGTTCTTTTATCCTACTATGTCAATAGGAATTATAGTATTAATTGTATTAAATAAAAAACAATATCGGAATTATATTGTAAAATGGGGATATATGGATTTCATCTTCTATGATTATTATATGAAAAGAAAAGAATTGATTACCTGAAAATAAAAAGATGGGCAGCAATATCGGATGACGATATTGCTGCCCGGCATATATGATTTCTATGAATTTAGTATGTACAATCTCTGCTTTGCCGGATTGCTGAAATCATTCAACTTCTTTAATTCCAACTACATTCATTGGCATCCCAATATTTTTCAAATACTGTTCCTTTAATAACAGCGGTATATGGTTCACATAAAAACTCATTTATACTTTGTAAAATAAACGGAAACTCTTCCATCTTGACATCAATCTTTTTCTTAAACGCTTTCCATTTCTTCTGCATTCCATCATCAGAATCAAATGTCATAATCTGCTCAAATTGCTCGATTGTAAAATTATGTTCCCGATTAATAAAGGTTTTACTTAATGCTTCGCATAATACTTTTCCTTCAAAATCAAATTTATGTGAAAGATAATAAATATCATAATAATCTTTCATCCTACTTGAGAATTCCATTAATGAAAGTATTGCGTCTATCTTCTCAGCCACAGTTGTTTCTATGGAATATGTATTGATAACCGGTGCCTTAAAACCATCTAACTGTGTCGGTATTCTACGCTTTTCCTGTTTAGGTACAATGACATCTCCCACACCAAAATCAATACTAAATGGTGTTCGTGTATTTTTTATTTTACCACTCAATGTAACTCCAATACCTGCATACTTTTTTGCAACCGCTATCGGTGCTACATCTTTTATTTCAAAAGTCACATTTTGCTTTATTCTTTAATCTCGCAAGTACTGAACTTGCACATCACCCATTCAGCATTACCTCCATTAATTCAGTAACTTTTTTATATACTCTCATCTCTTTTGCATATTTAGACAATTGGCTCAAATTCTTTTTTTCATCTGCGACATATGCATTTATAGCTTTATTAAACATTTCATTGTCCATTTTAGATTTATACTTAAAGCAGTCACAAATCGTGCGTTCTCTATCATATACCGGAAGTTCTATGCCATTAAATATACCTGTAGTCTTTCCTAATGATAATTTGTCATGCTGCACAAAATAAAGTTTGTATGCAAAATTATCAATATTAATTTTTGATCTGGAAATGTTTCTCGACACAGCAATCGTCCACACCAAAGGTGTTTTATCACTATAGCCATAATAAAACAACGCAGATTCCATACATACAATTCCCTCTTCCAAGAACGTGGCTATCATCTTCTCCTCTGATATTTCCACTTGACCGGCTATCTGATAGTATCCATGTCTGACTCTTTCTATTTCACCACTTTCACACATTTTCTTTATCTCAGAATTCTGAATGCCAGCTTTATTCAACTGTACTGTCTTTATGATACCACCGTTATTTTTTATAATTGATTTTGCAATATCTATTTTTTTCATAAAACACCATTTTCATTTAATGCTTCCATACTTTCATCCATAATAATCATACCTTTTATATATAATAAATCAATAACAATTTCTTTTTTTTGTGTACAAAAAATTATATTTTAAAGATTGAAAAAGGTTTTAATGAAAGTCGTCTATATTAAAAAAATTTGTATCACAGCAAACATGCCGGGCAAAAGACAAGCCAAGAAGCACCGTAAATTCGGCATTTCTTGGCTCATATACATTACTCAAACTCCCTAACTTAATCCTCGTCTTAAACATTTTTGTTAGGGTTTTCTGTTACGATTTGACTCTATTTGGTTTCATCTGCACCAGTCACATGCGCTGTATAAGCTAATGTTATCAATTTGTTATCAGCATGATGTTATCAATAACGTAACTAAGAAACAACCTTCTTTGCTTGTTCTTCTGTTAAAAAAGAGAATACTGTACTACTAACAAAACTGTTTTATCAGAAATAAAGTGTTAATAATACATTCGAACGCTTTTCTTATAAAATAGTCATCACGTCATTTAGGGTTACTCCACCTTTTTTAAAAAGGGCAACAAGATTTTGACAGTATTGCATACCTGACCATTCATTTACATCTGTTAATCGAACAATAATCAATTTCGATTTTGCCCTCGTAACAGCAACATAGTGGTTATAAATACTGTCTGGCTTATTTAATGCATAATCATTTGCAAAAACAATCACTTGATCAAATTCCAGTCCCTTTGAAGAATGAAAAGTAATTGCCACATGGCTCAGTTCATCCATATGAAATGCAGGATGATATGCTTCGTCTACTATCGTACTAATCATCGCTCTTACATGATCTTCATTGATTTCATATCCAAAGTAAGAAGCAATTTCGTCCACGCATACTATTACTGTAGCATCATCATAAATTTCCAATGCATCCTTAATCCCTTTTATCTTACCCTCAAGATAGTGCTTAATCTTCCGATCTCCAACTGATTCCTCTGGAATTTCATCCATAAAATCATAGATAGAATACTTTTGAAGCACAAAGTATTGAGCTAATGCATTATATAACCACGCAGTCTCAGTAGTAATGTCTGATATAGGTGTTTTAGGGATATAAGTAAATTCTGCTCCTATACTACTTAATTCTGTGGCACCCAATTTTGCATTATCATTTGTAAATCGTAACAACGCGACTCCTTTACTTAAGTCTATATGGGGCTTTACCGCCTCCACCCACTTAGAAGCACAAGTATTTATTAAGATAATCGTGCTAGTATCTGGATCCGCTTTATATTGAGACCTTGTATCATCACTTAACAAATTGGAATAGTTCTGAATCATTAAACATGAACGGTAATTTTCTCTCAAAACATTCTTACTGAAATTATCCATCTTCAAAATACTTCGAAATGCTTCCGGATATGCCCCTCTCCAAATGTAAATAGACTGTTTGTCATCTCCAACAACAAATAAATCTATCTCTAGCGTATTGCATAAGTACATAAAAAACTCATGCATAGTTTTATCACAGTCTTGATACTCATCCACATATATTTTGAAATATTTAGCCTTCAAAAACAACCTACAAGCTTTCGATTTTTTAATAATATCAAGGGCAAGTTCAAACACAAAGTTCTTTTTGTTATCTGCGTATGCACAGATTGTCTTTTTTGCTCTTAAATAGTTGAGAGCCTCTTGAAAAGATTGTTTTTTAACAGAATAATCTGTACACATTTCAATACAATAATCCGTACCATAAACGTCTCTTGCAAATGGCTTAATGATTTCTTCTATAACAAAACTATTATTTGTTCCTATAAAATGCTCTGCAGTATCAATCGTCAATCTATCTCTAATCTCTTTAGCCGCCTTTATTGTAAAAGTAATAGCCGCAATTACTTTATGTGTATGATTATCTTCTATTTCCTTTGCAATCTTTGCTACCATAGTATGAGTCTTACCAGTCCCAGCGCTAGCACTAACTATCATATTTCCAGTAGTATCGACTATTTCCTGTTGAATTTCTGATAGACTCATCTCATAATATCCTCCAAGCACGCAAAGTTATAATGGTTGTAAATCTTCTCACAATCTGTATTTGTAAGCTTTTCAACTAATTCAACCATATGATACTTCTTAGAATCCTGCAAGTATGTAATCACGTCTCCATCTGCTTCAGGAAGATACGCCATCATCTCGTCATGAATTACCTCATCCAAATCTTCTTCCAAGCTTACACGAGAAAGATAAACATGATAATCCGTTCGTATTGTATCTAAAGCAGCTTTATTCACATCATACAGTGCTCGTTTTGCTGTTACTGTATTATTTGGAATACTATCCGTTGGCAAAATATCTCTTCCAATAATACCATTCACTCTCGCGAAACCTATTACACTGTAATCAGTTTTCCCCTTCGCCTTCCTTAAATCATTATCCGTTTTTATAACACAGGGGATTTTTAACTGCTGTAGAATATTAACATACGGTTTGAAACCAAAACCTCCTACTTGAAGTATAAAAATACCATCAGCTTCATAAAATTCATTTTTTGTAGAGAGTACTTTATTGAATAGAGCTTCTTCCGATGGACCTTCTACCAAGAGCACTTTATCCGCAAATATTGCATCTGCTAATCCTTTATTCAGACGTTGTTTCTGTTTTACATATTCTGTCGGAACCGTGTAAAATGAACTGGACGAATCGATTTTTGTCTCATTATAGATTCTAACCAAATTCACTTTATCCATTTCAGCTAAAACAAATGATGAATGAGTAGTCATAAAGGTATATTTATACTTTTCATCCACAAAAATCCGATGTGAAAGAGCAAGTTGCATAGCTCTATGTAAATGATTTTCAGGTTCCTCTATCAAAAAAAGATTTATTTTCTTTTCACTTGACTCCTCAGCAAGTAAATCATAAATGGAGTACACAAGAAGTTTCTTCCTTCCTTCGCCAGAAGTAGGATAAAGATCATCACTGCCTTCCCTTTTAATATAAGGGGCAACATTTGAATACAGCCCATTTACAGCTATTTCAGACTTTACTGAAACAGTAACTTTATCATGACGGAAACTGTTATACTCTGGTACAACTCTCTCTTCAAAATTTTTAATTCCTGAAAGAGAAGCAATGCTTGTATTAAGATCCGCGATAGTTAAGTCAATATGTTCTAGTTTATCCTTATCTGTAACATCATCATTCTTTAAAAGTACAGCAGTATTCTTCTTGAACAGTGTATACAAATCAACATATGCATCAATATAGACCACATTGAAAACATAATCTATTTCATAGAAATAACCTTTTGCTTTTATTTCCTGTAGATCATGTTCATCACCTCCCCAATACAATATTGGATTGGCAAACATCTCTGTTTTATCATAATTGGCAACCAGCTTAATATACACTAAATCCTGATTGCTTAAAATTGCCCCTTTTACTTTCGCCCTAAGCTTTTCACTATCAGAATCTGTCGTATCACTGATATCTATACAGATAGTTATCTCAATTGGACTACTTGTATTTCTATGATAAAAGTCGGTATCTACAAGATTATTTTTTCGTACTTCTCTATCAAACAAATAACGAAGTGCATATAAAAAATTAGTCTTTCCTACATCATTCATTCCAAAAATACGTTTTATTATCTAATGATATATCTATATGCTCAAAGTTACGGAAATTTGAGATCTTTATGTTCTTAAATTTCATATATCCCTATGCTACCACTCTAGTTTCTCTATATTTTCACCATTCATAGAACATATAGTGTACTTTCTACAGTCCCCAAATTACAATTCCATGAAATAGTCTTCTGATGTAAGAAAGTCTGATACTTTGTTTAGAATTCCAATCTGAATTTCTTCACTCTTTTGCATCTTTTTGATTGAACATTCCCATACTACAAGACATTTTATCTTCTTTTCCAGTAATTCATTTCTTACAACAAAATCTCTTTTCTGGTTTGCCTCAAATTTGTTTTGCCAAAACTCAACTTTAGACTTTGGCATATATGCAAACTTACAGTCTTTATGTCTGTGCCAGAAACAGCCATGAATAAACATAACTGTATTATATTTCCTTAAATAAATATCAGGATGACCTGGAATCTTTTTTGAATTTAGACTGTATCTGTATCCTTTTGCAAACAGCAACTTGCGAAAATATACTTCCGGTTTCGTATCTTTTGATCGAATAGCCGCCATATTTTTACTTCGCTGTTCCGGTGTCACTATATCCATTTTATTTTCCTTCTATTGTCTTCACATACTGTACAAACCTTGATAATGTCCATATTCTGTCCTGTCTGTCAGAAGGATATGTTTTGATGTATGGCTGTGGAACAACAAGTATTACATTTTCAGCCTGCATCTCATCCATCTGTGCACCAGATATGCCCTGCTGAAGAGTACATAAATACTTTGGTCTGCCTTTTAACCTGTCAGCCTCATTGAGCACCTGTCTCCACCGATCTTTACAAGTTGTCTTTGCAGCCAGTGAAATCAAATTGTCTACAGAAAATCTGCTGTTATGATAGGCTTCCTTAGATGGGAAGATAAAATCCGGCTTTTTATTTCCCTCTGTTACAGCCTGAGCTGAATACTGAATGGCATTTCCATCAAATATCGCAGCAAGATGATGTTCAAGACTTTTTCCTGCTCTGCTCTTTCTTCTGTTCAAGACCATATTTGCAACATTTACAAATTCGTCTACCGAAGTAAATCCCCTGGTAATAATATCTCCATATCTATCATACTCAAGTGCACGAAACAATGTATATTCCATGTTTGTCCATTCAATAATCTTTCTGTCAGGATTTGTTTGTATGTATTCAGTATGATCATATACTCTATTCTGGATATTTCTTGCGGCTGCCGACATAATCTCGGAAGCAGGGAAATCAACATCAAGATTGCTGATAAACTCCTGAATCGCAATCTGTTCATGTGCTTCCGGCTGAATTCCACCTATATCAATTATACAGTTTGTCTCTGTTGGACTAAGACCAAATGCGCTTAAAAATACTTCTATATCATCATCGGAATTCAACATATATCCCAGATAATTTTCTTCATCTGTTTTAACAAATACAAATAATGCCCCCGTATATTCTATCGATAAAAACGGAAAATCTCTTCCAAAATTTGTAATGCGATACTCATTTCTTGTTCCTTTTCCATAGTAAATAAAACGGGTATCTGTTACAAAATCATCCTGCCACTTTACCTTTACCCATTTATCCTTATTTTCACCTTTTTGTCCCGGTTCCGAAAATAAAATTTTTACAGATGATTTTGGAATGTAAATACCAGCCTGATGTCCTCCTGTTTTACCAGTATCATTTGCTGAAAGGAATTTACAAAATCCTATCTCACCATTTAATACCGCCTGAATGGCACGATTAGAATACTCTGTTGACATTAAATCACCATCCTTCGCGTTTCATCTTCTTTTATTGCATCCATATATTCAAGTTTCTCAACTATCAGCTTTGCAACATTTTCCATCAAAGGTACAACAACTGAGTTGCCAAACTGTCTATATGCCTGTGTATCTGATACTGGAATCTTGAAACTGTCAGGAAATCCTTGTAATCTCGCACACTCTCTCGGCGTAAGCCTTCTTGGATTTTTCCCTTCCTGTGCAATCAATATCTCAGAACCATCCTTATAATACCTGGCACTTATCGTTCTCGATACTCCATCTAATGGTGCTATTCCATAGCCAAAACCGTTACCAGCCGCTTTGTGTTTTGCAGCATAGTTTTGCAGATATACCCATAACTTATCTGACAAAGTGTATTTCGCTTCAACTTCCTTTTCCAAAATATCCTGCATAACCGGCTTGGGATTTCTTGGTGTCAAATTAAATTTGAAATCAATATCTTTCCCATACCTTTCTCTGTCAAATCCAACAATAATGATTCTTTCCCTATGCTGTGGTACATAATTCTGACCATCAAGAATATCGTAAAATACTTCATAATTCAGTTCATCCAGCGATTCTTTTATAACCTGAAAGGTTTTCCCTTTATCATGGCTGCAAAGATTTTTAACATTTTCCAACATAAATGCTTTCGGACGCTTTTCTTTCAAAATACGGCAAACGTCAAAAAACAAAGTTCCCTGTGTTTTATCCGCAAATCCTGTTTCCCGCCCCAAACTGTTTTTTTTAGAAACCCCGGCAATCGAAAACGGCTGGCAGGGAAATCCCGCAACCAATATATCATGATTTGGTATATCTTTCTCATTTACCTGTGTAATGTCACCATCAGGCTGCTCACCAAAGTTCGCAAAATAGGTCTGCTGACTGTATTTGTTCCATTCATTTGAATAAACACAGTGTCCTCCAGCTCTATCGAATGCAATTCTCATTCCTCCGATTCCTGCAAATAAATCAATAAAAGAAAACTGTTTATTTGAAGTATCTTTCTTTTTTCTTTTTATATCTGTTACATAATATGCTACTGCTTCTCTGACACAGTCCTGCATACTCAGTTCACTCTGTAGGGAATATGCATTCAGCTTCTCATATAACTCATCTTCTACTCTAATATGTACCTGTTTCATACCAATCGCTCCTGGGAATAATTTTGTACCTGTTTTTTCCCATTCTACTACTAAAGCAAGAAAACATCAAGCAAAATAATCGAACATATTTTCGTTTTATATCGCAATATCCTTTTTCCTCCCTGACACATAACTTACTTCCTGTTTCTCCTTCTGTTTTTCAACAATCTTCTGCTTATCCATCATCCGATGTTTTATTGCCTTCGGTCTTGCAAATTCCTTGAACTCTTCCACGAGTCCTTTCACGTCAAAGAACTTATCATATTGCAGTACTTTATTCTTCAATGTCTTCACTAGATCCGTTAGCTTATCATTTTTTGCTTCCTATATTGGTCTGATGCATACTCTTTTTACTCTTGAAGACCGCTATGGTCTTAAAATAGAGAAAGCTGATGACGGACAGCCTCGTCTTTATCTCGATTTAAAGCACTTTCCTGACAGCAGCCAGATTTATGACATGATGCTGGACTGGATGGGTAAAGCAGTGGCACTGGAATCAAAGCATATTACCCAGAATAAATATGATCATTGGCGCTATCACTATCCAACTGTTGGTCAGACAACACATACTCATTTCGCAAAAGTTATTTCTCAGGAACTCAGCGACATGCTTATCGCCGAAGACAAAAAAATCAACAAATCTGAACAAAAGAAGAAGTAATACGGTTCGAATCGTTTCAGCGGGCTTGCTTTAAAGCAAAGAAAAAGGCCTTGCCAAGCTAATATTTTTCATTAGCTCGGCAAGACCTTTTTTGTCTTATCTGAAACCGTACCTGTTAACCACTTGCATCACTTTCCAATAATGCAAATTATCACAGTGTTATCATTTTGTTATCAAATCGTTTTTGAAAAGCCTCAGAATCCGCATAAATACGACATTCTTCAATATATTTTCATTATTCTATCTCAATTATTTCTAAATTTTAAAATTCACAGTGTTTTTCTATATGTTCTTTCTACGTCTGACTAAAACCACGATTACACTTGCTATTACTACAACTGCCACAACAATACCGATCACACGTTTTGCATATATATCGCCATCCTCTCGTTTGAACGAAATAATATCGCTGTGCTAAGAAGTATAAAAACATAGTAAATCCAATCCGTGTTTTTTTCTTTCTTCATTCATGCCTCCAAAAAAGCAGTCCACCGTGGACTACTTTTCCAACTTCAACTTCGGAAACGGAATGATATCCGGCTGACTTTCCCTATGCTCTCCGATAAATTTTTCCATCCAGACCATGTCATACCAGCGGTGGAACTTATAACCGCACTGATGGAAAGTTCCAACCATCGTATAACCCAGTTTTTCATGAAACAGCACGCTGTCCTTCGTCAGATATTCATCTTCCGCCTGTGGATAAGCAATGCAGGCATTGACATTTAAAATCCCCTGCTGCTTCAAGATATTTTCCAGCTCTTCATAAAGCCTTCTGCCGATCCCACTGCGTTTCTGCTCCATATCCACATAAATGGATGTCTCCACTGACCAGTCATATGCCGCTCTCTCTTTGAACGGACTGACATAGGCATAGCCTGCGATTTTTCCATCCTTTTCCGCTATCAGGTATGGAAAACGCTCCAATGTATGCCTGATCCTGCCACGGAATTCCTCTATGGACGGCACAACATATTCAAACGTGATCGCTGTCTGCTCAATATATTTTGCGTAGATTGCAAGAATCTCCTCTGCATCTGCCTCTGTTGCAACTCGAATCGTTGTCATAGTTTCCTGCCTCTTTCCAATCAGTATTCCATCTGCAAACCTATATCTTTGATGTTTTTCTTCTACTCACGCAATCACATTTCAAACGCCTGCTTAATGCTGTCATAATGTAAGAAGATCCCTGCTCTGCAAACTCCCTGATCTGGTCTGGCGTTGCAAACATGTAGCCATCTGTTTCCTCTGTCTGAAGATGCAGGTCTTTGTCGTCAATATCCATGACAAAACGGTAAACGTCCACAAAATAATTGTCTCCCTCACCCGGATTTTCTCTCTTATAGGTAAATAAATAGCCGCCCTCGGCATTTCCGGCATCCAGTCCTGTCTCCTCTTTCACTTCGCGAAGGACTGCCTCGTAAGACTCTCTCCAGCCTGCGTTGCGCCGCCGGATACTTCCCACCAGCCCGGTGCCCATGCCTTTGTCATGACGCGCTTTGTGATAAGAAACGTTTGATCTGGTCTTGCCACAACACCGAGCACCGTCAGATGATATTCGCCATCCTTTAAACACCAGTCGTTGCGCTTCATTGTGCGTCCTGTCGGCTTTTTATCTGCATCATAAATATCCCATAATTCCAATTCTCATCGTTTTCTCTCTCCTTGTATGCATCCGTATTTTCAACCTTGCTTGCTGTTATTTATCCCATCTTATCATTTCACTATAGGCAATGCAAACCTCATTTTCATCATTCCGGTTGACATTATTTAATCTTTTATACCAATTTTTGCTTACTTTTTATCATTTACTAATTTGTTTATAATTGCTATAATACACGTTAGCCGTGATTTTAACCAAAATCAGCTATCAAAATTTATTACTTTTTACCATATAAATTCGAGGTTTTACAGATGAGTGAAACAAAAAAAATGACCAACGAGCGTCCTGTATACGCTTTTAACCGAAAAATTTTCTGTGAGGGAATGCGTGACGGTATTCCGATTGCTTTAGGCTATCTGGCGGTATCGTTTTCTCTTGGAATTGCCGCAAGAAATGCCGGTTTAACCGCCTTTCAGGGATTTCTTGCAAGTTTACTGAACAATGCTTCTGCCGGTGAGTACGCCGCATTTACGCTGATCGCTGCAAATGCAACCTATCTGGAAGTCGCAATTATCACACTGATCTCCAATGCGCGCTATCTGCTGATGAGCTGTGCGCTCACCCAGCGTTTTGCACCCGGAACACCTTTTTTTCACCGGCTGATCATCGCCTATGATGTGACGGATGAGCTGTTTGGAATCACCATTGCACGGTCCGGCTATCTGAATCCTTTCTATACGTATGGAGCGATCGTGCTGGCTGCGCCCGCCCGGTCAGTTGGTACCGCACTCGAATTATGGCTGGCAATGTATTGCCGCTTCGGGTGGTGAGCGCCCTGAGTGTCGCACTTTACGGAATGTTCCTTGCGATCATTATACCGCCTGCAAGAAAAGATAAAGTGGTCGCTGCGCTTGTCGCCATCAGCTTTGCACTTAGCTTTGCCGGTTCTTATCTCCCGGTTGTTTCTTCCATGTCAAGCGGCACAAGAACGATTATTTTAACCGTTGTGATTTCTTCTGCTGCTGCAATTTTGTTTCCAAGGAAAACGGAAGCATAATAAATATGCTTCCGTAAGTGAGGTTTTCTATGACACATAATAATTTTATTTATATCGCCGTGATGGCTCTTGTATCTTATGCCATCCGTGTTTTGCCTTTAACGCTGATCCGCAAACCGATCAAAACCAGTTTATCCAGTCCTTTTATATTACGTTCCATATGTGACGCTGGCTGTCATGACATTTCCTGCGATTGTCGAAGCAACACAGAGCCCTCAGCCGGTGCCGTTGCACTCGTCGTCGGTATCCTTGCGGCATGGTTTGGTGCAAGTCTGTTTCAGGTGTCTGTGGCATGCTGTGCGGTTGTGTTTGTGATCGAGTTGTTTTTGTAAAGCTTTTTTGCATGGCTGATCGTATAGAGTCCATTTGCGATCATAAGCCCTGTGAAGCACATCATCCCAGAAGTACACAGTATGCCTGCTCCCGGCACTTCATTTTGTGCAAAGATCAGTGCCGCACTCAACTGACCAGCTAGCACGATCATTCCGCATATAATTGTAACAAATCCACGCTGATAGATTTCTTTTCCTATCTTTTCTTTTTCATATTTTGAAATTTCGGAAATATTCTGCACGATCTCTTCTTTCGAACGGTCTTCTATTCCAAGTAATTCCACTAATGAAAGATCAAGCGTTTTCGCAATTTCATCAAATAATGAAATATCCGGATAGTTAACCCCTCGTTCCCATTTACTGACTGCCTTATCCGAAACGTGCAATCGTTCTGACAGTTCCCGCTGTGTCATACCTTGCTTTTTTCTGGCTTGGGCAATTCTATAACCAACTTCTTCTGCTTTCATAGGCGTTTCCTCCTTGTCCTTATTTAAACATGACAATGGAAAAATGTCACTCTACTTAAGGTAGAACGCAATGTTCTACGCAACTCTGTACTTTCTCATATGTTATTTCTCCGGTGCACAATTTTCTATCGTTTTATCCAGCCATAACTTTTCAATTCTGATTTAAAGGCACTTCTCCTTGTATACATATCCGCATAATGTGACATATAAATCTGCTTTGCATTTTTCTCACCAAGTTTTTCTTTGACTTCACCGATTGCAGCAATGTACGCAGCACACTCTCCATAATAGTTCCGTCTGTTTGCTCCCATAATTGCCTCGACACGTTTCTTCATGAGATTGTCTATATGATCCAGTATTTTTTTCCTGTCAGAGTTTTCTATTTTGGTCGTATCTTTCCAATTCAAAAATAACTCGTAAAAATATTCGTTTTCCGTTTTTTCTACTTTTATATTCTGCCCCTTTTTATACTCTTCCAAACGAAATTCAAATGCGTGCTTTGTAAGTTCCAACATACTCCGGCTTCCCTGCTGTAATTCTTTTCCATCATGCAAATAGAGCAGAAAAAGTGCCAGACCTTCTTTCATAAATGTTCCAGTCCATCCAAGTGAACTTTTCTCGCTGACTCCCTTCTCAGCACTTCCATAAATTGACCATCCAGAAACTGTATCACATACAGCATATTTTTTTCCGGTATATTTTCTGCTAATTCTGGCAACCCAGCATTTCCATTATTACAAGCAGAATTTTTCTGCAATTATATTGTCCTACTATTAATTTAATTTTTTATTGCATTTTTCTTTATCTGTGCTATTAAAAAATGCACGCAAATAGTTTACTGCATTTGTTCTTGACGCAAAAGCTTCTACATAGCACCATTCCATAAATTCTGCATCTTTACCTTCAACAAGTGCAAATTCTGCTGTCTGTAAAGCTACATCGCTTCGCACACATAGATTTCTGGCAATCCGTTTCATCCCATCTTCTCCTATGATCACGGCATTTTTCGCACTTATAGTGGAATCATTTAAAATTTCTTTATACATTCCAGGATGCAATTTCACATATTTTTTTGCATTTTCAAATTTCACCGCTATATCACCTGTCAAACTAACGGCTTCGAGAAATAACCTCTCTGCTAACGCACTATTCTTCTTTCCAAGATATGCGATCCACTCTGGAAGGAACTGATCAAATCCCTGCAGTCCACCATCTCCATGCTGCATGACATCTTCCAGTTTTAAATCATGTATTCCTGAATTTGACCATATTTCATACATAATATCTGCACGTTCTGCTTCTTTCTTCACCTGATAACATGCATACAATGTATCTAGCACAATTTTTTTCAGATCGATATCCAACTCATTGCAACAAATAAAATCTTCCACCTCCAAAGGTCCTATATATTCATCATCCGTCAGAATTTCCTGCATGAACAATCTTCTTCCTGTCCTGAATGCCTCCTTATATTCTCCTGCATCCACGCAGCTGTGAATCAATTTACATACTGCTTGAATCATATCACCTATTCCATCAGGATCTTCGTATAATATTTCCTCTACGGAACTATTGTACCAGTCATCATACTCGTCATTATACACTTCCCTTAGATAGACTTATCCTTTTTCAATTTCCGCCAGATAATGACTGCATTTTTCATATTCCTTTTTTAGTTCAATGACTGTTTTTTCTGTTCGATTAATATTCCCTGCATTCAGATTTATCTGATTCAGGAAATCTGTCCGTTTACTTTCCGGCAATGTTCTTGCAATCTCATGTATTACCTGCAAAAGTTCTTCTCTGCCATACTTCTCTATTGTCTGATCGACTTTATTTAAAAAACTTGTCAGATTCATATTTTTTCCTTTCTCCCGAGTACCACAAAATAAATACTGCACAAAATAATTCCAAACACGGTCGCTGTCGGTGCCGCCAGACCAATCTTCGTGAGGGATGCATCCGGCTGGATACTCATAAAATATGACATCGGGATTCGGACCAGAAACGTCTGCGCCAGTCCCTGTGCCATGACAAAGAGCGTTTTTCCTTTTCCATTGAAATATCCCATATAACTGAACAGGAAGCTGGTAAGAACCGCCTCCGGTGCCTGCATTAATTTTGCAAGAACAGGCGCTGCCAGAAGCAAAGCGATTGTAAGAATCACTGCCAGTATCGCAAAAAACCAGATAACGCCTCCGATCACTTTTCCGATGCGTTCCTGCTTTTTCTCCCCTATGTAACGGCTGATCAGCACCGTGATCCCAGCGACAGCCCGGTCACGGTAAACACCACCAGATTGACCAGATTACTTCCTGTCGATACAGCGGAGATTCCTGCGGTAGTTCCAAACCAGCCCACAATTATCAGATCGACTGCTCCATACATTGCCTGTAAAACCAGTGCGCCAAATATCGGTACCATAAAAAGAACCAGTTTCTTTAAAATATTTCCCTGTGTAAAATCGTGTTTTGTTTCCATTGTGTTTTTTTGTTCCTTCTATTATGTTTATTTGTTTAAATATTTTATCAGTCCATACATTCACTTCTATTCATCCCTCTCAAGTATTTCTACAAATTTTCTTGCTGAACCTGTAACAAATTTTGCCTCTGCAATAAAACGTAAATCACACTGTATTCCTCTTTTTGCAGCTACTGCTATCATTCTTTTCCTGTCAATATTACCTAACCGAACTAAATTCTCATATATACGCACCAATTCCTGTAATGCAAGTGGATATCCATTTCTTGTTACTGCATAATATAAATCTACGAACGCCTTTTCTATGGTTGCAAGTCCATCCTCACTATCTTCAAAATTTTCCGTTAAATATATAATTATAATATCATTATTCTTACCATTATATTGAATTGCCTCATATTTTTCTTTTAATCTGCGTGGCTCTACAACTTCATAAAAATGATTCGTCAAAATGTCTGTCAACTCATTTTTACTTTCTTTCTGAATACATATCACAATGGGATACTGTTCTGGTATGTGTAACATGTATTTCTGTAAAATATCCAACCCGGATATATAATAATCAAATCCTGTTTCGTCCAATATATCTCGTATTTTTTCGGCTGTTTGTGATAATGAAACGTTCTTTTTTCCTTTCCATTCATTAAATGAATAGACTCCATTTCTAACACGCTTCAAATATCCCCCATCTACAAGTTTTGACATATTCCAATAAAGCGTAGATTTTTTCATATCTGGAAAAATCCTCTGTATATCTTCAATATAAAAAGTCGCTTGTTCTCCTAATTCATTTAGAATCCTTTGATATTTACTTTCCAATGCATTTCTATTTTCCATGACACACCTTCTTTCAAGCCCAATATAGCATATATATGCATGTGTTTCAAAGAAATAGAAGTAAATTTTATATTTGCTTATATTTCTTTGAACTCCAAAAGTGAAAACCCAATATAATAAAAAATCCCCGGCGGACTGTTTCTGATATGCTCATAATACAGTCCGTCAGGGATTGATTCATTTCTGACAAAATTTGTGCTTATTTACTTTCCATCCATTATCATTATAATAGAAATTTTATTTCCTGATCTGATTCAGTCTGTCATTTATTGCAAGCAATTGTTCTTTACTCACTTCGTTTGTTTTCTCTGCTTCTCCGGGCTGGCTTGTCATCTGACTGGTAAGTCCCATCATATTGATCATTCGGAGTACTGTGAATCCACTCAGCATCTTCATCATGCCACTGTTCATTCCACCGCCTTGTGCCTTTGCCTGTCCAAAGCTCTGAAACAATTCCTGCATGACTTTATTTCCATCCTCATTCGACATAATATCGCCCACCGTATCATTTAACGAGAAGAAACCATCCGGTGCCGTGATATCAAACCAATTTAAAACAGCACCTTTTTCTGTCAGACGGTACGCTTCATTAAACTTCTCAACTTTTTTGATAAAGCTTTCATCCCGGCATTCGCCTGCCACTGCTAGAAGCTTTGTCTCACCATGATTCGGTACTTCAAAGTAAAAGAAATGATCAGAAGCTTCTTTTTTGCCAAGACTCTCCCCATTTGCAAAAAGTTCCACTGTCTTCTGGTTCGAATATACGGTGACTTTTGTCACATTCTCAACACGGTCAACGTAACGTTTTCCACAAATATGAACGAATGGTTCGTCCGACAGCCATGCTTTATATGCATAAAAGGCATCTTTCTTATATTTGCGGTCAAATGTCACCAGCCCTTTATGGTTCATGCCATTTTCACCGCCTTCGTTTCTGGCATCTGCTGCGAAATCAAACATATTCCATACGTGCGTTGCCCAGATATATGGTCTTGTATACAATTGTTTGATCAATTCCTCATGATAATGTGCCTGATATTCCTCTGTATAATCTCCCTGCTTCGGATCTGAGGTATGCCAATTCAGTGCTTCACATCCATATTCACTCATGCCGATCGGGATCTTTGGAAACTCTTTGTGGAATTCATCCATCCACGGGCCATTCATCGAAGTGTCTCCACCATACCATCCAAAATAATGATTATAAGAAACTACATCCGGGATCTGAATATACGGATTATGCATGTCACACATCGAAACTACCGCCATAGTTGTCAGCCTTGTAGGATCCATCTCATGTGCAAGGTCATTTAATATGTGATGGTTTTCCATAAGGTCTTCGTCTACTTCACCTGACATCGTAATTTCATTGGATAATCCCCATACGACAATACTTGGATGGTTGTAATTCTGAACAATCAGCTCCTTCATCTGACTGATCGTATTTTCACGTCCGTTTTTCATGTGCTGGGAAATATACGGAATTTCTGCCCATAATACAAGCCCCTTTTCATCACACAGATCATAGAAATATTGTGCATGCTGATAATGTGCCAGACGGATCGTTGTAGCACCCATTTCACAGATTAAATCAATATCTTCTCTGTGATGTTCCGGAAGAAGCGCATTTCCATTTCCTGCCCGGTCCTGATGTCTGGACACACCACGCAGTGGATAGCTATTCCCATTTAAGAAAAATCCCTTATCAGGATCAATTGTGAAGGTACGGCATCCAAATCGTGTACTGACACTATCTATGCATACGCCGTCTTCCATTAAGCGTACAGTCGCTGTATACAAATATGGATCTTTGCGTCCATTCCAAAGATGTACATCTGTTATTTCCAGATTGACCTGTTTATCCGAAATCCCTGTTTTGGTTTCTGCTGCAAGAACACCTTCAGCATCTGTAATCTGATATACCAGCTGCTGACCTGCTTTTTCCCCGCTTAAAAATACTTCCACGGCAATTTTTGCATTTTTGTCTGCTACCTCTGGTGTCACTTTCAATCCATTTCCACCATAATAGTCCAGATCAAAATGAGACTTATTTACAGCAATGATATTTACATCCCTGTACATTCCACCATAAAAAGTAAAATCCGCTTTCTGTGGGTATACCCTGTCATTTGCACTATTGTCCACGGCAACCACGATCAGATTCTTTCCATCTGTAAGTGCGTCCGTCATATTCACCCGCCAGGTTGAGTATCCACCATCGTGATGATCAAGGTGATTTCCATTCACATAAACATCAGCAGATGCATTCACTCCCAGAAATTCCAGATAATACTGTTCTCCCTCCGGAAGTTCCTCTTTCTGGACTTCTTTCGCATAAAAACAGGTTCCACGGTAGTAATCGTTTCCACCATCCTGTCCGTCAATCGCATTCCAGGTATGAGGCAGATTCACCCAATACCAATTTTGTGGCATAGCAACCGGAGGCTTTATCGCTTCCTTGCTAAATGCCCATTTTTCGTTTAAGTTAAAAATTTCTCTCATTTATTCCTCTTTCTCAGGCTCATTCATTCTTTTCTTCATAATTCATTTTCTTTAAAAATGTCATTGGCGACATATGATAATATTTTTTAAAAGCACGGTAAAAGTTACTGTACTGTCCAAAACCACATAATGAAAAAATATCCGTTGGTTTTTCCCCACTGATCAATAATTGCCTTGCCATGATCATCCGCTTTTCCAGAACATACTGATATATGCTCTTTCCTGTTGCATTTTCAAAACTTCTGGACAAATAAAACTTGCTGATATAAAAACGGTTACACAAAAAATCCAGTGTCAGATTCTCTGTATAATGTAAATTGATATACCGGATCACCTGCTGGATATTCGCATTTCCTGCCATTGTATTCAGATTTAAATGTCTCTCCAGTAAGATAAGCAGATGTTCTACCAGCGAATCACACATAATGTCATGGCCAAATTCTTTCTCATGCATTTCATAGCGTAATTCCAAAAGCATATTTATGATTTTTTTCCGCATTGCCGGATCTTCCCGGAGCAGATATCCTTTCTTCTCTGCCGAAACAAAACACTGGTTCAGATTAGTTTTCCTGCTTGAAATGCGGTTCAGATACCATGGATTCAGCCAAAGGATCACTCTGTCTGCTTCCCTCTCTGAAATCATTTCCTGATGTTCTGTCATAGGAGGAAGCAGCACAATATCTTCTTTCTCTAATTCAATTTTTTTGCCATCGACTGTAAACGTTATGTTTCCGTCTAATGCACAGTAGATTTCAAAAAAATCATGCAGTTCCACTCCTGCATTTTGTATCGCTGTGGTACAAAAACGATGCACTTCCATGCTGGAACTGGTCATGGATTGATACCCTAAGTATTCATCATATAGTTCATTATTTTTCATCTCTGTATATTATTATAACGCCTTCTTTTCTGTTTAACGTAATCTCAATGACACCTTTTTCGCGTTCTATAAATTCTGCCTTTTTACCATCTATTTCAACATCATAGTGATATAGCGAATTCATGACAATCAGAAGCACGCCTGTATGTGTTCCTATGGTACTGTATACAATTTCTGCATGATCCACATCCTTAGAAATTTCTTTCTTTTCAATCCAGGTATCATATCCGGTTGTTAAAGTTCCTCTCTTGTAGTACGCATTATACCATATAGAAATTGGAGTAGAAAGTCCGCTAAACTGGTGAAACCAGCCGCCACGTTCCGTTTCAATCTGTATCATTTCAAATGTATTATAACTGAATTCAATCTCCTGCTTCCAGGAATTCAGTCCTCTGTGTGCAATATCAAATGCAAATTGTCCCTCACCTATATCAAGCATTGCTTTCCATAAGAAATACTGATACGGACACCAGACACTTCCGTTCCAATAGCCGTTATCGTAATAATAGCTGGCAGACATATCAACCGTAGAAATTCCAACCGGGGACCACAGTTCCTCTGCAGATTTCAGGTGCTTTAACAACTGTTTTTCCTGCTCTTTTGAGCAAATTCCTGCGATCAACGGCGTAACACCATCTACTCCCTTGTTATAATTTTCTCCTGCCTCAGTCCGCAAAATATGGACTCCCTCCTGCCCCTGCACAGCATAGCCAAAATATCCGCTCTCTTCATCCCATGCATATGCCAGCAATGCGTTCTTTACACGTTCCATATCCCGCTCAAATTCCGGCAGATTCTCCTCATATCCAAATGCCATTGAAATCTGTTTCATAAATTTTGTAATACGGATAAAATGTACATTACTGCAGACCGGTGATACTACCTGTTCCATATTCTTTCGATGTAACTCCACCTGCGGCGGATAATCGTCCATTCCACTTGCATTGTAAAAATAGTCATATACCGTCAGAAGACCATTTCCAAGTCTTGACATTGTGGATCCTTCCGTCCTGCCAGCCATATAACGATAGTAACGTAAAAACATCGGATAGTATTTCTTCAAATTTTCCCGTTCTTTTGCATCCGCCCGATTTAATATCTCGTAATACAAATAAAACTGTGTTGGGACAAGTGAACCATGTGCCACAAATGCGAAATCTGTATTATCTGGTTCGGATAAGTAAGTGTCCATTACATATTCTGCAAGTTTTGAGGAATAATCTAACATTCCAAGTCCAATAAATCCGGAATCCCACGTATACAGACTGTCCCATCTTTTTCCCGGTGTATAATGCGCAATGTATTCACCATGCCGCCTGATTGGATACACAATATTACTATATAATGCAGATTTCATCATCCGTCCCTGAATTCAAATGGATCTTCATTGGCACAATAATTTTCTTTTTACAATGCTTCTGCATTGTTTCCAGAAAATTTCTAATTCAGCTTTGAATAATTACGTTCTTTTGTACTGATGTATGCATATTCCGTTCTGACACTTTTTCCGGAACAAATAACGCTTCTGCAACATTAATATGATAAAAGCCTTCATCCGAATGTTTATCCTGAAATGCACCCGAAAAACTTCTCGTCAGATTATCATAAGTAGCATCTGAATTTGCAAGGCGTGATACTAATGCATCCTCAATACAGCCCGAATACAATTTTCTGCTTCTGACACGCTTGCTTAAAATGCTAAGATATATTGGATTTTCCTTATAGTTGTACTGATATTTTATATGATCATTCTCGTACTCAACTTTTGGGATTACATTACGAGCCTCTTCTGTTATTCCGACTTCCTTTTTGTCTGATTTTTCACAAACACATAAAAAATCAAGCATTATTCCATTACTCTGTTCGCTGAAAGCTTCCATTTTAAAGATGAACTCTTTATCTGAAATTTTTCCGATTGGAACATAGCAGATTCCACTCTCTTTTGTTGCCGCAAAATGGATTGTTCCAACATTGCTTTGAAAAATTACATCTCCCTCATCCTGCAATGTACGATATCTTATCGCTAACACTGCGTCCTGATACGATTCCTTTAATTTTACCTGATAAGAAACTTTGTCGCCCTGATTGCCGCCAAACGCTTTCAATCCAAGATAACGCATAAAGAGTGCATAGTAGGACATTCCCAATCCATTGTCATCCGTAAATCCATCGACCGGGATCTCTCCCTTTTTCATGGCATCCAGATTCAGGTGTTCCCATGGAACTGCTTTTCCAAACTCCAAATTTTCATAATCGACAGCATTCCACGCATCACTTTTTTCCGGTACTTTTTTCGTGTATACTCTGCTTTTCGGATATTCCTCTGCGGCAAAATAATTGATAAGGCAATTCTGGTTTTTATCCGTATTATTATGGAAGGAAACCCGGATTCCCCAGGTTTCCTCCTCAATCTCAAAGAAATCTACGTCTGCATATAACTGATCTTTCCAAAGAAGCTCATAGCGGTATCTATAATATTTTCCATTACTATCACAATCCCACGGATGATACTCAGATGGGATTGTAACGTTTGGAGCCGGTACATTGCTGTTCGCATAGGTCGGATGGATCACCAAATCAAATCTTGCTCCTGGAACAGCACTCTCCTTCATAATTCTTGAAATACCCATATACTTTTTCGAATATGGTCCCCACAATGGGATTATATTTTTATTTTCGTCTCTCACAATTATGCTTTTACAGCATTTTTCTGCTGTGTTTCAGCAATGCTGTCCTCAATCTCCTTCATTTTTTCACCAGTCAATGGATAGAACTTCATTGCAATAATAGAAGCAATCCATCCCAAAATCGGCATGCCACAGAATAATAAAATTGTGATCATCAGAATTTCAGGTGTGCTTGCATCTCCCACCTGTGGCACTGAATTTTTATATCCTATGACAGCTACAAATGCTCCAACAACTGTAGTTGCAAATGATGAAATAAGTTTATCAATAAAGGAGTATACGGTTGCAATTAGTCCCGGCACATAATGTCCACTTCTATACACTTCATAATCGGTGCAGTCTGCCATCATTGGAATCATCATATTACTTCCGATATTACGAATTCCATTCAATGCAATAATAAGAACTACAAATGCAATATTCATAAATCCAAAGGACTTCAGATCAATCTTGGTTGGATCACCAAAAATCAGAAGCAGTGTAATTGCGAGCTGAACAGCAATACATCCATATACAGTCGCTACATACGTCTTTTTCTGTCCGGAATGTCTTGCTCCCATAATACCTATTACAAGTAAAATAATGTTTGGAATCATTGTGATAGCAGACAATCTTCCCATTACTGCATAGTCACCAATAATAATTCCATAAAGCATAACACCTACGATAGAATTTCCTGCAATACTTGTTGCGAGTTTATCTGTAGACTCGGAAATAACTAACATCTGAAGTGCTCTGTTGTGTTTTAATACTTCCCAATAAGTTTTGAAGCTGACTTTTTCTTCTTTATTTTTTACCATGCTGTTGTAGTATTCCGGTTTATCTTTTGGAGCAATGGCAATCAGTGAGCAGATCATTAATACAAAAGCAATTGCAATTACCCAGACAATGATCTCACTGAAGAATTCAAGTGTCATTCCGCCATATTTCGGAACAAGGTAATTGGAAACAAGCATTGTAATTCCGGTCTGTAAGAACAGCATAAAAAAGCCTGTAAAGAAACCGTAAATCGGTCTCTGTTTTGGATCGTTTGTAAGTAAAGTCTGTGCAGAAGTTGTGACTGTTCCCTGAACGGTATAACCAATAATGTAAAGTGCATACACAACAATAAAATATGGGATCCGGAGTGTTTCCGGAACTAAATGTGTAGTCTTATATAATAAGATCATGCTTAATGCAAGAAGCGCATTACCGACAACAAGGAACGGGCGGAATTTTCCAAAACGTCCATTGGAATGATCGATCAGCCATCCAATGATCGGATCTGTAAATCCATCAAAAATTCGCATAGAAGTTGCCAGTGTAGATACAAATACTACAGACATTCCTAAAATTCCATTTGCATAGTAAGATACATACATCATTAAAAACAGATACATATTTGTTGACATCATATTTAATGCAAACAATGCGATCTGCCATGTTTTCGCACGGTTATATTTCGTTGCTTCGTTCATTGTAATTCCTCCTAAAAACATTGTTTAACATTTTCAAATCATGATTTTAAGTGGATTTTAGCATTGAACTTTTTCAGTGTACATTGCATATATTTTCTATAACATTGCGATTATTGCCTTGGCTCTCCAAGGATTTACTCCACCTGCACCTGACACATTCTCATTGTAGCCAGTGCTGCTTCATGGCTTTCCGGTGTGACACCTGCGCAGCAGGAAGCAATGACTTTGACCGGGATCTCCGGCAGATATGCCTTAATTAAAATTGCATTGGAGACAACACAGATGTCGGTACAAAGTCCGACCAATGTAACGGTGATATCTTCTTTCTCTGCGATTTTTGTAATCTCTTCTGCAAGAATTTTTGAACCGAACGTCGGCTTGTCGATCACTACTGCGTCTTTTAATGCAGTTTTCACTTTCTCATTGATCTGCCAGCCGTCTGTTCCCTTCACGCAGTGCACAACCGGAAGATTTTTTCCTTCCTGAGTCTCTAAATAATTTTCCGGGTGTGTATCCCTTGTTGCAAAAATGTCTTTGGTATCATACTTTGCAATCTCTGCGATTACGTTATCCACGATAGCCACTGCCTCTTTTGTTCCGAGTGAGCCATCGATAAAATCATTCTGCATATCTACCACTACTAATAGATTTCTCATTATGTAAACCTCCGATTTTCCTTTTTAATTATAAAATATCCAAAATATTTTTTACTCCATGACACTAATTGTATCAAATATCCTTTTTCTTATAATTGCACTTCTTCCTAATCTTTCAATGAAAAATACAAGTTCTTATACCCAAGCTGCTGGCACAGTTTTGTCAGATACGGCTGGTCGATCCTTGCCTGCCCTAAGATATCCTTCTGTGCAAACACTTCCTCTTTTGTGCCATCTGCGAGCACTTTTCCGTGCGCCATAACGATCACACGCTCGAAACTCTCTGCCACAAAATCCATATCGTGTAAAATCGCAATCACCGTTTTTCCCTGACTGCTCAGGTCCCGGATCATTTTCTGAATGATCTTTCTGCCCTTCCAGTCCTGCGCGATCGTCGGTTCATCCAGAATGAGCACTTTTGTATCCATCGCAAGAACGGAAGCGATCGCAACCAGTTTCCGCTCTGACAATTCCAGATCATAAGGATTTTCGTCTGCAAGCTGTTCCAGCCCGACCAGCTTTAATGCTGCAACAGCTTTTTCCTTTGCCTGCTCTTTTGTCATTCCGATATTCTGCGGTCCGAACATGACTTCATCGATCACATGATATTTGAAAATCTGGTCATCCGGATTCTGGAATACGTAACCGATCTCCCCTGCCAACATTGCAACGGTCTTTTCTGCCATGTCGCTTCCACCGTAGTAGATGCTACCGCCCACCGGCTTTAACAGACCTTTTAACAGCTTTACAAGTGTCGTTTTTCCTGCGCCGTTCTGACCGATGATCGCAGTTGGTCTGTGGTCAATTGTAAGGTTTATGTCCTGCAGAACCGGAACATTTTCGAGATATTGAAATTCCAGATGTTCGATGTCAAAAACATTTTTCTTACAACTTATAGTCAGTTTCATGCTTTCATCTGTAGTTACAGAATCTTCCATCTGCCCATTCTTATTTTTCATATCTTTATTATTGTCTAATAATATTTTTTCCGGGCAGAACGCTTCCTCCCCCGGGAACAAATCTTTTAACGCCAACGCATCCTTAAGCGAAGCCGGATAACATCCATTCTCTTTCTTCACGCCAAAAGCCTGACAGATTCTTGTATAGGCAGGTGGATTCACCCCATAGCTCTGCAGATCCTCTCTGGAAAAAATCTGTTCCGGCGTATCGAATACGATCTGCTTTCCCTGATGCAGCAGCAAAATTTTATTACAGTATTCTGCCAGCTTTTCCAGCTTCTGCTCCACCATAATGATCGTGATCCCTGATTTTGCGAGCTTATCGACCGCCGCAAAAACTTCCTCGCTTCCCGCCGGATCAAGCTGTGAGGTAGGCTCGTCTAACACGATCACTTCCGGTTTCATCGCAAGGATACCTGCCAGCGCAACCCTCTGCATCTGACCACCGGACAGATCAAACGGATTTCTGTCCCTGTAAGCTGCAATATCCAGCAGTTCCATCACTTCATCCACACGGCTTATCATCTCTTCTTTTGGCACGCCGAAGTTCTGCAGGCCAAATGCAATTTCCTCAAAAACAGTTTCTTTTGCACCAGAGAGCTGGTTGAACGGATTCTGGAATACCAGACCTACTTTCTGACACAGCTTTGAAACAGTCGTTTTTGCCACCTCAGTGTCCTCGATCAGAACTTTTCCTCCATAAGCCCCTTTGAAAAATCCCGGAACAAGACCGTTGAACGCCTGACAGAGCGTACTTTTTCCGGCTCCGTTCTCCCCGATGATCCCGACAAAAGAACCTTTTTCTATTTCAAAATCCAGCCCATCCAACGCAAGCTTTGTTGTATTTGGATAGCGGTATTTTAAATTTTCAACCTTTATATATGCCATAATTCTTCCTTTTTCCATAAAAAACTCAAAACATAATCCTCACCACTATAGCCCCTGCAATCACCACAGCCATCACCAGACATAACATGCGGTCGGAAGTTTTCATTTTCCCTTCCCTGAGATAGGTCTTTTTCTGCCCAGCCTCAAAGCCCCGGATTTCCAGTGCGATCGCACGCTCTCTTGTGTTGATGAGCGAGCTCATGACAACCGGCGAAATTAACGGTAGAAAAGATTTTGCCCTGGTGATCAGATTTCCCTCCGTCTCAAGCCCACGGCTCCGCTGTGCATCCATGATCGTGTTCATCGTGCCGCTCATCTGCGGTACGATCTGAAAAACAGAACTGATGACATATCCGATCTTCGGCGAAAATCCTGCCTGCTCCAGATCCTCTACCAGCTCTGCCGGCTTAGTTGTAAGTACAAACACCGCAAATGCCAGCAGCATATTCAAGACGTTACAGCTGATGCGAAGCGCATACATCATTCCTTCCCGATAGAACTTTAACGGTCCTAACCGAAACATTAAGTTTGCATTTTCATGATTAAATAAACCATGGATCAAAAATATGGTGATCAGAATTGTAAATGAAAAAGCAATCAGTGGAAAAACCTTTTTCATGATTTTTCCACTGATAAGCATTACAAGACTGATTCCAATGAATATAGCGAATGCCCATAACTTCCCTGCGATCAGCGATGCAGCGACCGCTGTCAGGATATAACACAGTTTCGTAAACGGATGCATTCTGGTCAAATAGGTATCTTTATCCACATAAAGGCTGATACTTTTCATCTAAATCACTCCATCAGAATATGTTTTCACTTCTTAGTCTAAGCTCTCCACACTGTCGTTCACATCATAAAGAGCAGTAAGTTTTTTCGGAAGTCCTTTTAAAATCGCAAACACGATCAATACCGTAATGATCTTATCCGGAACATCCACAACGACTTCATCTAAGAAAGAACCTAATACAACCGGGAGATTTGCTGCCTGTGTTTGCTGCGAATACTGCATCGCCCAGACATTTCCTCGTTGTACCGCCCCAGAAAATAACGTTTAACGGAGTGGAAATCAATACTGCTGCAAGACCGCCGGCTAAAGAAGTCAGTAACGCACCGTTTACTTTTTCCATTTTGCCGAGACGTGCCATAATACCAACGACAAGACCGATGCCAAGACTTGTGAGGGCATACACTAATGTAATGGAATCACCGGTTGTAAAACCATAGATCAGGTTGTTGGCTGCTCCACAGATCGCACCAATGATCGGTCCGCCGAGTGCGCCACCGATACAGGTTCCGATGGAATCTAACCATAACGGCAGTTTTAATACGGAAGCAAATAATTTTCCGAGGTAATTGATACCGATACATGCCGGGATCAATACCAGACTTGCTGTGTTTAATTTTGTTTTAAAAATGTTCTTCATAACGTTGTCCTCCTCATTTTCCGGAGCACCTGTACAGTGCCTCCAATGCTACATGAATCTCATTTTTTTCTCCCTGTATGGTTGCATTCACTCCATCCGTATAGTTGTTAATGTTATCTTCAAGGTTATCCTCGTATTCCACCACCGTATTTAAGATAGAGGCTGTCTTCACACCCCGGAGTTTTCCGATTACAAACAGCGCCGCTGTCTCCATATCACAGCCAAGCACGCCTCTGCCGGACCACAGTGCGTCGATTTCATCCTCTCTGTCCGTGTAAAAACTGTCATGACTCCGTGCCATTCCGACATGCGCCGGAATCTGCTCCTCCTCTGCCACCTCTACACAGGCATTCATCAGTTCAAAATCCGGGATTGCCGGATAAATGGAATCTATGTACGTTCTGGAAGTTCCTTCATCTCTCACCGCACCCTGCACTAAGATCAGATCCCCTAATCTGATCTCTTTTTGCAATGCACCGCAGCTTCCGATACGGATTGCGTGCGTCACGCCGATACGCGCGAGCTCTTCCACCGCAATTCCGGTCGAAGGACCGCCGATCCCCGTAGAAACTGCAAGCACGCGGATTCCCCTGTAAGTTCCTGCAATGCTTTTATATTCCCTGTTAAATTCTAACTCCTCCACGTCCTCTAACTGTTCAGCGATCCGCTCCACCCTTGCCGGGTCTCCAGGAAGGATCGCATACGGAATGCCGAGGTCATCGCGCAGTTTTAAGTGAGGCATTACTTCCATTCCATCATCCACTCTTTTCTCAGATTTTTCTGCCTTATCACGACAAAATTTCTCATTACCATGGTTTTAAGATTCTTGTTTAAAGTATCACTTTACAACTGTCTTGTCAACTGTAAAGTCATGTATGCACTGACACAGTTACAGATAACTTTCCTTCCGGTTGACAGCTTTTCTCAAATAATTTCCAAGATTTGTCATGCACATGAGCGTGGCTGTAAGGAAAATACCCGGTATGAGGATGATCCACCATGACTTTGTCATCAGTGCTTTGTCTGCATTTGAAAGCATGCTTCCCCACGAAATCTGCTCTAACGGCAACCCGATTCCCATGAAGCTTAAGGTTGACTCTGCAATGATCGCGCTTCTGATATTCATGACAACCATAAACATGATCGATGAAGCAAAATTGGGAGTCAGGTGTTTCCACAAGACATGCCGGAAGCTTCCCCCCATACATCTTGCTGCAATGACATACCCGCTGTTTCGGATCTGTTTTACTTCAGTGCGCACCACTTTGGCAATACCTGGCCAGCTCGTGATACCGATAATAAATGAAATACTGAAAATGCTAGCTTTTCCTAAGACTGCCTGCAATAAAATGACCAGCAGCAGATTCGGGATGCTTAAGAAAATCTCTGTAAAACGCATGAGCAGTGAATCCACCCACTCCGGCGCACATCCGCTGACGGAACCAAAGACAATTGCAAGTACCGTAGAGATAAGCGTTGCAAGTACTCCGATCAATAGAGATATCCGTCCCCCATACCAGATCATGGAAAAAATATCTCTCCCCATCGTATCTGTCCCAAAGAGAAACTCTCCTCCCGGTGCCTCATTGTAATGTGCCAGATGCATATAACCGGGATCTTTGTCATGATCAGATGACAGCACAGGCAGCCTGACAGGATGACCGCAAGCAGCAGCGCTGATATCAGCGGTTTTCCCTGATACCATTTTTTATGCCTGCTAACAGTCTGATCCTCTGTATTTCTAATTCCCACAATCTGAAAATCTGTATCCATCATCGGTTCCTTTCTGTCACTGACGTATTCTCGGATCAATCCTCTCATTGATCGTCTGGGCGATCATGTTGCAGACAACCACGACAATACCTGTAAGAGTACATAAACCATCAGTAAATTATAATCTTTATATCTGGCACTCATAAGCCAATGTTCCAAGCCCCGGATAAGAGAATACCGTCTCAACAATATAGGTTCCTCCTAAAATATGAGGCACCGAGATTGCCATAATACTCAGATAACTCGGAATAATATTGCGGAGGCAATGGCGGAAAAGAATGCTGTTTTGTAAGTCCCTTCGA
>SCPN01000426.1_pt1 | contig 39708 bp, 41 predicted proteins | sample 6106831 | NCBI WGS metagenome assembly SCPN01 (sample SAMN10720447, study PRJNA508395) | human gut metagenome | isolation source: Participant 1, 0 month | reverse complement strand
ATATTCCAGAAAATACCAACGCCGTGGTGGCCCAGCACCGTGTCTTTGGAAATGCCCTGAATGCCGGAGTCCGCTACATAATTTGCATCAATATAACAGATGAATGCATACGCCGGATCCTCTGCCAGTGCTTCCTGGAATTTTCCGTAATATTCTTTCCGCACTTCCGGATCGTCACTCTGACGGGCAAGAGACAGATACTCATCCTACCATTGGAATAGCTCGAATAGTTCGCCCCTTGTGTCCGTGCCGAAAACCTTATAGTATGATCGTCCGCACATCGACGGGCTTCCCCAATGATCAGACCGGAATTGTATGCCGCCCCAGTCCATCTGTGCCGGAATTTCCACGGTACAGTTGATACCAGTTTCCCGGAGCTGCTGTGCTGCTGCCTGGGCAATATCAATGCGGTCCTGCTCACCGGACATCACGCTGATGACAAAACCGATTTCTTCGCCGTCCCGCTCATAGAAACCATCGCTGTTTCTGGTGCATCCGGCCGCTTCCAGAATTTCCTGTGCTTTTTCCGGATTGTAATCATAATGTTCTACGTTTTCGTTATTGTAAATGTTCCGCTGCAGCGGACTGTATGCCGCCATTCCCTCGCCAAGAAGCACAGAATCGATAATGGCCTGGCGGTCAATCGAATAACAGACGGCCGGAATGATGTCCCTGTTTTTCGTCCAGTAATCATTCGCAAAGTTAAATAAGATTCCGCGGTAATCTGCCGTTGTCATGTCATAGCAGGTAAAACCGTCTTTTTCTTTGAAATTCTGCGCATTTTTCGGGTCAAGCAGCGCCAGATCCAGTTCGCCGGATTCCAGCTGCATCGCCTGTGCATTATCATCTGGTACAATTTTGAAAATGACCTTGTCAATCTTTGGTGCCCCAAGGTAATAATCTTCATTTTTTACCAAAACAATCGACTGGCCCTCGTCCCAGCTCTCCAGTTTATACGGGCCGGTTCCAACCGGTGCACGGAAAAAATCCGATTCCTGCATGTTTTCACCTTCCAGCAGGTGCTTCGGCAGGATGGCCATCGTCATGTATTCCAGGAAAGCCACGTTCGGCTCGGAAAGGCGGAAGGAAACTGTGCTGTCATCTATAACTATAATCTCTTCTACATCCTCATAATTTGGTGCATTTTCAGATCCGTTTTCCGGATCCATGATCGCTTCGATGGTGAATTTCACATCATCCGCCGTAAATTTTTCTCCATCATGCCATTTGATGCCGTCCCGGATATGAAAGGTGTAGGTGCAGGTTTCTGCATCGTACTCCCATTTTTCTGCCAGACCCGGAACAATGTTGTCATCCGCATCGTGTGCGGTCAGTCCGTTGAACAGCAGCAGATTAATTTCACCGTGCTCATCCATCGCCGGATTAATCCTGGTATAATCAGCAGAACCGTAAACCAGGGTCGTCTCTTCCTCCCCTGTCTGGCCGGAAGAAGCTTCCGTCTCTGTTTTCGACAAATCTGTACTGTTGCTGTTTTTCCCGCTGTCCTGACCGCATGCCGCAAGGGATGCTGCAAGAGCCACCGTCAGCATCAAAGATAATATTTTCTTTTTCATCCTTTTCCTCCCATTTTCAGACCGTTTTTACCCGGACTGACCGCTTTTTTGCTTTGTACTCCCATGATCTGCGCGCCTGATCCATGTACTGTTCGTTCATTATATTTGATATTTCAGGCTCTCACAAGCCGGGTGGGGGGATATTTTTTTCTTTTCTCGTAAAGTTAATCGTCTCATGCAGAGGGAACTGCTCCGCATGCCAACATAAAACATGACCTTGATCAGGGGACTCTTCCTCTGCATCAAAGTCATGTTTGTTTTCCTATGATTTTAAAATTTTACAGCATATTGATAACAAATCCAGCCAGCATCGTGGACAGAACCGTAATAACCGTAATTCCTCCCACGACATACGGCACGTTTAAGGTATCTTCGATAAACGCTTTCTCCTCCAGTGTCTCTCCGACTGCATCGCCGACCTCGCGGCAGATGACCACGTTGCTCGGGAATCCGAGGAACTGCTCGACACCGATGCCGACAGCCAGATCCTTGTCGCCGACAAGTTTCCAGGTCGGAAGAACCCATCCAACCAGTGCAACACCGATCAGAGCCGCGATGAACAGAACAATCGTCTGGAATGCCATCGTACCGAGATCGCTCAAGGAAACTTTCGCCAGGGACGGGATGATGGAACCGAAAACTGCAACCATCATCAGGCCGTAGGAATTCGATTTCTGCAGCGGTTTTGTCGGAACGAGTCCGGAAGCGGCACAGACAACACCGAGAAGCAGCGCCCAGATGCTGTAGTTGATCGGAGTCAGATCGCCAAGGATGTGGGCAACCCAGGAACCGGCTGCAACGAGCGCCATCATGACGTTGGCGGAATACCATTCTTTGTGTTTATCTGCAAAGGAAACTTTTGCGGAAGCACCGTTTCCGGTCTCCTGCTTTTTAAACTGCGCCGGATTCTCGCGGTATGCTTTCAGCAGTTTTTTTCCGTAACGGATACCCATGGCAGATGCGATCGGCGCACCGACGAATTTCTGTACGGAATAGATGACTGCACAGAGTGCTGCCGCCGTTGCCAGTCCTTTTTCTGCTGCGGCGCTTGCCATCAGCGAAGTTGCCATTGCCGCACCGTTGATAACCGGCATGCCGACGAGCATAGTGTCAAATCCGATGATCGGGGATACCAGAAGCATCACAAGGCAGGACGCCAGCATACAGAGTGCCGCCATTAATACGGTTCTCCACTCCTCGATCAGCTGTTTCACGTTCAGGGTAGTACCCATGTTGAACAGTACCATCGCAATTGCCAGTTTTGATAACGCCGTAAGGCCTCCCTGATCGATGATGTCCGCCGGGATCAGTTTCGTCAGAAAGCCTACCAGGAACAGGAGCATGACGACCATCATTCCGGACAGCTTTCCTTTTGTAATTTTACCGACAATGTCGCCAAGTGCAAACACGATCAGAACAATCATGAAGCTGGAGAACATTGCGTTGTTTGTTAAAATCTCAGCCATTTCTTTTTCTCCCTTGCTCTTTTTAATTTGAAATTATACATAATTTCCTTTTATTTTGCAAGTTTTATCCAGTTTTTATTTTATATTTTGCATATTTATGCAATCCTTCCAATTATCCGCGCCACAAGCTCTCCGGCATGATAGAAGTCATCGAGATGCAGATATTCTTCGGTCGAATGATTCTTGAAATATCCTGTTGCGATACCGACACAGGTGATTCCCTTCTGATTGAAAATATTGCCGTCCATACCGCCGCCTCCGCCGTTGATCTGCGGTTCGATTCCCATCTCTTTCAGGGATTCCGTGACGATCTGAATCATCTCGGAATCCTCCGGGATGAAGAACGGCAGGAAGGTGTTTTCTCTTTTAAATTCCACACGCGCACCGCGCTTTTCTGCGATTTCACGGCAGTGCGACTGGAAATACGCTTCATAGCGGTCGAGTTTTTCTCCCGACCGGCTCCGCATCTCTCCGCGCAGGATTGCGTGGTCGCAGACAACGTTCATTGCCTCGCATGTTTTGGACCAGAGGTGAGAAAAGTTCGACGTTGTATTTTCATCCAGTCTTCCCGTCTCCATCGTTGCGAGCATTTCCGCCATAATTTTTGCCGCATCAATGCCTTTCTCCGGCTCATTTCCCGCATGGGCTGCCTTGCCGAAAACCTGTGCTTCCAGAAGGGCACGGCCCGGCGCACCATTTACAATTCGGCCGATGCGTCCCGGGGAGTCGAGCACATACATCGTTTTTGATGTCAGCAGGCTTACATCGAATGCTTTCGCACCGTACAGACCGGCCTCCTCGCCGACCGTAAAGAGGATCTCCAGTTTCGGAAGCGCCTTCCCGGATTCAATCGCCTGACGCACGCCCTCTAAAATGGCTGCCACACCGGACAGATCATCCGCCGCCAGAATCGTGTCGCCCGAAGAACGAAGGATTCCATCCTCCTCCACCGGTTTGATTCCAATGCCGCCCGGCACACGGTCCATATGGGAACAGAAACAGACAACACCGTCCCGCTCTCCTTCCCGAACCGCCAGAATATTGCCGCACACGCCGCCAAACGTAGCCCCGGCCTCATCCCGCGTAATCGCAAATCCCATCTGCTCCAGTTTTTTCACCAGATGCTCTGCAATCTCCGTCTCCTGACCGCTCGACACATCAATCCGCATCAATTCGGTCAGTTCATCTAACATACGTTGATTTTTCATTTCTTTTCCACTCTCCATTCTTGAAAAAAATTTTCAAAAACAATTCTTCTACATCTTACCATTTGCCTTTCGTCCTTAATAGGTGTAAAATTATGCCATAATTCATTTTTATGTCTTTAATTCTCGGAAAGGAATTTTATATATGAAAATCGGCGTAACAGGTTCTGACCATATCTGCGACAGGATTCAGAAAACGCTGGAGAAGCGCATGCCGGACCTTGAAGTGGTCTACCGGCGTTCCAACGATTACCGGTACGGTCTGGAAGCGGCTGCCCAGTTTCAGAAAGGGAAAGTATCCGGCATTATTTTTACTGGGCCGACCAACTATCACTATGCTTTAAAGCGGCTGGAGCCAAACGTTCCCTGGACCTTTCTTCCGCACAATCAGGCTTCCATCTTAAAAGCGCTGGCAGAATCTGCTGTCCGTTATTCCTGCGTGCCGGATGTCATCAGTATCGATATGTATGAGGAACAGCTTGTGCAGGGAACGCTGGAAGAGATCGGCATTTCCAATGGCCGCGTCCTTGTGGCACACGGCTCTTCTCCCAATCAGGGCGATTTTCAGGATGCCCTCACGGATTTTCACCGTTACAACTATTTTCACAACGGGGCAAAAATCTGCTTTACCAACATGGAAAAAACGTATGAGGCACTGTCGGCAGAAGGCATTCCCTGCATCCGCATCTCGGTTTCCGAGGATGTAATTCTGGAACAGGTTTATCATCTTCAGTTTCTGGAAAATACGGCGCAGAAGAACCGCGGGCAGAGTGCTTCCGTGCAGATCTATTTTGATTATTCCTTTGATCAGGAGACGGATCTTTCGCTCCGGGAATGGGAGAAGGTTCATTATCAGAATGAGATGCGCGAGCTGATCTACTCTGCCGCCCACCGCATGGGGGCTGCTGCGTTCTCCGAGGGCGCTTCTATTTTTTATATCATGTCATCCCGTCCGGTTCTGATGCGGGAATTTATTCAGAACGGGGAATATCAGAAGATTCTGTTTCACGGACAGCAGACGCCGCACAACCGGCTGTGGATCGGCATCGGCTACGGTGATACTCCCATGGGGGCGAAATCCCGCGCGGCAATGGCGCTCAACCACTCGATCGCGGACCGCTCCGGCGCGAACTATATTGCGGAGGATGAGCATCAGTTTACCGAAATTAAGATCAATGACCCGACCGATCACACGGCGTATCTTCTGCACCGGCTTCACATCAGCAGCAGTACGTATGAAAAACTGAAAGAGATTCTGCGGTCACATGATCAGGTAATCACTCCGCACAGCTCGCTGCAGATATGGGATCACGGGAGCGGAGCGCCAACCGGCTGATTCTGCGGCTGGAACAGGAAAACTGTTAGTGACCACGATCGGCAAAATCAGCGGCGGCAGGGGACGACCGGCACGGATTATGAAAATCACTTTATAAAACATAAGAAATGGAGAATGTTTATGGATAAAAGAACGGAACAGGCATTTGCCTATCTCGAGAAAAACGAACACAGTATGATGGAGCTGCTGAAAAATCTTGTCTCCATTGAAACACCTTCGGCTGATCGCGAGGCGAATGAGCGGATTGCGGCGCATCTCGATACGTACTGTGATGCGCTCGGCATGGAGCGTCAGATTCATCACTTTGAGAAGGCTGGCCCGACGTTTGCCGCGTGGACCCGGCCGCAGGAAAAGAAGCCGATTCTTCTGCTTGGGCATATGGATACAGTTCATGCGGTTGGAAAGTTCGGCCCGGAACCGTTTCTTGTGAAGGATGACCGCGTGTACGGTCCAGGCGTTTATGACATGAAGGGCGGCGATGTGATCGCGCTGTTTGTGCTCCGCGCACTGAATGCGGTCGGGTATGAGGACAGACAGATCAAACTGGTGCTCACCGGTGATGAGGAAGTCGCCCATGCATTTTCCCACGGCGAGGCCGGAAAGCTTGTCGAGCAGTATGCCAGCGGCTGTGAGGTGGCTTTTAATCTGGAATCGGGCTACACCAGCGGCGAAGTGACTACGAGAAGAAACGGCGGCGCGATCATTCGCGTGAAAGTAAAGGGCAAAGCGGCTCATGCAGGAAAGGAGCCGCAGAAAGGCGCGAGTGCGATTCTGCAGGCGGCGCGCATGATTACAGAGATTGAGAGCCGCTCGGTGTTCGGCTATCTTTCCTTCAACTGCGGCCGTATTTCAGGCGGAACCGGAGCCAATGTCATCCCGGATTCCTGTGAGTTTTCCATCGGTATCCGATACGCGGCAAATGCGCAGTATGAAGAAGCCATCGCTTTCTTAAAAAATCTCTGCGAACACGTCACCGTTCCTGGCACAAGCTGCACCATGGAACAGAACGGCTACTACCCCGCCATGGAAATGGTCGACGGTGCCGACCGCCTCCTCTCCCTCTATCAGGAAAGCTGTAAACTCCTCGGCGAACCAATCCCGCAGGGCATCCAGCAGAGCGGCTGCTCCGACACCTCCTTCGTCACCCGCATCGGAATCCCCGCCCTCTGCAGCCTCGGTATCCAGGGCGCAGGCGCACATTCACTTGATGAGTATGCGATTCCGTCCTCACTGCTCGTGCAGTGCAAGAAACTGGTGGCCACGATTTTGGCGATGTAAAATGCTATGCGGTTCTTGACAAAACAGGAAAGTCATTTTAGCATAAAAAAAGAAACGGGTTTTTTGTCCGGTAAGCTCATCGTGAGCCGAGGGAGTTGCTCGTTTCTTTTTTATTATCTTATTTTCTTTACCCTATCACATCCGTAACCGCATTCACCGCTTTCGCCACAAAGCTGATCGTCTTTTCATTGAACACTTCCCCGTCTTTTGAGATCGAAACGTGTGCGAGTCCGATCTCATCTTTCTCGCTCGCTTCGGTGCTGCCCATGAGGGTTGTCCATTTGATATGGACATCGTCGGCGGTGATGGCGTGGTCGCATGTTACGATGTACTGTGCTTCATCGAACAGCGGCGAATTGGATTCCGCATAGACGATGATGTCGTTGTTTTTTTCCTGATAGACGCGCACGGTGTAATTCACCAGGTCTTTTTCATCCGTGATATAGTCCTTATTCGGCGATACGGTTTCTTCGCAGATCAGGCTGGCGTCTTTTGGAATTGTATTGTTCTCTTTCTTTTTTGTCATCCCGATCATCAGCATACAGTTGCAGAGTGCTGCGATCAGAACTGCAAGCAGCAGGATTTTTATTCTAGGTTTCATTGTTTTCTCTTCCTTTTCCCATGTCATAGTTTGTCACTGATGTTTCATTTCCATTATACATGATTCCCCCAAAATAAGAAACGCAAAAATGCATCCGCCCCCGTAAAACCTTTTTGAAAAAATTTCTCAATGAAAAAGTTTTCTATTTTGTTCCAAATATGTTATGCTATACTGTCTGTTAGGCAATTCTAACTCGATGTACTCTCGTAATAAAGGAGGAACTGCATGCCTTTAAATTTAACCGATTTCAATCAGTTTTACGTCATCAATAAAATCTGCGGCCAGGAAAAGCAGCGTCATTATCTGGAGTCGCTTGGGTTTGTTCCCGGGGCCAGGATTTCGATTCTGTCGGACTTCGGTTATTATCTCGTCATGGTGAAGGGCAGTAAAATCGGGCTGGATAAGAGTCTGGCCAAGAAAATTATTGTGTATGCCAGCTGAACCGATGGCAGAGTTCACTTTTGCATACGCATTTAGAAAATATGGAGTATTATGGAAAGAACAAAAAAATCATCAAACTGTGCTATCTGCAGATCGCATTCTATGTCGTCTTTCTGACATCGCTGCTTCTGCATTTCAAGCGTGGGCTGGATCATCGCGCCTTTGCGCTTCTGATTATCCTTACGCTGCTCGGCTGCGCCTCTGCACTGACGCTTACCGATTATCTGAAAAGCCTGATCCGCCGCTCCGGCTTTGATGTCGCCGGCGTGCACGATAAAAAGTCGCTGGAAGAAAAGCTCCTCCAGCTTCAGAACGCGGACGATACACTCGATGTCGGCGTGATGATGTTTGATATGAACAATTTAAAGATGATCAACGACACGTACGGCCACGAAGAAGGCGACGTCTTTATCCAGACCTTCGCCTCCTATCTGACCCGCATTCTGACCGAGGACAGCTTTCTTCGCGGTTCGGCGGTGATGAATTTGTCATTGTGCAGAATCATGCAACCTGGAACCAGCTGGAGCAGATGAATCTTCAGCTGCAGACGATGATCGACACCTACAACCAGACGGCGGATCACCCGCTGAGCTATGCCGTCGGATATGAGCTGAGCTGCAAAAATCATTATTATCTGATCATGGATCTGCTGCAAATGGCGGACGAAAAAATGTACCAGGACAAGCGGTATAAAAAACAGCTCCAGAAAAACGGACCTCTCGCCGCCCGCCGCAGTATGCTTGCTGAGAGCATTTCCACGGATTCTTTAAAAGAAAAAATTTTTACGCTTCTCAATAACAGAAGCGAAGAAAAGCAGTACGCCTTTCTGATGACGGATGTCGACAATTTTCATCTGATCAACGATTACTGGGGTTATGAGACGGGTACGAACATTCTGAATTTCATCCTGAAAAAGCTGGAACTCTTTCCGCAGACACTCTTTGTGAACCGCTATCACTCCGATATCTTTGTCGGCATTATCGATATCACCTGGCAGGATCCGGCCGTGGTGCGGGAAAAGATTTCCGCCTATCACAAGCAGGCGATCCGCTTCTTCCACGATCGGAATATCCGCATTTCCATGGACGATTTCGGATCGGGGTATTCTTCTTTGAATTCGCTGAAGGATATTCTTTTTGATGAAGTCAAGATCGACAAACATTTCCTCTCGGCGGGCCTTTCCGAAAAAAAAATTTGAAGAGCTGATCGCGACAAAGTCCGAATTCTATACTATGGTTATCTTACCCGGTAGTTACTACCGTTCGATTCTGTTATGAACTTTGTTGGGAGGTATGCATGATGTATTCCATGAAAGAAGCCTGCATCCAGACAGGCATGTCGTATGAAACCCTGAAATTTTACTGCAAAGAAGGCCTCGTCCCGAACGTAAAACGCGACAGCCACAATTACCGCGTTTTCGACGACCGCGACATCAAATGGATCCAGAGCCTCGGCTGCCTGAAGCGCTGCGGCATGACGCTGGCGGAAATGAAAGAATATCTCGCCTACTGCCTCGAAGGTCCATCCTCCATTCCGGAGCGTAAAGAAATTCTCGCGGTAAAAAAAGAAGCGTTGCTCGCATCGATGGAAAAACTGCAGAAAGCCATCGATTATATCGACTGGAAACAGAATTTTTACGATGATGTCCTGTCGGGCAAAATCGAATATCACAGCAATCTGATTTCCGATGAAGAGATTGCACAGAAGGCACAGTAGTCCTTCCTATCCTATGCAAAAAACGGCGCCGATCTTTTTACAGATCAGTGCCGTTTTCTCATTTTTTCTCTTCTTTCCTCCACCGTCTCCATGCGTCGTCTGCGGAGCTGTTCATTTACTTCGGCTGCGGTCCGCATACTCTGTCCGAAATCGACGATGTGCCACAGGATTTTTGCTCCCAGGATAAAGGATCCGTAAATGGCTGCATCCAGCGGGCCGTACCAGAAATGCCAGTAATGTGCCAGCGGCAGCAATGTGATTTCCAGCAGGCAGGTATGCAACTCTGTTGAATTTATCTCGTCAATCATGTCATCATCTCGTCACGTAAGTGACGTGATTAATTTTCTCGAATATTATATGTTTTTCCGTCTCAGATCCGATCCAGCACTTCCCCAATATCCCCTTTAATGCACACCGCTCTGTCACGGATCAGATCCGGGACACGCATATCGCTGGTGTTGATGCAGACATAAAGATTATCTTTATCTTCTGCTGTCATGCTGAAAAATGGATATTTGATGATTCCCGGCGTGTTGTATCCCACGCCGAGTTCCAGATACAGGATATGGCCTCTGTTGTGACGGAGCAGGAAATCGATGCGTCGGCTGGATGCCTCATGCCAGCCTTTATCTTCCACAAACGTGTCATCCGCGCGCAGATTCATGCTCATCGGTTTTCCGCAGTGTGGGCAGTACGGCACCAGTTCGGATGGGATCCGCATGCTCAGGTTTCCGTTCTCCGGCGGAACAAGGCTTCCGTCTTCCAGGATCTGATACCCCTGGGCAAGCAGCATCTTTCGAATGATTTCTTCATTGTCATACTTTTCCTTGCAGCACGGCTCAGAGCACTGAAACAGGCCGTAATCTCCCTGCGTGTAAAACAAACGGTTTTTATCAAATCCGGCTTTCTGGAAGCAGTGGTCTACATTTGTGGTGATGACAAAATAGCTCTTATTTTTCATCAGGCTGAGCAGTTTCTGGTAAACCGGTTTTGGCGCGTCCTGATAACGGTTGATGTAAATGTATCTGCTCCAGTACGCCCAGTATTCTTCCAGCGTATCGTAAGGGTAGAAGCCGCCAGAATACATATCGTGGAAACCGTATTTCTGTTCAAAATCTGCAAAATATTTCCGGAACCGCTCACCGCTGTAGGTAAATCCGGCCGATGTCGAAAGCCCAGCCCCGGCTCCTATTAAAATCGTGTTTTTTTCCTGCAGTGCGGTGCGAAAACGCTCCATCTTTTTTTCAAATTCTCTTTCTTTCCAACTTTCAAACATCACAAATTCACCTCTTCTTTTCTTTCTGCTTTTGTTCCCCATTCTTCAGCGATTACTTTTCTCCCAGCAGCTCCTCATAAATCTCCCTGTCGCGGTCCTTGAACACGTTGAAAATGACCTTCTCCACGCTCGTCTCTTTCTGCGCCAGAAACTCTTTCACCGTCGCAACGGCAATCTCCGCTGCTTTCTCGTTCGGAAAATGAAATTCTCCAGTGGAAATGCAGCAGAACGCCACGCTTTTCAGTCCGTTCTCCGCCGCAAGTGACAGGCACGACCGATAGCAGTCCGCCAGCTGCCGGCAGTGTGTTTCCGTCAGATGGCCGCCCACAATCGGTCCAACCGTGTGGAGCACATAGCGGCACGGCAGATTATACGCCGGCGTGATTTTCGCCTGCCCCGTCGGCTCCGCATGGCCCTGCGCTTCCATCATCTCCTCGCAGTACAGCCGAAGCTGCACACCCGCAAACGTATGGATGCAGTTGTCAATGCACCGGTGATTCGGCACGTAACAGCCAGTCATCCCGCTGTTCGCCGCATTCACAATCGCATCGCACCGGAGCGCGGTGATATCGCCCTGCCAGAGATACAGCCCCTGCTGCACCGGCGTAAGGTCGTCGACATCCGTCACGCCCTTTTTTGCCGTCTCCTCCTGCAGATACGCATCCTGAATGTTCAGAAATTCTGCACTGCTCTTTTTCACCATGCGCACATTCATCAGCCCCCGCAGAAGCTGTCTCTGCCCGGTGCTGTCAGACGGAATCTGCATTCCGCGGTACTCCCGGCTCTCTTCCAGCAGCAATGACTGGATCAGAAAATTTCTTCGTTCACTCTGGTTCATGTTATTCCCTCATTTCCATCGTTTCTATAGACTTTATCTTATCACTATTCCCATAAAATCTGTAGCTAAAATAAGGGGACTACTGCCCTCTTTTGCGAATCGTTCCTCTCGGACACGTCTCCGCGCATCGGCCGCAGTGCAGGCACTGGTGCTGGTCGATGACGGCCGGGATGCGGGTGATGTCGATGCATTTCTGCGGACAGACTGAAAAACAGAGCTTGCAGCCAATGCATTCGTTTCCCACCTCGTACCCAGCCATCGACTGCTCTTCGCCGCCGATCAGGATCGTGTCCCGCACGATATGCGACGGATCGCTGATGTCGAAGTATTCTCCCTCGGCCTCGTACACGCGGAACACCTCAAGTGCCGCGCGTGTATCGCCGGGATAAATTTTCTGCATGTATGGATTTTTTCCGAAAATTTCATCCAGCTTTTCACTGTGGATGTTCTGGATTCTGCCGCGGAGAGAGACTGCTTTTTTATCTTTCGTCGCAGAAATTGCCACATAGCCCTGCTCCATGAGCTGTGCATAAAAGGCTTTTCCTTTTGCCGTCAGAAAATACACTCCTTTCTTGTCCCACAGCATCATATCGATCACACGGGTCTGTGGATGACCGTCTGCACCGATCGTCGCCATCGTGGTTGAGTGCATCTCCTCTACTAACATCTTCAGATAATCATTTCTCTCCATAGCGGCAGATTCCTTTCTCTTTTTACTTCAAATTCATAGCGACAGATTAAAACTCGTACGGCGGGTTTCCGGAAAAGTCTGCGATTACACCGTGTGCATTGTTCAGATAGAATACCTCGAAAATCGGGTTGTCAGCGGTTTGGTACTGGCCTTTTACAATCGGATTTCCCATGCACATTTCTTTTGCAGCCATGTTGTTTTCAAATACAGCTTTTCCGTTCAGACGGATCCATGCATAGGATGGGCTGGAAGTGGAAATTTCAATTTCCGGATTTGCCAGCATATCTTTATAAACATCTTTTGTGTTGTTGGTACAAAACCACAGTTTTCCTTCCATTTCGCCAATAAACATAAACGGACGGCATTTTGCTTTTCCATCGCGCCCTACAGTTGCTAAATACTGTACCGGGTTTTCTTTTAAGAATTCTACTACTTTACTCATGATGATGTCCTCCATTTTCGTTTTTTGATTTTGTTTTTGAGCTTGTTTCTTATGATTTGGTTTCGGCCTTTTTCGAATGCGCTTCGGATCTTTTTTCTCGAAAGGATTGCTTTTTTCTTTCGATGGCTTTATAATAAGCCCAAAGCGTCTTAACGTAAAGTAAGCACAATATTGTGCTGTAGTTACCAAAAGGAAACTATTGTGTAAATACAAGGTTTTCCGTGCTTACTTTTACAAGAAAATCTTTATGAAATGGAGGTTTTTTATGTCAGTTTCTGAAAAAAACGCAATATCTTTAGCCGATCTCCCGGCCTGCCCGGTAGAGACTACCTTAACCTTAATCAGTGATAAATGGAAAGTCCTGATTCTCCGTGATCTGATGCCGGGCACCAAACGTTTTGGCGAACTAAAAAAATCCATCGGTCACGTTTCCCAGAAAGTTCTGACGAGCCAGCTCCGTCAGATGGAACAGAGCGGGCTCGTCAGCCGTAAAGTTTATGCAGAAGTTCCGCCGCGGGTAGAATATACCCTCACCAACCTGGGCTACAGCCTACAGCCAATCATGGATGCCATGTGGAGCTGGGGAGAAAATTATAAGAAAAAACTCTCCGCCGAAGAATCCGAAACCGCCTGATATTCGTTTGTTTTTTGCAAAAAAAATGTCTCAAAACCAGTCTTTTGTTTTGAGACATTTTTATTTTCTATTTTTCCCGGAAATTCGGACTGTTTTCTTTCAGCACCACTGTTTCCCAGCTTCCGATTGTTCCATCATACTGTCCGTTCCACACCGGATACTGTTCGACCGGAAGTTTGATTTCCACGGCATTCCGATTAAAGTTCTGTACGAACACATACCGGATTCCATTCTTTTCGCGCGTTGTAACCTCCACGCCATCCGGAATCTCTTTCACCACCGATGTGACACCTGCTTCTTCTGCCAGTTTTCCGCAGAGCTCATCGTACAGACCCTGTTCAAAACCGGCACAGATCTGATATGCTTTTCCTGCGCCATACTGGTTTTCTGTCAGTGCAGGCATTCCTGCATAAAAATCTTTTCCATAAGTCATCAGCACTTCTGCTGTCGATGGTTTCACCAGTTCACAGAGATTGCTGCACCGGTACGTCCGGGTCAGATGCAGACGGTTTTGCGGGACCGGAACTCCTTCGTTCCATTCCCCATCGTACAGGCCGTCAATCTCCATGCTCCGAAGTCCCATTACATCCAGCAGTCCGTGCGGCGTTCCGCCAAGGAAACAAAGATCCGTCTCATCTACAATTCCGGACCAGTACGTTGCCAGGAAAGTGCCGCCTCCGGCCACAAACTGCCGTACTTTTTCCACCCATCCTTCCCGCTGCAGATAAACCACAGGCGCTGCCACGATCTGATAGTCCGAAAGACCCTGCGTTTCATCGATGACATCAACATCCAGGCCGAGTCTGCGGAAGGCGCGGTATGATTTTTCCACGGTTTCTTTGTAAAACAGGCCCTGATTCCGTGGCCCTGCCGCATCTTCCAGTGCCCACCGGTTTTCGGTGTCATAAATCACAGCCACTTTCGGACTGCAGATGGCACCGGAAAGTTCCTGCATCTGCGCCAGGGTTTCTCCTACCTTTGTCACTTCCCGGAATACACGGGTGTCATCTCCTCCATAATGGTCTATCACCGCTCCATGAAACTTTTCGGAAGCTCCACGGCTCTGGCGCATCTGGAAATACAGGACGCTGTCTGATCCGTGCGCCACGGCCTGAATGGATGCGGCGTGCAGCATGCCCGGCTTTTTCAGTTTGCTGACCGGCTGCCAGTTTGTTGCGGACGGACAGCTCTCCATCAGATAAAACGGCTTTTTCTGGATACTGCGCATGATATCATGCTGCATCGCCGTATCTGCTGCCGTAACTGCTTCCGCTTCTTTGTGCCAGGTCGGATAATTGTCCCAGGAAACAAAATCAACAATGTCGGCAAACTTGTGATAATCCAGTCCCTTGAAATCATACATCATATTGATGGTCGTAGGCTGTTTGGCACCGGCATCCCGCAGCGCGCTGATCTCCCATTTCACAAAATCGGCTGTCTGATCTGTTACAAATCGTTTCCAGTCCAGATTCAGTCCGTGCAGCGATGCGTCTCCTTTTGGCGACGGACTCTCCACCTGATCAAAACTCTGGTATGTATGACTCCAGAACGCCGTGTTCCATGCATGGTTTAAGGCCTGTAAACTGCCATATTTTTGTTTTACCCAGTTCCGAAATGCCTCCTGGCAGAGCGGACAATGGCACTCTCCGCCTAGTTCATTCGAAATATGCCATGCAATGACACCTGGATGATCCCTGAACGCTTCTGCCAGTTTTGTATTGATCTTTCTCGTTTTTTCCCGGTACACCGGCGAGGTATAGCAATGGTTATGACGCTCTCCGTACAGATTTCTCTGCCGCATCGCATCCATGCGGAGTACTTCCGGATATTTCTGTGCCATCCAGCGCGGTCTTGCCGCTGTCGGTGTAGCCATCATGACAGAAATTCCATTTTCATACAGGCGGTCTACCATTTTTTTGAGCCATTCCAGATCAAACACGCCTTCTTCCGGCTCCAGGAATGCCCAGGAAAAGATGCCGAGGGAAACTTCATTTATTTTCGCTTTTTTGAAATACGCAAGATCCTGTTCCAGAATTTCCGGATATTCCAGCCATTGTTCCGGATTGTAATCTCCGCCATGCAGAAGTTTTCCAAAATTTATATTCTGTCTCATGAAAATCTCCTTTTATTCTCAAATGCCTCGGAATGTAAAGGTAAATTCCAGTTTCTGGTCAACCGAAATCAGGTATTCCGGATGGGTCTGTGCACCCCAGCTGTCGTCTCCTCCGACACCCATCTGCTGTTTTGCCACGCGCACAACGGTGTAATGTACCTGCGGCAGTTCATACGGATGCATCGCATTTTCCAGCTCGTGCGGTGTGTACGGCAGTGCGGAAAATTCCATCTTGTCGCCGCTAAACATCATACCACGGCCCTTGCGGTTCGTCACGGTTGCCCAGCGTACACCAACCTTGTTGCCGCACTCCTGCGGAACGAGATATTTCGCCATATTGTCTTCGACTTTATTCTTATAAACGCCAAGCTTTGCTCCGGCGCAGCGGTCCACATACGTCTCCTCCGGTCCCATGCCATACCAGGTAACGTGGTCGTAATCGGCATCCAGCTTGAACATCACGCCGAATTCCGGCATATCGCCGAGCTCTTTCACCGGATCATACGTCAGCGTCGTCTGAATGCTTCCATCGCCGAAGACACGGTAGGTCAGACGGCACTCACTCGCCGGTGTGGTCGGCATTACATAGCGGTAGCTGACTTCTGCGCAGTCCTCGTGTACTTCGATTTCCGGTGCATACAGTCCCGGATAATGGCTGCCGTTCGGATATTTGTGGGACAGATACATCGAAGCAATCTTCCACTGGCTGTAACGCATCGGCATCAGGCTTCCGCAGTCATTGTCGATCGGCGCACGCCAGAAGTTCGGTTTCGGAATCATTTTGATCATCTCAACGCCGCCGTAACGGTACGATACGAGTCCGCCGTTCAGATCGGAGAACATCACATCGAAATTCTCGCCGCGCACACCAAAATCATGGTTGGAACGGATCACTTCAAATTTCGCCAGTTTTTCTGCTTTCGCTGGTGCTTCCACTTCATAAACACCCTGTCCGAATGCAACTTCATGGCCGCGCTTGCCCCATACGTTATCTTCTTTCAGGCGGAAGGAAACGGTCACCGCATACTCGCCCGGAAGTGTCTGTACGGCAATCGGAAGCTCCACTGTTTTTTCGGAAAGCGGTTCCACGGAAACTTCCATCGGCACTTCTTTCAGTTTCTTTCCTTCTTTTTCGAGAATTACCACGCAGTCAAACGCATCAGTATTCACAAACAGGTTCTTATTTTTTACAACTGCTTTGTCTTTCTGTACATCCACAGCAATGTTCTGATAGCAGAATTTTACTTCCTGCATCTTCGGGGAAGCATCGCGCTCGCCGCCGTATACAATACCATTTCCGCTGAAATTGTAATCACATGGATGATCGTCAAAATCGCCGCCGTACGCCTGAAATTCTTTTCCGTAGCGGTCTTTTTTGTAGATTGACTGGTCGATATAATCCCAGATAAAGCCGCCCTGGAACAGCGGTTCTTCCTCGGCAAGATCCATATATTTCTTCATGGCGCCGCAGGAATTTCCCATCGCATGCGCATACTCACAGCAGACATACGGTTTTCTTCTGTCTTTCGACAAGAATTCACGGATTTCATTGACCGTCGTGTACATCCGGCTTTCCATATCGCTGGTGTCGTTGTATCTGCGGTCGTCATTAACTCCTTCATAATGAACAAGACGGGTCGGGTCCATCTTCCGGTACAGCTGGGACATTTCAAAAATAACTTTTCCGCCAAACGATTCATTTCCGCAGGACCAGATCAGAATCGCCGGATGGTTTTTGTCTCTCTGATACATCGAGTTGACACGGTCCAGCATGCAGTCCATCCACTCCGGACGGTCACACGGTACGACACCGGAGAAATCCCCGTTCCGTACGGCATCCGTATCTCTCGTTCCATGAGATTCCATGTTGCACTCTGCAATCATGTAAATACCGTATTCATCGCAGAGATCATAAATGCCGACCGCATCCGGGTAATGGCAGGTACGGATTGCATTGATGTTGTTCTGTTTCATCGTTGTCAGGTCTTTGATCAGCTCTTCTCTCGAAACAACACGGCCGGATACGGAGCTGAACTCGTGGCGGTTGACGCCTTTAAAGACAATGCGTTTTCCATTCAGCATCATGATGTGGTCTTTCATCTCAAAGCGGCGGAATCCGACTCTCTGCGGAATCAGTTCCTGCACCGTTCCATCCTCTGCGGTGACTTCCAGCAGAAGATCATACAGCACCGGTGTCTCTGCGGACCACAGTTCCGGGTGATCGACTTTCAGAACAAACTGTGTTTCCCCATCCAGCACACCTTCGGTGCTCTGCAGTGCCGTTCCGTCTTTTGACAGGGTAATTTTCACTTTTCCTTTTCCGATCGTTTTCGTATCAATGACCAGATCTGCCTTCGTAAACGTATCATCCAGCAGCGTCTGTACTTTCAGATCCGAAACGTGAACCTCCGGAATCGTGTACAGATACACATCACGGTAAATACCGGAGAAACGGAAGAAATCCTGATCCTCGCACCAGCTTCCGCTCGTCCATTTGAAAACCTGCGCAGCCAGTTTATTTTCGCCCTCTTTCAGATACGGGGTCAGTTCAAACTCGGACGGAGTAAACGTATCCTCGCTGTAGCCAAGGAACGTTCCGTTCAGCCATACGGCAATACCGCTCTCTGCTCCCTGGAAGGAAACAAAAAGCCGTTTTCCTTTCATCTGATCCGGCACTTCAAAATATTTCACATAGGAAGCCGTCGGATTGAACCGCTCCGGAATCTCGCCCGGCTGGATTTCTTCTCTTCCTTCCCACGGATACTGCACATTGGCATACTGCGGTGCGTCGTATCCCTCCATCTGGATATGCGCCGGCACGCGGATATCATCCCATTTTGTGCAGTCATACTCCGGTGTCTCAAATCCCGGAATCGTGCTCTCGTAGTTCTTTGCGTAGTGGAATTTCCACAGTCCGTTCAGACTGTGACGGAAGTTTTCCACATGCTGCTCCATTTCTTCCACCGATCCATAATACCTGTGATCGGAATGCGCCGGTACCCGGTTCTCTCCATAATACGTCGGGTCCTTCACTTTTTCATACTGAAATACACCCATTTTTATTTTCCTCCTTCTGGAATTTTATTTTCTTTGATCTTTTGAAAAAAGGTGGATATTCATCCAAATATCCACCTTTTCTGTTCGATTCTTTTTCTTATTTTACAGCACCTGTGATACCTTCTGTGAAGCTCTTCTGGAAACAGAAGAAGATGACTGCGGTCGGAATCGTACAGATAAATACACCGAGCATCAGTACACCATAGTCTACCGTGTAGCCGCCGAGCAGGTTCGCTACCAGCATCGGCATGGTAATGGAATCATTGTTCTGTAAGATAACCTTTGGCCACAGATAGTTGTTCCATGCATTCATGAAGGTGATAATCGTTGCTGCCGCATAGGTCGATTTCATGGTCGGCATATACATGCGGAAGAAAATTCCTGTCTCGCTTAAACCATCCAGTCTTGCCGCTTCGATGATATCGTGCGGGAAAGAACGGGAAGCCTGACGGAACATCATAATCATAAACGGAGTGGAAATCGAAGGAAGCATAAATGCTGCCATCGTGTTGACCATTTTTAACTGTGAAAACATACGGAACATCGGGATCATGATTGCTGCGAACGGGATCATCATCGCAGTCAGAAGCACGGTAAATACCGCATCTTTCGCTTTGTCATGATAAATTTCAAATCCATAACCTGCGATTGAGCAGACCAGAAGACAAAGGACCGTCAGTACCGTTGCATTCCGGAACGAGTTCCACAGTGCAAGACGCAGGTTCTGCTGCGCAATCAGTGACTTGAAGTTTTCCATCAGATAAGTACCCGGAATCAGTTTTCCGGCAATAACATCAATACTTCTGTTCGTAGACGCGCAGAACATATAGTACAGCGGAAATACAGAAAGGATGGATGCTACCGTTAAAACCAGATACATGAAGAATTTCTTTGTTTTTCCCATTATCGCTCGTCACCTACTTTCATCTGAAGCAGTGCCAGAATGGCAACCATAATCAGGATCAGGATAGACATTGCTGCCGCATAGCCGAAGTTTGGACTCTGTACAAAGGACATGTTGTAAATATAGTGAGACATGGTCATGGTCGATTTTCCAGGACCTCCATTTGTCAGGTTCAGGGACTCATCGAACAGCTGCAGCGTACCATTCGTAGAAGTAATCGTGGTCAGCAGGATCATCGGCTTTAACAGCGGAATGGTGATCTTGAAGAAGGTCTGCAGCGGGCTTGCGCCGTCAATTTTTGCTGCTTCGTAGATCGAATATTCAATGTTCTGCATACCGGAGAGGTAGAATACCATATTGTATCCCGTCCATCTCCAGACCAATGCGATGATGATAACGGCACGGGCTGTCCAGGCATTGGAGAACCACATAATCGGATGCATGCCAAGTCCGCGCAGAACAGTGTTGATAAAACCATCGTTTGCAAACAGGGAACGGAAAATCATTGCGTAAGAGACCAGCGATGTTGCGCATGGCAGGAAAATGCAAGTACGGAACAGTCCCTTGAAACGCAGATCTTTGTTGTTCAGCATCGATGCAAACATCAGACCGAGAATCAGCATGATCGGCACCTGAATAATCAGGTAGAGGAAGGTGTTGCTTAAGGTCTGTTTAAAGGTCGGGTCTTTTAAAATACGCGCATAGTTTGCAAATCCGTTGAATTTCAGGTTAATGCCCATACCGGTCTGCAAAGACAGGATAAATGCCTGAATCATCGGATAAAAGCTCATCCATGCGATCAGAATCGTTGCCGGAAGCAGAAAAACCCATCCGGTAAGATTCTGTTTTCTTTCCAAGTTCATTCCTTTTTTCTTCTGGCTGCTCATGGAATCTTCCTTTCTTTTTTCGCTGCGAGGTACGCTTGAAAAAATCTTTTTGCAGACAACATTGCATGTTCTTCTGCAGAAATCATTTTTCAAGCCCACCCCGGTGCAGATACAGAACGGGCCTGCTTCTGTCTGTCTAGAAGCAGACCCGTTTCTTATCTTCCTACTTTTTTACAATATGAGAAATCTTAGTTACCCATGTTGAACTCTACGGTTTCCTGTGCAGTCTGGAGTTCGCTGTCCATATCTGCTCCTGTCTGGATGATATTGGAAAGTGCGGTTCCGACAGCATCGCGTGCATCGTAGTAGAATGCTCCAGTGATGTTGGATGGAGTCTTGGTTGCGAAATCAACGATTTTTGCATAAACCGGGTCATCACTGAAGAATGCAACTGGCTGTGCATATGCTTCGGACTCTCCTGCCGGTGCCCAGGTTGCCAGAGCGCCTTTTGCGATGATGTCATCGTAAAGAGCTGTGCTGCCTGCGAAGGTAGATTTCATAAAGTCAATGGCAAGATCGGTTTTCTTGCAGTTGGAAGAAATTGCCCAGGAAGAACCACCGTTGTTGGAGTAGTTGGTTGCTCCGTCGATGCCGTCCAGTTTTGGCATATTGGTGAGCGCCCATTTACCGGACTGATCGTTATTTGCTGTGATGGAAGCCATGATCCAGCATCCGTTGATAACGCCTGCTGTGGTCCCGTTGTTGATCGATGCAATATACTGATCCCAGTCGGTAACTTCTACCAGAGTACCGTCTTTTACCATCTGGCTGTAGATCTCAAGGATTGGTTTTAATGCTTTGTTGTCTACGATATTTACGGATCCATCCTCATTAAACAGAGACTCGCCGCAGGACTGCAGCATTTCCATAACAAGGTCCGGAGATCCGGCCTGAGATGTCAGGATTGGCTGGCCTGTTTTCTCTTTGACAACTTTTGCTTTTTCCATAAAGTCATTCCAGGTAATGTCTGTGAAATCATCTACGGTAAAGCCTGCCTCTTCCAGCATATCGGTACGCAGGCACTCGATCACAGCGCCATTGTCAAACGGAATTCCGTAGTTCTTTCCATCCAGTGTAGAGTAAGCAACTTTTGCGGATGAGAATTCACCAAAGTCGATACCGGAATCGGTCAGATCTGTGAAAATGTCCGGGTAGTTGGTTGCATATTTCTGGAAGGAGTTGTCCTGCATCAGGAAGATATCCGGCAGAGTACTTAAGTCTCCTGCAGAAACTGCTGTGGTCAGGCGGGTTTCAATGTCATCGGACTGTACTTCGCTGACTTCTACTTTAAAGCCTTCGTGATCCTGTGCGTAAATCTCAGCTGCTTTCTGGATCGCATAAACGTTGAAGTTCGGGTCCCAGGTCCATACGGTTAAGGTGTTGTCATCATCTGAACCACCTTCTACTACGTCGCTGCTCTCTGATTTTGCAGTGGTGTCATCTGCTGCTGATGCATCGTTTCCGCCGTTGCTGGAGCTTGTTGTAGTTCCTCCGCTGGATCCGCATGCAGCCAGTCCAAGTACCATTGCTGATGCCATTACGATTGATACAATTTTTCTTCTCATATTGCACATCCTCCTTAAGATGTTATTTTACAACCTGACTTTTTCACATATATCGCTTAAAAGCCTTTTGGTTGTTTTGTACATTTTTTAGGTTTTTATCCCCTCAACATGTACAAATTATAACAACATTCTTTCGTCGGTTGTGCGCATATTCGACTCTATCCTATGCATTTTCAACTATCTATAGATATTTTCACTTTGTTTCACCATCCTTCCTGTGTTTTTATGTCAAATTTCAACAAATTCTGCTCGTAATGTTCCGGTGCCCTCCGCCATTGCTGGGGCGAAACGCCGAGAATCTTTCGAAAATTACGATTAAAAGTGGATATTGTTGTGAATCCGCAGTGCAGTGCAATGTCACTTACGGAGGCATTTGTCTTTCTCAGCTCTTTGCACGCTGCCCGGATCCGAACCCAGTTGATATATTCCACCGGCGGCATCCGCATGGATTCCTGAAAAATACGGCGCAGATGTGTCTCACTGATGTGGCACACATCCGCAAGTTCTTCAATCCGGATGCTCTCGTGGAAATTTTCCCCGATATAATTGAGCGCAGGAAGAATCAGGGCAATGCTGGCATCATCCAGAATGGCATTCTTTTCCTGCGTCTCATCTTTTTCATTCCATCTCGCAATCTGCATCAGAAGCGCCCGCGTCAGCCCCTTTACTTCTTCCAGATAAAATTCCTCTTTTTCATCCATGCATTTAATAATCAGTTTGATCAGCTCCGCCACCTCAGGTCTGTCCTCATTTTTCGAGTAATGAGCCCTCTGGTTGATGCGGGAAATCAGCTTCTGTGCCATACGCGAATTATCCTTATACAGTTTTGTGATAAAGCCTTCCACATCAATAAACAGCCATGCCCAGGAGCACAGACTGTTTTCCTTTGAGTTTGTCGTATGTGGAAAGTTCTTTGGTACTACCGTAAATGCCCCCCCCGTCGTACGGAATTTCTTTATCTTCCAGGACAATTGTCCCCTCACCGTAATAGCAGACGCCGATCTCCATCATATTATGAAAATGCAGGTAATCAATCTGGTAACCGTAATTCTGCACCCACTTTTCTCCCAGAAGTGCCAGCACCGGACATTTTTCCGGCACTTCATAAAAGCGGTACTCCATTTTTCATCTTTTTTTCTGCTCATACACCCCTCGAAATAGTAGCTCTATCATACCATGTACTGTTTTTTCCTACAAGCAAACCTGCAGAACCTGCCACTCATCTGTTCCCTTCGTATGCATGGAAACAAAAAAACTGCCGAAAAAGCTTCTCTTTCAAAATCTCTTTCGACAGTTTCCTTTCCTCTGACAGAATTTTTTATCTTGCTTCTTTTTTCTGAATCATCGCCAGAAATACCAGCGGCTCGTCTCCTTTGCAGGAAATCGCATGGCCGTTTCCGTCCTCGCAGAAGGTCGTCATTCCTGCCTCCACCGGATACGTCTTGTCGTTATCCTGGTACAGACCCTCTCCTGATAAAATGTGATATACTTCTGTCTCACCGTGATGCTCATGATAGGAAAGCTCATCCCCCGGCAAAATCGTCACTTTTGCAAATAAGGTTACTTTTCCCGAAAGGCGGTCGCCCTCCAGGAGTTTTTCTGTTGTGTGTTTGTCTGCCATAGTTTTTTCCTCGCTTCATTTTGTATTTCCATTCACTTAATTCATCTCATCACCTGCAGAGATGTGAGAATCCTTGCTGTAAGCCCCTTCTAAGAACGCTTTCTCATCCACCCCTGCCAGATATCTTTTCAGCAAAAAAGCACAAAAATACGGAAACGTATAAATCTGCTCTCCGTATCCCATGTTACTGCCTGTAAATTTAATTCCGCAGTGGATGTCCGCATACTTTTTCCCGCTGATTAAAGTTCGTATGGATTTTGCCATTCCATTCTGTGCTTTAACCTCGACCGGAATCAGCGCATTTGCTGTCCGGACAAAAAAATCCTGCTCCAGTGAAGAATCGTCCCGTTTATAATAATACAGCCGGTAACCTGATTTTACCAGTGCTTCTCCGACAACATTCTCATAAAGCGCACCTTTGTATACACCAAGATTTTTATTGCTTCTTAAATCCACCTGGGCTTCTTCATCAAGCATGGCTACCAGCAAACCACTGTCTGCGAAGTAAAGCTTGTATTTCGTTTCATCATAATTTCCCTGCAATGGTAATTCCGGAAAATTCATACAATAGCATACATTGACCATTCCCGCATCATGCAGCCATTCGATACAGCCGCGGTAATCACGGAATCTCGCTCCTGATGCCACTTTTGAAATCTGGAACTTTTTGTTATCCTTGGCAAGCTGCACCGGAATATGGTTGAATACATTTAAAATTCTGGTCTGATCCATTCCTTCCGCATATTTGCGAATGTCCTCTTTATAGTCTGCAATCAGCTGTCTCTGTACTTCCAGTGAGCCCTCAAATGTTCCCTTTTCGACAAATTCCCGCACAACAGCCGGCATTCCGCCCAGAATACAGTAGTCTAAAAAGAGTTCACTGTACACCGACATCTCCACTTCATTAAACGGCTTCAGCGTCCGCATATGTTCCAGCATATCCTCTACCGTGCTGTCATCATATCCTTTCGCCCACAAAAATTCTTCAAAATCCAGAGAAAACATTTCATAATCGGATTTATAGCCAACACTGTTGCTTTCAATTTTCCGGTAATTGATCCCAAGCATAGAGCCGCTGCAGATCACGTCGAATCTGCCATCGATTTTAAAGAATTTCAGTGCAGTTGCAATCTCCGGAAATTCCTGCAGCTCGTCAAAAAAGAGCAGGGTCTCGCCTTCTATAAAACGTTTTGACGGATCAATCCTGGAAATATTTTTGATAATACCTTCCGCTTTGTATCCATCCGTTGTAATCATTTTATACTTTGGTTCTTCTACAAAATTAATACTGATCACACTTTTATAGTTTTGCTCTCCAAACCGCCGGATGGATTCGGTTTTTCCCACCTGCCGCGGTCCTTTTACAATCAACGGTTTCCGGTCCGGATTGCTTTTCCATGCACTCAGAAAAAAATCGATTTTTCGTTTTAAATAAAGCATCTCTTTCGCGCACCTCCTCTGCTTATTCTGATGCTTTTATTATATTCTTAACCGCAAAGGAAAACAACTTTTTTCACAAAATCAGAGGGAATTTTTCTATCTTATTCACATTTTCTGAGCGATTTGTTCTGTTTTTTTCATATTTTCTGAGCGACTTTACACCATTTCTTCACATTTTCCTTTTTTAGTTTATCGCGCATCAAAAGAGCCCGTCCGGATATGCCAATCGGATATTCCAAACGGGCTCTTTCTATTTTTCAATTTTTACGGATCTGCTATGCCACAACATCCTCAAACTGCGAGTTATACAGAGTGATCCTGCGGATATCTTTTCCATCCAGTGTGATGGATCCGCCCGTTACATCGTAAAGACGCGGAATCAGGTTGACCAGTGTAGATTTTCTACAGCCGGTACTTCCGATGATCGCGGTTGTCTTTCCAGGTTCTGCCACAAAGTCGATGTCATGAAGCACATCTTCCTCGGCACCCGGATAGCGGAAGTTGACATGTTCGAAACGAACCACACCGTTTTTGACTTCCACTTTTCCCGGATTTTCTGCAGCTTCAATCGAGGACTTGGTCTGAATGACTTCGTCAATTCGTCCGGCAGCATGGACACCACATTCAGCTTTTTAAACTGATGCAATGCACGAAACAGTTCTTCAAAACTCTCTGTCACTCTTTTTCCCTTCTTCTTCCGCAAATATTTAATATCGTTATCTATTTACTAGTGTTAAATAATAACACCGGCAAGTTTCTCTGCCAAGAAAAATGCCGGTGTTTCTACTTTTTTTATAAATACGCAAGTTTTATTTTATACTATACTTCGTGCTGCGTCCCTTACCTTCCACAGTTATGATCCCTTTTTCCTCCATCTCTTTCAAAAGCTTTGTCGTTTTTGATCTTCCAAATGAAACATATGGTGCAATTTCCCCCATAGATTTCAACCTGTTTTTGCTTAATATCCCGTATATCATTTTCTCATCTTCTGTCAAATCCAGATTGCTTTCCCAGACCGGAAGTACAATCTGAATCGCATTTTCTGACACTTCAAACTCCGGTTTTCTTAAGCTTTTTTCGTAAAGTTGTCTGATTCTCATAATTCCCGTTCCAAAGATCTCAACAAATCCCAACCGGTAAAAAACATTTGCCAGATTTCTATTTCTTAAAACAGAAAGTTTTCCGGACAAATATTCATCTTTTGTAATACCTGCCGGCAGACCTCCCGGAGAAACTACTTCGATTCGATCCTCAAACATCAGAACTCTGATTTGCGATTCCACATCCCAGATCCTGTGAATCAAACCATTGGCGATCGCCTCTCGAAATGCAGCTTCTGGTATTTTTTCTATTTTTTTCTGTCCGCACCTTTAATTTCCTCATATTGATAGTAATCTCTGAAAATTTCAATCGCTTTCTCATACACCTCTAAAATCGATCTGTTTTCAAATGTTACTCTTTTCTGGATAATACTGATGTTTTCGCCGAATCTGACCATGTCGATTCCCGGAAAGTGGTTCTGATCTGCCAAAAGACCAGCGGCATTATTGTATCCATTGGCATTGTCGTATAGATTCAAGGTTTTCAGCGTGTCCTGGCTAAAGGTTTCGATCTGAATATGTTCTTTCAGCTTTCGCTGTAAAATCTGAAAGGTCAGATTCTGGTCTTTGCATGGCAGTTCTTCAAATCGGATATTTTTTCCTTCCAGAACAAGCCTGGAAAATTCCTGTGTATCTACTTCTATCGTCGCGGTATCATTTCGTTTATATGCTTTTGACCTATATAAATACGGCTTCTGCGCACCGCTTTGTACGGTAAGTTTGATAATTTTATCATTATTTTGTGTTTCCAGTTTATAATCTGGCTGTGGAGAAATACTGTCATTAATTTTATTTTCTATATCCAGGCATGACTGTTTTACATCCGATAAGCCTTTACTGTTTCCCTCGTCATCGACTCCAAACAGAATAACTCCACCGTCATAATTCGAAAAAGCACTTACTGTTTTCAGAAATGTATTGGTAATCGTTTCTTTAAATTCCATGGTCCGTGTTTCTCGCATTCTGTTCACATCCTTTCCACTTTTTCATTCTTTTATTATACGCAAAACACGCAAAAAAGCAATCGTATTTTTTTGCAATTGCTTTTTTGCGTGTTTTCAATCAATAAACTCGCGAATCAATTGTTTGTTTGCTTATTTCCATTCAAAGAATATTCGCAATCTGATTCGTTTAAAATTTCCAGCGTTCTGCCTCCTGCTGCCGGTTCCACCAGAGCGCCAAACAGTCCTTCCTTGTCCCGGAACCGGGAATAAATAGAACCCGTGGTTGTCTCTGCTTTTGCCGCAATTGTGCGAAGCGATGCATCCGCATATCCTTTTTCCAGAAACCCCTCCTTTGCACAGGATAAAATTCGCTCTGAAACGCCTTCGATTGGTTTTGTCAAGTTAACCTTCCTTCTTATAACAGTGTTGTATAACGCTGTTATAAATATAAATCGTTTTCTTTTTGTTGTCAAATACGGTAATTGTCAAGGTCGGTTTTTCAAATACGCTTTCTGTTTCCATCTTGAATGGATTCCTGCTCCATGTTAGAATAAACACACAATGAAATTTCTATCTTAATCAGACTTTAGCAAAAACAAGAGTTTTTATGGGATGAAATAAATCAACCTTATCTGAACAAACTTATCAGATTCTGCGAGACGATATTTTAACGCAGAAGATCAAATGCGGAGAAAAGCTGAAAGCCGAAGTGACCTCTATTTTTGCCAAAGGGCGCGAAGCCGCAAAATGCGGGGACATAAAAACCTGGAACGACTGCTCCGATGATTTTCACCTGGTCTTCTACCGCTATTGCAACAATTCCCGACTCACCGAGTCTGCCAAACGCCTCAAAAGCGGCATTTCCATTTTTTCCAACCAGTACAGCCAGGAAACCGCCATCCAGACGAGCATTGATGCCGAACATGAAGCAATTTTCGCTGCTTACCAGAACGGTGAAACAGAAAAAGCCGTCCAGATGATGAAAACTCATCTAAACGACTCTCATGCCCTCCTGCTGAAATACTCCGGCCCTGCTGCAGCTTATTGCGCTTCATCCGGCACACACTTTATTTTCTTTATTTCTCCATCAGAAAGCATCAGAATCCGGTCGCAGACATTTGCTACCAGCGCCAGATCATGGGAAATAAAAAGCATGGCCATATGCTCTTCTTGTTGAATCTTCAAGAAGATCCACGATTTCCTTCTGCACCGAAACATCCAGCGCGCTTGTTGCTTCATCGCAAATCAACAGCGCCGGATGCCGCAGCAGTGCTCTGGCAATACAGACTCTCTGGCATTCCCCTCCGCTGATCTGCGATGGATATTTGGCGAGATAGCTCACCGGAAGGTGCACACGTTCCAAAATCTCTTCACACTGCCTTTTTCTTTCTGTTTTCGGAATTTTTCTGTAATAAAGCAATGCGTCATCCAGATTCTGCCCAATCGTCATCTTCGGATTCAGGGAAGATTTCGGATTCTGAAAAATCATCTGCACTTTTTTTCCAATTTCTTTTTGCGTCCTTTTTCCGGAAATCTGTTTTCCTTCCAGGTAAATGCATCCTTTCGTTGCCGTCGTAATGCCTGTCAGGATCTTTACGATTGTACTTTTACCGCTTCCGCTGTTTCCAATCAGCCCCAGACACTCTCCCGGCATCATTTCAAAACTGATGTCTTTTAATACATAAGTTCCATCTGAATTTCTGTGAAACTGTTTTTTTAAATGTTCCACCCGAAGCAGTGCTTCCATACCATTTCCGTACCTTTCTCTATCCCTCATCGAGTACAAGTTTCACCGGCTGCGGAATTGCCGCAATCAGTTTTTTCGTATAATCCTCTTTTGGGTCGTTCCATATTTCTTCCGGCAAACCCGATTCTATGATCCGGCCCTGATACATAACGCCGATTTCATCGGCAAGTCTTCTTGCAACTTCCATATTATGTGTCACCAGCAGAATCGAAAGATCTGTCTTTTTCCGCAGTGCGAGCAGCGTCTCGATCGTCATATCCTGTGAGGCGACATCCAGCGCACTGGTCGGTTCATCTGCCAGTAAAAGGGACGGCTGATTCATAATCGCAAGCGCAATTGCAACACGCTGACACATTCCTCCGCTTAATTCAAATGGATATGATTTTAAAACGCGCTGCGGGTTTTCAAATCGAAGCTCTTTTAAAAGCTCTTCCGCATCCTCTAAAATCTCTTTTTTACTCTTTTTCCCCGCCGTTTTTGCATGCATATTTTGGCATTCCACAAACTGTTTCCCGATTTTGGCAAGCGGGCTTAATGACTGTTCCGGGTTCTGAAAAATATAACCCATTTTGTTTCCATGGACTTCACACCATTCCTTCTCTGAAAGCTGTATCAGATTCTGTTCTCCCATCCAGATATCTCCGGAAACAATTTTTCCCTCTTTTGTCAGGAGTCCTCCGATTGTACGAAGCAGAGTCGATTTTCCAGAACCACTCTCGCCGACAATAACGTAAATTTTCCCGGGAGAAAGAGAAAAGCTGACACCGTCAACTGCCAGCTTTTCTCCATATGTTACCGTTAAACGATCCACAATCAGATTTTTCTCTATTTGATTTTTCTCTGCCAGATGTTTGTCTGTCTTATTCTCTTCTATCCTGTTTTTTTTCATCTTTTGCGATCCGTTTCGTCTTTCGCCGTTGTTCCGGCTTTTGTTTCCTGTGTTTCTTTATTTATTCTTCCACAGACAGAGTATTGGTTACCAGATAATATTCCGTCGGATTGATCTGTACTCCTTTTACTTTGTTGGAGTATACAAAGATCAGCTGCTGATCTGCCACAAATGCAAATGGCATATCATCCAGTACCTGCTGCTCCAGTTCTCTGGTAAGAGAAACCACTTTGTCGTTATCCGATGTGGTACCAATTTCCGCTGCCAGCGCGTCTACTTTTTCGTTGGAATATCCACCATAATTGTTGCTGGCTCCCGTCGTAAACAACATATTGATAAAGTACGACGGAGTTCCAATCGGCGCCATGGCATAGTTTAAAATAGCAAGATCGAAATCACCCGATGCAAGAGGATCATCCAGCACATCCTGTGTCTCAATGGAAAGTTCAATTCCAATCTGGGACAGTTCTGCCTGAAGCATATCAGCAAGCTGGATGCAGTTGTCATTGTAGCTGTAAGTCAGCACTTTGAACGAAAGATTTACGCCGTCTTTGTCGAGGATACCATCTCCATCGGTATCCTGGTATCCTGCATCTGCAAGAATTTCTTTTGCTTTATCCGCATCGTAGGAATCGACGGTCAGATTTAATCCGTCTGTACCGCCAAATGCCAGGTTGTCCGGATAAATTCCATAGCACGGAGTTGCAAATCCCTGATAAACAACATCTGCATAGCCTTCACGGTCAATACAGTAATTGATTGCCTGACGTACTGCCAGATCGTCCAGTCCTTCTGTTTTCAGATTGAAGCTTAAAAAGTTTGCTCTTGTTGTCGTCACGGTATCGGTTGTATATTTCGAAGTATCTGTGAACTTTGATGCTCCGTTTGCTGTTTCCTGTGCGATCAGGTCAATCTCTCCGTTAGCAAGTGCCATATCCAGCGCATCCTGATCGTCGATAATTTTCAGCTCTACGGTGTCTGCCTTCGGAGCGCCGCCCCAGTAATTTTCGTTGGCACGCATTTTGACATCCGTCATAGCGGTAAACGAAGTTGCAACGTAAGGTCCTGTGCAGGAAACACCAAGCTCCTCATCCGGTTCTTCTGTTGCATCATAAATACCGAGAAGCGGATCACACAGATCATTTAACAGTGTTGGATTTGGTTCCGGCGTTACAATCGTAAATTTCATGCCGTCTGCTTCCATGGATTTGATTTTTAAGGTCGAATCTGCTCTCTCATTTTTCTCATAGGTACGCTCAAAGCATGCTTTTACTGCTTTTGCATCTACCGTTTTTCCGTTTGAGAACGTTACGCCATCACGAATGGTGAAAACCCAGGTATTTTCATCCGGTGTCTCTACCGATTCTGCGATCCATGGCTGCGGCTCAATATTTTCATCCAGACGGTACAGATTTTCGCTGATTCCATAGATGGACATGATCCAGCCATCCCAGTTATACGCAACGTCCAGACTTTCTGCACCAAAGAAACCGGTAGTAGCTCCAAGAACGAGATCTGCTCTTTCTCCATCTGTAGTCGTTTCCCCGGACTTTGAAACTGCGCCTGCTGCTTCCTCGGATGCTGAAGTCACACTTGCTGCTTCCGAACCTGATTTGGAAGATGTTTCACTCTCATTTGCCGTGCCGCATCCCGTTGCAAGAGATGCGAACAGGCAGGCTGCCATCATGACACTTACAATCTTTTTTTTCATTTGATTTTTCTCCTCTTTTTTGGTTTTTCCCGTCTTTCAGACGATCTTTTTTATGGAATCATCTGTCCGCCTTTTCGCGTTGCAGGTGGTTTCATCCTGAATTTAATTTTCTGTTCTTGCTTCTTTCTTATGTACAAACTCGCTCAGTCGGTCTCCGAACAGCTGAAAAACTGTCACAACCAGAAACAGGGCCAGACCATTAAAAACGATAATCCATGGTGCTTTCTGCAGATAATCTCTCGCCTCGCTCATAACGGCTCCCCACTCTGCGGTAGGACGCGCAGCACCGAGTCCCAGAAACGAAATTCCTGCCATACTGAGGATTACACTTCCAATATCCATAGCCGCTGTTACAATAAGGCTTCCCATCATATTGGGCAGAATATAGGCTGTTATCATGCGATAAAGCGGTACACCGTTCATTCTTGCGGCATATATATAATTTTCCTGTTTCATGGAAACCACAAGACTCCGGGAAAGCCGTGCATACGTTGTCCAGTACACGGCGCTTAAGGCAAGCACGCCGTTCCACAGGCCGACACCTAAAATTCCCGCAATCGCAATCGACAGTACAAAAGCAGGAAAAGCCTGGAAAACCAGCGTGATTTTCATCAGAATCTCATCCAGAACCCCGCCTGCAAATCCGGCCAGAATTCCAACCAGTGTTCCCACCAGAAATACGATTCCGACAATCAGAAGTGCTGTATAAATCGATGTCCTGCTTCCCGCCAGAATACGGCAGAACACGCACCGCCCCAGATTGTCCGTTCCAAACAAATATTCTTTGCACGGCGATAAGAATGCATTTCTTACATTCACCGCATACGGATCGTGGCGGATCAGATGCGGACCGATTACCGGGATGATTAAGATAACTGCGAGAAACAACAGACTGATTTTAAATTTTCCATCCATTTTTTTCATCGTGCACTCTTTTCCCTTCTGACTCTTGGATCCAGAATCTGACACAAAAACTCTACTGCAGCATTTATCAGCAGGTAAATCATTGCCATCCAGACAACATAAGCCTGAATCACCGGATAATCCCGCGCGCTGATGGATGTCACAGCAAGTCTTCCGACTCCCGGCCAGGAAAAAATAGTTTCCACAATGGCAGAACCGCCAAGCAAAGTTCCAAATGACATGCCAAGCAACGTAACAATCGGAAGCATACAATTTTTCAGCACGTGGAAAAAGAGAATCCGGTTCTCCGAAGCTCCTCTTGACTTTAAACCATCGACATACTCCTGTTCCAGCTCCTGAAGCACAATGCCGCGAATCTGGCGGATATACCAGGCAGACAGTGTCAGCGCCAGGACAAGAGCCGGCATAATAATTCCTTTTCCACTTACCGATCCTATGACCGGCAGAAGCTGCAGTTTCATGGACAGTACATACATCATCAGCAGCGCCAGGAAAAAGGATGGAAGGGAGGACAGAAAATAAGTGACGAAACGAATCATATTGTCAAACCCTCTGTCCTTATACTTCGCACACAGTACTCCGATCGGAAAGGAAATCAGGATCGTAAGCGCGAGCGCTGCCACTGTCAGAAGCAGAGTCGCCGGAATCGTTTTCTTTAACTCGCCGGCCACGGCTTTTCCTGTTTTATAGGATTCTCCCAGATCTCCGTGGAAGAATTCATTCAGCCATCTTCCATACTGCACGGCAAAGGGATCATTCAGGCCAAGCTCTTCCCGTTTTAATTCCAGTGCCTCTTCCGAAACACGCATACCGGATTTTTTCAGTGCCACCATTGCCGGATCTCCCGGCGAATGATAAACCAGTAAAAAAGAAAGGAACGTAATTCCGATCAGCAGAAGTATTGTTTTTCCGATCACGGTTAACCATTTTTTTATCATGCTATTCCTCTACTTTACCGCGCGGAGCATAAAAAGCGGGGTCGATGCAAAATTAATTTTTTCTACATCATCCCAGACTTTTTTCCAGACCTCCCTGTCTGCCGTTGCTTCGCAAAAACCAGCCTGACGAATCATCCTCAGATCTTCTGTCGGACGCGCGCATCTGCTCAGAATCAGATTTCTGGCGATTTCTTCCATCTTATACGCTTCATCATATGCATTGAAATCAAAAACTTCTGCGTCCTCTACATTTCTGTGATCCTCTTCGAATGCATTCTTCTGTTTGTCATCAAAAAGATAGTTATACCATCCTGCATCAAAATTTAAAAGAATGCCTCCTTTTTTCAGAACACGGCACCATTCCTGATATGCCTTCTGCGGTTCTTCCAGATTCCAGGTGAGATTTCTTGTTACAATTACATCAAAACTTCCGTCCTGTATGTTTTCTAGATTCTGCACATCTCCTCTCATCCATGTGATCCTGGAAGCATACGTTCCCGCATTCTGCATAGCATGGTTCAGCATTTCCTGCGTATAATCTACCGCGGTCACATCATACCCTCTTTTTGCCAGGCTAATGGCGAAAAATCCAGGACCAGTTCCCATATCGGCTATTTTTATCTTTTTATCCTCTGGAATTTCTTTCAATATGACTTCCATCCAGCTCTTTTCATTGCTGTGATTCAGTTCATGACAGACAACATCCGAATAGCTCTCTGCCCGGCGTGTCCAATATTCTTCTACTTCTTTTAACATTTTCATAGTCTGCCTGTTCTTTTCTATCTGTAATTAAAGTCAAAATCCTCTTGCAGGTCTGCTGCAAAAGGATTTTGGAATTGATTTGCAGGAAGCAGAGGAAAACGCCCCGAAGCGGAGGAATGGCGGCGATTTACAGCTGTTCCCGCATCCTGCGCGTCAAAAAGTGCGGAACTTTCTGACGTTACAGGATCAAAAATTTTTGACGTAAGCATAATAACATAAAAAAAACGCTAAAATAAGCCCCTCTGGGGGATATTTTTCGCGTTTTTTCAAATTTTTTTTTAATACAACCACTATTTTGCCCATCTCAATTACTTGCGTAAATTCGATGGACACGTCTTATATCCCCATAGCTAAAGCCTTAACTTGACCCATATTTATACAAGATAATTTCGATAAGCAAGCAATGAATATAGTACATCCAGTCCTTGCCAGATAGAACGTACTCCGGGCATACCATCGCTCGGAGCACCTTTCGTCCCTCCAAGAACTCCCAGATCATAAATTGCTTCTTTAAGTGAATACGCTTCAGGAATTTCCTTGCTTTTTCTTGCGCAACAACATAATACTTTCCATTCCTCTTCAGCAAATACGATCCCACTTGAAATTTCCGGACATATTTTCCCAAGATAAGTCAGATTTAATATCTGCATTGCAATGACAGAATATAATAACGTCAGAAAGCTTAATCTCCCATATTCCCTTGCCTGGTTCTTTTCTATTTTGCATCCACTCTTTAATATAAAATGAAACCGTTCTATCTTCCATCTGTGTGCATAACACTGTACCAGCTTTTTTATTTCTTTTTCGCTCTTTACCGTTACCGTTGTCAGCCGTGACATGTGACAATAGGCGGTAATACATAACGCCAGAGCGTGTCTGAAAAAGGCTTTTCGCAGGCTGCGAGTCCCGTTTGTGGGAGATTTTGTCCGAATGAAGGTAGCGTAGCGTGCTACGGCAACTGAATGAGGGCAAAATGCACCGCAAAGTGGTGCTTGCAACACAGCATGTTCACGCTTGAATCAGGTGCTGAGGAAATAGCAATGAATCGTGTTCCTGGTTTTTGCCGGTCTTGCTATTTTCGTAGGTGGGTGATAAAATGACGATAGATCGTGAGATCAAAAAGGGAGGAATGTTGTGGGACGATTCTTTAATTCGAAGGTCAATGCGTTTCAGGATGTGTTAAACTCCAAAATATATATCGATAAAACAGGATTACTGGAATACACCAACAGTGTGATAGACACAACATCAAAGTTTATCTGCAACAGCCGACCCAGAAGATTTGGAAAATCAATCACGGCGGATATGCTCACTGCGTATTACAGCAGAAGTCTGGATACGGAAGAAATTTCGAAAAACTTGAGGTCGGAAAAACAGCGGATTTTCGAAAGCATCTGAATCAGTACGACGTGATTCATATTGACATTCAGTGGTGTATTGAGCCGGCCGGAGGTGCAGATCAGGTAATCACTTTTATTAACAAAAATGTGATTGAAGAGCTGCGTGAAACATATGAAAAAGAATTATCGGAGGGAACATCGTCGCTTCCGGATGCGTTGTCACAGATCAGTGCAAAAACAGGAAAAAAGTTTATTCTGATTCTGGACGAGTGGGATGTACTGATTCGAGATGAGGCGGCAAATCAGAAAATACAGGATGAATATATCAACTTTTTGCGAGGGCTTTTTAAGGGAACGGAACCTTCGAAATATATTCATCTTGCATATCTGACTGGAATCCTGCCGATCAAAAAAATAAGGACACAGTCTGCACTGAACAATTTTTCAGAATTTACAATGCTGGATGCGAAAGTTTTTGCAAAATACACTGGTTTTACAGAAGAAGAAGTGCAGGCGCTCTGTCGGACATACAACAGCGATTTTGAAAAAGTAAAGCGCTGGTATGACGGATATCAACTGGGAGATTATCAGGTTTATAATCCAAAAGCAGTTGTAGAGGTTATGACCTGGAATAAATATCAGAGCTACTGGTCAGAAACGGGCACGTATGAATCAATTGTACCGATGATTAACATGAATTTTGATGGTCTGAAAACGGCAATGATTGAACTGCTGGCAGGCGGATCTGTGAAGGTAGATACTTCAACGTTTCAGAATGATATGATAAACTTTTCCGATAAGGATGATGTGCTCACATACCTCATCCATCTGGGGTATCTGGGATATGATCAGCAGCAGGAAACAGCGTTTGTGCCAAATGAAGAAATACGGCTGGAGCTGACGAAGGCGGTAAAAAGAAAAAAATGGAATGAATGGATTTCGTTTCAGAGAGAATCGGATGCACTGCTGGATGCGACACTGGATGGAGATGCGGAAAGCGTTGCTGAAAAGATAGAAGAAATTCACATGGCCTATACATCTGTAATTCAGTATCACGATGAAAATTCATTGAGCAGTGTGATTTCGATCGCATATTTAAGTGCTATGCAGTATTATTTCAAACCTGTCCGTGAAATGCCGACAGGAAGAGGATTTGCAGATTTCGTGTTTTTACCGAAACCGGAATATATACAGCAGTACCCGGCGATGGTTGTGGAATTGAAATGGAATAAGAGTGCACAGACAGCGTTGAATCAGATCGCGGATAAAAAATATCCGGAGTCTTTGCGACAGTATACGGGAGAAGTTCTGCTAGTGGGAATCAATTACGACAAGAAAAGTAAAAAACATGAGTGTGGAATTGAGAGCTATGAAAAATAGGAGGAATCTGTATGAAAAGATGTAGTTACTGTGGCAAAAAAATAAACGGAAGTGTTGGATTTTGCAGTGATGCATGCGAAAGCCGCTATAAAAAAGTAATGGAAAAAGATGGACCTAAAGTTAAATATTTTATTTCCGGTATTATTTTAGGATTCCTGGTGATGTTTTATGGAATTATATCAAACAGCAGCTTCCTGATAGGGATGGGAAGCATAGTAATAGGAATTGATGTTGTTTTCTTTCCGTTTACCACGCCGGAAACAACCGCTTTTTTGGGATATCAAAAGGCAAAATTAGTGGGCCGCGTAGCAGGTATATTACTGATAGCAGTTGGAATATGGGTGGGGACTATTCACTGATGAACAGAGATGCAGAAGCTGCCGCATTAACGTGCGGCAGCTTATTTTTACAGCAATTCCGCTTTTTTTTGGATCATTGCCAGAAATACCAGCGGTTCTTTTCCGCTACAGGAAACGGCATGGCCGCTGCCGTCCTCGCAGAACGTCGTCATGCCCGCCTGCATCGGATATGTTTTGTTATTATCCTGATATATTCCCTCCCCGGACAGAATGTGATACACTTCCGTCTCGCCGTGATGCTCATGGTACGGGAGCTCATCGCCCGGTAAAATCGTTACTTTTGCAAAGAGTGTCACCTTTCCGGAAAGGCGTTCGCCTTCCAGCAATTTTTCTGTTGTGTGTCTGTCTGCCATTGTTCACGTCCTCGTTTTCGTAATCTTTCCTCTGTCAATCTCCACCGTCGTATCGCACAGTGCCGCGATGTCTTCCCGGTTGTGGCTGGCCAGAAGAATCGTTTTTCCTTCCTCTTTTAACTTCAAAAACAGCTGCCGCATCTCCTGCACGCCCTGGTTGTCGAGACCGTTCATCGGTTCGTCCAGGATCAGGAGAGAAGGTTCTTCCATAATCGTCTGTGCAATGCCGAGACGCTGGCGCATGCCGAGCGAATACTTGCCGACATGCTTTTTCGCTTCCGGATCCAGTCCGACTTTTCGGATAGCCTCATCGATCTCCTTTTTCCCGATCTTCCTGCGGATGCCGGCGAGAAACTGCAGATTCTGTCTGGCGCTGTATCCCGGAAGAAAGCCCGGCGTCTCGATGATGGCGCCAATACTCTCCGGCGCTTCAATCTCTTTCCCGATCTGTTTTCCATCCACCAAAACCGCTCCATCGTCCACCCGAAGAAATCCACAGATGCATTTGAACAGAACCGTCTTGCCACTTCCGTTTCTTCCGATCATTCCGTGAATTTTTCCTTTTTCAAAACTCAGGCTGATCCCGTCCAGCGCCGCGTAGCTGCCAAACTTTTTTGTCACGTTTTCTATTCTTATCTTTTCTTCCATTCTTTCAGATTTCCTCCACAAAGTTCAGATCCTTTTTCCGAATCCCGAGATACGAGAGGATCGTGCATGCGCCGATGACAATCGCAAAGACACTGTAAACATATGCCATCGACGGCCCGTTTCCATACCCCTGCCACTTGTAGCTCGCAATGTTCATCCAAAGCGGCGGTGCGCAGTAATAGCCGATTGTGATGTTGGAAAATTTGCTGAGCAGAAGCGCGGTGAGTGCGATGCCGCAGTTGATGACGATTCCAAATCCCCTGTGTACCAGAAAATTTCCGGCATAACTCACAACGCCTGTCATAACCGACAGGCACCAGATTGCAAGCATTGTGAGCCCCATTGCCTCCTGCGGCGAAAATCGCGAAAGGATCAGATAATCCAACGGTTCCTGGTCAAAGGTATATGCCGCATTCGTCTGAGCCAGCGTACTGATCACCTTCCCCCATCCGGTTTCCCACCCTACATTCGGAAACACAAGCAGTACCGGAATCATACTTAAGCATATGGTGTAAAAAAAGGAAACAACCACAATGTATAGCATGTTTCCCCAAAACCAGCTTTTCCGCCCGGCCCGCAGAATCTGCCACCCGCTGTTCGGTTCCAGAAACGGAGCATCACAGAAAAGCAGCAGAGCCCCAAGAACGATGATAATCTGGTCTCCATTATATCTGGTCATAAACGGCAGCATCCAAAAAGTCACATCAACTCCGGTCTGCTCGCAGAAGCCTCGAATACCCACCGTCATTACATGAAAAAGGATCGCAATCCACAACAGCGCAACATAAAACCGTGGTGTTGTGAATGTTTTCCGCAAACGTATCTGACATACCCGAAGGCTCATCCGTATTCTATCCATTCTGCTCCCTCCTCTTTACCATTCGCACGAAAATTACACCTTCCATTCCTGTCAGAATGAGGAAATAACCAGCTATCACAAAAAAATCCTTAAAATTCTGGATACTTCCCCCATGGAGCTGGTACCATCTCATCTGCCCCGGCAGCTGCAGCGCTTCTGCTACAAGCTGGCTTGCATAATAAAAAAGAGCCGGTGTGCTGACCAGCACAAACAGATTTTTTATTTTCCCCGATATCATAAGCGCAAAAACTGCCATAAATGCATATTTGACAGCCTCAATTCCAAATCTTGCGGCAAGGTAAAACGGCAGGACGAGTCCATTTCCATAGTTTAAACCGCCTGTTAATGTTTCAAGCTCTTCTTTTTTTATCCACGGTATTTTTAATGCCAAAACGCCATAAACAACTGCCATTCCCAGAAAAATACTGATCACAGAGCCGAAAAAGGCCACTACCAGATGCGACCAGCAATACGCTGTTCTCCCTATGCGTGTCTCAATGCATCTAAGATAGCCATTTCTGCTGTCTTCCCAATAGCTCAGCGCAAACGGCAGCACAGCCAGCACAGAAAACACTTCAAAAAATGCACCCACACCATGGCTGCTGACAACCAGGTAATATACCGATACATTCCACCGGCTCTGCATTGCTTCCTGACTGATGTTCAACA
>SCPN01000014.1_pt1 | contig 39940 bp, 67 predicted proteins | sample 6106831 | NCBI WGS metagenome assembly SCPN01 (sample SAMN10720447, study PRJNA508395) | human gut metagenome | isolation source: Participant 1, 0 month | reverse complement strand
CCGTCAGGGAAATGAATACCGTAAAGTCCGGGACAAAGGCTTTGCCTTCCTCGCCTGCGATCTGATGGACCGTATAATGTCCATAAGGAAGCGGTTTACTGGAAGCAAAACCATCCGCATCCGTGGTAAGAAGGTCACGTTCACTTTCCTTTGCCGCGTCATAGCTCCCGGCTGCCTTTAAGTAAACTTCAAAGACTGCGCCTGCTTCCGGGCGTTCGATGATACCAGCATTGGGATCGTCGGTATTTTCGCCCTCAGGCACATCCGTCCAGGTCATCGGTGTGCTTGACAAGCTGGATATTTCCGTAAATAACCGTTTCCGTCACCTGGTTTTCTGTGGTATTGAGTTCCACTTCATACAGGGAAGGGGATGCACCCACTTCATAAATGGTTTCATTCAGAAGATACCCGGTGCTCGGTTCGATTTCCTGGATCGTCCAGCCATCCCCGCATACATAATAGCGGGTCATAAAGCTGCCATCCGGTCCGGTAGTATAAGTGTCGATCAGTTCGCCATCACGGAAGATCCCATAGGCCGCCCCTGCGTGGCATCCCCTGAGCATTTCCGGTGTCAGCATCACTCTTTACCACATGGACGCGAAATTTCTTCAGAATATTGCTGAAATGTACCGAAGAAGTCTGCCCGCTTTCAATGGTCACGTACTGTGCGGAAGGGGTCACATAGCGGTCCACCGGAAGTTCTTTTACCAGATAGGTTCCCGGCAGGAGCTTCTTTTCAATCTGGCCGTTTTCTCCGGTCGTAACTTCCTCATTGACTTCATTTCCCAAAATGTCCGTACCGGAGATATGGAAGGTGATACCGGAAACAATGCCGTCCTCACTGGTCTTGACAAGTTTTGCAGTACCGTAAGTTTCCGTTTTGATCTTTACAAAGAAGGAAACCGGATCGCTGGCGCCGGTCATCATGGTCTGGTAGCCTGGTCTGCCCCAGATCAGCATGTCATTTGCCACCGGGATATTCTTTCGGAATTCAAACAGCACCGGGTCCATCATCATCTGCCTGCTGGTAAAGGTGTATTCATTTCCGTTTCTTGTCACAGAAACGCCGCTGCCTTTCAAAGCCTCCAGGTCGATCTTCAAGTTGTTGGTATCTGTGACCGTCAGGGTATAGACCTTTTTTTCTACATCCCATTTCAGTTCCAGTTCCGGTGCTTCGCTTTTCTTAGAAGAAGTAAAGGAAGGGACTGTGGAATGGGAAGCGACCTGTGCTTAATCCAGTCATAGGCTTTTTCAGCCGGTCGTCCGGCGATCACGCTGAAATACTGGTCACCATCTGCGTGGCCGTTTCCGTGGCGGTTGTACGGATCGCTTCTAAGCTGCTGCTGGTATTCCCAAAGGATGATCTGGGTTGCCATCTTATAGTCATCCCTCGTTGATCCTGAAACAGGGAGCGCCGCACCGGGTTTCCAGCCATAGATCGCAGTCAGGGTGATCCCCCTCCTTGCCTCGGCAGGAAGCAGGTTCAGGTATTGGCTGTTGGCCCCGCTTTCTGAAACATAGGTGTTTTCCGAAGTATGGTAAGGAATCCCGCTCTCCACACAGTAAACCTGATGGCTGATCCCGTCAGAATCCGTCAGCATATAGTGCCGGTAAGCATTGCCCCCGGAACTGGTGTGTACGTCGATGGTTCCGTCTGCATGGTAGGCAAGATAGGTGTAAGGTGCCGGGGCGCGGTAGTGGTTTCCATCAGAGCCCACATACTGGTCGCCCAGCCAGGAGCTTGCCGTTTGTCCGACAGACATGGCAAAAGCCTGAGCCGGAAGAAGCCCCAAAATGCTTGCCATACAAAGCAAAAACGCCAACAGCTTGCGAAAGCCGCGGCGCCTGGTTATGATATGTTCCATGAAAAAATCCTCACTTTCATAAAATCTAAAAGGACAGCCTTATTTGCTGTCCTTGTCGTCAAAATCATCCTCGGAAAGATATTCCGGTTCCCCGTATGCCTCATCCGGGTCAAAGCCTTCTCCATAACCGTCATCCTCAAATTCCGCATCGTCCTCGGCCTGCTGTTTCGGACGCACGATTTTTACATAGTAACCGATCCCGCCGACCGCAAGTAAGGCAGCAAGGATAAACAGGATCGTGCCGACACTGCCGGTCTCTTTCTTCGGCTTTTCCGGTTCAGCCGGTTTTTCGGTTTCCGTCGGCTTTTCTTTTCCTTTGCAGCCACTCAAGTCATTTTTGCAGACCGGACAGCCGGTATTGACTTTTCCTGCCTCACATTTTTCGGTGCAGTTGCAGCTTTCTTCCTGGGGAATCATGCTCATGCTGCCATTGTTCTTTTCTGCAAGCGCCATCAGGTCGGACTCTGTGACGCCGTTTAAGAAGTAGACATTGTTATCTTCCCGTTTCCCGTCGATCACCAGATAAAAGACATTGCCCGCGTCCGTAGTGATGGTGTAAAACTGTTTTTCCCCATCCGTACCGCTGATGTTGTCCTGTACCGTTCCGGTGCCTTCCGGGGTAAATGCACCTTCCGGGATCGCAGAAGTATTTTCCTGCTGTCCGGTACTGTTATCTGAACCGGAAGAATTTCCGCCGCCGGAAGGGGTTGCAGCGTTTGAGCCGGAAGGTTTTTCTTCCTTAGGCGGTTTTGTCTGTGTACCGGACGGACTCTGGGGTGCTGTCGTAGCAGGTTTCTTTTCAGGAGCCGGTTCTTTGTAATACGGATTATCCAGCTTTACCACATCAGAACGGTTGCCGGCATAATCTTTTGCGTATATGCTTACCTGTTTTCTGTTCCGGCATAATCTTTCAGTGCGACCGACGCTTTCCCGTCGGTGAGGGAGTTGATACGGTTTTCATCAACAAAGACCGCCTCCACGCCGGATAGATCGTCACTGCTTTCTATTTTCAGGGCATCGCCCTCCATGGAAGCAGTCAGCGTTGGCGGTGTGGTGTCTTTGGAACCGCCGGCATGAGCCGTTACAGGTAATGCGCTGACACTTACAAGCGTAAGCGCCAGCAGCAGGGAAAGTTTTTAAGCCTCATGCACATCCTCCTCTCCTGCGGTAAAACAGTTTCCGAAGGCTGCCTGCTGTGATTTCAAAAAATCCGCAAGCTGCTGGGGCGTCAGTTTGAAACTGCGCGCCACCGCTACATAATCGGTATTTTCCAGCTCTGTTTTCTGTTCCTCCAGCTTATGGAGCTTTGCCTGCATTTCCGCAATCTTTGTTTTGGTCTTTCAATTTCCTTTCCAGTTTTTCAATTTTAGGATTCAATTTATTACCTCCAATCTGTTAAGGCAGACGCCCAAATGTATAAAAATGCTGCTGCCAGTAGCTTGTATTGATGTTTGCATAAGAAATCGGGTCTCCACAGTGGATCATCATTCCATTTCCCACATAGATCCCTACATGGCTTGCGCCGCTGGTGTTGTAGGTCCCCTGGAAGAAGATCAGGTCGCCCGGTTTTGCATCCGCACTTGATACCGGCGTACATACACCTAAAAGACCATCCGCGGTCAGCCTTCCGAAATTCCAGCCAACGCCGCAGTTGTTGATCACCCAGGACACATAGCCGGAACAGTCAAAGGAAGTGGAAGGGCTTGCGCCTCCCCATACATACGGATAGCCAAGATATTTTTCCGCCTCGGCCATCATTGCGGCAAACTGTTCATCCGCAAGGGCTTCCGGTGGAATGTCATAATCGAAGTAGTTTCCTGTGCCGCCTGAACCAACTTCCGGCAGGTGCCGTTCGCTGGTATCGCCGGTATCGGCAAAATACAGGGGATTCAAATACTGGCCGTCAACCAGGACTTCTAAGTGCAGGTGGGCCCCGGTAGAATTTCCGGTATTCCTGACCTTTGCAATCACATCCCCGGCTTTGACCTCCTGCCCGGCAGAAACAAGGATCTGGGAACAGTGCCCGTATTTGGTCGTCAGGGTATGTCCTTCGTATGCCTCGCCTTCAATAGCGGCACACAAGCCATAACCGCCGGCATTTCCCGCAAGGGTGACCGTTCCGTCATGCCCGGCAAGGATCTCTGTGCCCTCCGGCATCCCGATGTCCACACCGGTGTGATAGTTCTTTTCCCCACTGATGGGATGTACCCGGTAGCCGTAATAGCTGGTCACATAAGGGAGCCAGTTGGTGCCAAAGACATTTTTGACATACTGGCGGTTTCCTTTTGTCTGCAGCAGGATCTCGCAGATCTCTTTCTGGTCTGCGTTCATCCGGGAAACGACCAGGTTTTCTAGAGGTGTGACTGTGAGCTTGACATTTAAGATGCGCCATTCATAAGGCACTTCCTCCTGGGTTTCTTCCCCGGTTTCCGGATCAACGGAAGTTTCGGTGCGGTAACGGATCTCGGTTTCTTCTGAAAAGGACAGGGTATATTGTTCCTGGAAAAGCTGCCGCAGCACGCTTTCCACTTCATCGTAAGTAAATCCCTGATAAGCAGAAGTCAGATACCCCATCAGCACATACGGGTCATGCTCGATTGCGCCCAGGTTATACCGGTATTCGTCATAGCCGGGGCGGTCTGATTCCACCCGGTCTATTTCCATTTGCAGATCCGTTTCCCATTCGGTATAGGTAAGCTCCGCCTGGTTGATGTCCTGATCATCTGCAAGATAGGTAGAAGCAGCCAGACTTCCCAAACCGCCGGTCCCGATATTGGAGAACGTGGAAAACAGGGATGTGATCAGGAAAATTACCAAAAGGAGAAGCAGGAGGACAAGGCAGATTACAGGGTGCCGTTTGACCGCATGGACAATACCGACGCTGACCCTCTCTGTTGCGACTGCGGCATTTTTTGCCTGTTTCCCGGCCTCACGGGCAGCCTTGGCATACTGCCTTTTCAGTTTTTGTTTCTGCCACATCCGGGCAATCGCATGTTTCTTCAGCTCCGGGTGGTCGCTAAGAGCCTGCCGGTAAGCAAGTCTTGCGTTTGCTTTTGCTGATTTTTGCTGTAATTTCGCTGCCTTTCGGTAGGGGGCAGTTTTATGCCGGTGATATGCCGTGCGAAGCCCTGCCTCGCCCACAAGTTCAGAGCGGTGGGCTGCCTTGATGCCCACATTTTCATCCTCTGCCTCATAAATCTTTTTATGGGCGTAACCAATGGCAGTATTGGCGCCCGCCTTGACCGGACGCAGGGGTACAGGTCCTTTTACATGGACCTTTTGGGATTTGACCTCCTTTTCAAATTTTAAGTGTTTTTTGGCTTTTCCGGTCTCCGGGTTGGAAACCGTCTCCATGCGCAGTTTCTTCCGGGCAGGTAGACGATTTTGCGCCTGCTCTGCTTTTTGTGCAGTCCGTTCCGCCTTCCGTCTTGCATGGGTGAGCTTTTTATCCTTTGTCTCCGGCGGCAGTTCATCCGCAGTAAATTCCAGCTTGGATGTTTTCGGCGGTTCGCTATCCATACCCTTTTCCTTCTGCGCTGCCTGTTCCTCCGCCTGTGCCGCTTCCTGAAAACGCTGCTGATATTTGTTCCCATGCTGGTGTGTTCGGTAACGGTGTTCCTGACCGGATCTGTCTGTGCCGTTCGGTGGGGCTGAGCCTTCGGAAGAAGGAGCATATTTTCCGGTATCATGGTCTGTCACATCCTCTGTTACAAAAGAATGCCTGGAAGCCTCCTGCCGGAAATTGCTTCGCACGTTGTCCTGTATCGGGGGCGCTGTCCTGGTAGCATCCGGTGTCTCAAAGTGTTCCGAAAAACCATCCAAAGCGGTTGCATACGCTTCGCCCTGTTCCAGCAAGGACGCCGGTGTTTCCGGTGACAGATGGGAAAATTCCGTCTGTACAGGGATGTCCTGCCTGTGTGTCTTGCCGTTGACAGAAGAAGGGGTGTTCCGTGCCCTGCGCAGGTCAAAATCCTGTTCGGTCTGCCTGGCTGCCGGTTGATCCTCCCCGTGGGAATCACGCACCGGCATCCGGGTATCTTTGCGCCTCCTTTGAAATTCCCTGTCGTGTGCCATTGTTCTCACCTCCGATCCATTTTAATTTTTGTCTCACGCTTTGGTCCCCGCTACTTCATCCGGTCTTGTGGTAAGCACGCTGTACAAGAGTGTGTCCTTCGGGAAGTGGTCCACAAAAGGGATGATCACATTTCCAAAGAACAAAAGCCCCTCGCCGGGACCAGAATGGGTCACATAGGAAAGCTGGTGCGGGGAGATCCCCAACTGCTTTGCCAAAATCTGACGGTCTCCCTGGGCCTGGTTGAGCATATAGATAAAGTCCGAGTTCTCAAAAATGTTCTCGATCTCACGGGAAGCCAGAAGGTCCTTGACGTTCTGCGTTAAACCTGATGGGATTCCGCCCCATTTACGAAAGCGTTTCCAGATCTCCACGCTGAAACTTCCTGTCTGCCCTTTCAAAAGAAGGTGGAATTCGTCGATATAGAACCAGGTTGTTTTATGTTTGGAACGGTTGGCCGTAACACGGTTCCACACCGCATCCTGCATGATCAAAAGCCCGATTTCCTTTAAGGCTTTTCCCAGTGATTTAAGCTGGAAACACAGTACCCGGTGTTGATCCATTTGGATATTGGAACGGTGGTTGAACACGTTAAGGGAACCATTGACATAGATTTCCAGCGCAGTTGCGATATTCTGTGCCTCCGGTTCAGACTGTTTCAAAAGCAGCTCGTAAAGATCGCCTAAGATCGGCATATTTTCCGGGCATGGGTCCTGCAGGTATTCCCGGTACACCAGTCTGGTACAACGGTCGATGATCGTCCTTTCAATAGGGGAAAGCCCTTCTTTGCCGCCGATGATAAGGTCACACAGCGACAGAATAAAATCACTTTTCAAAGTGATCGGGTTTTCATCATCGGAATAGTCCAGATTGATGTCCATAGGGTTGATGTAGTTCGTGGAAGTAGGGGAAATATCAATGACCTGCCCCTGGGAACCGAACTGCTGTACCAGCGGCCCATACTCATTTTCCGGGTCGGCGATAATGATGTCGTCCTCCGTCAGAAGGAACACATTGACGATCTCACGCTTGGCAGAGAAAGATTTGCCGCTTCCTGGGGTACCGAGAAACAGCCCATTGGGGTTTTTCAGCGTTTTTCTGTTCGCCATGATCAAGTTATTGGAAAGGGCGTTCAGGCCGTAATACAATGCCTCGCCCTCCTGGAACAGTTCACAGGTGGTAAACGGTACAAAGATCGCTGTGCTGCTGGTCGTAAGCCCGCGCTCAATCTCAATCTGGTTCGTACCAAGAGCAAGCGAGGACATAAGCCCCTGTTCCTGCTGGTAATCCAGCCGTTTTAAGGCACAGTTGTATTTCTGTGCCACACCCGAAGCGGCAAAAATATCATTGAACAGCTTCTGACGTTTGGCAGCGATATTTTCCACCAGTACCGTCACAAGGAACATGCGCTCATTGCGGCTCTGTAAATCCTGCAAAAGATTTTTGGCTTCTTCTCCATAGGTGGCAAGGTCGGTGGGAATGATGTCCATGTCATACCCAGATCGGACCGCTTTCTTTTGTTCCTCAATGGTCATTTTCTGCAGGTCCGACATTTTACGCTTGATGTTTCGGATCGCCTGCGCCTGGTCGATAGACTGGATATGCAGGTTGACGGTCACGGCGTCGTTTAAGTCAAGAAGATCCGCTAAAAGCCGGTCGGTAAGCTCCGGCGCCAAAATCTGCAAAAAGGAGACAGCACCGGAATGATCGCCTACCCGGAATGTCTTTCCATCCTTTGAAAAAGACAGCCCGGATGGGGAAATGAAGTCTTTGGTAGAAAGACCGGTCATAGGCAGATCCGACCACTGGAAATGAAACTTTTCCTGACCGTCCGGGTGAAGCTGGCCGTGAAGAAGTTCCAGACGTTCCAGTCCGTTTAAGGATCTTGACTGGACTCCAAGGGTTTTGAAATTTGCCAGCACATCCGTTTCAATGCGTTCCAGACGCATTTTCGCAGTACGCAGGTCATCTGCCTCGATCCCAAAGGTAATGTATTTGCGTTTGGTGAGACCGTTATTTCCTTTCTGCAACTGGTTCTTTAACATATCCCCGTATTCCTTGCGGATTCCGTCATACTCGTCGCCGCGGGGAGGGATTTCAATGCTTCTGGTAAAATCCTGCATATTGGCCCGCTGGTTGATAAAGGTAAGCTGCACATGGATCGAAGCATCGAAGTAATTTAAGAAATCGCAGTAACCCTCGAAGATCTGTGCTTTATCATCTGCCTGTGCAAGCTGATAGTTAATATCAAAAAACTGTACCGTTTTGGTGTAAAGGGTATCGGTCAACCGGCAGATCCCATCCCGGTACATTTCACGGTAGGGAATGCTCTGCTGGACCGTCTGCGGTGCATCTGCTTTCAGCCCGGCAAAAAAGCCGCCTTTTTTAGACGGCTTGGAACGGGCAGACTTAGTTTTGCCCTGCTTTGCATCGGATCTGGTCTTTTTGGCCTGCCTGATATTTTTGCAGACGCTTTCCTGAGCTTCCTGCTGCTTGTTTTGGCAATCTTTGTAACCTCCTTCTTTGACATAGATTTATACAGGTTATCCGTCCTGTATGGACGGTTCTTCGGCCAGAGCTTATAACGGAGCCGGTTCTTCAAGATCTTTTCTGCCGGCTGTCCGTCACGCTCATACATGGCGAAGAAGAAAAGGCATCATCAGCCCGATCATCAAAAGTACAGCCGCCGAATTGCCGATCGCCCCGCGGGTAAAGAAATACACCGGAAGGCCGACAAGCCCGGCAAGACTGAAACAAATAAGCTGGCGCTTCGTCAGATTGAAGGCCAGCTTGGTTTTAACTTTGGTTAAATCCTTTGGTACAGGTACATAAGGCATCTATACACCTCCCATCGTAATATAGTTTCCGGCCCATTACCGTGCACCGAATTCGCGTACCGGTTTCTCCGAAGCCGGACATTCCCGCACTTCCTGAGCCGCATTTTGCAGCCGTGCCAGGACAGAAACAGCCGGTCCTCTCTGACACAGGTATTCCTGGCTATCTCGGATTCCGGCAATATTTTCCCGAATATCCATATCCACGTCGAACACATCCGAAACCGGTAAAAGCCAACGGTCTGCAAAGTATTTCAAAGGATTCTCAAGCGCCAGCACATCATCCAACATTTCATCCCCGAACTCAAACTTTGTTGTCAGATAGGAATACGCCTCCTGCATGGCTGTAATTTCAGCAGCTTTTTCAATTAAGGATTCCTTATCTCTTGACATAAGGCTTTCCCGGTAAGCAAAGTAATTCTGTCCCAGCCGTTTCATCAGGAGTGTATATTTGTCCTGTGCGGAAGCTTCGCTTGTGAAATGTTCAAATTTTTGCTCTGCATCAATTTCTTTGAGAAGATCGCAGATCGGGAAACTATGTTCATGGTTATTTTCTTCCCAGCACCATCGGGCTACGTCCAACGGGTCCTGAAAAGAAAGAAGCGCCTCTACTTCCGCCGGGGTAAATACATGTTCAACCTTCAGATAATAGTGGAGTTCCGAAAGTCCCTGTAACTCGTAAATACTACCGATATTCTGTGCATCCAGCATATCCGCATGAACCTTCAAACACTCGTCCAGCCGTTCCATAAGCAGCCGCTTTGCATCTTGTTCTATCAAAATCACCCCTTTCGCTCCGGCATAGTCAGCGTACAGTTCACTTCATTGCCCCACACATCCCAGCCGGGTGTCTTTTGTCTTGCAAACAGTTCCACTCTGGGCTGATCGCCCATGAGTTTTACGATCTTATCCCGCACCTCGTCCGGTTTCTTGCTGTGCTGCTCAATATGGGAGATCACAAACTGATGGATTCCCGCACACTGGCGTTTCGGTCGGCCTCTGGTTGCCAGCAGGCAGACCTCCGCATTGATCGGGTCCAAAGCCCATGCCATAAAACCAGCTATCCGCTTTCCGGTTCTGTTTGAGCCATAGAAAAGCCAGCGTTTTATATTTGAACCCCCAGGCGTCGATCACCCGGAAGGCTTCATTGAGCTGTGGGAAGGTCGCCCACAGAAAGAGAGCGCTGTCTTTTGCGGCAAGTTCCGATACCGGCAGGGCACAGATTTCTTCAATGCTCATCGTGGGGTAATGGTTTTCCGCAACGCCGCTTCCATGTTTCCTATCATAGCGCCAGGGCGGATCGGCATAGATAATGCCGTACTGTTTCGTTTCCGGCATTAGCGAGCCTGCTCATTCTTAGATGTGGCCGGTTTGGCCGGCTGTTCTTTGACCTTACCGGCATTTTCTTTCAATGCACCGGTCAGGGAAGGTTTTTCCGCTGCTCCCTTTGTCGCTTCAAGAGTTGCCTGCAAATTTTCAATAGCCTGCCCGTACCCATCGATTAAGGCATCGTTGAGCTGCTTGCGGAACTCTGCCGTAACCGGCCAGCAGACATCTTTCCAGTTGCCTCCCTTATCCTGGGTTGCGGGCATATTGACATACAGCCCCTTTTCACTGGAACAGATACGGAAGCCGTCAATCTTAAAGCATCCGCCAATCGTAACATTGGCAAACGCCAGCAGGTTTCCCATTGGGGCGATCGGACGCACGCGGACATCCAGCTTCATGCCGTTTGCCATTTCCGGCGTCTGTGTCTCCGGCGCCATTTTTTCTGTATTGGTTTTACTCATATATAAAATCCTCCTTTTTAGAATTGGTTTTGTTCATGCTATCTTGCATTAAATATGGATTTGGATAACGAACCTGTCTTAAACAGGGCAAAAGCCATCAGTACCGTATAACCCGCCGTTCCCAGATCGCGCCGTGCACGTCGCCGGACGATGGGATAGACTGGACCAGCACTGCATAAATGGCAACACAGATCAGGATCAAAAACCCCTGAAAGCCCAGGGCAAAAAGGGAACGCAGATACCCGGTTCCCATTTGTCCCCATTCCCGGTTTGCCATTGTGGAAAACGGGATCGGTGCAAGGCTCACGGTTAAATAAATCTCGATCATACGGCCATATACAATGACAAAGATCACGATGGACAGTACCCACATACACAGATTGATGATGTTGGTTTCCAGCCACAGTCCAATCAGTTCCCACATTCCCATTGCTTCAAGCTGGGTTTTCAGATCAGACAACGCCGCCTGCACATCCAGGTTCCCGTTTATGACACCGGCACTTTGCGACACCACATTTTGGGCCACATCAAAGACCGCCATCACAATCGTAAAACAGTTGGTGAGCAGGTAAGTGGCAACAAAAGTCTTGAAAATCCACTTGAAGATGTTGAATGTATCGAATTCGTGCATGTTGTTCTTTCGAGAATCATCTGGATCAGTTCATACACCAGAACAAAGGTCAGGATCATGCCCGCAATGGGAATGACGACGGTTTCTGAAAGATTCTGAATCATGGAAAACACGCCGCCATTCCAGCCCTGCGGGGTCTGTCCTACCTGATTTGCCACATCCGCAACCTGATTGTTGACGGAGTTGAAAATACTGGTGTACTGTCCGGTGATCGCATCGATCAGGCCCTCTTTAATCCAGTCTGTTATCCATTCAAACAGACTGCCCATAAGTCAGCCCTTAACCGAACAGGCCGGAAAGCAGCGGGATCAGCGTTGCACCAACCAGAGCGATACCTCCGCCTGCCATAAGCTGTTTTATCCCCAATTAGGTGTAAAACTCTGCTCGATGGCGGGCGGCGGCGTACAAAAAATCTATATGGTATTTTTTAGAGAACCGTCCCGGCGGGACAGGTCAGGCAGTGACCTGTTCCACCTCCGGGATGGGTTTGAGATTAAAATGAATTTCGATAGAAATGTGTCTTGTTTTATCTTCGTCAATGCGTTCATGCACGACGATTTCTTTGATTAAGCGGTTAAGGGTGGCTGCGTCCAACTCTGTGATGTTGGCATATTCCTGAATGGCTTCCACCCATTGTTTTGCGTCATTGGCAAGCTGGACTTCATCAGACAGCCGCTTTCTGCCCTCGGACACTTTTGCTTTAAGCTCCGTCTGCTCGGTCTGTGTCTTTTCCAGCATGGTGTTGAAATTCTGCTCACTGATACGCCCTGCAATCATATCCTCATAAAGCCGCATGACCATTTTGTCCAGAACCTCAATCCGTTCCTCGTCCCTTGTAAGGGAGCGTTCCATTGCTTCCCGCTGTTCCCGCTGCTCGGCTTCACAGGTATTGGTCAGGCGGTCAGCAACCGCTTCCCGTCCATCAGGGCAGCTCTGGCACATTCCTGGATTTTCCGCAGCACATGGCTGTAAAGGGTGTCATAGTCAATCCGGTGCTGGGTGCAGTGGTTCTTTCCAAAGGCATTGTAGGTCTTGCAGGAATAAATCCGCTGGGGATGTTTTGCGTTTGTGTAGCGTACCGTCAGCGACTTCCCACACTCGCCGCATTTTAACAATCCGGCAAACAGGCTGATTTCATTGGTCTGCCCTGACGCTGGCGGGATTTCAGCTTGTTCTGCACAATGTCAAAGCTCATGCGGTCAATCAGCGGTTCATGCTGTCCCTCCACCACAATCCAGTCCTCCGGCTTCTTTTCCCAATTGTGCCGATTTTGAAACGGTAGTCTTTTTCTGGGAAGCAATCGCCCCGGTGTAGACGGGATTCATCAAAGGTCTTTGATAACGGAGAAGTCCCACATATACCGCCCGTTTTCCGGGTCTTTCTTTTCCCATTTGGTCGGGTATTGCGAAGCCCCCGTTCCCGGTTCCACCATGTGGGCAGGGATTTTTCTTCCTCCAGCCGTCTGCGGATATAGTTCGGACCATGACCGTTCAGGGCATATCCGAAAATCAGCCGCACAATCGGGGCGGTTTCCTCGTCAATGAGCAGATGGTTTTTGTCCTCCGGGTCTTTCCGATACCCAAATGGGGCAAGACACCCGGTAAACTGTCCTTTCTGTGCTTTCAAAAGATAAGAGGAATGGACTTTCTTGGAAATATCCTTGCTGTACATCTCGTTCAGGATATTCTTGAACGGGGCGATGTCGTTGTTATCCCGCAGGGTGTCGATACCGTCATTCATGGCGATATAGCGGACACCGTTTCTTGGAAAAGTCCTCAATCAAATGCCCGGTTTGCAGATAGTTCCGCCCCAGTCGGCTGAGGTCTTTCGTGATGACAAGGTTGATTTGCCTGCGCTCAATGGCTCTCAACATTCTCTGTAAATCAGGACGCTCCATATTAAGACCTGTGAAGCCATCGTCCTGATAGACTGCCACAACCTCCCATCCCTGCTTTTCGCAGTATTTTTCCAGCATATCCGCTGGTTGCGATACTGGCACTTTCGCCTTGCAGGTCATCGTCCTTTGACAGCCTGCAATAGACCGCCGCACGATAGCCCCCGGCAAGTGCCGAACCGATTGTTCTGTATTCCATTTCGTTCATCATAGCCATTTACCCACACAATCCAGACGGTATCTGGCTCTTTTGAACCTCATCTTCATTATAGCCTATATCTTTCTTTTAGCAAGATATTCTTTTGTATTTATTTTACCGTATTTCTGGGAAATCAGGCTGACGAACACATCGGTTGCGTCCAGTTCCCCGTCAAACACAGTAGTCACATGAATCTCTGTTTTGTTTTTTGCCATAGGCAGTTATCCTCCATACATGAAAATAGCCAGACAGAGGGTGTCGGCAACGAAGTCCGGCAACGGGCTTCAAAAGACCTTGCAAACAATCTCAATCTGGCGATGGTTACTATTTATACTTTTCTTTTATTTTTCTGTTGTTTTGGTTGTTATAAGGAGAAAAGCCTGGAAATAAGGGGTTTCACGCTCCCAGCCCTTTGTCTGCCATATTCGGAAAACATTCTTGGGTTCACCGCCAGCCGGTAATGCACTGGTTCATAATCTCGTTGATTTCCGGATTTCCCATTGCTTCGGCTCGTCAAAGGTGTGGTTCAAGGCTTCCTTTGTAAAGCTGCTTGGAACAGACCATGCTCCCGGTGTACTTATCAAGATACGCCTGTATCATTCCGGCTTTGTGTCCTCCGGCATAAAATCCCGCTGGTGTTCTTTGAGATACCGCTGCATGGTGGGGCTGAAAGCCAGCTTGAACCTGCCGCTTCGGTAAATCTCCATAGCTTCTGCCCACATCTGCTCGATATAGGCTCTGGAAGCGGCTTCGTCCTCCAAAATGTGAACCTCCGCCTGCTCCGGGTACACCATGACGGGATAAAACGGCGGTTGCCTGAACGGTCAAGGGCAGGAAGTCAAGGGCATTGAAGTGCCGCCAAACACGCACTGACGGGGGCGGTCTGCCGGGTGGGTTTCATAGGTATCTTGTAAACCTCTTCTGCCGGCTTAAAACGACTTGATTTCCTCAATGCTCTTGGCGTTGGCGGTTGCCATCATTTCCGACATTTCGATAATCCAGTGACCTTGCAGCTTACGGTACACATTGTCATCGTCCAGCTTCCGCAAATCATCGGAGAACCACTCGTCCGGACTGCCAGCAGACGGAAGAAGGTGGACTTGCCAGCCCCCTGACCGCCTACCAGGCAGAGCATGATTTCAAACTTGCACCCCGGCTGAAAGGCTCGTGAGATTGCACCCAGCAGGAACAGCTTCAATGCTTCATAGGTGTAATCGTCTGCGTCAGCCCCTGAAGTGCCGCAGGCAGAAACGGATTCGCTCTGTCCCGTCCCACACAAGGGTATTGAGATAGTCCCGGATGGGATGGTACTTGTTTTCATTTGCCACAATCCCGATGGCGTTATCAATCTTTTTCTCATTGGTAAGCCCGTAGGTTTCTTCCAGATAGAGAAGCAGATATTTCATGTCCGTATCGTTTAAGGCGGTGCTTTCCCTGTGGAAGCCGATGGGCTTTATGATGTCCTTGCGGTCGGTCAGGATGTTGTATGCGATAGCCCCGGAAAGCAGCGGGTCACGCTGGAATACGGTCAGGCAGTTCCGTATGCTCTGACGGACACCGCCTCTCGGTGGTTTCCAGCCCCGCCTTGATTTCCTCAATGCCTGGGGCGGCTGCATGGCGTTCATGGTGTTTTAGTTCTTGCTGCGTCTGCGGCTGCAAGCTCTGCCATTCGCTGTTCAAGCTGTATCACATCCTTTCCGTATTCCGTAATCAAAGCCGCTTTTTCCTCTGTTTCCCCGAACAGCAGCACATCCAGCAGATATTCCACATGGTCTTGCTTCTGTAAGGCTTCCACAAACCGGGATGAAAGACTTCCTCCGGGGAGTGTGGGCATATTCCTTTCTCCACACCTCGAGTAGGTGGAGATAATCGGCAAGAATACGGAAGTAGCGGTTTTTTGCTTCCTGAAACTGTTCCTCCGGGGATTTCTGCCGGGGCTTGGGCTTTTGCTTTCCCGGCGGTTTCCAGTCCTCATAGGAAAGCCCGAAGTCCTGTGCCAGTTGTACGGCGGCGTCTTTCTTCCCAGCCCATACAGGGCGGCGGCAAAATCAATCACATCCCCATCCGCACCGCAGCCGAAGCAGTGGTAACGCCGATCCAGCTTCATGCTTGGGTTTTATCATGATGGAACGGGCAGCAAGCCATCCCGTTCCGCCCTACATGGATTCCATAATGCTCCGCAGCCTGTCTGGTTGTGACGGACTGCTTCACAGCTTCAAATACATTCAAATCTATCCCTCCTTGAAAAGAAAACACCTGACATTCTCTGATTGAAAACGGCAAGTGCCTGTTAAAGTTCCATATCCTGTTGTCTGTGTTTCGCCTGTGCCGGGGCGGTTCTTTGTGCTTTTTTCTCGTCAGTCTTATCCTGCAAGATTTCTTTGATAGGCTGCTTCGGGCGGCTCTTTACTTTCCTCTGTGCCGGGTGTGGCTTTCCGTACCCAGTAGCGGATGTCCCGCAGCTTCTTCAAATCCTCCTGTACCTCGGTCAGCGGTACTTTCAGCTCTGCGATTTCGCTAAGAAGCATTTCCTGCTCCTCTTGCAGCTCCTTTGGGTACTGTCCTTATCGTCCGGGTGCTTGGCAAGATAGGCGGCGGCTTTCGCATACCGGGCAACCTCTGGGTGTTCCTGTTTGAATTTCTCCTTTGTTTTCTTAAAAAATATCTTCTGGTACTTCTCATAGACAGGCTTACATTCCTTGCAGTCTGTCCGGCTGGCAAGAATCCCGTCAATCACTTTGCTGCGGGCTTCCTTTGGCTTCATCTGATTGCGGTAATCTGCGGCTGATTTCCCGGAAGATTCCAGAAATGCTTCTAAGTCCTCCACAGTGGAAAGCCCCTTTTGCCGGAGATAGGATAGGGCTTCGCTGACTGCCTTTAAGTCCTGTGAAGTCCCCCGGTTCTGTCCAGCCCTTGTCCAGTCCTTCCGTTCTTCCTTTCGTATCTCCATATACTTCATCAGCAGATTGGGAAGAAGTGTTGCTTCCTCCGCCGCCTTTGTGCAAGCAGCTCTTTCCGCTTTTTCGCCCAGCTCGGTAATCCAGCCTTTGAGGTTTTGGATAAGCTGCCGGATGGACTTCATCAGATTGTTGGCAGCTCTGATTTCCCGGTTCAGGTTGCCGATATTCGTCTGGATACCTCGCTTTTCCATCTGCCGGACAGCAGCTCCCTCATGGACAGTAGGGACTATATCAAGCCCCTGTCTGGCATAGGAACGCAAGTCCACACGCCGGGCGGTCATTGGCTTCCAGATAGCGGTTCTGGATGACCTCCCATTCATGCCGCCAGATTTCACAATACTTCTGGTTGTTCCAGTCCACCGTATCTTCCTTGTGGTTTTCAACCTGCCGGATGGCAGTTTTATCCGTTCCCCGTTCTCATCAAGGTCATAAACCTTGCGGCTTTTGGGAAGCCATTTCCCATGTTCGTCCATTGCCCGCATGGTCAGCAGGACATGGGCGTGGGATTATGTCCCGGCGGATGGGGGTCATGGATAGCAAAATCAGCAATCATGCCTTTGGAAACAAACTGCTTCTGGCAAAACTCCCGGACAAGGACAGCGTACTGGTCGGGCGGTATTTCTCTGGGGATGGTAAGCACCCACCGCCTTGCAAGCTGAGAGTTCCATTGCTTCTCCACCGCTTCGGCGGCGTTCCATAAGGTATTGCGGTCTGCATATTCCTGTGGGGCATTTGCCGGGAGCAGGATTTCATTGTGGACGATACCACGCTTTTCTGGTAGTGCTTCACTTGCTGGTCGTATTCACAGAACAGCTTTTCGCCGCTCTGGTAAGCAGCGGCGGCAACCGCAGACTGCCGCTGGCTGCGCTGAACAATCGTGATTTCGTTGTGCGGACAGGGCATTTCGTGTCCCTCCTTTCGGTAATTGGTGGATGGGTGGGCGTTTTACCACCTCATTTTGGGCAGAAAAAAAGCAGGAGACCTTTTCAGATTTCCTGCTCGGTGTGCCGCTGTAAACGGCGGGTATTTAGTTGTGAAAGTTCGGGACAAGTTGACCCGATGTGTGTAGAATAACAAACTGGATTTATTTTTCTTTACATTTTATGCCGTAATTTCCTACTACCATTTCGTAGCCCCTATATATTTCATATCTTTTCCATTTATCTCCACTTCGTCATCGTTAATAAATGTATAAGACTTACCATTTTCTTCACAATACTTTGAAATTGCTTCCATAGTTTTGCAAGAGTTGGGTAATTGGCACTATCCTCATAAGGAACCCAAAAAGCTTTTTTAAACATATAAAATACCTCCTTCTAATTTGTTAAGTAATCCACGAATTTTCAAAGCGTTATAAAATAATAGTATCATACAGCTTCGCAAAAATCCACTTATAACTTCAAACTTGTCGGCTGGGAACAGCTTGCAACGCAAGGTGTCCCCAGATGGCAAGTCCACAAAAGGGTAGCTGGCGGTAGCCAGCCAGCGCAGGGGAAGCGTAGCGTCCCCTGTATGATTTGGAGCAGACCATGACTGCGGAAAATCACAGCCCTCCGGCGAGGAGCCTTCGGAGAACGCAATGCACCAACCTCTGGGTGGTGTATAATTGCGCCCTTAGTAAACTAAGGGGTTTCCGGCTTCTCCCGTTCCAGCAGCTTTTTCAATAGTTCCTGCGTGTCCTGCCTGTGAAAAATGAGTTTCAACAACAGCATGACATCATCATCTGTCAGGAGTTCCGGCTCTTGCAGAAAACTTTCCAGCATACCGCCACGAGTGCAGAGCCGGTGCGTCCGTTCCTTTCGGGTAAGCTGCTTCAACTGGTGCTGCAATGCCTTTCATCATTGATGGCTTTCCGCAGTTTCCGCTTTTCTCCAGTTCCCGGTTGAGTTTTTCCAGCTTTGAGGTATCAGGCAAGGGCAGCGTCCTCCTTTCCCGGTATCAGCACATAAATTCTATTCGGTTCTCCCACGCCCTGACGCACCCGCATGATAAGTCCGGCGGTTTCCAGTTCATTCAGAGAACGCTTGACCGTCATGGGACTGCGGGACAGGACTGCGGCAATGGCTGTGACAGGGAAGCAGACAAACAGGATTCCGTTCTCGTCCTCCTGCCCTTTGATAGTATAGCGTCCAGCATCCGGCAGTACATGACCTTTGCGGTGCTGCTGACTGGAAATCCTGTCAACGCTCTGGGAAAGGGCATACAGGGCGGCAATGGTGTGTCTATCGTCATAAATTCAAAATTCATTCGGTGTGTTCCTCCTTTCTTTGCTCGTTTGATAAATAACGGGGGCAGTCAACCACAACCGCCCGGAAGCTCTGCTTGAACCCATGCTGGCATTTCCGGCATAATTCGTTGTAAGTGACACGCCCCCGGTCATTAAGGTAAAGGAAAGCTCATGCTTCCTCTTTTCTCATTCTCGGCATATTGCACTTCCTCCCGTTTTAGTGTATGGTTTCGGGGCGATTTTCGGCAAAATTACAGCCATAGAGCCGCCTAAAATCTCCGAAGTATCAGCGATAGGGTAGACTATCCCCCTATCAGATTGTCGTGTTTCGGTATCATTTCGGTATCAGTTCGCCAGTTCTCCCCGGTGTCGTTCCTCCCCTGAATCTCACAGCGGCGTATCGCCCCTTTGGTACGCCTCGTTTCGGTCAGGGTTCCTCCATATCCCTGCCAAAGTCATGGCGCTACATCGCCGGGGAAGATATCCCACACAGGCTGGTCATTCGATTGGAATAATCCATCGATGAACTACCTGTATCATAGAACATTTTTGTGCCCTGTGCCGTATGTCCACAAAGTAGGAATTAAGGGTAAAAATCAGAAATTTCCACGATTGCGGAAAGTATGATATAATCCAGTTAAGCGGCAGTAATGAAACCGCCGGAAAGGAGCGTGCGCCCATGAAAGGAGCGACAAGCATACAGGAACGCCTTTGGGAACTCCGCAAGGACAAAGGCTTAAATCTGGAAGAATTATCAGAGCTGACGGGCATTTCCAAATCAGCTCTTGGCAGTTATGAAAAAGAGAATTATAAGGAAATCAATCATGGCAACCTTATCACGCTGGCAGACTTCTATGGGTTTCCGTTGATTATCTGCTGTGCCGGACAGAGAACCGGGAGCAGATCAACACGCCACTAACAGAGCTGCATTTGAATGATGAGATGGTGGCACTTCTGAAAGGCGGTCGGATTAACAACCGTCTGCTCTGTGAGCTTGCCACTCATAAGGACTTTATCAAGTTTCTTGCGGACATTGAGATTTATGTAGATGGGATTGCCACCATGCAGATTCAAAACCTCAATGCACTTGTTGATACCGTCCGGCATGAAATCATTGAACGGTATCGCCCCGGCGAAGACGACCCGCATTTGAAAGTGCTGCAAGCCGCCCATATCAGCGATGATGAATATTTCAGCCACATGGTTCTTGATGACCTCAATCTCATTATCCGGGATATTCGGGAAGCCCACAAAAAGGACAGCGAGAGTGCGCCCCAGACCACCGTTGCCGATGAATTGAAAGAAAATTTGGAAGCGGTTGAAAATTTCAAGGGCAGTCGGATGAAAAGCTGGTCATCCTTTATTGCAAGCAACTCGGTATCAACTATAAAAATCTGTCGGAAGAAGAATTCCGCTGGCTCATTCGGATTCTACAAAATCAAAGAAAACAGGAACTCCTATCAGTCAAAGGAAAAACGGTAAAGAAAACCGCTGTTGCATGGTTGTGTTTGCTTCCATGTAGCAGCGGTTGGTGCTATAGTTATTCAGTTAAAATTTCAAAGCGATAAAGTGGAATTTATCTTAGAAATTACAGCAATGTTATTTTGATAAACTTTCAAGAATTGAAATATCATGCTTATCTTTATCTCTTAATTCATAACCTGAGTGGAAAACTCTTTGGCCTTTTAAGGATATACAAGGAATTGTTTTTCCTTCAAAAAGCACTACCAAAGTAATCTTTTCAAACTCATACCAGCCACCCTCTAAATCAGCTTGTTTTGAAGTTCCGTCCTCATTTAAAACGAACGGGTGAATGTCTAAGTAACCAAGTTCATCACTATATAACTCTATTCTAACCGGTTTCCAGTCTGTATCAATTTTATAGCCCAGATTCAAAAGCACATTTAACAATTTTTCCGTATGTTGAGCATCAAAATTTATATCTATATCTCTATGAATTCTTGTTTGTTTACCAGCTAAAATATCTACACCCCATCCGCCATCCAACCAGTATGTAATTCCAGTATTTTCGAATAATTCTATTACTTTCATTAAATCTTCTTTGTTGTTATTTCTCTACCCATACAAAGTCTCCTTTACAACTTCTAATTTGTAATAATCATTCTACCATACCGTTATGAATAAATCATCTCATGTAAAACAATTTCTTCTGCCCGGTTGTGAATGTTATTGCAACGCTGCACCATTCCATTTGACGGGTACGCTTCAATTCCTCGGTCACGCCCTCGGCAGCTTTCATCTGCTCCATGATGGTGTCTAACCGTTTCTGTGCCTGTTCGTTCAGGTCTGCAAGATATGTCCACAATTCCCCGGTCAGGGTCAATGTGTGTAATCTGGCTGGGCAGACTTCTTTAAATATTCCCGGTGCATCCGTCCGTACTTTCCGATGGGGCGGTGTTCCTCCGGCAACTTCAAGTCCGGGATGTAGTAATCTCCAACAAGGATATAATCAATTCCGTTTTCTTTTATTCTTGGTTTCAATTCGCTCATGTTCCTTACCTCCTGTGGAAGCAGGCTCGTCTGGTACTAACTCAATCACATCGGTAATCTCACAATTCAGCGTTTCGCAGATACGGGCTAATGTATCCATGCTGATGTGCTTTCCTCTTTGCTCATGTTGGCAATCATATTTGTTGTCATACCAGCAGCAAGCCTTAAATCCTCTTTCTCATATCACGCTCTAACAGTGTGTGCCAGAGTGGTTTATAGCTGATGTGCATATTGTTTTCCTGCCTTTCTATCCATACCACCGGAGCGGCTGCCCCGGCAGGCACTTTTCTCTTATTATAGCACCAATCTTGTGAAATCACAATTTATTCTTGTAGCCTGCCGCTGATACCGTCTGGATTGGCTTTTCCTTTTTTTGTTCCCTTTAATTAGCCATGAACTGCTTGATCCCTGGGATTTTGCACCTGTTATCATTTCCGTAACCTTCGAGAAGGTTTACAACCCCATGCGCCCAGACCAGGCCCAGGGCGATCACAAGGATCTTCAAAGTATCAATCGCGCTTGCAAAAAATGCCATATAGTTCCTCCTTTAATTTCAGAAATTTTAATTTGTGATATGGCCGTATCAGGCCGGAAACAAAAAAAGCCGCCGCACTGTTTTAGAAAAATCTGTTTCAAACAGCACGGCGGCATGGGCAGGAAAAATCCTGCGGTTATTTACTTTTCAGGAGAATCACGAATCCTCAAAATATCCTCCTTTCATCGTGACAAAACAAAGCCTGCCAGGGCGTCATGCTTTGACAGGCAGGAACAACTCTATAAAGTCTGGGAAGCCAGATCTTCGGCTGTGACTTCATAATTACGGTATCGTTCACCGGGACGCATCGGCATCCGGGTAGAAAGAAACTTTTCGATATTAAAAGCGTTCTTCTCATTAAAATCGGAAAGCAGTTTGTAATTTGGGTGTTTGGTTATATCGTATTTCCGGGAGAGGAACGGCCGCACACCCCTGATCTGCAACAGACATTTACCCCCGTCCATGACTGCCAGTTCATCCACCGACATCAGATCCTTTCCCAGCTTTTGAAAATTTTGTCCGTGGGATTCCTGATTGCCCTTTGTGACACTGGTGTTATACAGGTCGATGGTCTCTTTCCCCAATAGGGAGTTCCAGCTTTTTAAGGTGGTTTCTTCTTTGCCTCCTAAGAAAGGGAGGCGTCACAGTTACCGATGATGGTGTCCATGTTGTCTTTATACAGGGCTTTGAGTTGGCTTTGCGCCTGCAGCACCAGGCAGGCAGAGATCTCACGGCTTCGGATGGTCGCCATAAGACGCTCCAGGTTCGGGATCTGCCCGATATTTGCCGCCTCGTCGATCAGGCAGCGCACATGGATGGGAAGCCTTCCACCATATACATCATCCGCCCGCTCACACAAGCGGTTAAACAAAATGGAATAGATCAGACTGATCAAAAATGCAAAGGTCCCGTCCGTGTCACTCATAATAAGGAAAAGAGCAGTCCGTTCATCTCCCAGCATATCCAGATCCAGTTCGTCATACATGGTAATTTCCCTGACTTCTTTAATGTCAAAAGGAGCCAGTCTGGAAGCACAGGAAATAAGGATCGACTTGGCTGTTTTTCCAGTAACAAAATGTCAATAGTTTTTTAATCACTTTTTTCAAAAAGGCAAAAAAAATAGAACGTATAGATTATTTCCATACGCTCTATCTCACATTTCATATTAAATTTTGAATGCTACAAGCTGTAATTCTCCTTTCTTATTCCCAATTGTTTTCTTGTAATACTAAATGAAGTAAGTGAGAATAATTAGCCATTGTATCTTTTGCACGGTTTCCATATTCGTTTTCTATAAAAGACAAATCATCCTTATCGGAATGCATAATCAATCCATGATTTTCTGTTTCTACTGGTAAACCATTGAGCCAATTATTTGCTTCAAAATAAATATAAGGAATTCCTATATCACTAAATGGAGCATGGTCACTTCTCTTTTGCCCTGTTGGATATGGATAATCAACATTTCCTTTTGGTGTTAATTGCATTGGTAAATTTGCCTTTTTTGCAATTTCAAATGCCTTATTTACAGCTTCTACATCTTTAACAACACCTTTATCATTTATGCGTCCTCCATACAAATAAAGATTATCTCCTGCAAGAATACTATCTATATTTATCATTAGCACAATATTGTCTTTTTCTTTCTTTGTAAGAGAATTAACATATTCTTTTGAACCATGCATTCCTGTCTAAAAAATACATATTTAATCGTATATGGTGTTTCGACATCTATCATTCGCAATGCACTTTCTAATGCAACAGCTACACCTGAGCCGTTATCATCTACGCCATGTGTTCCTGCACTATCATAATGAGCTCCAACAATAATAGTTTTTTTCGATTGCCCTTCTTTGATTACTTCAATATTTTGACTTGATTGGCTATCTTCACCACCATCAAAAATATTTTCTCCAGATGTGTCCATCATAGGAACACCTTCCTCAATATCAAAAGAATTTAATTTTATATCCTTTTCTGAATATCCACCATTTAACAAAATAGCAGATATAAACGAAGCCATTTCCTTTTCCTTTTCTGTACCCGCAATTCGTCCTGGCAAGTTCTCTTGAATATATTTTAAAAATGCGTATGATTGTATTCCATAGTTTTCTTGCTTGAAACTCTCTGATATTTCTTGTGTAAGAGTAAAATCTTTTGCATTTTTCATTATTATTGCTGTATGCTTATCACCACATCCTGATAACAAAGAACATACAATAACGATAGATAAAATAATAATGCATATTTTTTTCTTCATAGTATTTCGATTAAACCTCCTTTATAATTTCAGATTTGTTACTCACATGATATCATATTTTTTCTTCATTTACATCCACCTAATTTTAATAAACTGCCATTCGGCTTGCTTCTGTAACCAGCATCCGGTTAATCTTCTCCTGCATTGTTTCCTTAGCATCTTCATTGAAATGATAACGGACAACATAGACTGTCTGCCCGATTTTCTTTGTAAATGTGTTCCCCTCTGTTTTTGTATTCATCATTTTTTCCATAATCATTTTTTCCTTTCTTTCCTGTGCCCGACAGAGAGAGGATTGTCTTTGTCCCTGCCGGAAGTTTATCTGTACACTGACAACATAAGTGTCAACATGGGGTTTGAAACTTTTTACTGGTTGTTTTTTTATTTTCCAAAATACTACTGGAAAGTTTTTTGAATGTTCTTGTTGACACCTGTAAAAAAAGCTGAAACACCAGTAAATATAAGGGTTTTAGGTGTCAACAAATCTGTCAACAAGCGATAAATTTACAGAAGATTTGTAGCCTTCCGATATCAAAATCAGCCTTTCTCTCTGTCGGGCAGGTCAAATGGCAGCTCCAACTGTTCTGCCTTCGTCAGCTTCGTAAATCCGTCTTTGTCCGGTTCGTTGCCACCCTCTTCTGTTCCTTCCCTGACCCAGCTTCTCTGTCTGCCATATCCTTCCTTTGAAAATCTGTGGATTCCATCCCTCTTCCAGCCGGTGATCTGTGTATCCATAATGGAACAGATCTCATTTGTCTCGAATTTTTTCGGCTCCCGTTCAAAATGGTCAAAGGCTTCTTTCCAAATCTGGACGGAGCATACATGAGTTCCCTTGTAGGCATCTAGCCAGCCCTGAATCATTCCTGCCATCGTATCTTCCTGTGTGAACTGTTTCCGGTATTCACTGATCTTCTGTTCCATTTCTTTTGAGAATTTCAACAGACTGCTCTTATTCTCCGTTGACCAGTAGATTTCCATTGCTTCTGCCCATAGCTGGTCAAAATAGGCTCTGGCTTCTTTTTCATCATCAAGGATATGCTTCTCTGCCTTGCTGCTGTCTATGGCAATCGGCAGGAACCGTCTTGCCCCGGTACGGTCAAAGGGAATAAACTGCCTTGTGTTCGTTGACCCGGCAAAGATACACTGACGCTTCCGATCTTCCTCATATTTATCATAGGGATTCCGGTAAGTGTCTTTCTGCCTGGTCAGGAATGATTTGATCTCTTCATTGCTTTTCGCACTGATTGCTGCAATCATCTCTGACATTTCCATGATCCAGTGTCCCCGGAGATGCTCATATATCTTACTGTCGTTCAACTGTTTCAGGTCATCAGAAAACCAGTCATCATTCAGTGCAAGGAAACGGAAGAATGTGGATTTCCGGCTCCCTGCTGACCTACCAAACAGAGCATTTCATCTGCCTTACAACCCGGACGGTAGATTCTGCTCAACGCTTCCATCAGGAAATGTTTCACAACCTCATAGACAAAATCCGAAGCATCAGCTCCCATATACCGTTGCAGTACATAACGGATTCGCTCCTGTCCGTCCCATTCCAGTTGTTCCAGATACTCACAGATTGGGTGGTATGCCCGGCTGTTGGCTTCTATGCGGAGTGCCTTATCCATACATTTTTCACTTGTGAGCTTGTAATACCGTTCAAAGAAATAATAAAAATAAGTCCTGCCATCATCGTCCAGTTTGCAGATTTCCTCATTCCACCAGAGTTTTTTCACAATATCAATCCTGCCTGTCAGCTTGTTGTACTTCATGCTCTCACGCACAAGCGGATCATTTCTCAGCACGACCATATAATTTCCTACCGTTGCTTTCGCAGTTCCCTTTTGTGTATATTCCAGCATCTGTTTCACTTCATCGACTTTACTTTTATCTGCCATCCGGAGCATTTCTTTCATGGCATCTTTCTGTTCTTTTGTAGCAATCTCCTTTATCTTCTCTTTCGCATTGCTCAATCTTCTCCATCTCCTTCCATTTTTCTTTGACAAGGACTTCCTTATCTGCCCTATCCCCGAAGAGCAAAATATCCAGATAATACTCAACAACCGTCAGTTCACTGAGAGAAATCATAAACTTTTCATTCCATTCTTCTGTCCATGTTTTTGGTGCATACTGCTCTTTCCATTCCAGAAGCAGGCTACGGTAATTCAGATATGCTCTCAGGCATCTTAGATATTTTTTCTGCCAGAGTTCTTCCGGTGTCGGCTTCGGCTTTTTTATTGGAACACGTCTCTTGTTCTGCAGTGATTCCCTGTCCTTGCCGGAATAAAGAATCCTAAAATCATCTGCCAGCTTCATAGCAGCATCTTTCAGTCCAATGCCAAACAGTTGTGCTGTAAAATCAATCGCATCTCCCGTACAGCCACACCCGAAGCAGTAATACCTCCGGTCAACTTTCATACTGGGTGATTTGTCATTATGAAAAATACAACGGATCAGTCCGCTCCTGTTGGGCTTCAATCCATACAATTCAACAGCCTGCCGGACAGTCACGTTCTGTTTTACTTCATCAAATAATCCCAATTCATTTCCTCGCTTTCTTATAACTGCTTCCCAAATCCGGGAATCACTTTTTACTCAAAAACAAAAAGGCACTTTGTCCTGTCCTTACGGAATCAACAAAATGCCCTTATAGTTCCAGATCACTAGAACATGATTTTCCTTTATTCAGTTGTTTTCTCTCTGCCTCTTCTCTTTGAATCTTTGCTACATTCTGTGCAAGTCTTTCCCTGATAGATGGCTTCACTTCTTTTTTGATTTCTTCTACAACAGCTTTTTTCTTCTCTGGCTGTTTTAACTGTTTAGTAATCCGTATGACCACTTTTTCCATTGCAGTTTCTATTTTTCTTATCAGCCCGTCCAGTCTTTTTATTGCATAATCCTTTTCTCTTTTGGAAGCCTTGTGTTTCGGATCCTGAATCCACTTTTTAGAATCTTCTGCCAAACGGATATCATCTCTTCTGGTAGCCAGCATTGCTTCTTTTGCTACTTTCTCCACTGCCTTGTCATAAGCTTCACTGGATACTTCATCAAGCAAGGTTTCCACATCTTCAATACGGACGGTAAGCTGTTTCAGTTCCTCTCTCTGTTCTTCAATTAGATCACCCTGCTTGAATATACGGTCTGAATTATTTGCAAATTCTGTATCCTGCTGTTTTATTTTTTCTTCCTGTGACTGAATAATTTCTTCATTTGCACGCACATACCTTGACTGTTTTGCAAGCTCCAGACGATTCTCGTTCACCTTATCAATCTGCATAAGAATTGTTTCCTGTTGATTCGCAATTTCTTCTTTCTGCTTCATACGGATATAATCTTGTTTTTCCAAATACTTTCTTCCACCATACGATGGTTCTTCATCAAGTTCCAGTCCGTGACGTTTACAGATATCTAAAAACATTGTCCGGCAGGCAGAATCAAAAACAACCTTGCGGTTATTTGTCTTTGATCTCTTCTTTTCTGGATCTGGAAGTTCAAATCCAAGTTCTTCCAATGCTGTTTCCTGTTTCGGCTCAATTTCTCCATATCGGTTTGTAGCATCGAAAACATGACGCTCATGAATATGAGGTGTTGCTTCGTCCATGTAGCGACCAATCAATAATATGCACGTTAGAGCCAAACCGCTTATCGAACTCTTTCTTAAACTCGTCAAATACTAAAATCAGGGTTTCCACAGAAGCATGTTCATCTATTGTTCCAAGCTGATAGATACTTTCTTCCGGACAGGTCTTTTTGTTTTTCCAAACATCTTCCACTTCTTTGCATCTGTCTGGGTGTCTGGCTTTCACATGTCTCTCATTTTGCTTCATAACGTAATTTCCATAATGCTCTTCATAGAATGCCAGCTCAATTTGTTCAAAAGAAAAATTATTCTCTTTTCCCTGATCTTCCATTGTGGTATATCCCTGATAGCAATCCCAGTAAATATTTTGCCGGACTCTTTCATTGTCGATATGCTCACTGTGTTCCGGATTAAATCTCCGATCATTATGAAGCGGATTGTAAACTCCATTTTTCCCAGATCTGCCATTATGCCTTGTTCCTTTCATTTCACATTTCTCCTTTCTTTCAAGTTGTTTCCCCGAAGGGATTGCAGCGAAGCTGCTTAAAGGCTCTGTCGCCGTTACAGATAGTACCCAGTACCATATGGCGAAACGCCATATCACTGGGCAATGGCTGCCGCCCTTAACCTGCAAGGGCTTCGCCCCTTAACCCCAGCAAGGTGCTGCCTCCCTTTGCAATCCAGGCACAAAGGACTTCCAGTCCTCTGTACTCCCGGCAGACAAAACGTAATTCCTGCTGCTGTCCCTTCGGCATGATCTCCGTTCCGTCTGTTTTTCAAAAATCCTCTGCATCGGATTTTGTGGAAATATAATAATAGACAAAATAAAAGGCACTAACTTTTTACGGTTAATGCCATTTCCTTTACTCATTCACATTTTCAAATGCTTCCTGTGTATTTGAGAGTCACATTACTTTCACTGTTTCAGATGACTGCGATAGCTGTCTATCACAGAATCTGTAACACCGTTTTTGTACACTTTTCGGATATCAACAATTTTTTCATCTTTCAGTGCTTTCAGCCAATCCAACAAATCTTTTCTGCTGTTTACAAAATTACAGCATCTTCCGTCTGCATATTCAATCCGGTATCTCATAAGCCCCTCCTACACATACACCAATTCATTTAAAATGATTTCATCTACCCGGCTTCTCATTGTTTGCCCGGCGAACCCATTCCATTTGATCTCTGCTTTTCAATTCCTCTGTAATACCTTCCTGTTCCATGATCTGATTCATGAGAAAATCTCTGTATTCTACGCACTGCTCATTTAAGTCTGCAAGGTAAGTCCAGAGTTCCCCAGTCAATGTCAGATAGGAATATAAGCCACCTTTGTAGTCTTTCAGATAGTTTCTGTGAAGACTTCCATAAAAGCCAATATCACGCTTTTCTTCCGACACAGCGATCAGTGGCAGATAGATTTCCCCGCCAAGGATATAATCCAGACCATTGCTGTCATCGTGAACGATTCTTTCTAATTTACTCATGCTGATGCAACTCCTTTCTTCGGTTCTGCAGGTGGAAGCAGTGATACCGGAACGAACACACCCTTTGCAATATCTTCCTGACGGATTTCCTCTTTTTTTGCATCCATTTCAGCTTTCTTTTTTGCTTTTGTCCGTTCATAGTATTCTTGCTGCTTGCCACTTGCTTTTCTTTTCAGGTAATTCTGATGAAGCCTGTCTTTTCTGGCTTCCCGCTTCTTCATTTCTTCAATTTCCTCTGACGTCATTTTCACCTCACCGAAATGTGGCGGTAAATATTTTCAATGAAATTAAAATAGATTTCCACTTCCTGAGTTGTCTCAATGCTTCCTTTTCGGTCACGCTCATGAACCACAATCTTTTCAACAAATTCGTTCAGCATGTAAGTGGTCAATTCATCAAAGTTTTGGTATTTATCAACCAGAGCAATAAACTTCTCCGCTGATCTGCGACCTTCTTCATAACCTGATAATTCAGCTTCCATATCTGCAATTTCTGCCGACAAATCTTTCTGTTCTTTAGAATATTGTCCGTCAAGAATCGCATAACGTTCATCTGGCAGCTTGCCAAGAATATTGTCCTCATAGATTCTGCAGATCAGTTTTTCCAGTTCCTGCACACGCTTTTTTGCTTCTGCTAATCTGCTTTTCAATCTTATGATCTCACTGGACTGCTGTGAAGTCTGTGCTTTTTTTACTGTCTCCAAAAATTCTTCACGATTCAACTGTGAATACTCCGCAACAGCCTTTAAAAGTTCCTTAATCAGCTCCATAACCACATCGGCATTAATTCTGTGCTGTGTCTGGCAGAGTGTTCCAACCGGAACTTTAGAATATGCAGAACAGGTATATTGTGGAACTCGCTTGCCATTATTTACCCGATGAACATACATTTTGGAACCACAGTCTGCACAATACATCAGACCTGTCAGTGGGTGGGCTTCTCCCCATCCATCTGGATACCTTCTCACATTGCTTCGGATTCTCTGCACATTGTCAAAAGTTTCCTGATCTATGATTGCTTCCTGCGTGTTCTCAAACACCGTCCAGTTATCCTCAGATACATAATGGCTTTTCTTATCCTTGAAATGCTTTCTGGTCTTGAAGTTCACTGTATGACCAAGATACTCTCTTTTCTTTAGAATACCGGCAACAGTAGAAGAGCCCCAGCCATAAGGATCTTTGATTTCTTCTACTCTGCCTTTCCATAATCCGGCATCTTTCTTTGCCATATGAACCGCTGGTATCTCAACCTTATCCTCTTTCAGTGCCCTGGCAATCTGATATGGTCCGTATCCATCCATTGTCATGTGAAAGATTCTCCGTACAACTACAGCTGCTTCTTCATCAACGATCCATACATTCGGATCATCCTTGTCTTTCAGATACCCATACGGTGTTGTACTTGCCACATGCTTGCCGGATTTCCCTTTCGCCTTGAAAGTGGATTTTATCTTTTTACTGGTATCCCTTGCATACCATTCATTCATGATATTTCGGAATGGAGTAAAATCATCGTCCTCCCGGAAGCTGTCTACATTCTCGTTGACTGCAATCAGGCGGACATTTTTCTGTCGCAGCAACTCCATATATTGTCCGACTTTCAGATAATCTCTTCCCATTCGGCTCATATCTTTAATCAGGATCGTTCCGACTTTCCCTGACTCAACTTCTTTCATCATGGCAAGAAAGCCTGGACGATCAAATCTTGTACCGGAGATACCATCATCAGTAAAATGAACAAGATTGGTAAATCCATGTTCTTTTGCATATTGTTCCAGCAGTTTCTTCTGATTCGAAATACTGTTGGATTCTCCGTTTAATTCATCATCACGACTAAGACGTTCATACAACGCTGTCATGAATCCTTGTTTCTCTGTCATAGTCAGATGTCCTCCTTCCTTTGTTTATTAAATTCCTGTTCTCATCCCATATCCGTTCCTGTACCGGGTGCTGATGTTTCCGGGACGTATTAACCAGAAAAGACACGCTGAATGCCTATTCAGTTCTGGTATCACTATGGGCAGGCTGTTTCGTTTTCAAAGTTCGTGTAAGAAGTAAAAAAGTTCTTTACACTAAACGAAATGCTCAGAGGTCTTTTACAGCCCCTTACTACATTTTTGATTTCGTGTCATCTTTTAAAGTTCCTTACACAATCTCTGTACTGACGAAACAAAATACGGACATGTTTTAAAATTGTTTTTACAAAATACAATTTTGTTCTTTAAGGTAAAAAATAAGCCTCAAGAGACTTTTTAATCATTTTGGAGCTCCAACTCTTTAAAATTGATTGATTAAGAAGTCTCTTCAAACTTACTACACCAGCCGCCATTTTGTATTTTTTATACTGTCTGACTGCAAAGTGCTGCGGATCTCTTTCTTCCAGTTCCTGGAACATCATATCCACTGGATTCTGGTAAGTTTCATCCTCTTCACGGGTTTCGCTTTCATTCAAAGATCCAGAAGGGTATTCAGATTCTTTTCCTCTTCATCTCCTTCATACCAGATAAAAGCAATCAATGCCGTGTACAACAGCTTCTCTGCTTTTACCCAAAATCTTCGGAAGCTTTTCCCCTTCGCCTTTGGTATTAACAATGATTGTTGTGACCAGCTTCAGGATATCTTTTTCAGACCGTATATAAGCAAATGGATTGTAATGAAGCGATTTGGAAAAGTTGATAGTATTCAGAACCTTAATCACATATGGTTCGTGTACCACTTTTCCTGATTTATCTTTCATAATATTTCCATTCTTATCTTTCTTAGGTGGTCCCTTTGCTAACATCTTCCCGCACTCCTCGATCAGAGTGCCTTTCGGATCTGTAATGACCATGGAACAGTTCATCTGCATGACTGACGGCTTAACGAAAATCGAGTTTTCCGTAACCACTGCCGCCAATGACCACTATATTTTTATTTCTTGCATACTTTGGCTGTTTAGGTCTACTTTCCATAGTCAATGCTTCTGTTGCTGTCAATGGAATATTCATCCAGGGATCTTCCGACATATAAGGCTTGATATCCTCTGCGGTTCCCCATCTGGCTGAACCATACTCGATGCCTTTCCGTAATTTCTTTGCGTCTGCCTGTTTCTGCCAGACCAACACTTTCAGAACGACTGCAACAACAATACCTGCTAGCAGATCTTTCCAGTTATTGCTTAACACAAAACCAGCAAAAATCCGGTCTGCGTGTTCCATTGCATATAATAGTTTGTTCCCCATATCTTCTCCCGGACTGTTCCGGTAAAGAAAAAATGCCCGGTCTGCATAGAAAGCAGAGCATAAGGAATATTTGTAAGAACCAGTTCCTTTTTATTCAGGGCGGACAGCTTACCCCCGATTTTATTCTTCCACTTCTGCATCAGAGTTTTGCCGCTTTTCTTTTTCATCGACTCTGCTCCTGATGCCGGTTCTTTACTTTGTCCTTCGTCTTCTTTGGCATCATTGCCCGGTAAGCTGCAAGACGCTTATGAATGGAAGGTTTATTCGCTTTTTGAATCTGTTTCTGGGAAAACTCACGGAAAGCAGCATTGAGGGCATCCTGATCACGTCCCTTGAAGAATACCAGATAAACCGGAGGCTCTTTGCTCTTGTCTTTTTTCAGAGCATAATTGATCCCGTATTTTCTGGCATACCGTTCAAAGGACTTGATATTCTTATTTGTGATCTCGATATTGACCATCCCGGCATTCTGTTTTGCCAGCTCTTTTACCGTGACCTTTCCCTGTTTCGGCTGATTTTTCTGTGCTTTCTTCTCTACTGATTTCTGCTTCTGATGACGCAGATACGCAACAAGAACCTTTTTCAACAGGTCTGCCGTAATCTTAGTAGCCCGAATACAGAACGTGACCGTTTTCTGAGTTACCTCTTCCTGCATGCCTTTTCCCTCCTTTCAGCGATTCAACTGCTGTCCAGATCTGTAATCATGGCAATCACCCCCTTTAATGAAAAAAGACAGATTAACCGGTAATCAGGTTCTGTACCTGTACAAGTTTTTCTGTCCCTTCTTCTTTTCTCTTATCTTCTCCACCACAATAGATGGGAACACACATTTCAAGTATTCTACTGTAAATACGCTGATGGGCGGTATCAAATCTGTGGATTTCATTTCATTCAGTCCCAGATTCGTTGTTACGATCAGCGGAAGCATTTTACAATAGCGGCTGTCTATCACATTATAGACCTGCTCCAGGGCAAACTCGGAATTTCGTTCTATTCCCAAGTCATCAATAATCAGCAGCGGATAATCCACAAGATTTTGTATAATCTGGTTCCTATCTGCCTGATAGCTGGTCATTTCATTTAAGATTCTGGAAAAATTTGTCATCATGACACGTTCTCCCTGTTCCAAAAGTGCATTTGCAATACAGCCTGCAAAGAAACTTTTCCCGGTTCCAACTGGTCCCATCAAAAGCAATCCTACATTTTTTCTCTTCATATCTGTCCAGTTTTCTACATACTGCCTGGCAATTAGTATCTTCTGGTTGCTTCCGTTGTCATTTTCAAATTTCCATTCCCAGAATCTTCTTTCCCGAAGTCCGACGGATTTTCTCTGATAAAGCTGCCGCTGTGCTTCTTCCACTGCATCTTCTCATCTAGTTCCTGCCTGGCTTTTACCTCGCATTCGCACAAACAGGACACTACATGCTCAAATCCCATCAGACTGACTTTCATCTGTTTTCTTTTTCCACAGGTGCCACAATGAAGACATCCCTCTTCGTCCAGATAATCTGCTGTTACTTTATTTTCCATCACAGGCTTTCTCCTTCCTGAAATTCATATTTATCCATTCCTGTCCTGGTTCCATCCCTTTCTGCCCAAAGACAGATTGTTGCAAAATGGTTCTGATACTCTTTTCCACTGGATTTCATATAAACAGAAGATGATCAATCCGTTTCTGGTAATCCCATGGAAATAGCGTCATCAGCTCCTGCAGTTCAGCTTCCGACAGAACAACATTTTTAAATCTACCATACTGACTGAATTTTTCTTCCAAAGTGGGAGTATTGCCCTTACTCTTATCAGTATGATTCTTTTCAGTCTTATTTATCTTAGTATTACTTCCATCCAGATTCTTGCAGTCCGGACTTCTATTTTTTTGCGTTCCGGACTTCCAGTTTCTTGCAATCCGGATTTCCAATTCCTTGCAGTCCGGATTTCCAGTTTCTGGCGTTCCAGAAGCAAAGTATCTTACGGGCTTTCCTCTAATCCGTTTCACAAAATTTTTCACGTATATGACAGAGGGACGATTATTCCCCTGCCGATACCGTTCAATCAATCAATCCATGCACACTGTCAAGCTCATAAAGAAGCTTTGTCACTGTCGTATGCGACATTCGCAATAGTTCCTGCAATTCTGCGATCGTGTAAATGATATAGACATAACCATCACTATCAATCCATCCATTTTTCTTGGATAGGCTGATTCGATCAAGCAGAATTCCGTAAAGGAGCTTTGCGTCTGTGGACAGGCTTGCAAACTCTTTTTCTGTGAACAGAGCTTTTGGTATCCGAAAACTGGTCAGATTCTTCTGCTCTGAAATATTCAAAATCTGCCATAATATTTTCCTACTCTTCTACATCGAAATCACAATTTGCTGCACTGCCTGTACCATGGCACATCTCATCAAATACAAAATTGAATGATTGAATCATTTCGTCCAAATAATAATTTCTGGCCTTCTTGTTACAAGCATACATATCACCAATAAAGCCTTCATCATTCCCCATCGCATGAACAAGGGTTTCCAGGACCTTCATAAACTTCTTTTTTGAACAGCTTTCATACTGTCTGTTCACATATTTCTGGATATCTAACACACGAGCAGGATTATTTTCATTTTCCTCCAGAATTCCAAACGCAAGATCCATGCCAAACTCATATCCATCAGCCTGAATTTGATCAATATCCATCTCTCCAAGCTCATCCTGGTATCCTCGCTTTTCCATTGCAGTTAAAGACGTTTCATATTGATCAATATATCCCATATCCGCAATAGTTTCAAAAATATCTCTGGATGCTTTCACCATCTTATCCATAATAATTTCTCTTTCAGCCAGCGGCATGTTTGCCATGATAGTATCTAATGTCATCATTGATTCTTCCTCCATCTCATTTTCATAAATATCATTGATATAAAAGTGGTTCGCCTTTCCATTGTTTGGAATGATACGCACCAGATTACCAACCTGAACCAGTTCCTGTACTGCCTGATCTACGCCATATCTAGTCGTATTCAGGTCTTTCTTCATTTCACTTTTGGGATAGATAACATACAGATCTCCGTTATGATCTACCCAGCCATTCTGCACCGCAAATTTCAAACGATCCAGAAATAAGCTGTATAAAATCTTTGCTGTATTTGACAGATTTTTGTATTTTGCCATCTGAAACAGCACCTTCGGCACCTGCAGACACTCTACCGGCATATACTCCATCTTACTCATTCATTGTTTCCTCCTTCTGTTTGTACAGCACTTCGGCTGAATTAATATTAATTTCCAGCATCCCTACAAATACCTGATAGTACAGCAGGCATATCTGTTCATCCTCTCTTGCCAGATACAATCCTTCCAGTTCATTGGACGGATGTTTCATTCCGTATACTGCCTGACAGATATCATGGATTTTCTCACATTCCACACTTCTAAGATGCAGCTCCAAGGTGTGGTTAAATCTCTGCCAGTCCTCCAGTTTCTGATTTACTGACATCATGCACCGGAACAGTTCCGCTGCTTCACATGCTGCTGACAGCACTACATTTTTGTTATTGATACTTCCATCGGCATTTTCATATGCCCTACCATATACGCCTGATCTACTGAAACCATCTTTTATCCTCCTCTATCTAAACGGCATTTCTTCTTCCATGCCCTCTAGGATTTCTAAGAACCCTTCCGCATCTTCTGGAAACGGTGGTCTGTCAACCATTTTCGCACCTGCGAATTCAATCCTGTTTGCATACACTTCGGTGGTATAGATCTTTTTCCCGGTATCCTTATCTTCATAATTACCTGTGACAATCTCGCCTTCCACCATGACCTTCGTTCCCTGCATCAGATAATCTCTGGCAAATTCTGCTTTCTTTGCAAAAGCCTTTACCGGAATGAAACTGACTTCATCGGAATAATTTCTTCTGACTGCTAGAACGAACTTGGCAATCTTATGAAGTCCTTTTCATTCTCCACTTCGTTGTATCCAGGATTTCTTACTAATCGCCCGGAAATAACTGTTGTATTCATTGGCTTACCCCTCCTATGCTTTCATTGATTTGTAACAGATACCGATACATGGTCCACATTTTCCATAGGCACATCCGTAACATTCATCTTTTTCCAACTCTTCTTGCTTCATTTCATCGGCAAACATTCCTAACAGTGTTGTGTAAATCGTTTTTCATTGCCAGGAACTTCTCTTCTGCTTTTCCATCTTCTCTTTGTAAAATGGGATCAGTTCACGAAGAACTGGATGGAAACGTTCATTTTCATCATCCCAGGCACAGGTTTTCATCATACAGCGTGGCTGTTTCTCATAATTGCCCAGATAATATGGGCAGAACGTACAGCCTCTTTCTTTAACAATTGCCACCGGAATCACTGGCATCTGACTTTTGATTTCCTTTGTTACATGCTTACTTTCAATTCGCTCTCTCATCTTAAAAATCCTCCAAGAATATATATTTGCAAAAGGGAATTCCCCTGAATTGCCTGTTTTTAAGCACAAAAAAAGAGGCAGACTTACGATTTTTATTTTCGCAAGCCTGCCTCTTATCAATCTAATATTCTATTTTCCAATGACATACCGTATAAACACGTATATCGCTCTGATCACATACACTGGAATCATGATGCTTCCAATCAATGCTCCAATAATGACACTTAATGCAGCCATCCCAAGTGTTGCTGTGGTATCCATTCCTCTCGGAATTAGAATCAACCGCATTTTATGTATTCCAAATGGTAATCCGGCAATAAATATCCACCAGAACCAATCTGTCTGACCACTGACTTTCATAATTGTTTTTGTCATCCAAAACCAGAATACCATAAATGCCAGCGGCAGAATTGATTTTTTAATTACATCTTCAATCGTCACCTTTTTTCTCCTTCTGTCTGATTCCTTCCGCTACCTCCCGATTAAGGTTTGCCAATATTTCTCTAACCACAGGAGAATCCAATTGAAAGGTTTCCAGATCTTTCTCTGTAAGCTCCCTTCCGTTCGCATCATATCTTCGTACAATTTTTAAAGCCATACTTTCACTTCCTTCCTGCTGATAATCCTAATGTTTTCAACAAATGTTCAAACTTCTCTCTTTTCATCCGTTTAACACGTATCTTTTCTATCTTTTTCAGATAGACTTGTATTCTACTTACCGTATCTTCATTGCTCATTCGTTACCCTCTCTTTCTGCCCACGATGCTAGAAGCTTAAATATAATTTCTTCCATCTGAGTCTTTGTATATGTCTCTGGAAAATATTGTTTCAATTTCTTCGCCGGAATCTGCACCTGAACTTTTTCAATACTTTCATTCATGCAAATCTGGTCAATCTCTGAATACGTCAACATCCGTTCTTTTGAAATCTGTTTCAATTCCTTTGCCTGCTTCATGGACGGTACTATATTGTGATTATGCATATACTGAAGTAATATCTGCTGCTCTTCAGTTCTCAAATAGGAAACTTCAACAGCTGTATTAAAGGGAAGCTTCTTCTCGTCTGCCAATTCTAAAAACTCTGCGATCAACTCTGTCAGATGAATATATCGAAGAATCTGTCTGGAACTATCTCCTGTATTCTGACTGACTTCTTCCGCCGCTAACTTCTTGCCAACTTGGCAAGAAGTTAAATCAGACCGTTTTCCCTGACGCTTTAACGCCTCATATTTCATTTTATAAGCGAATGCCTTTTCGCTGATTAGCAGCTCTTCTCGCTGAATGTTGGAATCTACCATGATCACCGTCGCTTCGTCATCTGTAATATCTTTGATGATAACCGGCATTTTCTCTAATCCTGCAAGTTCACATGCTCGTTTTCGCCGATGACCAGCTACAAGCTCATAACCACCAGACTCTCTCAACCGCACAATACCGGGAACCAACACGCCATATTGTGTAATGCTTTCAGACAATTCCTCCATTTTCTTATCATCTTTTACTTGAAATGGGTGATTTGGAAACGGATGAAGGCTTCCTATTGCTATCTCACTGATTCCATTGGTTGTCTCTTCGCTTGTTCCAAACAACGCATCAAGCGGCTGTAAGGAAATGGGTGTTGCTCTTTTTTTAGATGGCATCTTTCAGCACCTCCTCCGTCACTCTCCGATAAGCTTCTGTAGCTTTGCCTTTCGGATCATAAGAGAAAATACTCTGTCCTTCTCTGACTGCCTCCTTCATTCTTACGGAAAATGGAATATAATTATCAAAGATATGAATTTGACTTCCATATACATTTCTGAGAGTTCCATATTATTTCTTGCATCATTCGTATGAGCATCTACCATCGTGAACAGAATCCCACCGACTTGCAGCTTCGGATTAATCTGCTTACGGACCTTACCGATCGTTTTTAATAACTGTTGCAATCCTTTGATTGGCAAGTAGGACGCTTCAACCGGAATAAGTACTTCATCTGATGCAGCCAGCGCATTGATCGTAATCATTCCCAATGATGGCATACAATCAATGATGACCGCATCATATTGATCTTTGATACCATATAATATCTGTTTCAATACATATTCCCTGCTCATTGCATTTACCAACTGTACTTCCGTACCTGCCAGTCCAATGTTAGAACAGATAATGTCTATTCCCTCTGCCTGATGTCTGATATGACAGTCGGAAGGAATATCTTCATCTTTCATTACTGCATCCATAAGAGCTGTAAGTGTTTCATTACTGTCATCACAATCACGATATCCAAATCCTGCGGATACATCAGACTGTGGATCGGCATCTACAATCAACACTTTCATATTCTTTTGTGCTAATCCTACTGCTAAATTAGCTGTACATGCGGATTTTCCCGTTCCCCCTTTTTGGTTTACAATAGAAATAATTCTAGCCATTTTTCATCACCTTTCATCGTCGTCAATCAAAAAGGACTGAATTAGACAACCGGAATCTATATTCCATGCGAGCTAATTCAGTCCTATAATTACAATAATTCTGTTGTTTTTACTCTTGTCTTACACAAATCCATTTCCAGTCTGGATCTGTAATAATTCATATTCTGGAATGACAGCGCTGCCTTATTTTTCCCTTTTTCAGGGAGTTAAAAATAAGGACTAAATTAGTGCAACCCCTTGTATTTACTGGAGTTTTCTAACTTGTCCTTATTATAACTCGACCATGGCAGCTAAAGTTGGGCAGGAGAATCGGGTCACGATCTTCTGCATCAGCCTTGGCTGCTTCTTCCTTATTATAGTCTGCGCAGATTGTATGAATCGTACGATTGATCATTCCCGGCAGATAGACCTTGCCTTCCCCCGTGCAGAACACAAATCCAGAATAACCATCAATTTCATCCGTGGAGAATCCAATCACCTTTTGATACTGATATTCTTCCAGAAAAGCGTCGAACATCTCGTCCAGCATGGGATGATACGGATACCTGCGCTGGTTTTAGGAGTTGACCTTGATTGCAGGTGCCATCATCCTGCGCACGATAGACCAGATTATGGTTAATATTGATCGTCCGATTCTTGAAATCAATGTCCTGCCACCGCAGACCCAACACCTCGCCAATGCGACAGCCAGTACCGAGCATTACAGTAAACAGCGGATACCATCCGCGATACTATGCGCTGTTGGCGATGTAAAAGATTATGAAATCAATTTCTGCCGTCCTGCTCCAAGGATACCGATGTTCTCCGTCTTTGCAAGGATGTCGGACCGATGGGGATAAAAATTCGCCGCATCCGGGAGACGGCGAACCAGTTATGGAATCTTTGATTTTCTCGATCACACACTCATGCTTCTTTGTGGCCTTATCATAATTGATGCCAACTAACAGCAGATTGCCCTGATAATCCTTCCAGCGCATTGCCGTAATGCTTCTCCTTGATTTGAGCCAATGCACAGCCGCACTCTTGTCCC
>SCPN01001351.1_pt1 | contig 39998 bp, 34 predicted proteins | sample 6106831 | NCBI WGS metagenome assembly SCPN01 (sample SAMN10720447, study PRJNA508395) | human gut metagenome | isolation source: Participant 1, 0 month | reverse complement strand
GGGGTCGATGCGCTGTACGAATCGGATCCGTTTCGTACAGGAGCCGTGCATGCGCTGATCGCGTTCTTCCTGTACGCGCTGCTGCTGGGCATGGCGCTTGGATACCCCGATGGACGTCATCGAGAATTGTCGCAAACGGTTCGTTCGATTCATCAGGTGCTCGTGGTGCTGCTGATCGCGTTCGTCGTGTGGCTCGTGCTGGTGCGGGGACGTTCGTTCAAGTTGTCCGGATACTGGCTGTTTCAGAATGCGCTCATGATGGCCAGCATATGCTTTTTGATGAGCGGATCGAGCGGATCCGAAGAAGCCAGCACGTTTCTTCTGACCAATGCGGTGACGTGCTTCTATATCCCCCTCGTGTTCTTCATTTGTCTCATCGGCCGCCACGTCCACTATCAAACGACGTTGGTATACGCGGTGGTTTACGGCGGTTCGCTTCTGTGCATGGCCGTTGGACGCATTATTGTGTACGCGGTAGGCCCGACGCTCGATCATAGTTTGTGGCTGCTCATCGTGATGGCGATCGTGGTGCTGGTCGAAGCGACGCTCATTATGAGGCCGCGTTTCATAGGGCGATTACAATCGGCTTCAGAGCTTGGGACTATGCGAAACGAAGCGTCCGAAGGGGCCGCCGAGGTCGGGGTCGTCGATCCTGTTGCGGCATTCGCAGGGTTGTACGGCTTGAGCGACGTCGAGAGGGATATCGTGTCGCTTATTTCCCAAGGTCGAAGTCGATCCTTCATCGCTCAAACGCTTAATTACTCGGAAAACACCATCCGGAATTATACGAGGACGGTGTACCGTAAAGTCGGGGTGCATTCCAAGCAAGAGCTGCTCGACAAAGTTGCCGACGCGCGAGAATAATATCAGCAAAAGATCGCCCTGACCGCAGAAGGAATATACGGCCAGGGCGTAAGGAAGGTGCGTCGGGGAGGGGTAGGCTTATCGCGTGCTGTGCCGCCTGCGTACCGGCTTGGCGTCCGAACGTGATGCAGTCGGCAATGGCGTTACCGCCCAAACGGTTGCTTCCGTGAATGCCGCCGGTTGCATTCCGCACCAGCGTAAAGACCGGGAACGACTTCGCCATCCGCGCTCACGGCCTCCGTGTTGACGTTGATGCGGATGCCGCCCATGGTGTGATGAACCGTCGGTACCTTGCGGCATGCATACCACGGTCCCTCGGTCAACTGCCGGTCGGCGGTATTGTTTGCTTTGAAGCCGAAAGGATCCTCGGTTGCGCCGGCAACGACCTGGTTGTAACCGTCGATGGATGCTTGCAGCTTCGTGGCGTCCATCTGCGTCTGCTCTGCCAAGTCTTCAACGGTTTCGCCTTTCACGATATGGCCGAGCGCCAGCATGTTCTCGATGGTCGCGCCGTTCGCGTCGGGCTCGGTCTCCGAGGGGTAGCGAACCTTGTTGACAACGATCCAGTACGTCGATTCAGGCTGTGCGAAGATGGCTTTGCACAGGGTGTCACGTTCGGCGCCTTCGTTGACGAATCTCTCCCCGCTCTTGTTGACGAAGATGCGGTTGCGTCCTGAGGTGCGGATGTCTTCCATGAGGCCGGTGCCGGGCGTGCCGCACGGATGCAGCTGGATGTCCGACAGCCCGATGAGCTCCGCGCCGGCTCCCTCGGCAAGCTTGAGGCCTTCCCCTTGCGCGCACGGCTTGATGTTCGTGCAGCCGATGGTGTCGTCGAGCTTCACGTCGGCCCATACGCCGTCGTTGACTTGCTGTCGGTATTCGACGTTGGCGCCGAATCCGCCGGTGGCTACGACAATCGATTTCGCGTTCACGGTGATCTCTTGGCTTCCGCGGTGCACGGCCGTCAGACCAGCGACGGAGCCGTTTTCTAGGATGAGCTCTTTCGCTTGAGTCTCGTGCAAAACGACGAGTTGGTCAGCGTGGTCTGCCGCGAACGCTTCGAAAGCGCGGATGTAGGTGTTTCCCGACGGCGTGGCTGGATAGTGGCTTCGCTCGCCCAGCGATCCGGTGGCCGATCCCGTTTCGTCCTTGAACTTCACACCGAGCGATTCGAGCCAATGAACCGAATCGAGCGCGTTGTCGGTCAGGTAGTGTATGAGTTCGGGCGTGCCCTGTTCGTGTCCTCCTTCATAGGTGACTTCGTAGAACTGCTCGACAGAGTCTTCGATTCCCTGCTTCTGCTGACGTTCCGGATCGACTGCGTTGAGCGCGCCTTCGGAGACGTTCGTCGATCCGCCCGTGATGCCGCATTTCTCGACAACCACAACGTTGGCTCCGGCTTGCACGGCAGAGATGGCGGCTGTGAGGCCCGCACCGCCGCCGCCGACAACGCATACGTCGGCATTGTAGGACGATTCTACGGAGTCGGCCGGGAGAAGCTTATGCGATATCGCTGGAATCCACGTTCAGCGTCTGATATTCCATGATCTTGTTCGACAGATCTTCAAGAGCCGATGCGCCGACGCCCAGCGACTCCTGGTTCGTGCTGGTGTCGATGGCGGTAATGGCGTTCTCCGAGAATGTTACGTCGACGGTGAACGGGGCGTTATGGCCGGTCACATTGGCAGAATAAGTGCCTGCTTTCCACCCTTGCGCGGCCGCGCCGCCGGTATTCGCTGGCGTGCATCCGGTTAGACCGAATCCCATCAGTCCGCCGCAGGCGCCGAGAAACGCGGCTCCCTGCAAAAACGTGCGTCGATCGACGACGCTCTTGCGAAACAAGGACGCGCTGTTTGCGGCACCTCGTTTCGTGGTCGCTTCGATCAGATCGTCGTAGCGCGAATCTTTCATGCGTACCCCTCCTTCGCCCGCCACGTGCGGGCATTCGGTTTTCCCTACGGGTCGAAATCGTAGGGCGAGAGAGAGGGAAGGTGCTAGGCACAAAGAGTACACGCTGGTGTCCAAAAGGTACTTTCCTAGTGCTTCCACGTGCGTCCCGCGGGGTCGTTGGCTTCGCGCGGGGCGGACGACGGGGTCGGCGTTTGGGACGACGCGGGGTCTTCGGGTCCCCGGGACCAGGGATCATCTTGCTGCGCGTACTTCACCCAGGCGTCCTCCTGGCGCGCTTCGGCGATCCAGTCTTCCTGGGTCTTCGACACCACGCTGCCGATCATCCACACGATGCCGCACAGGATGCCGCCCACCACGAAGGCGATCCAGCTGATGGCGAAACCGCCCGCGCCGCGGCGGATGGCGTCTTTGAGCGCGAACTTGTCGATGCCGTCCCAGCCGCCGATCTGGTCGAACAGCGGCACGAAGCCCCACACCAGGAACACGATGGTGGCCAGCAGCATGATGCAGCCGCAGATGACGCCCATCACGCGTTCGGCGCGAATCTGCTCGGGTGACTTGACGACGGCGGTAGAGGGCATGTCGGCACCCAGGTTGCGGCGATGCGCGATGTAGGTGAGCTCGGAGAGGTCGTACTTCGACTTTTGCATGCAGGCCCAGATGAGAATGCCAATGGCGATGGCGAGGATGAGCATGAAGGGGAACATGACGAGGCTCCTCCACGTATGCGCCGTTGATCATGGGCTACTGTTGTCGGGTACAGGCCGATTAGCATGATGACGTCGATGAGGGATGGACCACGCCGACGGCGATGAGCGTCGGGTAGCGTTGCCCGAACCGATCGAGCGTGTCGGAGGAGTACCGCGGCTCGATGGAAGGGTTGCGACGCTTGAATTCGCTGTGGTTTGAGACTGCCGACGACCAGGATTACCACGCCGATGACGATGCAGGTAAAGCAGGGCGACGGTCTGCAGGTTATCCACGGCCAGCCGAAGGCTTCAAGCAGCGCGTTCAGACCCACGCCGACCAGGATGCAGGCGACGCCGGCCGCGATGGACAGGTCGAAGCGGTTCATGTGCTCGTCGTAGCGCTCGGTGTCGTTTTCTTTGACGACATGCACGCTGCCGCGCATGAGGTCGTCGAGGCTGGTATGGAACAGGTCGCATAATTGCAGCAGCTTGTCCATTTCAGGGTAGTTCGTGCCGGCTTCCCATTTGCTGACGGTCTGGCGCGACACGCTTAACTGCTCGGCAAGCCCTTCCTGCGTGATGCCGTAATGCTGGCGCAGGTACACGAGGTTGTCGGCGAAACTCATGGCGGTCCCTTCTTCGCGGTCGATTGCATGATACCCGAAGCGCGGAGCTGAGCGGCCGCGCTTCTGCGTTTACCATCATGCGGTTGCAGAGCCGCCCGCTCTACCAATCTGGTGTTGCGTTTTGGGATTTTCTCCGCACGCTCAGGGTGCGAAGCATTTTGAACTGGGGTTTTGTAAAACAGGTATCAAGTTCGTGCAAAGTAGTCGTGTAGGGTCACGCAGGTTGACGCGAGCGTCGTACAATGATCGGAACACGCGGTTATTTCAAGGAGGGCTTTCTGATGATCAAGCTTATCGCCAGCGATATGGACGGCACGTTCCTCGACGGAAACGAGTGCGTGCCGGAAGGCTCGTACGACCTCGTTATGCGTTTGCGCGATGCGGGGATCCAGTTCGTAGCATCGTCGGGTCGGCGCTTCGACACGCTGCACGAGCTGTTCGAACCGGTGGTCGACTGCATGGACTTCGTCGCGTCGAACGGCGCGCAGGTGATGGTCGCCGGCGAGCTGGTCGACTTGGAGGTGTTCTCTCATGCGGCCGTGAAGCGGTTGGCCCGTGTCGTTGATATGTTCGACACCATGCACCTTGCGCTGTTCGACGAGATGCGCAGCTACTTGTTGGACGACGAAGCGCGCTTCGAGCGAGAGGTGGACAAGAACCTGCCGAACCCCGTGCGCGTGTTCGACGTGCCCTCGCCGCAGACGAGCATCCTGAAAGCATCCGTGTATTGCGACGATGCCGTCATGGACATGGCCTACATCCTCACGCGCGAGCTGGACGACGACTTCGTGTTCGCGCCGTCGGGCCGTAAATGGATCGACGTCATGCAGCGCGGCGTGAGCAAGGCGACGGGCATCCAGCAGGTGCTGGACGCGCACGGCATCCAGGCGAGCGAGATGATGGCGTTCGGCGACTCTATGAACGACTACGAAATCCTGCGCATGGCGGGAACGAGCGTCGCCATGGGCAACGCTCGGTCGGCCATCAAGCAGATCGCCACGAAGGTGATCGGCACGAACGTCGACCACAGCGTCCAGCGCGAGCTTCACGCCCTGCTGGAGGGCGCGCGGTAGGACGGTTTTGAATTTGTGCAGACGGTGTCTGCACAAATGGGTTCGCTCTGCAATGGCATCCTTTTGGGTGGGACGTAAAATCCGTGCTGCAGAAGGCCTGCGCTCTTCGAAAGGCGCTTCGTTACGCGTGGATTACCAGCTCGCTTGTCGGGATGCGCTCGGTGGCGTGGCGGTCGGGGCTCTTCAGCTCGCCGGCGGGATGCCCGACGGCCAGGATGTTCACCGGGACCAAAGTTTCCGGCAGCCCGAATTCCTCTCGGATGACCGTAGGGTCGAAGCGGCAGATCCAGACGCTTCCCAGGCCCAAGTCGGTGGCGGCCAGCATCATGTGGTCGGTGAGGATGGACGCGTCCACATGGACGGTGCTCATGCCGTCGAGCGGACGCTTCCACGCCTTCTCGCCGTCGGCGCACACGACGAATGCGAGCGGCGCGTCGAACACGTTCGCGGCTTTCGCCAGGCTGGCGAGCCCTTCCTCGCTGGTCACCTGGAGGATGCGCACAGGTTGGCGGTTCGCGGCGGTCGGCGCGACGCGGGCCGCTTCGGCGATGGCGTCGATGTGCTCCTGGCTGACGGGGACGGGCTGGTAGGCGCGGGTCGAGCAGCGCTTTTTGGCGAGATCGAGAAACGACATGGGTGCTCCTATCTCTGAGGCGAGCGACGGTTCGTTCTTCCTCCATACTACTCTTCGGTTTCTGCGGGGCAAGTAGATACTTTTTTGGAATATACTACCCGAAAAGAAAGTATTGGACGGAAGAGGCTGCGCATGAAAACCTGTCCCGACGCGTACCATTGCCCGGTCGAGGCAACCATCGACATCGTGGGCGGCAAGCACAAGGTGCTCATCCTGTGGCACCTGAGCAAGGCCGGCGTGCTGCGTTTCGGCGAGCTGCAACGCCGCATGTCGCAGGCCACGCCCAAGATGCTCACCCAGCAGCTGCGCGAGCTGGAGGCCGACGGCATGGTGCATCGCGAGCTGTACCACCAGGTGCCGCCCAAAACCGAGTACTCGCTCACCCAGCGCGGCGTCAGCTTCGTCCCCATCCTCAACGCCATGTGCGCCTGGGGAAAGGACGTGCTGGACGAGGTGGGGAAGCCGTCGCCCGAAACTTCGGAGGTTCTGGCGGGTTGACCGCTTCGGCATCGCGCAGTATGCTGGGCGACGCTGTATCCGCCTCAACGAGAAGGCACACATGAAGCTTTGCAGAGTAGCGGCTCCGCGCATGATCGCCGATGAAGCATCGCACGGAGCCGAGGGACATATTCATCGGCATCGATAGACGCGCCGCGCGAAACCCGGGCGCGCGTTTCCTTTGATGCCGGCATGACGGACTCGTTCAGCGCCGCAGGTGATGATTCATCTGCGGCGTTTTTTTGCGCCCTCGGGCGCTTCGTTACGTTTCCGCATTCCGAATTCTCAGAGGTGAACCTATCGTGTCAGATGCTTCTCTTTCCTTTACCGAGGGGCCGCTGTTCAGGCGGTTGCTGGCGTTCGCGTTGCCGCTCATGGCGGTGAACCTGCTGCAGTACGTGTACCAGGCTGTGGACATGGTGGTGGTCGGCCAGGTGGTGGGGCCGGTGGGGCTCGTGTCCATCAGCAACGCGACGAACGCCGCCTATATCGTGAACGCGTTCGTCATCGGCCTCACGGCGGGCGACGGCGTGGTCGTCGCGCGGTTCGTGGGCGCGCGCGACGTGGCCGGCCAGCGGCGCGCGTACGCGGCCACGTTGGCGGTGGCCCTGGCGGGGTCGGCGGCCATCGCCGTGCTGGGCGTGGCGTTGGCGCGCCCAGCCTTCACGGCGAACGCCGTGCCTGCGGCATCGCTCGAAGGCGCCGTCGGCTACACCGTGGTGCTGTGCTGCGGCTGCGCGGGGCCGTTCCTCATGAACGCCGCAGCGGCCTTCCTCAAGGCGCAGGGCGACGCGCGCACGCCGCTTCAGCTGGTGGGCGTATCGGCGCTGGTGAACGTGGCGCTCGACCTGGTGCTGGTGGGACCGGCGGGCCTCGGCGTGGTGGGCGCCGCCTGGGCGACGGTGGTCGCGCAGAGCGTGGCGGCCGTCGGCGCGCTCGTCGTGGTGCGGCGGCGTTTCCCCGGCGGGCGCCTGGCCGGCGCGTTTTCGCGTAGCGGCGACGTGCCGGTTGGAGCGAGCGTGATCGAGGTGCTGCGCGTGGGCGTTCCCTCTGCCGTGCAGATGGCGGTGGTGAACTTGTCGTACGCGCTGGTCACCGGGTTGCTGAACCGCTACGGCACCGACGTTGCCGCCGCTGCCGGCGTCGGCCTGCAGATCAGCACCATCGCGGGACTGCCGTGCTGGGCCATCGGCCAGGCCATCACCACGGCGGCGGCGCAGAACGCGGGCGCGGGCGAGCTGCGCCGGGCCCGCGACGTGGCGCGCATCGGAGCTGCGTTCAACGTGAGCGTGATCGTGGGCGTGCAGATCGCGGTGCAGTTGCTGGCGCCGGCGCTGGTGGTCGCGTACGGCCTGACCGAGCCGTTCACGATGGATACGGCCGTGCTGTACCTGCGCATCACGTGCAGCGTGAACGGGCTGTTCTATGCGGCCATGTACAGCTTCGACTCGTTCGCGCTGGGGGCGGGCTCGCCGCGGCTCGTGCTGGCGAACTCGCTGATCGACGCGTTCGTCGTGCGCTTCGGCCTGGCGTTTCTGCTGAGCGGCGTGCTGGGCTTCGGCTACGTGGGCATCTTCGTCGCCCAGGCGGCGTCGCCCGTGATACCGGCGCTCATCGGCGCTCTACCTGCGCCACTGGACGCGCACGGGACGATGCAGGGGAGTAACTCCAGAACCGTTGTCGCCCGAAAGTGCGCTTTGAGCGAAAAACACGTTTCGGGCGACAACGGCAATCGGGACAGGGCGCGACGCGTTAGTCGGTCCCTCGGCGTGCTGGCTGGGCGGCGCCGAGGGGCCGGCTTCGTCAGCGCTTGTTGAACGGCACTTGATGGTGGCAGGGGATGCCGCCCTTCATGACGAGTTTCGGCTCGCCTTCGATGAGCGGCCGGAAGTACGCGACCGCTTCCGGCGTAATGCCCTGGTAGTTCGGCAGGATCCACTCGGCGGGGAAGCGTTTGACGAAATTGGCGAACTCGCTTGCGGGACCGGCGAACAGCTCGGCCTCGTAGCGGCCCGCGGCTGCGGCCTCCGGGTTGCGGCGGATGCCCACCACCTGGCCGGTGAAGGCGGGGTCGGCGCTGCGCATATGGGCGCTCATTCCCAGGTCGTAGGCCTCGGTCACGTCCACGAGGCTCTGCGCGAAGTTGCTGGAGCGCGCCGCGCGCGACAAATCCTGCACCACGCCGCGCGGCACGATGCCCGTGTCGACAATCATTTGCTTGATCGTTTGCGCCGCCCCGCCCAGCACGGCGTGGGCGAACCCGTCGTGCGCAGTATCGCCGGCGGACAGGTAGGTGCCGTCGGCGTAGCGCGCGCCCTCGGACACTACGATGTAGCACGAGCCGGTCGCCTCGAACTTCGCGCGCACTTCGGCGAGAAACGCGTCGCGGTCGAAGGCGACCTCGGGCAGCACCAACAAATCGACGTCGCCGGTGATGCAGCAGCTCGCCGCCAGCCAGCCCGCGTCGCGTCCCCATCACTTCCAGCACGAACACCTCGGGGCGCGTGTACGCGTCGTAGTCGAGGCGCGTCGCGTGCGTGATCTGGCAGGCCACCTTCGCCGCGCTGGGGAAGCCGGGGCAGTGGTCCACCGGTACCAGGTCGTTGTCCACGGTTTTCGGAATGCCGATGAAGCGCTTGCTCGGCGCGTTCTCGGCCGCCCATTCGGCCAGCGCGTCCACGGTGTCCATGGAGTCGTTGCCGCCGATGTAGAACATGGTTTCGATGTCGTGCGCGTCCATCACGTCGGTGAGGCGGCGGAAATCGGCCTCGTCGTCGCGCTTCAGCTTGTAGCGGCACGTGCCCAGCGCCGACGAGGGCGTCTGCCTCAGCAGCTCCAGGTCGTGCTCGGAAAGGTCGGTGAGGTCGTACAGCTGGTCGGCCAGCACGCCCTCGATGCCGTGGATGCCGCCCAGCACGCGGTCGTAGAGCGGGTTCAGCTGGTTCGCGCGGATGACGCCGGCCAGGCTGGCGTTGATAACGGCGGTGGGTCCGCCGGATTGTGCAACAAGGCAGGTGCTCATGGGTCGATGCTCCTGTTCTCTCTGATCGCTTTGGCGCATGCGCACCAGTATGATGCTGCCCAGGACGTGCGGCAAACTTTTTCTTGCCTTCTCCACTGGAGGAGCGTAGGATACATACCGTTGGTATGTAACGTGATGGAGAGGATGGCCGATGGCCCGCAACAAGCATCCCGAGGAGACGGTGAACCTCATCCTCGACGTGGCCTTGGCCCTGTTCTTCGAGAAAGGGTACGACAATACCAGCATTCAGGACATCATCGATGGGCTGGGCGGCTTGACGAAGGGGGCCGTGTACCACCACTTCAAGTCGAAGGAAGACATCCTGTCGGCTGCGCTCGACCGCGACAACCAAGCGCTGTTCGACGAGCTTCGCCGCATCCGCGACGACGGCCGCATGACCGGCGCCGAGAAGCTGCAGGCGCTGTTCGCGGCATCCATCACCGGGCCGCAGATGGACATGTGGGCCAAGGCGGCCCCCGACGTGGATCCGGTGAAGAACGCGCGTCTTGCTGGGCCTGCAGTACCAGGCGGTGCTTCCAGGAGACGGTGCCCGATTTCGTGCTGCCCATCGTGGAGCAGGGTGGTGCGCGACGGCAGCATCCAAACCGATCATCCGCGTGAGTTCAGCGAGGTCATCGTGCTGCTGGCGAACCTTTGGGTCAGCCCCATGTTCCGTTCCGCCACCGCCGAGGAGCTGCGTGCGCGCGTCGATTACTACCTCGATATCGTGAAGGCGCTGGGCGGCCTGTCCCTGGAAGTAGGCGGGCTGGCGACCATCCTCGAGGGGTATCGCAGCCAATTTCACGAAAGGCTTGATGCTATGAGCTCGTAAATACGTACGAATGTTTCACGTGAAACATTCCGGAAGCACGAAGGCGGGCAAGGGGGAAGGTCGAGCGAGCGGATGTTCCCGGCTGTCGTTGTGAGCGAGCGCGGCGAGTCGAAGGGCCCCGCTCGGGATGACGGCGCGTGCTTGCGGTTTCCTCTTGCGATGTCTTAGCGAACCCTGGTTGCCTGGCAACCTTCTTTTTTACCCAATATACATACCGACTGAATGTATGTAAAAGAAAGGAACAATCATGAACACCCTGCTCAACCGATCGTTCGTTTCGGTGATCTTCGCGCAGATTGCTTCGTTGTTCGGCGATGCCGTGCTGCGCTTCGCCCTGCCGCTGTACGTGCTGAACCAAACGGGCTCGGCGGCGCTCATGGGCGCGGTGTCGGCTTGCGCGTGGATCCCCTACATCGTGCTGACGCCCATCGGAGGGGTTGCGGCCGACCGCGTGAACAAGCGGCGCATCATGGCGGCGCTCGATATCCTTCTGGCTGCGACGTGTGCGGCGTTTCTCGCACTCGACGGCGTCATCGACCTCGTCGGCCTGTGCATCTGCGCGCTCATCGTCCTGTACGCCGCGCAGAGCGTGTACCAGCCCACCGTGCAGGCGGCGGTGCCGTTCATCGTCCCGCGCGACGGCATCGTGCGCGCCACCGCCATCGTCAGCCAGATCAGCGCGCTTTCGGGCCTCGTGGGCCCGGTGCTGGGCGGCTTGCTGTTCGGCCTGTTCGGCATCGAGCCGGTGGTGTTCGTGTCGGGAGCGGCGTTCGCGGTTTCTGCCGTGCTCATCGTCACCGTGGTGCGCATCCCGCGCGACGCCATCGAGCGCAGCGGCGTGGGTGTGGTGCGCACGGTGGCGAACGATATCGTCGAGAGCTTCGCGTTTCTGCGCCACGAACGCACGGTCATCCTCAAGGTGATCTTCCTGGTGGCGGGCATCAACGTCACGCTGACGGCGTTCATCCTCATCGGCGCGCCGGTTGTGATCACACAGATCCTGGGCCTGCCGAACCAGTACATGGGCTTCGCCGAGGGTGCGCTGGCGTTGGGCGGTTTGGCGGGCGGCGTCTCGGTGGGCGTGTTCGCCGAGCGTTTGCGTCTCAGCCGCGCGCCGCTGTTCCTGCTGGTGGCGGCCTTGGGGTTGCTGCCCATCGCCGTGGTGCTGGGCGTGCCGATGGACGCGATGCTGGCGTACGGCATCGTGGTAGCGGGCCTGTTCGTATCCATGGCGTGCGCCACGATGTTCAGCATCCAAGCCATCTCGTTCGTGCAGCTCGAGACGCCCGGCTACCTGGTGGGGAAGGTGATCGCGCTTACCATGTCGCTGGCGAACTGCGCGCAACCCGTGGGGCAGCTCATCTACGGCGGCCTGTTCGACGCGCTGCGCGGCAACCTCGTGCCGGTGGCGCTGGGCACGGCGGCCGTCGCGTTCGTCATCGGTTTGGTTACGTTCCGCGTGCTGAAGAAGGGCTTGGCCGAGCTGCAAGCAGCCGTGCCGGGGGCCGCAGATGCGCGGTGAAAACCCTGATTTTTGGCAGTTTTCGACGGGATTCTGCCGTCTCTTTCTGAACTCGTTGCTTTATGCCGAGACAGAGCTTTTGCCTGGATGTATCGGGTCTGGTTAGGGGGCCGGACGCGGAAAGGCCGAAGGGCGCGGGCTTTCTCGATGACAGAATCGCGTCGATTCCTGCCGGAATTTCCCGTTTCCTATGCGCTGCCTGGTTTCGCGGGGTGTTGAGCGGTTCGTGTGCCGCGGGTTCCTCGATTGGCCGGAATTCGGGATCCGCAAGAGGCGCGTGCTTGCGGCATGCGAGGGCGCGGACCCTCGCGGCTCTAGTCCACCCCGCGCAGCTGAGCGCCCGGCACGACGGCCTGCAGCTCGGGCAGCAGTGCCCGCAGGTCGTCGGGGTCCCATGCGTGGAAGCGACCTTCGCCGCCCAGCACGCTGTCCGCGTCGATGAAGCTTTGCAGGTGCCACGCTTGTACGCCTTCGACCCACGCAGCCAGCGCGCGCAGGTCGTCGGCGGTGTGCAGCTCGCGCACCACGGTGGTGCGCACCTCGTAGGGGACCGCGCCCGAACGCAGGAAGTCGAGAGACTCCTGCACCGGCGCGAGGTCGAACGCGGGGACGCCGACGGTTTCGGCGTAACGCTCTGGCGCGTTCTTCACGTCCATGGCCGCATAATCCACAAGGCCTTCCTCAACAAGCGCGCGCAAGCGGCCGGGGAAGCTGCCGTTCGTGTCCAGCTTCACGGCGAACCCCAGCTCGTGCACGCGAGCGCAGAACTCATCGATACCGGGCTGCAGCAACGGTTCACCGCCTGTGATGCACACGCCGTCGAGCAGCCCCTGGCGTTTGCCGAGGAACGCGAAGAGCTCGTCGATCGATAGGGCGCTGCTGTCCGCGGCCGCGCCATCGCGCCTGCCTCGCCCGTCACCAAGGCGGCGTTGTGGCAGAACGGGCAACGGAAGTTACAGCCCGGCGTGAACACCGTGGCCGCGGTCTTGCCCGGGAAATCGAGCAGCGTGAGCTTCTGCAAGCCGGCGATGCGCATGGTTCAGGCTCCTTCGCCGCCGAGGGCGGCGACTGGTTCCGCGCCCGCGACCGGGTTCGCCTGCCTGCCGGCATCCGTGCCGGCGCATCCGCCGTCGTCCGCGGCATCCGTGCGCCCGTCCCCGCACGCATCGCCACGTGGTCCCGGATGCGTTTTGCCGCTTATCTCTTCGATGTCGATGGCCCACACGGACGTGTGCGGCCCTTCCTTCTCCATCGCTTTCCCGATGCTGCGCTTTGCCTCCGGCACGTACTTCATGCAGAGATCCACCAGCGCATGTTTGAACTCGGTCGCTTCGACGACCTCGCGGACGCGGCCGAATGCCATGGCCGACCGGAAGCTGGTCGAGAAATCGCCGTCTTCGAAGAACGCTCTGACGCCCGTCACCGCTGTCGCGCACACGCGATCGTCGCGACGAAAATCGACCGTCTTGTGCCCGCCCTCGTTTGTGGCGTGGAAGTACAGCGTATCGCCTCGCCGCACGAAGGAGAGCGGCACGCCGTAGGGCATGCCGTCATCGTCCACGGTGGACACGATGGCGAACTCGGCGGCGTCGAGTACGGCCAGCGCCTCGTCGCGCGGCATCGCGCGCTCGGCTCGGCGCAGGGGGAAGCGGGTCATGGCGGATGCTCCTTCTAGTTGGTTGCGCAGGGGTCTATCATAATCCCGCTGCGCCCTGCGATCAAACGCGTTGCCGCTCGCCGAAAGCTTCGGCGTCGGGCATCTGCAAAACGGCCCGCGCGGTGCTTTGTTCTAAACCCGCAGGTCGCTTTTCGAAGAGCTCCATCGAGCGCTCGTGCAAAACCCCAGATGGCAAAATCTACCATATATAGTTGTGTATTGTGGAGGCATATTCAACATATGGATTACAATCATTGACTGGCCCGGTGGACGCTGCTAGGGTGTTTGAAACCGCATGCGAGGCGCGGAACGGTTGGCAGTCGCCGCGCAAACGAAGCGAATCCACAGCAAAAGGAGCAAGCATGTACGAGGTCCAGAAGCGCGACGGAAAGATCGCGGAATTCGATATAGCCAAAATCTCAAGCGCTATCGCCAAGGCGTTCGACGCGTTGGAGAAGCAGTACCATCCGTCCACGATCGACCTTCTGGCCCTCAACGTGACCGCCCATTTCGAGCCGCGCATCAAAAACGGCATCATCAGCGTCGAGGACGTGCAGGACAGCGTGGAGGAGGTGCTGTCCACGGCCGGGTACGCCGACGTGGCGAAGTCCTACATTCTGTACCGCAAGCAGCGCGAGAAGGTGCGCAACGCCAACGCCACGCTGCTGGACTATAAGGATCTCGTGGACCAGTACGTCAAGGTGGAAGACTGGCGCGTGAAGGAGAACTCCACGGTCACGTACTCCGTTGGCGGCCTGATCCTGTCGAACTCGGGCGCCATCACGGCGAACTACTGGCTTTCCGAGATCTACGACGACGAGGTGGCGAAGGCTCACCGCAACGCCGACATCCACCTGCACGACCTGTCCATGCTGACGGGTTACTGCGCGGGCTGGTCGCTCAAGCAGCTCATCCAGGAGGGCCTCGGCGGCGTGCCGGGCAAGATCACGTCGAAGCCGGCCAGCCACCTGTCCAGCCTGTGCAACCAGATGGTGAACTTCCTGGGCATCATGCAGAACGAATGGGCGGGCGCCCAGGCGTTCAGCAGCTTCGACACGTATCTCGCGCCGTTCGTGAAGGCCGACAACCTGACCTACGAAGAGACGAAGCAGTGCGTCGAGTCGTTCGTGTTCGGCGTGAACACGCCTTCGCGCTGGGGCACGCAGGCGCCGTTCAGCAACATCACGCTGGACTGGGTGTGCCCGGCCGACCTGCGCGATCAGCCGGCCATCGTGGGCGGCAAGGAGATGGACTTCACCTACGGCGACTGCAAGGTCGAAATGGATATGGTGAACAAGGCCTTCATCGAGATCATGATCGAAGGCGATGCGAACGGTCGCGGCTTCCAGTACCCAATCCCCACGTACTCCATCACGCGCGACTTCGACTGGAGCGAAACCGAGAACAACCGGCTGCTGTTCGAAATGACCTCGAAGTACGGCACTCCGTACTTCTCCAACTACATCAACTCGACATGGAACCGTGCTGCCCTTTGCGCTGCGCCTCGACCTGCGCGAGCTGCGCAAGAAGTCGGGCGGTTTCTTCGGCAGCGGCGAGTCCACGGGCTCCATCGGCGTGGTCACCATCAACATGCCGCGCCTGGCCTATCTGTCCGCCGACGAAGCCGACTTCTACCGTCGACTCGACCATCTCATGGACGTCTCCGCGCGCTCGCTGCACACGAAGCGCGAAGTGGTCACGCGCCTGCTGGATGCGGGCCTGTACCCGTACACGAAGCGCTACCTGGGCACGTTCGAGAACCACTTCTCCACGATCGGCCTGGTGGGCATGAACGAGGCGTGCCTGAACGCGCAATGGCTGCGCGCTGACATGACGCAGGAGCCGGCGCAGGCGTTCACGAAGGACGTGCTCAACCACATGCGCGCCCGTCTGGCCGACTACCAGGAGCAGTACGGCGACCTGTACAACCTCGAGGCCACGCCAGCCGAGAGCACCACGTACCGCTTCGCCAAGCACGACAAGGAGCAGTTCCCCGACATCATCACGGCCAACGAGCAGGGCAAGCCGTACTACACGAACTCGTCGCATCTGCCGGTGGGCTTCACCGACGACATCTTCAGCGCGTTGGACGTGCAGGACGAGCTGCAGACGCTGTACACGTCCGGCACCGTGTTCCATGCCTTCTTGGGCGAGAAGCTGCCCGACTGGAAGGCGGCCGCCACGCTGGTGCGCAAGATCGCCGAGAACTACAAGCTGCCGTATTACACCATGTCACCCACGTATTCGGTGTGCAAGAACCACGGCTACATTGCCGGCGAGGTGTACGAGTGCCCGTGCTGCCACGAGGAGACCGAGGTGTACTCGCGCATCACCGGCTACTACCGCCCGGTGAAGAACTGGAACGACGGCAAGTCGCAGGAGTTCGCCGACCGCGTGGAGTACGACTTGGGGCATTCGCATTTGACGCGCGACGGCGCCGTAGCCGTGACGGCCGCGGCCGAGACCGCCGGGCAGGCAGGTTCGCACGTGACGGTTCCGGGCATCGAGAAAGCCTCTGCGCCCGACCACAGCACGCTTCCCGCAGGCCTCTACCTCATTGCCACGCGGACGTGCCCGAACTGCAAATTCGCCGCAGCTGAAATGGATGCCGCCGGCATCGTCTACGAGGAGCTGCTGGCCGAAGAGAACGAGCACGTGGAGCTGGCGCAGCGCTACCGCATCATGCAGGCGCCCACGCTGCTGTCCGTGGCCGCCGACGGCTCCGTGGACGTGATCCCGGGCGCCGCCGCCGTGTTCCAGCACGTCAATGCGATGAAAGCGCAGGTGACCGCCTAACCGCCGGCTTCGGTCGGTTTGAAACCAGGGCGTACCCGTCACCACATTCGCGAACGCGGCATCAGCATACCAGCAGCAAGCGCCCAGCAACTTCCGGGCCGGATCGAAGGATCCCACCCTGCTCTGAGGAGGTGCAGTATGGGGATGGCGAAGCTTGCGGGTGCTTTGCTGCGCACCGTGTCGACGCGGTTTGTTTCGCGAGTCTTTCCTGCGGGTGGGGCGACCGCTTCCTCAATGCTAGCATGCGACTGGTAATGCGAGCGTTTGGGTCGCAGCAAAATAATATAAGTCAAATCATCATGGACAAAAAGCTATAGTATTCTGTAGTTTTTCGACCTAAAAGAGGGGGATCGAGCATCAGGCCATTCCCATCATGCCTGGTGAGAAGCGCACCGCTTTGCCTTATCTTCATAGAGGATAAAGAAAATGTTTCCTGCTGTTCGATGGCTGCAATTATCGCTCCCTCCTATTTACAAACCCCCTGTTCAGGGGGCTTTTTCATTTCTAGGGCGTGGAAACCTCCCGTACCCATGGCTCCAATTTCGAATCGATGCCTACCAATCCCATGGGCGAACCGCGGAAATGCCCCCGATCGAGTTGTGTTTTTCTCTCCATATGGATCGTTTATGGAGAAAAGCGCATTCGTTTGCCGTTAATCGCGCAACCCGCGCGTTGAAACTCCCCCTCAGTGGGCATAAAGACCCCCAGGCCGCCGCTGCCGGCGGCTTACCATCCGAGACGGATGGCTTGGAAAGGAAGGAGCCGGGGTTTGGAAACGGTCAACAGGATCGTGGTGTCGGGGGTCGTGTTCGGGCCCGTGGAGTTCACGGAGCCGGACAGGGGGCCCGCGCACGCGCGCTTCTGCCTGTCCCAGGAGAAATCGGCCGGCTCGCGCCGCGTCGAGCACAGGTTCCGCTGCGTGGCGTTCGGCCCGGCGGCTATGGCCGTTGCGGCATCCCTCGCGCCCGGCGTGGCCGTGGTGCTCGAGGCGAGCACCGAAGACCCGCGCCGCATTCGTTTTCTCGACGGCCGGCCCAGGAAGGCCGAGGCCGGCGGGCAAAGCGAGATCAAGGTGGCGACCTTCCTCAAGGTCGACGTCCGCTGATATCGGCACGGGTCCCTGTCGGGCCTGTGCCTTTTTCGTCTTGCACACCAACATACGTACGCGCATATGCGCATGCGCATATGCGTGGCTGCACATTTACGTTTTTACGTGTTTGCGCGTTTACGCATCTGCACATCTGGGTAGATACAGCACAGGATGCGGGCGCGGGCCCGCGATGGATGACCATGGAGGGATGGCATATGGGAAGGAAAGAGTCCGCCGGGAATCAGGCCGGCACGGCGAGGATGACGGTCGGCGATAGGTTCTGGGCGCGGCGCATCCGCCCGATCTTCGACGACGGCGACCTCACGCTCGAGCAGAAGTCGGTCTTCTGCTGCATCGTGGCGCGCGACCCCATGTCGGTGGCGATCGAGTGCCCGGCGCGCGACATCGCGGCGGCCGAGGCCGGCCTGCCGCGCCGCGACTACGACGAGGCCCTGGACGCGCTCGAGCGCGGCGGCTACATCGTCGACATCGTGACGCCTACGGCGGGACAGGGACCGGGAGCTTGGTCCCGATCCCCGCCGATATCGTGAAGGAGGGTGCAGTGCCGTGGTAGCGCCAAAGAACCCGACGCATCAGTGCGTCGCCGCCCACCCGCGACGAGCTCGACGAGACCTTCGAGATCCTGGACCGCGACGGCGCGGTCGTCGTCTTCGGCGGCGACCTCATGGAGCGCGGCTTCGGCATCGTCTCGGCCAAGGCGACCGAGGACACCCGCCTGTCGTCGTCGGCCAAGGGCGTATACGCCTACTTCTGCGCCCATGCCGGCGCGGGCACCCATTCGCTGTTCCCGTCCGTGGACACGATCTGCACCCACCTCGCGATGTCGCGCAACACCTACTACCGCCACCGCCGCACCCTGGTCGAGTGCGGCTACATCAGCGTGCACCAGGGTCGCGCTCGGAACGCCAGGCGCTATCACCCCGAACCGCTACGTCGTCAATGCCGAGATCCCCGAGGAGCGCCGTTTCGTGCCTGTCGATAACTCGAAATCGGCCGATGCCGCCGCTGTTGAAAACTCGCTTGGGGAAGACGCCGAAAACGAAGTTATCAAACACTTGATTCGCCGTCCAAAGGTGGTACACGGGCGACCAAACTAACGTTAGTTTGCAACTAGATTCGCCGTGTACCAATTTTTGGTACACGGGCCCAACTGGGAAAACGATTTCACCGTGTACCAATTTTTGCGACACTAACAAGGATGTTGTTATTGATGTTAGTGAGAGAGGGCGCGCGGGCGCGCTGCCGTCTGTCGAAAACTCGGCGGTGTCGAAGGCCGCGGGCGACTCGGTCACGGTCGTGAAGGTCGCGTCGGAGGCCGGCCTTGGGCTCGAGACGGAGGTCTCGGTCTCCAACGCCGAGGTGCTTGCCCTCATGCGCATGTCCATCGGCAAGGCGGAGGTCTTCGCCGACGTCGCCGAGGCTTATGCCCGTGTGCTGGCGGACGGCTGGACGCTTCCGCGCATCGGCCGCGCCTACGACACATACCGCCGCGAGTACGCGGCATCGCACACCGACGGCCGCTACATCATGTCGCTGCCCAAGTTCCTCGCCGCCGGAAACGGCCTGAGGTTCTACGACCTGAGGGCCGATCTTGTCGATTCCGGCCCGTGGCCAACCGAGAGCCGCCGCCCGTCGAAGGCGCCGACCCGCGAGCAGGTCCGAAATTACGTGCACGAGAAGGGCTATGACGCCCCCGACCCGGACAATCCCGCCTACCGCGTGATCGACCCCGATGAGTTCTTCGACTACTACGAGGCGACCGGCTGGGTCCGGGCGGGCGGCGTGCCGATCGTCCGATGGAAGAACGTCGTGAACACCTGGCGCCGCAAGCCCGCGCCGCGCTCCGCCCGTAAGTTCGGCCCGTCCGGGCCGAAGAGGGCCATGAGCGTCGCCGAGCGCGTGGCCGCCGATAGCGATTTCAGCGAATTCAACGACGACTAGCTCAGACGGAGGGAGAACCGAGATGAACGACACGCAAGCGCAGGCGAGGCCGGTGAGGCCCACGCTCGAGGAAGTCGAGGCCTACGTCCATGGGAAGGGCTACGACGTGCCCGGCGCCGCCAACGCCTTCTACGGCAACTTCTTCTACGCCTACCACGACGCCCGCGTCTGGCGGCGCGCGGACGGCACGCCGGTGGCCGACTGGAGGGCGGAGGCGGACACGTGGCATGAGAGGGGGCCGCACTACCTCGAACCGGAGCCACGCGCCGCTGCCCCGGCACCCGCGGCGTCCGCTCCGGTCTCGGCGCCGGCACCCGAGGCCCCGGTCGCCTCGCCCGAGGCGCTTTCCGTCGGCGGTGCCCTGCCGCCGCTCGAGGTCGCCGACGTCGCGACCTTGGCCGCGACCGACCGCGCGTTCCATGAGGCGGTGGTCCGCAAGACCGGCATCCCGCCGCGCTTCGCACGCCGCATCGCCGAGGGCGTGGCCGCCCCGGAGCATGCCTATGACGCGCGACTCGCGCGCGGCGGCGGGCTGTACATCTACGGCCCGCGCGGCGTGGGCAAGACCGAGCTGGCGTGCCGTATCGCCTACGACTACGCCGGCTCGCGCCTCGATCCCCGCTTCGGCAACTGGGCGTACCGTCCCGTCCCGAAGGGCAGGCCCAAGCACGGCGTCAGGTTCGTCGTCTCGGCCGACCTCATGACCGAGCTCCGCTCGACCTTCGACAAGGGAGGGGACAGCGAGGCCGACGTCATCCGCAGGTACGTGAACGTCCCGGTCCTGATCATCGACGACCTGGGCAAGGACTCCTCGACCCAGTGGGTGCTCGCGAAGCTGTTCCAGATCGTCAACGGCCGCTACGAGGCCGAGCGCGCCACGATCGTGACCAGCCAGTACACCCAGGCCGGCCTCGCCGCGGTGCTGTCGGAGTACGGCCGCAAGGAGGACGCCCTGGCGATCGTCTCGCGCCTGGCCGAGATGACCGAGCGCGTCAAGGTCGACGGCCCGGACCGCCGCATGGCGCCCTGCGACGCCGAGGGGGCCGGGCGATGAGCCGCCGGGCCCCGCAGGAGGGGCGCAGCTATGAGCAGGCCCTCTACTCCGTCGTCCTGCTGGTTCCGCGCCTCCCGAGGCCCGAGCGCACCCGGACGGTGAGGGTCCTGCTCGACTTCATCGCCGGCCTCTGGGAGCTGGACCGCTCGCGCGTCGATGCGGATTTCGCATCGCTCGTGCGCGGGCTTCCCCGCTGATGTCCGCATAGGTATGTGCATGAGCGTCCGCATATCTGCGCGTTTGCGCATGCACATACCCGCACAGAAGCACAGATGCGAGGGCGCGTATCCGCGCGCCCTTCTTGATGGATTGAGGTTTCCCATGGAGAGGATCGAGGAGATGTCCGCCGAGCGGGCGGAGGGCATATCGCCGGGCTCTACGGCGACGAGCTGTACGGCCTCGAGCTCGACGGCGAGGTTTCGGGCGAGGGGGCCATGCGGTGCCGGTACGCACCGGTCCATGATGAGGTGAGGGGCATCTGCGATGCGCTGGGGCTGGACTACGACCGCATCGCGACCGATCGTGCCGGGATGCTCTGGGCGGGCGAGGGGATGCCTCACCGCTTCGACGCATGCTGCGAGATCAGCGACATCGCGAGGCGCCTGCGCGCCCAGTGCCGCGATGTCGCTTCCCGTTCGGAAAGCCCCGGGCCGCGGCGCCGGCCCCATCGCTAGCAGGCGCTAGCATCTTGCGGAAGGACACGCATGGGCCGAATGTGCCCGGACAACGGAATGGAGCTTCAAGATGGACAGACGAGAGCTCGAGATCATGTTGAACGATGCCTTCGACCGCGGCATCGTCACGGCAAGGGCGGTAGAGGGAATCTATCCCCCCGCCGTCACGGTGGGAATCCTCGACGACCTCGGGCGCGAGATCGACTTCGGGCATGAAGGTAGCGGGTTGACGGTGTTTCTCCCTGGCATCGAGGACGATGCCCGTTTTGCCGGCTCGTGCAAGGCCCTCGGCGGCAAGGTGCCGCAGAACACCTATCGCATGGAACTTGTCTCGGCGATCGCCGGCGAGCTCATGGGCGCCGAGTCCGCCACCGCGCTCAGCGCCCTGGAATCCGCCCTGGACCGCGCGAGGCGAAGGGGCTACTGCGTGTTCGACCGCGGCATCCATGACGACGTCCCGGATCCCGGGCTGGTCTACCTGTGCTCGACCTACCCGGCGGCCGTCCGCCTGAAGGACTCCCTGGACTTCGTCCGGGCTCAGGGCAACGAGCCGGACCGTCACGCGCTCGGCACATACCGCATGGTGGACGGGTACTGCATCATGGGAGGGTTGGACGAGGTGCCGCTGGCGGACGCATACGCCGTGGATGCGGCCCTTATCGAGGACTGGGGTGTCGGCGATGCCGTCTTCCGCATCACCGACCTCAAGGCGAAGACGTTTTCGTATGCCGTCGACGCCGACGGCGGGCAGAAGGCGTCGACGCTCGTCTACTACACCGATGAGGGCTCCGACCCGGTCCTCTTCCAGCAGACCGGCGGCGGCTGGCGCCTGGCGAGCGACAACTTCCTCGCCGAGAACTCGATCGTCGAAGACTTGGAGCGCGTCTATACCGGCGAAGTCTCGCCGGTATACCTCGATTCGCGAATCGTCGACATGGAGGAGATGGCCGAGGCCTACGGCTGGGTGAGGCCGGGGAGAAGACCCCCCGGCCTCCATCGCCGCCGGCGCCCGGAAGGCCGCCGCGTCCTCGGCGGCCGAGGAATCCTCCCCCGGCAAGGTCGCCGCCGCGGCCCGCGAGGCCTCGAAGGACTCGGCTCCCCGACACTGATACCATGGTGGGTGCGGATGCGCCCGCAGGCGCTTTGGCATACACACACAAACGCTCAACCGCGCATCCGCACATATCCACACATCCGCATCCGCATATATGCGTAAAAGGGGACGTGCCATGATTGGAAACGTCTCGAAGCCCGACGGCACGGTGCATATCGAGCAGCAGGTCGGCAACATGCGGTACGACCTCACGACGGGACAGGTGGAGACGGTGGTCCCCGCGGCGGGCGCCACGAACCTCGTCTTCGGTGCCGACGGCCGCTAGCGCATCGAGCTCACGGCCGGCAACATTCGTCAGAATCTCGGTAGGCCGGGTTTCGATACGCTCCTGTAGGTTCCGCAATCGCACATACGCATACACGTACACATACGCAGTTGCGCATACGTACACTCGCACAATGGAACACATGCACGTCGGCATATCTACGCACATGCACATAGCCGCACACGCGCCCATCGGGCTCCAGCCTCGGTGGACGCCTTGTTTCCGGCCGTTTTCCGTATCCGGCGTTTAAGCCGCCGGATACGGGGAATAACCACCTGAGGGGAAACGGACAGCGCCGAGGGAGGGCGCGCACCGGAATATTTCGGAAGGAATGTAGAACTGAAATGAGAATACCCGCAAGGGCGCTGAAGCCGCTCATCGCCATGGCCATAGCCGCAGCATCGTTCGGCTGCATCGCGCCCGCGGCTTACGCCGAGAACGCGACCGCCGCCGTGATCTCCGACGACGGCGGCCATGTCGTCGTCGACGTCGACCTGAACGGAAGTGCGCCTGTCGGCGACGCGACCGAACAAGCCGATATGAAAAGCAGTCAGGGCGAATCGGTTTCCGATGCGGAACCAGACGAGGCCTTGAAAGCAATTCGAGGCCCTGATGACGGCCAACGACATCATTATAAGATCAGCGTTTTACTACATCTTACTGCCGTCTCTCTTCGCGATGGCCTTGCCTCTCCTCTTATACGAATTGCTGGAGCTACATGATCGCCGCCGTCTTTGAGTCCCGACGGTTGGACTGAACCGGTGTCGTGCCGATAGTGAGCCCGGCCCGCGCTCGACGAAGTTGTCTATAATCGGGCGGCTCTGCCCGAGCCACCCTTGAAGGGAAGGAAACCCTATGATGCTTTCCGAAGATCGCTGTCTGCGCCATCATGGTTCTCGTACTGGTGTTCGAGAGCTGCTGGCGCAAATGCCCGCCGGATAAGCTCATGCTCGTCTCCGGCGCCGGCAAGATGCGCTCCGTCTCCGGCAAGGGAACCTTCGTGATCCCGCTCCTCCAGCGCGTGGACACCCTCTCGCTCGGTGCCGTGCAGGTGCAGCTGACCACCGAGAACGATATCCCGACGCAGGACGCAATCCTCATCCACGCCTGCGCCGTGGCGAACTTCCAGATCGGCCAGACCCCCGAGCTGATCGAGACCGCCTCCAAGAACTACCTGAATTTGGACAAAGAGGAGATGACCCGCCAGGTCACCGAGGTCATGCTGGGCAAGATGCGCGAGGTCATCGGCCAGATGGACCTCAAGGAGCTCATGCGCGACCGCGAGAGCTTCAATGCCAAGGTCTTCGACGGCTCCAAGGACGACCTCGCCAACCTCGGCCTCGAGCTGCGCACCTTCAACGTCCAGGACTTCTCCGACTCCCAGGGCATCATCCGCTCCATGGGCGCCGATCAGGCGGCCGAGATCAAGAAGGAAGGCCGAGCTGGCGCAGATCAAGGCGGCCGAGGAGGTCGCCATCCGCCAGAACCAGCTCGACTTGAAGCAGGCCGACCTCAAGAAGCAGGCCGACAAGGCGAAGGCCGAGGCCGATATGGTGAAGGCCACCGTGACGGCCGAGAAGCAGCGCGAGCTCTATATCGCCCAGCAGGAGGCCGAGATCGCCGCGGAGACCAAGAAGGTCGAGCTCGCCGAGCGCCAGGCGGACGTGAGGGAGCGCGAGCTGAACGCGACCGTGAAGAAGCAGGCCGAGGCCGACCGCTACGCCGCAGAGCAGGAGGCCGAAGCCGACCTCTACAAGCGCACGAAGCAGGCCGAGGCCGCCCGCATCGAGCGCCAGAACCAATCCGACGCCGAGCTGTATTCCGCCCAGAAGGACGCCGAGGGCATCCAGGCCCGCGCGAAGGCCGAGGCCGAAGCTACGCGCCTGAAGGGCGAGTCCGAGGGTGTGGCCGAGAAGGCCCACGGCGAGGGCGTCGCGGCGGGAATCAAGGCCCAGGCAGAGGCGTACAACGGCATGGATAACCCCTACCTGCTCGCCAACCGCTACATCGACATCATGCCCAAGGTAGCCGAGCAGGTTGCGAAGCCCCTCACTGCCGTCGATTCCATCAAGATGTACGGATCGGGCAACGCGCAAAAACTCGTAAAGGAGACCACATCGATTGTCGACCAGGTCGCATCCGGCCTGAAGGACAGCACGGGAATCGACCTGCCGTCCCTGCTGAATGGCCTGATCTCGAACCCCGATATCGATGTCGGCTCCGCCGAGAACTCGGTTGAGTGATGGTCGTCCCGCTGATCGCCGCGGCCTTGCTGCTCGATTTCTTCGGCTGCATGATGCCCCTGGCATTGGTCGAGGACACCAAGGCATTTAAGGTCGGCGTGTTCCTGATTTGGGCGGCGCTGGTGGCGGATTCCGTCCTGATGGGCTTGTTCTATCCGAGGGAGCTGGCGGGGGTGAATCCCCTGTTGGCGGCAGGTCTCGAATCGATATGCCTCATCTTGTGCCATGTATCCCCTGCATGGGTTCGCATCGAACTTGGCTCCCTGTGGCATCCGGGTCGATACTGCCGCGGCCCTCGCCTTCATAGACTTCCTCGTGACCGCTGTGGGATATGTCTCCCTGCTCTTGGGTACGATCTGGCTTATATTCTTCTAGGCTCGCAGGCATATGGACCTGTCGACCATCAAGCCGGAGGTTCCGAGGAGTAGTACCGGCGCGGGCCGCCGCACGTCGCGCGCAGACCGTCGGGCGGCTTTTACATCGAAGGGTGTGTCCCATGGAGGGGAGAAACCGCGGCGAGGTGACCGCCGAGCTTTGAGAAGGTATGGGCGAGGCTGTGCCGCGAGAACGCCCTGGTCGCGAGCGAGGTCTGGGTCGATGACGCCCGCCGGGTCGATTTCGTGGCCTACAGGCCGCATCGTCCGCGCGACCGATCGTCGAACCATGCGACCGCCGCCGAGCTCGAGTCCGGCACCTTCACGTTCGTCGAGGTCAAGTCGTGTATGGACGATTTCACGAGCGGCCACGGCAGGACGTTCGAGGGCGATGAGAACTGGCTGGTGTGCCCGCTCGAGCTCGCCGACTCGCTGGCTTCCAAAGGTATGCTGCCCAAGGGGCGGCCGACGTACTCGCCAGCGCCCGCGCACCTGCGGAAGCTGCCACTTGGAGTTCCGGCAGGTGCGCGTCGCCCCGGCAATCGAGCTGATATGGGCGATGCTGAGGCGGAAGAGCTCATGCGAGACCGGCGCCGGTTTTCCCGTATAGATCGCCGGCACATCTGTCCGGATGCATATCCGCACATCGGCATACATACGCCGAGGCACATACGCGCACATACATATATACACACCGGCGCTATCGTACCCGTTTGCGCATCGGGGTATACGGGCGCGCGGGGAAATGCGCGGAAGCATATCCGCCCCGCCTTCCAAAACTTCCTATAGTTTCTGCGAAACCCCCGTTCAGCGTATATTTTTTCGCTTGCGCGGGTATCAATTCCCCGTTACTGGTCGAACGGATGACGGGATATGGAAATGGCAGACGGTGACCGCTTTACACCGGAACAGGCCGAGGCGCTGAGCGCGCTGAGGGACGGGAGGAACGTGTTTCTCTCGGGCAACGCCGGCACGGGTAAGAGCTACGTGCTCAACGCCTTCATATCGGACCTGAAGGCGCGCAATGTCGATTTCCTCGCCCTGGCGCCCACCGGCATCGCCGCGCTGAACCTCACGGACGGCTCGACGATCCACCGCACGCTGAAAATCGCGCCGGGGGTCTGCGCCCCCGATGGCCCCAAGGGGTCCCGCAAGGTGCTCGACGCCGCGAAGGTAATCATCATCGACGAGATCTCGATGTGCCGCATCGACCTGTTCGACCACGTGATGGGGATGATCTCCCAGTCCATGACGCGCAACGGCGCGAAGCAGGTGGTCCTCGTCGGCGATTTCTTCCAGCTGCCGCCGGTCGTGACCGAACGCGACTCCGCGCTGCTGATGAAGTTCTATCCCGGAAACCTCCAGGGCTGGTGCTTCAAGTCGAGGTACTGGACCGGCTTCGATTTCGAGCCGCACGTCCTCAAGACGGTCGTGCGCCAATCCGACCCCGATTTCATCGACAACCTGAACCGCGCCCGCGTCGGCGACGCGTCGTGCCTCGATTACTTCAACGCGCACTCGAAGAGCTCCCGCGCCTACCTGCCGAAGGACACGCTGGTGCTGTGCGCCAACAACCGCATCGCCGATTCGATCAACCGCGAGAACGTTGACGCGCTCGACGCACCGAAGGTCGAGTTCGCGGCCGCCGCGACCGGCACGGTGTCAAACGGCGACAAGATGGCGCCGGAGAGGATCGTCCTGTGCCGCGGCGCCCGCGTGATGTCGCTCGTGAACAGCCCTCAGGAGGGTTACGTCAACGGCACGCAGGGCACCGTCACCGACGCGTCCGCGGACGCCGTGACGGTCAAGTTCGACGGGGTGGACGAGAAGGTCCGCATCGAGCGGCACAGATGGGAGATCAACAAGTCCGAGGCCGTCGTCGAGATGGACGATGAGGGCAGGCCCGTCAACAGGGTCAAGACCGCCGTCGTGGGAACCTATACCCAGATCCCGCTCAAGCTCGCCTACGCCATCACCATCCACAAGTCGCAGGGCCTGACGTTCGACGCCTGCTGCGTCCACACGAAGGTCTTCGCCGAGGGCCAGCTGTACGTCGGCCTGTCCCGCGTGCGCTCCGCCGCCGGCCTCACCGTGTTCCCCAAGATCGAGCCGAACCGCCTGATCGCCAGCCGCGAGGTCGTGGAGTTCTACGATTCCCTCGAGCACAGGATGGAGGAGCCGGTCCAGATCGAGTGCCCGCGCCGCTTCGACGAGTCGCGGGTCCGCGCCTACATCCGAGACCTCATGGACGGCAGGGACCCCGACGCCCCCACGCCTCCCGCCCTGGAAGGCGCCCTGGAGAACAGCAAGGGAGGTACCCCGGAACCGGGGACCGAAAGGCCGGCTCGAACCCTCGAGGAGAAGATCCGGGCGGATATCGTGACTCGGGCCACCTTCGCCCTCAAGGATGCGCTCTCCGGCGCGATGTCCAAGGACCATCTGGATGCCAAGATGCTCCTTGCCGGGTACGTACTCGATTGGGACTGCGGCCCACATGAGCTCTATGTCGTCCGCAAGGAGGGCGGTTATCGCGTCAGCGCATCGGAACTGGGCATCCGGCGCTCCGAGATTGAGGCGAGGATTGCGAAAAACTCCGGCTTCGACTTGGGCTCCGCTCGTCGTCAGCCGAGCCCGTCCGACTCTCGTCCTGGGAAGCGGAAGGGCTCGGCGAAAGAGTCCGCCGGTCGCACCCGAAATACACGCAAGGCGAATAAGCGGTAGCGACAACGGAAATGGGAAGGCCGAATCTCCCGGCCTCCCCATTTCATTTTCGCGGGCGGATCGCTACCGTCTGCCGGTGAGCTCCCAGTCCCAGATATACTCCTCGACCTGCTCGGCGAGATGGAGCGGGGCGGGAAGGTTCACCCTCATATCGTTCTTGTAGAGCTGCACCATGCAGCCGCGCAGGGCCTCGGCGTATTTGACGCTGGCAAGCGCCTCGGCCTCGCCACCGGGCGACAGAAGGCAGTACTCGTTGATCGTCTTCTCGCAGAACGCCGCGGTGGGCGAATCGTACTTCGATCCGCGTGCGGACCATTTGTACTGGGCGTCGCCCGGTCGCGGGGCCAACGCGAGGAAGTAGCCGTCCATCTTGAAGAGTCCCTGCTTGTCGCGCCTGTTCGGCACGGTGCCGTCGTCTGCGCCGCCCGCGGCCACCTCGTCCGTGAACCAGTCGGGGACCTCGCCGTTGAGACCGGAGCGTATACGCAGGATGCGCAGCTTGCTGCCCGCGAGGCCAAGCGGCTCCTCATAACCGGTCGGTCCGTAGCTCAAGGGTCCCGACTCGAGGCCGGAGTCGCTGATGCCGGGCCACCAGTCTCTCTGGCGGATGCGGCCGTAGGAGTTGACGAGGAGGAGTTCCGGCCTGTCGCCGGTGGCGCGGACTATGCCGCGGAGCATCCTCTTCAGGGCCATTCCGTTTGCCCGCTTGCAGGAGTCCGGAAAGCCCTCGGAACCGCTCAGCCGGGCGAACTCGATGAGGGCGCGCCAGTACGGTAGGCTTCCGTCAGGTAGGAGGGGGCAGTACACGGTGACGGCACCGCTTCTCATGTCCTGTCGGACGCAATAGGGGAAGCTCGCCCGCGCCTTGCCGTTGCCGGAGTTGTAGACCTTCAACCCTATCGCCGGGATCGAGGTATCGATGCCGCGCGAATTGCGTGCCGGTTCGGGTACGAAACCGAGCTGGCGCATGAGGTCGCGGACGGCGACGCGCGCGCGGATCTCGGGACTGTCCTTCGAGTCCTCGGGTTCGATGAATTGGGTCAGGCGCCCGGTTTTCGCGAACGCGATGCGCAGGGCGCGCTTGGGGTCTCCGCCGTCGTCTTTGCCCTTGGGCTTGTAGCTCTCGGCGCCCGGCAGGACCACTATGCACGCGGTCGGGTCGGTCGCCTCGGGAAGCGCGGCGGCGACTTTGCGCCAGCGGATCTTCGCCTGGCTGTCGCCGGTATTCTCCATGCGGTTCAGGAGGTCGTTTGCCGGGATGTTATCGATCTCGACCTCGAAGCCGTCGACGGCCCCCTCCCCACCGAGAAAGCGGGAGATCTCGGCCCTTGCCATATCGAGGAGCCGGGCATCGTCCTGGTTGCCGATCAGCTGGAATACGGCCCTGTCCCTGCCGGTGCAGCGGGCGAGTCTGGCGCGGTTGGCCCGGCCCCAGGCCTCCTGTCTCGCCCGTGCGCTGACGGGGTCCTTGTCCCAATCCGCCTGCCTGGGTTCCTCTATGGACGCCTTGAGATGGGTCAGTTGAAGCGAGTCGAGCGCACCGACGGGCTCCGCGATATCTTTGAGCCGAGCCGCGACGGCCTCGAAGAACATGGCCTTGTCGATGACGGATGCCCCGCTTGCGACCGAAGGCTTCGATGCCCAGGAGGCGGTCATCGCGTAGGGGGATAGGATCTGCGGCTGCGAGCCGTCACGGGCGTACCTGCCCATGTCCTCAAGATACTCGCGGACTGCGGGCAATCCGGTCCCGCTGGCGAACTCGTAGTTCGCCAGGGCCGCGGGGTCCCAGGCCAAGTCGCGCTTCTGTTTGTCGTAGCCGTAGGGGACGACGCGGAGCGTGCCGCCTTCCGTGCGGACGTAGGCGTTGACATCGTGTTTGAGGAACGGGTCGTCCTGCCATGGCTTGCCGATGAAGCGGCGGACGGCGACATCCATGTTGAGCCTTGCCTTGCGGCCGACCGGCAGCGTCTCGACGTGGAATCTGAGGGCGAACGCCCACGGGTCCTCCTTGTGCCAGTGGATATCGGAAATCAGCTCGTAGACGTTTCCGTTTCCGCGTGAGACTCTGCTGAAGTTCTCGACCATGCCGTTGGCGAGTTCGAGGGGGATGTCGGCGATGGCGTCGGCGACTTGCGCGGAGAATGCGGGGAAGGTGAGCCCGCCCGCGGGACGGCCGTCGCCGCTGAACAGGCAGATCTCCTCGCCACGCACGGCCTCCTCGAACGTCTCGGGGTGCAGCATCCCCATCACCTTGCGGTAGGCGGGGGATTGGGTATCGATGTCCTTGCGGGAGGAGATCCAGACCGCGATGACGTTGCATAGCTTCGCGAGATCAATGGGGGCGAGGGCGATAAGCCAGCTGTCGGTATGTACGTTGGGGCGTACGGGATTCAGCTCGACGGCCCGGTCGAGCCAGCAGCGCAGGTCGTCCTTGAGGACTTTGGTGTTGAGGTAGCCGCCCTCTTTCCTCGGGGGCATGAGCGTGAAGAGGGCGTCGCGCAGGCTGTCGGGCAAGCCGACGACGTGCACGGTCGTCTTGGTGTCGGGGACGGGTGCGAATGACATGAGGTGCAGCTTAGAGTCCGACATTTCCGATTCCTTTCCTGAACGACTCGTAGAACGGCCCGTAGAGGGCTTTGGCGACCTCCGGCTGGTCGCTATCGTGCATGAGGCGTTCCATGTAGGCGCCGAGCTCTTCCAGGGTCCTGAACGAGAGCTTCCCGTCGCCGCCGCGGAAGGCCGCATCGGCGAAATAGACATGCGGCGCGGGCCTCTCCTTATCGGCAAGCCTCGCCAGGCGCCCGAATATCTGGATGATCGTGACCATGAGCGTGGAGATCGCGTCGTCTACGAGGAATTGCCTGCCCATGGTCCTCCATGCGCCCATGGGAAGGTTCTCGTCCCGCTCCATGGTCTTCCATGTGCGCCAGGCGGAGGCCCTGACCTCGGTCGCGAACTCCCCGGGATTGGCCGGGTAGTCGCCGACCTCCCTTTCGATGAGGCCGTTGAGTTTGCGGTATCGCCCGCCGAGGTCGTGCGGTGTGCCCATCGGCCGCACCGAGAAGATGAGGCTCGTGAACACGGCATGGCCGCCGCGGTCGACGATATTGAAGCCGCGCTCGATGGCCATGGCCGGCGCCACGAGCACTTTGGCCGGATGGTCGCAGAACTTGTAGACTTCGCTCCGGGGCACGAAGTGCTCCCTGTGGTCGTGGTTGTTGCGCACCAGGGCCGCGACCTTGATTGCCTGGCCCTTGCGTCGGAACTCTTGCTCGATGCGGTCGCGTGCGTCCTCGGCCTCCCGGTAGCTGTTCACGATGACCAGGGCCTTTCCCGCGCCATCCGCGTCGAGTTCGTCCCTCAACGTGGCCATGGTCTGCGATAGGACGATGCCGAGGTTGCCGGAACGCATCTCGGCGGCGCTGCCGGACACGTTCTGCTCGATGCCGAGGTCCCTCACGGTCGAGGTGGAGAGCTTGGCCGCCTTCCACGGCTCCGCCTCGAGGAGGTAGTCGACCGGCCTGTTCACGTGGTATTGCAGGCAGCCGGGCTCCCAGCTCGAACCGGAGAGCAGGAGCACGTGCGGCCCCAGCGCCGCCCCGGCGGGGTCGGTATCGAGCCAGGGCAGCGAGCACATGAAGGCCCGCCCGAAGGCGAACTGCCGGAAAAGCCTGAGGTCGTTGCCGTCGAGCTTCATCCCGAAGATGTTGCCGATCAGCGAGTTGGGGAGATAGTGCTGCTGGCGCGTGTAGCTGAACTTGAGGAAGTTGTACAGCTCGTCGACGGAATCGTCCTTGAAGCTGAGGAGGTCCTGCGCGGAGGCGAGTTCGCGCAGATACGAGTCGAACCGGATGACCTTGAGGGCGAAGGAGAACCTGGTCCGCAGCTCGTCGGGAAGCTCCGAGCATCCGCGTGCAGCGAGGTATTCGTTCAACGAGTAGCTGTGGGTGTCGTCGTCGATGCCCTCGCAGGAGGTCGCGACCGCCTGCGAGAGCTTGTTGAGGGCCGCGTCGCCGCCATCGAGGCTCTTCTTGGCAATCTCGAATCTATAGGGGTTGATGAGTTTGTCGGCATCCTCGTAAACCTGTTTGGGAAGGCCCTGCTCCAGGAGGTCGTTCAGAAGCGAGAGCGACGTGAACGCCTCGTCCTTGACGATGCGCCATTTCGCCACGCGGTCGTCCCTGACGGATTTGAGCAGCGCCTTCGCGACGGGCTCGGATTTCTGGCGCAGGTCGTAGAAAAGCTCCTCGTTGAAGTCCCTCATCTTGTCGTCCGGGCGCCGCTTCATGGCCACGGCTGTCGGGTCGGCGGCGTTGCGGATGAGCTCCTGGAAGCTCATGCTCGGGGCGAAGCAGCCGTCGAGCTGCGCCTGCACGCGGTCCGCCTCATCGAACAGGACGACGTCGAACTGCTGAAGGGCCTCCTCGAAGAATGCCTTGCGCTCCCTTCCGACGATCATGGTGGCGAAGCCGGTGGGAGTCGTGACCACGACGTCGGATGTCAGGGACTCGCGGGCCATGGCCTGCGATGGGCACACGTCCCAGTACGGGCATGAGTTCGCGCCGCCCTTCTTGGACCGGAGGCCGCGGCATGGCGTGCTGCCGTATCCGCAGGCCTCGGGATCGGAAGAGGAGAGCCCGTCCATGATGCAGGCGGTCTCCAGGTATTTGGATGCGGAATGGTCGAGGAGCATGGAGTCATCGTGGTCGAAGAACTCGTCGAGCCGTTCGATGCGCCTGCCGCGCGACACCAGGGGCGAGGCGCTGATTCCCGCCTCGCGAAGCAGGACGACGCTTTCCATCACGTCCGATACCGAGTTGAGCAGGGATACCGCGCGCAGGCCGCGCTTCGCGAGGCAGACGATGAGCATGTTGGCGAGGACGGACTTGCCGGCGCCGACGAGGCCGACGAGGCTCACGACCTCATCGAGGCGCAGGCCGTCAGCGACGGATGTGCTGCCGCCGCGGGCCCGCTTGAGGAGCCCCTGGTCCTTGACCCTTCTGAGCACGGCGGCGTAGTGGGTCTTCCCGGTCTTCTCCCCGACTTCGTCCGCGGTCGAGATGAGCTCGTCGAGGGTGATATCGATGGGCGGGCGCCTGCTCTTGCGGGGGATATCGTCAATCTTGCCCGTTTGGGGCGGCACGGCATCGGGTATGGTCACCCAACGGATCGATCCGGTTACCGTGGTATCGCCGGTCGCCTCGGGCTTGCATGTGTAGGAATACCGTCCTTTGGGTCTCGCGACCACGTTTTTATGGGAGAGTTTGACATCGCCGAGGAGGCGGTCTATATAGATCGGCATGCGGTCGATCCCGGTAAGGGGGTGCTCGCGCAGGGCCATTCCGCCGTTGGCGATATCGAAGAACCGGTACCGCTCATATTCCGCGCGCTCGTAGAGGCCCAGCAGTCGCCGCCAGGCCGTGGATGAAGCCAGCGAGAACAGGTGTCGGCGCGCCATCTGCATGAGGTGGCCGTCCGCGCCGATGGTCTCGGGCCTGATGAGCTGGTAGTTCGATAGGAGCCTGTCGGCCTTTCGGGGATCGGCGCCGGGACCGCATACGCGTACCGCGAGCGCGAGCAGCGACTCCACATTCAGGAACTCGTCGAGGGATAGGTCGCTGTCCTCGGGATAGCGCACCTCGAGATTGCGCTTCAGCTGGTCGAAGCCTTCCTGGGCTGTATCATTCGGCTCGCTCATCGCGTGCCTCCCTTCGCGGCGGCATCGAGTCGTTTCGAGAAGTTGCGCAGCGTTTCGCATGAATAGCCGGTCTTGCCGCGCAGGACGGCATTGCATAGCGCGCGATATCCGGGATGGTCCCGTTCGACTTGGTCCGGCACGACATAGGCCACCTCGTCCGCGCACATCTGGGCGATGCCGGCGTCGTCCTCTATCTCGCGGGCAAGCCGCTCGGCGCGGCCGTATGCCTTGGCGTCGACGGCAAGCTGCCGGCCGTCCGGCAGATGGATCAGGATGTCGCAGGTGTCCTTGAGGGGCCACATTTCGTATTTCAGACCGAGGCCCGCTGCGGCCTCGGCGATCGCCAGCTCGAGCTTTCCGGGGGAAGAGATGTAGTGCATGACGCCGCGGGATAGGCGGAAGGCGTCGTGCGCGACGCTGTCCAGCTTGTCGAAATCGCCTGTGACGGCCTTGGCGCACGTCGCCGATGAGCAGTGGGGCTGCTTGCCTCGCATGGTCATCGTCCAGCCGCAATTCGGGCATACTTTTGCGGCGCCCGGGACGGGTTCGTAGGCCATGGAGACGAATTCCTGCAACCACACCGGGTCGATGGTGTCGGCTTCGCCCTGGTCGAGGGGGTCGGGGTCGCCCAGGGCGAGCCCCGTCTTGATCCTGACGTATTCGTTCCAGGTGAGCAGCGGGTGGCGGATGAGCATCCTGCGTCCGTACACGTATTGCTCCTGGGTGCCGGCTCGGAGGAATTCATACACCCTGCGTTCCTGATGGCCGCCCAAGAGGTCGTTTTCCGCAAAGCGCAGTACCTCGTAGCATTCCGACGTCGCGGCGAAGTAGTCGCCGTCTACTGACGCCAGGGGCCCGATCTCGATGGACCGGCACCCTTCGACGGCTTCCCTGCACTCGTCGCGCCACCGGGCCGTCCACTCGCGCACGTCTGACGCTGCGCTGTTCCTGATGAAATCGGACTCATTGAACGTCGGCAGCAGCTCTTCCGCATTGTCGGAGCACTCAGCGCACAGCGCGGCGAGGATATTCATGCCGTGTCTGAATGCCTGGCTGTAGGGATACCTATGCGGGTCGGCCTCGTAGAGGCCGTCCTTCTCGGCGATGCCGTATGCGATGAGGAATACGGCGGTCTCGAAGCGGTTGGCGATATCGCGGGCTTTGCCGGCGGCTTCGGCCGCGGCGATCGGGTCGGACATGGACCACCTCTTTATTGGAATTGGCATACACAGCAGCTTTGATACCCGCCCCCGCCGCGCTTTACACGCCCCTACCGAAACTCGACGGATAAAAATGCCCCCGCACCGGCTCGAATCGAGTGAAAGACTTCCCGCGCACGGGGTAGAAACAGCTGGGACGGCACGCATCCGCGCGAAGGGTTTGACATGTCTAGGGTGGCTTACGGGCAAAAGGGATACATCGGCCTCCATGAGGCGCGAACGCGCGGGCGGCCTACGAGGCGGGGGAGATGCCCCGCTCGAAATGGACCAAGACGGCGATCCTCGGCGCCTTGAGGGGCTACTGCGATGAGATGGACCTGCTCTACGACCCTGCGGTCGAGTCCGAGACCAAGGCCGCGCTCTTCGACCGGTTCATCGCCTCCTCGTCCTGGCACCACACCGGCGCCTACGCCCGCGAGACGGAGTTCTTCGCCCTGGACGAGGCCGCCGTGGTCGGGGCGTTCCGCGAGCTCGGGCCCGAGGAGACGGCCGAGCGCGACCGGATCCGGGCGCAGGCTGCGGCCCGGGTGCGGGAGGCGGAACGGCATCGGAGGGAAGCGGAATGCCTATTCGAGTACCGCTTCTCCTGCTCCCCATATAGCGCCATGGCGTACGAGGCGTTCCATCCCGAGCTGTGCGAGCGCCGTGTGAGCAAACACAGGAAGCAGGAGCTCGTCGTGTACCGGCTGCCGGACGGCAGCGAGCCGTCGGGCTATGCGGAGATGTCCGTCCCGGCGGACTATGCGGACAGCAGCCATGTGGTGCCGTCGGTTTTCATATCCGGCACGGGCGGGGATCGCGCGTGGCGCGATATCGACTTCGACGAGGCCGAGCGGAAATTCGCAGCGGCGGCGAGAAGGGCCGCGGCCTTTCGCGAGGGGAGACCGAAGCTCATGCAGGACGAGGCCAGGCGCGCTGCGATACGTGAGACTCGGCACCGCGTCTGCACCGCCCCCATTTTGAAGAGCATAAAGGAGATTCACAGGTGACGGGGAAGAATGTCTATACGATGACGGCGATGACGAGGCGAGCGTTCGTGGGCCTCGCGGTCATGGCGGCGCAGGCCGGACTCGCGGGCTGCGTGAGGAACGGGGCGCCGGACGCCGGCTCCTCCGACGGCGGCGCCGGGAAGTCGGGCGATGCCGGCACCTCGTCGCCGTTCGCGCCGCAGCAGTCCGCCCAGGCGTCCGTGGACGGCATCTCGATCGACCGCGTGACGATCGAGGAAGGCACGGGGCCGGACGGCAAGCCGTTCCGCTACATCCGGGTTGCCTATACCTTCGAGAACGTCACGGACTCGGACGCTGTCGCACCCTATACCGACATCAACGCATACCAGGACGGGATCAAGCTCGACAGGTCCTACAAGGTGCAGGACCAGCGGGCGCAGAAGCAGATCGAGCCGGGCGGGAAATTGAAGTCGTTCACGGCGTTCGCCCCCGATTCTGAGACGGTTCCGGTCACGGTCAAGGTGATGGCGAGAAGGAGCCGAAGGTCGGAGCGATGCTACTGCATCGTGAACCCGGAGCCTGCAATAGGAGCCGCCCGCTCGCGTCCACACATATATGTATATGCGCGTCTATGCGTTTACGTACATGCGCATATGGGTAGACTCACATCGGTAGAGACAGAGCAGGAGGGATGGTCCGCGTAAAACCGGTCATCGGTGAAATATCGACCTGGTTCCTTGCATGGCCATGGCATTCAAGCGCGGCGATTGCGACCATGGGTTTCTGAAATGGTTGCATGGACCGAGCACGGCATGTATCGTCGAGGATGTCAGATATCGACAGGTTCGGCAAGATGGGCATCGACCGCGAGATTTTGGAGTCTATGCGCGATCGTATCTCAGAGCGAGTCGCGCAACGCGCTCATCTCTGGATCCCGTTGGCCTCGCCATCACCATGGCTGTGGGGTTGTCATCTGGGCCTGGCGTCAGCGCAGCAGTCCTCGAGCATCCGTGAATGCGCGGCGGCGGTATCGATCAGGTGCATCGTCTGGCAGTGAGGGGATGTAGCGGCGGATATCCGCGACGTTCCCCTGGCCGAAACCGACCTAGGCACCCCACGACCGCGTGATTTGCCCTGGCATCCAATCCAATAGGGACAAGCAGATATTCAAGAAGGGACTCGATATGGGTATGCAAAGCTATATGGCGACGGTATTTGTCGGCGAGGCGTAGAGATGGCGGGCCTTTTGTCAAACGGTGATTTTTCGTTCAAGCCTGAACTTCGCGAGGCGAGGCTTCGCGGATACCTGCGCCTGGCTGTAAGGTATCCTGACGGCAGGAAGTCATGGAGTGGTCGCCGTCATGGCCTTCGTTGCGTAACCGCCCCGGCGCTTGATTTTGGCATCCTTACCGAGACGAAGGATAGCGAGACCGCCACCGTGGAGTCCAGCTTTACCGTGACGTCGGCCTACACGGCCGAGGATTTCGTATCGGATACGCGAAGCGCGTTTCTTGCCTGCGTCACCGAAGATTTCGGCGAGCAGGTCGCATCGGAGGCTGCAAGTCTCGTCGATGGTCAAATCGCGTCGATGTCGTGGTATAGGCGCTTCGAGATATGGAACGACCTCGCATCCTACGACATATGCGGCGTTGCGAACGCCGATCATCTCATCGACGGGCTCGAGGAGCTTTCCGTCGCGCTCGCCGATGGCCGCGCGTTCGACGCAAACGGTGGAAACCCCGTCTTCCATGCTTTTCACCGGGCCGAGCGGCAAAGTGGCGACAGAGAGTTACCTGTGCCTGCCAGACGTACTCATCGACATCATTGAGACAGGGGCTTCGGGCAACCGGAGCTCTTTTCTAATATGAGCCGGCACCTCCACGGTACCGGCCCAATAACGACTGCCTACATATCCCAGATCTCGCTCAGCCGCTCATCGTCCGCGGCCTCCTCCTCGAAGCGGAACTCGTAGGGGATGGCCAACCTGGTGAGCTCAAAGGCCACCTTTCTGGTCATGGCGTTCGAGATCCGCGCCGCGCGCGCATCCTCCGCGGCTAAGTCCTGCTCGCGGAAGTAGGGGAGCGGGTAGGGGCTGCCGTCCGTCTCATCGACAATCTTCTCCACCAGGCACCCGACCTCGCGCTCTTGGATTTCCGCCAGATTCTCGAGGTACTTCCATGCCACGGCAGTGGCGCGGGCTCGCGGCAGGCGCGGGCTTTCCCAGTTCTTGACGGTCTTCACGTCGACGCCCGCCGCCTCCGCGACGTCGGACTGGTAGAGCCCCAGGCTCTCGCGCAGCACCTTGAAGCCCGCCTTGGTGTGGATGGTCTGCATATCCGTTCCTTTCATCTAGATTCTCTTCTCGAAGAGCCCGTGATAGACCTCATCGATCTCGTCCTGGTATTCGCACAGGAATTCGCAGCGTCCGACCACGAGTGCGACGAAAGCTCTCGTCGACGGTGGCAATGCCGTAATCGTGGAACCCCGCGGGAAGGTAGAGCGTCCCGTTGTAGGGCGCATGTCCGACCAGCAAGAGAAGTCCCCGAAGGAGCCGATCCTCCACGCGGTACAGGGCTGTAGTAGTCCCCGGCACGCTTCGCAGCGTCGATCGCCTCCGTGTGGCCGGCGATATGGCGGATGATCTTCCCGTCCGCACGGTTCGCGGCCGCCTCGCGCGCGAGCGTGCGCAGCTCGGGCATGCGGTCGAGCGGGTCGACGGTGTGGACCGTATCCATGTGTTCCGTGAACCCCTCGCCGTCGCACGTGATTTCGCTCACTGTGGCGACGAACCGGGCGAAACCGCGCTGGCAGACCCCGACCCTGGAGGCCGCCGAGACCTTATGCGCCGCACGCAGTGCCTCCTCCCGGCTGTCTCCCTCGTAATGCAGCTCCGACGAATGGAGCGGCCGCACGTCGATATCCTCGGTTCCCGTGAACAGCATCTCGCGCGATTCCGTCACGAAGATCGTTTCCATATAGTCCTCCCATATGCGCACCGGGCGGCCCCATACCGCCTGCTCTACCTCTCTTGTACCCCCTGAGGGGAAACGTAAACGCACGCCGCGGAAAAATCGCCGGACCGGGTTCGGGAAAAGGACGGGGCCGAAAACGGCCCCTGTCTTGAAATCTGGATATGGAATCAATCAATCATCGCCATGTCGAACGCTTATATGCGAACTCGGAATCGATCATCGCTGCGCAGTCCCTCCGAGGGCGGGGCCGTCGTGCTATCTGGCGGAACTAGCCTTATTTACCCGCCGTCGGGCGTAGCGCCAACAGGTCATTCCTGATCTCATCGAGCAGCTTCCTGCACTTGAGCTCCGCGGCCTCCATCGGGCTGACGTATCCATCCTCATGCGGGTCGAAAATCATATCCGGGTCTGGCAGCCATTTGCCGTCGTCCTCGCCGAAGGCGGTCTCGGTCATGATGTCGCAGAGGCCCAGGAGCCTGACGAAGATATCGCTCTCCCCGACATATGGGGTCGCGCGTCGGCACGCGCGGAGGTACACGTCGAGCGTCTGGAGGAACAGGTCCTCGGTGCCGATCTCCCAGGGAGGACGGGACTTATCGTCTTCCGGGTTCACCTTGATGTCGTGCAGAATCGAGTCCGGCACGCAGCGCAGGTCTGTAGTCGGCCAGACGAAATGATCGGTCTCCTCGCACAGGTCGAGGAAGTCGTAGGCCTGGTTCCATAGCACGCAGAGCACATCCAGCTGGTTTTCGGTGAGTTTTTCGTCCATGGTCCTATCTCCTGATTCTATGAGGAGGTCGGCGACGTCGATGTGCGCCCAGCAGGCGATATCCTCGACCTTCTCGAAGTCGCTCGGAGCGTGCGTCCCGCGCCGCCAGTCCTTAATCGATGAGATCGAGACGTGCATCGCGCCCGCGAGCTCCCGCATCCTGGCGGCGCCTTTGGCGCCGTGTCCTAGCAGCGAATCGAACACGGCGGGGGAGAAAGCGAACGTCCCGTCGCCAATCCTGTAGGTGTCTTTCCGCATTGCGGCATCTCTCTTTCTCAATCCTTGCCGACAATGTTATCTGTGGCGCGGCCGTCTACGGAGACGAACCTGGACGGACCTCTACCCGTCCGGCTTCACGGAGAACCACAGACCGTCGTCGCAGATCAGCCCGCGCGCGACACATCGACCGCCGACGTCCACTAGGACGCCGGTCACGGTGGCGTCCGCCTTGCCGAACATGCTGGGGCAGGGCAGCGTCGCGCCGACACTGGCGATCTCGAAGCGCCGCCCGTCGCACACGATTGCCCTCGGGGTGTTGAGCCCGCACTTTCGGTCGGTCTCGACCGCTATGGGGACGACCTTGGCGTCGAACCTGCTGCATCCGCCCACGTGCCGGACCTCCCTCCCGCTCGGTATCGCGCGCCGCGCGCGATACCGATAAATCTCCCACCCTGGATACCGCCCTGCGATCCCAACGGGGAGGGCATCCGGGGCGGAATTTACCGCCCGCGCTGCGGCCTCACCGCGCAGCAGGCGGCCTATGGCCAT
>SCPN01000346.1_pt1 | contig 40096 bp, 38 predicted proteins | sample 6106831 | NCBI WGS metagenome assembly SCPN01 (sample SAMN10720447, study PRJNA508395) | human gut metagenome | isolation source: Participant 1, 0 month | reverse complement strand
AACTTCATATGAATTTTTCCATAAATTATCTTCATTAAATATCTTTCTACTACTATTTCCATCATATTTTCTCGCCAGGCTATCTTTTAACATAATCATTGACTGATTGCATAAATCATCAAGTAAATTCTTGTTGACACCATTCAGATACTCCTCTGCATTGGCAATCTCACATGACAGTTCTGATTGCTTTGCATCATAGTACATAGCCTGAATTGTTATAATTATTTTTGAAATATCCTGCTTATAAAAATCCCATGTTGTTATTCCATACATAAAAAAACTTTTTATTTTAAACCAAATGCTTATTTTCTTTCTGCTTTCTGAAATTAACTGAAACTCCTGCCACAACGCCATCCATTGTTTTGATGATAATTTTTTCTTGAATTTTATTTTATCTGTATTAACATTTGATTTATCAACATATTGGTTAAAATATTTATGTTCCGTAGCCAGTTGTGGAAAGTTCCTGCACTTAAAAATGCCAATTTTTCCTGTTTATCGAAAATATTTTTAGCAGAAGTGATGATTGCTCAGCTATTTTCTTCTTTAAATCATTATTAGGATTTTCATCTGTTTTCCAAGATGAAAAACCGGATAAACAGCTTTTGATTCCTCAATAAATATTTTCTTTATTTTGAAAATTGCCTAACATTGCACAATAACAATGAATCCCAAATTATACTTAGGCGAAGATAATTTTCATATACATTTCTATTGCTGAATTATTATTAGATACTATCTGTACAGTTTTACCTTCCAGCAGTATATTTGCAATAATATTTAATATCGTCTGTGTCTTACCTGTCCCCGGCGGTCCCTGTATAACACTTATTTGATTTTCCAAAGCATTTTTTACAGCTTTATACTGACTGTTATTACAACCAAAAGGGAAAATCGGGTTATATTCACAACCTTTTTCATTATCATTCAATGAAGAAGGATTCAAATATTTAGCTAATGCAACATCCTCACCAACAAATGAAATTTTATTAAATCTCCTAGCCAATATATCTTTATCTATAACTTCACCTGTCTCCGGATTCCTAATCTTAATTAATGCTGCAATTTGCTTTATGTATTCAAATACATTTGAAGACTTTTCCTCACTAAGACAAGATTTAACAATATATAAATCTTTTTGATTATAATCTCTTTCACTGCCATTGCAAAAAAAGATATGCCAATAAATTTCCATTTCACTTCTAAATACATATATTGATGCTATATCATAAAATTTTCGTCCTTCTCTGCTAATATGATACATATCAGGATTTAAAATTTGTGGCTCAGTTAGCTTTTCCACATTAGTACACGCATAAGCATATGTTTTTCCGTTTTTGAATTTAACCTCCCATTTCTGTGCATCTTTATTAAATACGCATGACATTATTTCAGATGTTTTTATCTGACCCTTGATAATAACCATAAATTCTTTTGTATCCATCTGTTTCTCTCTCTAATAAAGTAAAAGTTAAAAGTTTTTTTATCCGCATCTATGCCTTGTCCTAACAAAAAAGCCGAGAAACCTTAGCTTCAAGATTTCCCGGTCATATAATTTTGCATACTAAGCAATCACTTTTTTATCCAGAGCTTTGACTTCTTCTATGGTCATTTTCGCAATTTTTGCAATTTCTTCATATGACAACTTGCCTAATTCCAATAATTGCCGTGCTACTTCTACACGCTCTTCTTTCACTGTTTCATTCCGCATCTCTTCCATTGCTTTGCACATAGTCGCAACTCCTTTCTCGTCTTCTTTGAAATATTGAACTCGATCTGCCAATATTTTATATTTCATATCCTTGGCATCTGTACAGGAAAAATCATGCATCAGCTTTCCCAATGCAGATTCGTCTTTAATTTGTGAATTAACATATATAATATGATTCATCATCACTAAACAATTCGCCTGTTTCTTTTACCGTCCTGTCGATATGATAGATTGGTAATCCTGCTTTCATTATATCATTTTCTGTAATAAAAATAACATATGATTCACAAATTTTCATATTTTTCACCCGGCTCTGTCACATTTGCGTCCATAAGGCTGTACTGTTGTATCTTGCTACATGTTTTTACTAATGCAACTTCAATAACCTCGATTATCTCCAGCCCTCATAATCTTCAACACAAAAGAGCACGCCACTCGACGTGCGCCCTTTTAAGGATATATTATGGGAAGAATTTCTATGACCGAGAGCCCGCCCTGCGGACTCCTATAATTATCACGGCACTTTAAAACGCCGCTTTGTAAATATCTAATATTTCGTCTTCTACTAAGCTGTACGTAATTATTCTTTAAAAGCCTCTGGTGTTTTTATCACATCGCCGGCAAATACAGCAAGGTCTGATTCTTTGACGCCGAACTTTAAGAGGTGCACCTCCAAGACTTTATCCATAAGTCCGTAAAGTGACTCGAGTGCATTTTGAGGCTCAACCGAAAGACTGTCGGCAATGACCGCTTCAAGGTCATTGATTCTGCCTGTAGGCTTTATTTCCTTATATTTTTTCATAACATCTTTAAACATAAGCTGGTTTGACTGACCGTGCGGAATGTGATATACGGAGCCTAAAGGATAAGCACATGCGTGAACTGCCGCACAGCCCGCATATCCGAAACCGAGTCCTGCCCAGTTGGAAGCCTTTAAGAAATCTGCCGCATAAGTTTTCCATGCGTCGCCACCACCTGCTTCGACAGATGCTTTCCAGCACTTTAATATTGTTCTTAATGCCTGTTCTGAAAAAATTCTTGAAATGCTGCAACCGTTAGGGCTTAAAAATGATTCCACACTGTGAACCATAGCATCTATTGATGATGTTGCAAATATTTTATACGGAAGCGAATCAAGCATATTTGTTATCATAACCGCAGTATCAGCAAGCATTGCAGGGTTCGCAAGTCCCATTTTCACACCTTTACTTACACGGTTAATAACAGAAATATCAGTTACCTCGCTGCCCGTTCCGCATGTTGTCGGCACAATGATAAGAGGATGATATTTTTTAAGATTTCCGACATTATCATACAAATCGTCAATGCGGTCTTTTTCTGACGCAACAGCAACAACTTTGGCAATGTCAATAACCGTGCCGCCTCCGACTGCTATGATTCTGTTATATTTTTTATCTCTTAATTCATCTAAAATTGCGTCAACCATGCCGTCTGTCGGCTCACCCTTTCCGTATTTTTCACGAAAAAGCGTCTGAACCCCTGTATTAAGCGGAGCAATATATTTGTCAAATGTATGCTCACCGCAAAGTACCAAATCCTCTGCTCCTATCGCTGCATCTTTTGCAAACTGTTCAAATGTATCAAATTCCTGTATTTCCGTCTTTATAGAAAAGCCTTTCATCTGCTTTATGCCTCCTTTTTCAACTGTACGGCATCTTCCTGCTCAAATTTACGTTCTACCATATCAATTACCATATCCGCTGTTTCGTCCCAGCCTAAAAGACTGCTGTTGATAAGTATATCTCTGCTGTGTCTGTCACCACGTTTTCTGCCTGTAATATACTCATGTCTTGCATGCTGTGCTTTCTCGACAGACTCCCATTCTTCTCTGGCTTTGCGTTCATTTTTGATGCCCTTTTCTTTCATTACTGCGGCAATCTCATCTTCCTGCGGAGCATAAATAAATACATTTATTACGTCTTTTCTGTTTCTTAAAATGTAATCGCTGCTTCGTCCGACAATTACGCATGATGATTTATTTGCAAAATCATTGATTGCCTGGAACTGTGCATCTATAACTCGGTTTGAAAGATTTGCATATCGTACGCCGTATGAAGTATCGAACGCATATCTTACACCTATTTTCGTATCGGTCCTCAACAAGCCCTTTATCAACACCAATCTGTGCAACAACCTTATCAACAAGGTCTCTGTTATAATACTCTATTCCTAGCCTGTCGGCAATCATTTTCGCTATCTCGGGACCACCGCTTCCATATTCACAACCGACTGTAATAACAAAATGTTTGCCGGGATATTTCGCATTCGGAAGTGTTGCTGTTTCCTGACTTTCTGTTTTTCCGTCGTCCTCAACAATAAATATGTCACGTCCGAATTCGGCACCGTATTTTTTCTTAGAATAAAAGTAGAAAAATACGCCGAGTGCAAGCCAGATACCGACTACAATCCATTCCTGCCATACAAGTGCTGCCGAAAATGATGCCGGAACAATATAAAGAAGTGTCATAAATCCCGCCATAAGAACTGCCATAAATCCGACAAACTTACCCGCTTTAACCTTGTAAGGTCTTTCCATTTCAGGCTTTTTCTTACGAAGGATACAAAATGAAATCGAAACAAACATGTAAGCGATTACACAGCCAAATGATGCCGCATCAACGAGCCATACAAGAACGCCTCTTCCGAAGAAAGGAGCTACGACACAGGCTATTCCGCAAAGAATAATTGCAGCTTCGGGTGTCTTGTTTTTTCCCAATTTACCAAACATTTTTGGTATCATAAGAGATTCACCCATTGAATACAATGCACGGCTGCCGCCCATTAAGAATGAATTCCATGATGTGATAATTCCGCATAAACCGCCGATTATGAGGACTTTGCCCATAAGCGGTGACCTGAAAGCTATCTCAATCGCTTTAGCTGATACAAGTCCGTTCTGTGATGACATTTCTGCCGCGATAGCACTCTGCGGCATTATGTAGCAGACTGCAAATATTATCAAAAGATACCATGCTACTGCCAAAAATATTGATAAAAGCATTATCTTTCCGATTTTTTTGTAAGGTACGTTAATCTCTTCCGCTGCCTGTGGAATTACATCAAAACCGATGAAAAGGAAAGGTGTCATACATGCAACTTTGAACACACTGCCGAATGTATTTCCGGCACCTGATTCCCACATCTGACCTGTAATATTTGATGCCTCACCGTTTATCGCCGAACCGACAACAAGTAAAATTCCCGCAACGGCTATGATTGCTGTAAGAACAGTCTGTAAAATTGCCGCTGTCTTGGCACCTTTTATATTAATAAATGTAATTAATACGGCAACACCGACGCCCAATAAAATAGTTGTTAAATAAATATCTTTTCCCGCTATTGAATATAAATAAACCTGATTAAACTGCGGAAATAAATATGTGATAACTGTAGGAAGTGCAGTTGCCTCAAATGCTGATGTTGCCACATATCCCAATATTATCATCCATGTGCACACGAATGAACCCGTAGATCCCATAGCCCTGTAACTGAATACGTGCTCGCCGCCGCACTGTGGCATTGCCGATGTAAGCTCCGCATATGTAAGTCCTACAAAAAATACCATAACGCCGCCGATAAGCATTGCTATTATTGAGCCCATAAATCCAGCTGTCGTAATCCAGTCGCCTGAATTAATTACCCAGCCCCAGCCTATCATTGCACCGAATGCGATAACAAGAATATCCCAGGCCCCCATTACTTTATCAAATTTCGATTTCTGCTCCATACTATATCCCTCCTACAGTTAAACTTGCAGCCGGAAGCGTTTTTACGCTTCCAGTGCTTCCTTTAAAGCTTCCTCAAATATTTCAAGACCTTTTTCCATCTGCTCGTCTGTCATTGTAAGAGGAGCTAAGAATCTTACCGTATTGCTTGCTGTACCGCAGCTTTCAAGTAAAAGTCCTTTCTGTATTGCATTATGTATTAAATCAGCCACAAGCTTAGTTGCAGGTTCCTTAGTCTCTCTGTCTTTTACAAATTCAATTCCGACCATTGCACCGAGACCTCTTACATCACCGATGACATCATATTTTTCCTGAAGCTCTTTATAACGCTTCATAACTGTTTCGCCGATATGTCTTGCCTTTGCTGCATAATCGTCACGCTTCATAACTTCCATTACTTTAAGTGCCGCTGCTGCCGCAACAGGGTTGCCGCAGAATGTACCGCCGATTGTTCCCGCAGGTGCCGCATCCATAACCTCTGCTCTTGCTGTAATTGCAGATATTGGAAGACCTGCACCAAGTGATTTTGCTGTTGTGATAATATCAGGAGCTGCTCCTGCTTCAGCCCAGTATTCAGAAGCATAATACTTACCTGTTCTGCAATTACCGCACTGAACCTCATCAGCTATCATAAGAATACCGTTATCATCGCAAATCTTTCTGACTGCCTTAACCCATTCGATTGGAGCAGGAATAAATCCGCCTTCGCCCTGGAACGGTTCTACAATCATGCAGGCAATTTCTTTTGCAGGTGCACCCTCGTCAAATATTCTGTTAAGTTCATCAATATAATACTGAATTGCTTCTGCCTCTGTATATCCCTTAGGTGCTCTGTAAAGATACGGATAAGGTGCTCTGTAAATTGCTGACGGGAAAGGTCCCATGCCCTGTGCATATACTTTCTTGGCTGTGAGTGCCATTGTAAGATTTGTTCTTCCGTGAAATGCACCCGTAAAACAGATAACACCGTTTCTCTTTGTAAATGCCTTTGCAATCTTAATTGCATTCTCGTCACATTCCGCACCAGAGTTTGCAAAATATGTTTTCTTTACATCGCCCTTACATGGCATTATCTCGTTAAGCTTTTCAGCAAGACTTACATATCCGTCGTGTACATATACATTAAAAATTGTGTGGAAATATTTTTCTGTCTGAGCTTTAACAGCTTCAATAACTTCAGGATTTGAATAACCGATGTTAAGAACACCTACACCGCCGACCCAGTCAAGGAATTTGTTTCCGTCAAGGTCTTCAAACATTGCTCCGCCGCCCTGCTTGATACATATCGGATATGTCTTTCCGCAGAGAGCCTTTGGAATAGCTTCATCTCTTCTTTCAAGAAGCTCCTTTGACTTTGGTCCAGGGACCTGTGCTGTGATAATTTCCGGAAGTGCCTTTGATAATTCTTGTGTTGTCATAATAAAATCCTCCTTAATATTGCTAAAGCCTTTGAAATAAACAAAAAAGGTGCCGAAAATTTTTACATTTTCGACACCTTTGTCTTTTCAAAACTTAATTATATTTTGTTTATGGTCTGAATTATACTCTATTTATTTAGTTTTGCAATGGTTTTGATTAACTATTTTAATTGTGCACCGTGCACAATCATTTCTTGCTGCGGTAATTTCTTATCATAAATGCCAGCTTTAACATAAGGCATGTATCAAGATTATCAAAATCCACGCAAAGAAGCTCCCTTATCTTATTAAGCCTGTAATTGAGTGTATTTCTATGGATTATGAGACTCTCCGCGGTTTCCTTTACATTACAGTTGTGATTAAGAAAACTCTCTAATGTCTCACACAAATTTCCGTTGTTAATCTCGTCCGCATCTATGAGCTTTCCTATATTTTTATCAACAAATTCATCAAGAAATTTCTCATCGGTAATCTTTGAAATGAGTGTATACACACCCTGTTCCCTGTAAAAGAAAATATGCTCACCCGATTCGGCAACACATGCGGCTTTTATTGCTGCTGCCGCCTCTTTTCTGCTTTGCATTACGTCTTCAATATAGTCAACCCTGCTTCCGATTCCGACATTGAGCTTTATGCGATACTTTTTACCCGCATTGTCAACAATTTTTTCCAACACTGTTCTCAAATCATTTTCTTTTATAACGTCGGTTGAGACAAGTGCAAGAACCGAGCCTGTCTGCTGCATGACAAGCACAGTTAATCCGCGGCAAATAGAAAATTGTGTATTGATAATATTTCTCAATTTCCGCCCCACCTCTAATAAATCTTTGTTCGTGCTTTTATCGGTATCAAACGCAAATTCTATAACGCAAAAACTTCCCGACAAATCAATATCAACGGCTGCCGCCTGCTCGAACACCTTATCTTCGTTGAGATGCCGTGCATCAAGAATCGACGCAAAAATCTGCTCCTCAATATTCTTGTTGTTTTCCTCAAGAACAAGCCTTTTACATAATATCTGCGATAAATCCACAAGCGGAAATTTTTCGGGCAATTCAAAAAGGGGAAGATTTTCCTTATCACAATATGATGCAAGTTCGGGAAGAATCTGCCCTTCATTGATTCCAAGTGCCGCAATTCCGTGCTTTACCATGTCAGTGATAAGCCCCATAATTCTTTCTTTGTTTTCCGTGACATCTCTGTTAGTCAAGACAACAAATTCTCCGCCGTGAATATAATCTTCGACGCGGTATTCGTTTTTTACGCACTGAAGACAATCTGCAAAATATATCCAGCGTATTGTATTTTTTATTCCGTCAAATCCCGCCTTTAAATTTAATACATTCTTTAATTCGGGAATATTAATCATATCTTCACAATTCATATATATCTTCCTCAAATACACTTTCTTATATTTTAACCCCTGAATGTTTATCAATCTTAAAAGCGATTACTCAACAGTAATTATATCCTTTAATATATACTTAAATGTCGGGGCTGAACTGTACTCATTTTCAATATATCCTTCTTTTAAATCTATCTGCTCTGAAGGATTATCGGGATTTACTCCGATATAGTCACCCTGAAATACATTTATATTGCCCTTTTTAAACTGTTCAATAACCTTTTTCACCCTCTCTTTGGTGCCGTTTGCAACAGCTATATCATTGAATTCCAGCATTGATACCCATTCCTCGTCAAATCCCGCACCGACATCATTTCCGTTTACATTGCCTTTAACATGCTTCTCTATCACTTTATCATTAAGAACTGCATCTATAGCTGATTTCATATACGGTTTCCAGTTAATTTTGCAGCCTGTCAGATATGTTGTAGGTGCAATGTCGAGCATGCTCTGATTATAACTCACATTGTATACTGGTACATCTGAAGATGTTTCTTCGCATGCGGTAGCCGGACCTGTCGTATCGGAATGTTGCGATATAATTATACAATGCTCGTCCATTAATTCCCTAGCGTACTTCTTTTCGGTACGGTAATCATTCCATGAATTTGTATACTTAACGGTCATAACCGCCTGCGGCACAACAGACCTTGCACCGAGAAGAAATGCCGTATATCCCGATATAACCTCGGCGTAAGGATACGCACCGACATATCCTATTTTTGCCTCGGACTCCGAAATTATGCCGTCATCTATAAGTTCTTTAAGCTTCATTCCTGCGGCCACACCTGCGGCATATCTACCCTGATATATTGCTCCCATAAATGTATGATAATTTTTCAGATACGGTTCTTCATTGGCATTGGAACATGTTGCCATGCAAAATTGCACCTCGGGGTATTTCTGTGCCAATTCTTTTGTAGTCACACCGTAATTATAACTTGTCGAAAAAATCATATTACAACCATCACTGACCAGCCTCTCAAGATAGTCCCTCTCGGTTCCCTCGGCAACATTATACATAGAAACAATTTCAACTTTACCATTATATTCCTGTTCTATATCAGACAATGCCTCTATAAAATTATTTGTATACATTGTACTTGCATCTCCGACGTAGACAACTCCTACTTTTATGGTTTTATCTTCATCACGCCTTAAATAAACAATAAATGCACCTATAACTATACTTACCACTATACATGTTATCAATGTTATTATGCAGTCTCTTTTTGCTGTATATGACAGTGTTTTTTTTATCTTTTCTTTAATATCATTGTTCCCCATGATTTTCACCATCCTTATACAGATTGTCTATATCAATAAGGCCTTTTTCAATAAGACCAAGCATTATTTCTACAAGTTTAGGGTCAAACTGTGTACCGCTTCCACGTTTAATTTCTCTGATAACATAATCCTTATCAAGTTTTTTCCTGTATACTCTGTTTGCCGTCATCGCGTCAAAAGCGTCTGCAATTCCGATAATTCTTGCATTAAGCGGTATTTCTTCACCTTTAAGACCATACATATAACCGCTTCCGTCATATCTTTCATGGTGATATAACGCACCTTCCTCAACATGATTTATAAGCGTGAAATTTTTAAGTATCTGTGCACCTTTTTCAACATGCGATTTCATAAGTGCATATTCCTCATCAGTAAGTCTGTCGGGCTTATTAAGAATTCTGTCAGGAATACCTATCTTTCCTATATCATGCAAAAGTGCCGCTTTTTTCAGGTTTTCACATTCGTCCTCGTTGTAGCCCAATTCTTTCGCTATAAGCACGGAATATTCGGAAACTCTTAATGAATGCTGGCTTGTATTTATATCTTTTGCATCTACGGTCCTCGCTATTGTCATAACGGTTTCGTTGCCCATTTCAAGCTGTTTCTTGACAAATTCAAGCTCTTTTTTCTGAAAATCAAGAGTTCTTTTAACCTGTGTATGAAATATTATCCAAGTAATATATGCTACTATAATTGCAAATACAGCAACCATATATATTTTAAACCACCAGTTGTTATACATTTCGGCTTTTTTAATAATAGTATATATATTTTCTGTTACCGTCACTTTTCCCTTATCATCAAGCACTGCAAGATGAAATTTATATGTTCCGGCAGGTATATTTCTGTATACTATATTATTCATTTCGCTTTGAAGCATAACCCTCGGCTCGCTGTCATAACCTTCCAAATATATACTGACATACGGAACATTTACCGAATAATTAACTATCTCCGGAAACATTTCCAGAACATGTGCCCCGCTGTTAATATATATATCTTCCCCTCTTCTTACTCTGATAAGTTCATCATCTACCTGAATCGATTTCATCTGTATTCGGTATGACCTGATATTAGAGCTGTAATTTTCCAGGTTTATAACTATTACGCCATCTTCCGTTGAAATATAAAGATTGTTATTTTTATCCAGGTAATTCCATGAATTAGGCGTAATTGCATTTTGAAGTCCCGACTGATTATTAAGCAAACGATATTCCACATCATCGCCTGACAGCAGCTTTTTCTCATCTACCACAAAAATCCCCGCAGAACTCAAAACAAACAGCATGCCATCTTTTCCATTGACAATATCGTAATTGTTATAGTACGGAAAATTTTTAAGCACACGTATATTTTGTGTCTTATCCATATAGCATATACTGTTGCTTGTAACAATAAATATGCCATCACCGGAACTGTCCTCAACCATTCTTAAAATAACTCCCGAACTAAGTCCTTCATTTTTGCCGAAATTACCCACAATAACACCATCACGTATGACTTCTATTCCATTTCCATCCGTACCCGCAAATATTGTCTTATCATCTGCCTGCAAAGTACACAGCACCTTGCTGTTTATCATCTGTGTTCCTATGTTATAGACTGAATCATCATCTTTTATAAAACTCATTCCCGAATCCCCGGCAACAAGTATTGTATTATCGGACAATTCCGTTACCGTTCTGTAGAGTTCGCCGTTAAGTCCGTTGCTTTTATCATATTTTTTTACACCACCGTCAGTTGTCAGCTTATATACGCCAGCTCGCGATGTACATATCCACAGATTTCCTTTGCTGTCCTCTTTTAAGCAGCGAATTCTAACTCCGTTTAACACATCAATAACAGGTGTGATACTTCTTCCTTTTATATTTGTGTTCTCATCTTTGGAAACATATAATCCGTTGTCGGTTCCTATGTAAAATCCATCATTCCACCAGGTAACGGTATTAACTACCGAGCTGTCTGTAGCATATGTATTGTAGAGCTGTGTAAATGCTGATTTACTGAGCCTTAAAATCCCCTGTCGCGATGATACAAACCAAAGATTTCCCTGATAATCATAAGTCATGTTATCTATTGAGCTGTTAAAATTTCCCGTATTAACTTTTACAAAATCACCGATGTTGTTATAATATCCTATTCCGTTATCCGCACAAACGAATAAAATCTCTTCTCTTGACGATATATTATCAACAAATTTCAGGCTTTTTATATTTTTTAATTCATTACATTTGTGATTATCAATTAACGTAAGAATACCTTCGTCAACTCTGTATACATCAATACTATCTGCAGATGTTCCTGCATACAATATACCATCTTCATCAAATGTACAGGTTGTATATGTACTTCCGTCAGCCGGAATATATTGCGATATTACATCCGTATCTCTTATTATGCTTAATTTTCCGCTATCACTTACGGCTGCAACATTTCCACTCTTGTCGGCATCAATGCTTACAGCATATGTGACGTCATCTATTACCTTTTTTACGGAAAGTCCGCCCGCCATGGATAATACCGACATCTTGCCTGTTGTTCCGACGTAATAACAGCCATCTGTTCCCTGTGTTATACATTTTACAGCATCATCAGATAAACCATCTTTTTCCGATACAACATTGGCAACCTGTTCGTTTATCATAATAGACAAGCCATTATCATTGGTTCCTATCCATAATCTGCCCTCTTCATCAAGATACATGCAATTAACGCTTTTTATCGAATCATACTCATCAATCCATACGAATTCTTTTCCGTTATATCTGTAAAGTCCGCCGTATGTACCTATCCACAATATTCCGTCATTCGTCTGCACAATATCATTGGCACAGCCGCCCGGTATTCCGTTTTCTCTTCCGTACACCGTCTGAAGATAAGAACTGTAATCCTGTATTTTATCGTTATCTGATTGTACCATTACATCAGAATCTTTTTGTTGTTCATTCTGGGTTTTTGCCTGTGCTTCTATTGACAGATTCATATTCTGCCCAATCCGGGCTATAACCGATGATGCCAATGCAAACATCAGACACACCGATATTACTCTTTTATCGAATCTTTTCCATCCTTTGTCAAATTTCACAAAAACAAACAGAATTAATACCACTATAACCTTATCAAGAAAATCAACATAAAATTCTCCCGCAGCGTAACTTATAATATTATTAAAACCTATGCTTATAAGGGAATCAATAACTCCGTCTCCCCAAATATTATTTGTATAACCATTGAAAAAAATATAATTGAAAATTACAGACACTACACAAGATACAAATGCAATATAGAAGCTTGCCGTCAGTGCTCCTAGAAGTGTTTTCATGTAATCTTTTTTGATACACACTCCTGCAATTACTGCAATTAAAGCACTTACAACAGCATAACAAATATATGTCCAGGAATAAATTATAGAATATAATGTATTAAGGGTAACTCCGACAATAACACCACATACAGGACCCCAAGCACATATGTGGCGGCTATAGTTCCGAAAGAATCCATCCATATAGGAAGCTTAAGCCATTGTGCCAGACACTTGCCCGAAAGATTGAGTAATAGGCATAATGTAACAAATAAACTCGTACTATATCTCTTGTTCTTCTCCATATTCTGTCCCTTATCCAAAAAAAAAACGTATAAATCATTAATATAAGCTACTTTTTAAGTCTATCATATAAAATATAAATTGTCGATTTAATTTTATAAATAAATATTCATGCCATACTTCTTTAAATCAACTTTTCCATTTATAACTTCTACTCCGTCAGCTTCAAGCAGTTCTGCCTGTTTTCCTGCTCCTCCGAACGCAAACTCCCCCGAAAGTTCTCCCTTGGAATTCACAACCCTGTAGCACGGAATATTTTCAGGATCAGGATTTTTATGCAATGCATTGCCAACCGCACGTGCCATTTTTCTGTCACCTGCAAGTTCGGCAATCTGTCCATATGTGGCTACGCATCCTCTCGGAATCTTTTTAACCGCACTGTATATTCTTTTTGTCGGGCTGTCAGATACAAGGTCATAGCTTTCCGCTATCATTCTTTTAATATCTTTATCCGGTATTGAACCATCAAGGATAATAGTGTTCCAATGTTCCTTATTCTGATGATATCCCGCAACTACAGAAGCATAGGCACTTCGCCAGAAATCTCTCCACTCAGGTGAAACTTTTACATTAAGATTAATATAACCATTCCGTTCATAAGTCCACAAAAAATTTTTGTTACTTTTTACTCTCACAAGCTGCCAGTTTTCATCATGAAACGGAGCTTCTATATATGTATCCTTAAATGATAGGCCATATGCCAGTGCTTCTTCTCTTGTTTTCATAATACCATTCCATTGCCTTAATAATACCTATTTAATATTAAAACTTTATTTTAATTCAAATTTATTGACAAATTCATTTAATGCCACTACCTGTATTTAATCTATTATAGCACTTTGTTACCATATTATTTAATAAAACTTTGTTATGTCCGAAACATTTTTTCGTTTTGGCATATGGGAATCCTTAGCGGCATATCCAACCGCAATTACAGAAACAACCTGTTCGGTTTCGGGTACGTTAAGAAATTCTCTTATTGCCTCACCATCACGAATTCCCATAATCAATGTGTCAAGTCCCGATTCTTTGGCTTTAAGAACAAAATTTTCATTTTGCAGCCCCAAATCATAATATCCCCAGCCGTTGGCACATTCATTGACTGGCTCTCCTGATAATCTGTCAAATCCCACGCAATTTTTTACAAATGTAGTTACAACAAGTGCTGCTCCTTCTGAATTTTTCTGATTGAATTCCGGCAGACATTTATCAGAGAATTCTTTAATCATTTCATCCGATAAAATGCAGTAATATCTTGACGTCTGTAAATTTTTCCATGAAGGAGCCAATATAGCTGCATTTATAATAATTTCAAGCTGCTCTTTTGTAACTTTTTTATCAGCATCATAATTTCTGATACTTCTTCTTTCATTTAATACGTCCTGTAACTCCATGATATGTACCTCTTTTTGTATTTGTTTATTATATAATTTTCATTCATAAAAATATCATCAGAAAGTCAGCCGCATTTGATGCCACTCAACATTTCCGTGTATAGACTTATCCGTTACACCTTCATCTTTAAAGCCAAATTTTTCATAATACGGAATAAGCCGCTCCTTGCATGTCAAAACAAGCCCTTTGCGGCCTTGCTGCTTTGCATCGTCAACCGCACGACAAATCAATTGTGCGGCGTATCCGTGTTTGCGATAATCCGGCAGTGTATTCACTCCGAAAATCATCTGCCAAGCACCATTTTCATTGTGCATGGCTGCATTTTCATACATCTCATCGGTTAAATCATATTCATCAGTAACAAATCCATCAACGAACGCAATCAGCTTTTCAGCTTCATACATCAGCCAAAAATGATTTCCGTAATGCTTTACCCTTTCAACAAACTCTTTTTCAGTAGCTGCTTCTGACGGAGGAAAACATTCCCTCTCAACAGCAGAAATCGCCTCAACATCTTCTTTTGAAGCATATTTTATAATCATACTTTATTTCTCCTGCAAATTATGCGTTTCTTTTAATCTCCATATTGTCACTCCTTATTTCTGTACATTGTACAAATTTTAGTAATAACATTATACTTCTAAATTCAGACCTATTTTGTTCACAATATTATATCACCACCCCATTACAATGGTCCATCTCGTGCTGTATTATCTGTGCCGTAAATCCGCTGTATTTTCCATGCTGCGGCTTAAAATTACTGTCAAGATAATCAACTTCTATCTCTTCATATCTTATGCATGGTCTTACTCCGTCCAGTGACAGGCATCCCTCTTCTGTATCTTATATTCACCTGACTTTTTGTTATCACAGGATTAACCATTTGCAAACTGAAACGGTCCCGCTGCCACTACAATTATCGCCTTATTTATACCTATCATGTTGGCAGCCATTCCAACACAGATTTCTCTGTTGGCGCAGTGATATCAATCAAATCTGTCACAACCTGCTTGTCCGCTTCCGTTGCAGGTTTTGCTTTTCTTGCAAATATATGCTTTCCTTTTACGATATTTTTTACCATAACTTTTTAACCTTCTTTAATCTCGTTTTCCCAATATATATATTCATATAGCCTATAATTCTCTTTTTCCAATATACGACTCATATAGTCTGTAATCGCTGTTCACTATCAGTTTTTCCGGGAATTCTGTATCTTTAATAACCTGATATGCCCTGTCAAATCCGCATATGCTTTCTTTTATGTGAGCATCACTTCCAATTGAAATACAGACACCCATTTCCTTGCAAAGATTGAGCATTTTTACATCATTATCATATGCTCCCTGTCTCGGACCGTCGGGATTTAATGATGTATTATTTAACTCGAGAAGAACATGCTTTTCCTTTGCCGCTTTTACAAGACGCTCATAATCCACAGGATATCTTGAATCGTCAGGGTGACCTATTATATTGATGTATGGATTATTCATTACTTTTATTAAAGCATTTGTATTTTCCTCTATGTTTCCGGGTTTGATGCAAGGAATGTGAAGACTTGCAATAACAACATCACAGCCTTTAAGCCCATATTCGCTAAGGTCAATATTTCCTTCATAATCCATAATATTAGCCTCACACCCCATATATATTTTCACGCCGTTTTTCATCCTTGGGATTATTCCCATATTTGAAAAATAAAAAACACCTGTACTTCCTGGCATCTTTGGTGCATGATCTGTTATAGCAAGATGTGTAACGCCTTTTTCGGCAGCAAATTTCAATCTATTAAATATTCATATATTTCAGCAATCAATCACTTCATATATCATCATATCTCTCAACAATCAATCACTTCAAATCAACCGTGCAAATATCTCTGTGCGGATTCGTCTGTGCAAGCCCCAATCTCACAATTTTACCTTTAAGCGGTATAAAATGTGTCTGCATTGCTCTTACAGCCGCAATCATTTGCTCTTTTTCAAGTTTCTTTCCCAACGTAATATGCGGAAACCAACTATACGGTTTATAACAACGGTTAATTGTCACATCCTCACGCACTGCTAAAATATTATAAACCTTTTCTGCTGTTTGCTGCAAATGCAAATCCAATACGGGCGTCACATAAATAACATATGGCAAAAATTCGCCTACAGAAAATATATTTATATCATGGGATTCCAATTCCGACAGCTTCACAAAATCATCGCAGAGATTTTGTGGATTTCTTGTCTCAAAACTTGATATTGTAAGATGCGGTGGCACATTATTGTCAATCATATAAGTATTTCCCGTATTTTGTGCAACTGCATCAATAAACCTCTGTAACTGCCTTGTTGTATGTTCATCAAAATAAGCCGAAATCAGATACATTTTTTCTCCTTTACTCTTTGTCTCCACAATGTTACGAAATTCCATATGTTTTTATCCGTCAAAACAAAAATTCACATCAATTATACGAATTAATCCGGCTGACTGACTTTTTCAAGCTCTGCACGAAACATTATTCTTCTTGTTCCTCTTATATTCCTGAACTGAATTTCATATGTCTGCGTTATATTATCAATTTTAATAATCTCACCGACACCAAATACTTTGTGTCTGACAATATCTCCAACATCAAACTTTAACTTAGGCAGCATCTGCTCAGTTTCCCCTTTAATTAATATTCTGCTGTTATTAATACAATCAAGAAGATTAATGTCTATATCACTTAAAAATGATGATGGTCTTGCACCGAATCTTCCATCTTTTTTTCTGTATGTGCTAAGATAAAGCATATTCTTAGCCCTCGTTATCGCCACATATAATAATCTTCTCTCTTCTTCATACTCATCTTCGTTGCGGAGTCTGCTACTTGGAAACTGCCCTTCGACCAGCCCCGGTACAAATACAGTATCGAATTCAAGTCCTTTTGACGTGTGAATAGTCATAACCTTAACAACGTTATATTCACCATCTTCATCCTGTGCCGAAAACAGTGCAAAATGGCTCAGCAAATCTGCCAGTTCTACCTTTTCCTGATTATCATCTTCTATCGCAGTTATAGTTCTTATAAGTTCCGAAACATTATCAAGCCTTGTCTGGTCTATATCTTGTTCCAATGCTTCCCTGTATCCCATATCAAGGCATTTATTTACAATATCCGTACAGCTGTACTCTTCATATGCAGCATGCAGTTCCATTAATGCATCATAATATGCAATTACATTTTTCTGTATAATCTCACCTTCCCCTATCATTTTTCCAAGTGCCTGAAAAAGGCTGCATTCATTTTCAGCTGCCATATTTTTAAGTTTTTCCACCGATTTCTTACCAAAACCTCTTCTCGGTCTTGAAATTGTATACAATAAATCCATATCTGTAAGGCTGTACACCATTCTCATATATGAAAGAACTGTCCTTATCTCTTCACTTTCATAGAACTTTGCACCACTGAGTATCTTATATGGAATCTTTCTTTTTACAAATGCTTCCTCCAGTGATCTTGTCTGCGATGCGGCTCTTACCAATACAGTATGGTCACGGTACTTCATATTCCGAGCGATATTATCAAGTATAGTATCAGCTATCCACAAAGATTCTTTCTCTTCTGTCTCCGGTGCATTAAATACAGGCTTATTACCATCAGGTCTTTTGGAAATCATCTCCTTTTGCAATCTGTTCTGGTTGGCAGATATAAGCGATTTTGCTACATTTACTATCTGTGGTATACTTCTGAAATTTTCAGTAAGATAATAATCCTTAACATCTTCATGTGTCTTATCAAAATTAATCATATATGCAGGGTCGGAACCTCTCCAGGTATATATATTCTGATCATCATCACCTACCACAAATAGAGAATTCTGATACAGACCACTAAAATTCCAAGCAGCATATCCTGTTTCATATTGACATCCTGATACTCATCACATAATACATACTGGCATTTTCCTGCCAACGTATGCGTACATCTTCATTTTTTCCAAAATATATAAAGTAAAATTAATAAGATCTTCAAAGATCGAAGGAGCATAATTATCACACTGCCTCTTCGAGGTAATTATAGAACACCTTCCTGTCAACATTTTTTTCATTAGATGCTTTTCTCTTTAATTCAGTCTTATCAATTCCAGACATAAGCTCAACATATGACATATCCTGCTTTGACATATCTATATCACTCATTATCTTTTTTGCAGTATTATCTTTAAGTGAAATACCCATATCCCCAGCTACATTCTTAATCATATCAAGTTCTGCTTTTTTATCAAGAATCGTAAAAGTCTTAGGAAATGACATTCTGTGAATCTCTTCTTTAAGAAACATATTGCAATATCCGTGAAATGTACCTGTGAAACAATTAGCATTATCTCCAACTATATCTCTTAATCTGTGTTTCATCTGGGCTGCCGCTTTATTGGTAAAAGTAAGTGCAACAATTGACGACGGCTCAACAAACATCTCCGTTATAAGATAAGCTATTCTGTATGTAAGCACAAACGTTTTTCCCGAACCTGGAACTGATGAAACCCGCATATTGCCTTCTGTATCTGTCATTGTATCTATCTGTTCTTTCGTCGCTCTTTCTGGTATATTCATTTATATAAACCCTTTCCAACATATTTTCAGAAAAAAGACGCGGAATCTCTCCCACGCCTTTAAGTATACTTTTTATTTTATTATTCTTCTGTAATATCATTCTCAAACATTTCATCATTGGTTATGGTATATATAGCACACTTTCGATTAAGTCCACGTTTTTTAAATACAAGCACATGCTCTTTGTATGTAATCGTATCTTTCAAATATACAAACGGCTCTTCTCTGTAAAGAAAACATTCATACCCTTTTTGCTTAAAACTATTCATAATTTTTAAAGCTTTTTCATGTATTTTCCGGTTCTGTATTTCCTCTTCTTTGTCAAACTTTCTTCTGTCATATGAAGATGCAGCATCCCTTATATCGTTGATAATCTTATCTATAAATCGTCCATGCGATTTTTTATGAAACATAGATGCAATAATGTTACATTTTAATCTGTCCGGCTTTTTTTGATAAATTTTAAGCATCCGTTCCATATTTCTATCGCCGACACTTCTTGCGGTTTCCATAAGATAACTGACAGCTTCAGGATATATTGAATCGGGATAAGGCACATAATATGCTTTGGGGACTGACCTGTACTTTTTAACCGGTGGAAAATCTGCCAGCCTCATAAACACAAGTTCTTTTTCATTGCAGGATGAACTTCCAAGAAAACGGTATTTATCGCGTATAACTGCAAGCTGGTATTCAAGCTGCCTTAAATATTCATATCCTTTTACCCAGAAATGACCCATACAGCCATAATTAAAATATGTCGATGTAATACTAAGCTTTACAAACTTTATTGTAAATACATTCTCTCCACCCTGATTTACTATAAGCATATAACCATCATCAAGCTTTTCCACTCCCGCAATCTGCTCAGATTCAATATCTTTGTATGTACCTGTGATTACCGGCTGTTCAAACACAAAAAAGCTTTCAACTGCATCATTCATAATATATGCCGCATAAATGTCACTGCTGCCATCAATCCTCACAGGTTCAAACAAATTCAGTTCAAATACCTGTGCCAGCCTGAAAAATTCATCCGGCATATCATCCGTTAATCCGTCAAGATAATTCATATAAAACTTCTTATCATCAAAATCCATCTCAGATTCCATATTCACAGACATATTTTCTCGCAATCTCTAAACCATCAATCGGTGCACAAAACTTCTGATTATGCTTCTTACATTCCTCATAAACATATTCTAAGTTAAACCAATCCACTCTGTCCAGCTCTTCTTTTTGTAATGTAAGCTTGTCGATATCCACAGATCCGGTATATACATAAACAAAAGCTATCTCGCTGTCCTTAAACATCTTTCCATAGAATTCTTTTTTATAATTAATTACAAATTTATCAACAAAATGCAAATCACTGACGGATGCATCTATTCCAAGTTCTTCTTTCATCTCTCTTATTGCAGATTCTTCAGGTTCATCACCAGCCTGTATATGACCTGCCGAAGAAGTATCATATCTTCCCGGAAATGAATCCTTACCCATCGCACGCTTCTGAAGAAGAACCTCTGCTCCATTATCCGTCTTTCTTATAATCCACACATGTGCAGTCCTGTGCCTTATTCCCTCACTATGTGCAATCTTTCTCTCAATGGTTTTTCCTGTTGGTATCCCATTTTCATCAACTATATCCAATAATTCCATATTTAATCTGACTCCATTATAAACAGCGTATAAAAAATCATATGGCAAAAAGGAGACATAAAATAATCATCACGTCTCCTTTCAAAAAAGCAACTTATATTACAAACCTTATATAAATTTATTACTTAATAAGGCTTTCCTTAATCTTTACAACTGCTTTATGAATATTAACAGGTTCGTCCATTGTGCAGTTAGGGCGATGAATATCGTTAGTAAAATATACTGTAAATTCACCCGGATGTAATGTAACGAACTGTTCGTCAGCTACTTCATCATAATAAATATTGTCCTTTCCAGCAGGCTCTTCACCTTTTACGCCCGGAAGAAGAGGTGCGTATCCCTGTACTTCCTTTCCTGTAAAAAGATACTGAATGTCAATATAGTTTCTGTGGCTTTCTGCACGCTTCTTTTCTACAGGTGCAGTTGTCTGATCCTGAATGAGAACATAAATGTTATCTCCGTCAAGTTCATATCTTCCTACAGGAAGTTCCTTTGTTTCAGGCTTTGCAAGAAATTCCAAAGCTGTGGCAATTGCTGCCGGATACTCATAGTTACCTTTTTTTGCATTAAGTGAAGCGTAAATCATAATAATTCATCCTTTCGTTTTAAAAAATTTTTTATCTATTGCATATTATTTGCATGCTATTACATTGAGTATATACTCATACATTCTCTTTGCAGAAGAAATGCTTAAATGCTCTTCAGTTGTATGAATATTAAAAATATCCGGTCCCATAGATATGCAGTCAAGGTCTTCTATCTTTCCTGCAAGTATACCACATTCGACACCTGCATGAATTGCCTCAATAGTAGGTTTTTTGCCATACATCTGTTCAAATATATTAACCATATCATCACGGAGTTTTGAATCTTTCTTATATTCCCAAGCCGGGTATTCTCCTGTAAATTCAACACTTCCACCGTATGTTTTACTTACGCATGCAATCTGGTTTTTAAGATTTTTCAATGCAACTCCTACTGAACTTCTAAGGGCAAATCTGAGACAGATACCTGATTCATCTAATGAAATTATACCAAGATTAAGTGAAGTTTCAACAAGATTATCAATATCCTGACTCATTCTCATTATTCCGTTAGGAAGTGACTGTATAAGTGCAACCGCTTTGGCACTGTCTTCCTTTGTAACAGCTTTAACGCTGCATCCATCTGATAATTCTGTTGTAACATTAAAATCTGCATCAGATGACGCAAATTCTTCTCTTATCTCATTTACAGCTTCTTCAACAGCAGCTTTAACTGCCTCAGCTTTATCTTCTTCAACGATAATTTCGGATAAACATTCTCTCGGAATGGCATTGTCTTTTTTGCCTCCCTCAACAGATACAATAAATATCGGTGCTTTCTCAGCGGCATCACGAAGAATTCTTGACATGAGAACATTTGCATTTCCTCTTCCCTTGTCAATCTCAACACCTGAATGTCCTCCCGTAAGTCCCGATATAGAAATACGAAGTTTTGTTCCTGTCACTTCTGTTCTGTTTAATCTAAGTCTAACCTGTGCACTACATCCTCCCGCACAACTTGCAAGCATGATTCCCTCATCTTCGCTGTCCATATTGAGAAGCTTCTTTCCTTTTAACATTGACACATCAATGCCTGCAGCACCTTCCATGCCTACTTCTTCTGATACGGTACACACAAATTCAAGACGTGGATGTGCAATGCTGTCATCATCTAATATCGCAAGTGCATAGGCAACCGCAATTCCGTCATCACCGCCAAGTGTTGTTCCCTTGGCAGAAACAAAATCACCATTAACTTCAAGATCAAGTCCTTCTTCGTCCATGTTCTTATCACAGTCAGGTGTCTTTTCACATACCATATCCATGTGTCCCTGAAGAATAATAGGTGCAACATCTTCATATCCTTTTGATGCTTCCTTTATTATAATCACGTTGTAAAGTGAATCCTGATAATATTCAAGATTTCTTGCCTTGGCAAATTCAACGAGATAATTGCTAATCTTCTCTTCTTTATAAGAAGGATGCGGAATATTGCAAATATCCTCAAAAAATGAAAATACATTCTTAGGTTCTAATTCAGATAATACTCTCATGTCTTAACTCCTTTAAAACATTTTATTAATATTATTTTTGTTTAATCTTATTAGTGTATACAATAAACTGATTTTTATGAAGTATCTTTGTAAACTGACATAAACGCTCATACAAAGGTTCTGCCTTTTCTCCAAAATGTTGTTTTACAAGCTGTCCGATGTCATAAATACTTCGTACTCCGTCTATCTGACGCCATATATATGTACCAAATTCATCTAATTCAATGTAACTGTACTTGGGCTTTTTCGCAATAAGCTGTGCTATTCTATTAAAAAGACCTTTATTATGAACTTTAATTTCAACATGCCCTTTCTTGTTATCCCTAAATTCAAATAATGAATTATGTTTTGGAACATAGTCTAAGTAATTCTCCTTTTGCTTAGCCATGAAACCTCCTTAAATAAAACTCTTTATCAAAAAAGCAGAATTTTTCGTAAAAATAATAAATCTGTCGGCATAAAAACCAACAGATTTATTATAACACATTTTTTTTAATTTGTCTTTTTTTCTTTTTTATTAATAAATGCTATTAATGTTGCAATAAGTGCCACGAAGAATACAAGGCCTCCAATGTTACCAAGATTAATAACCTTTGATAAATTGATAGCATCTCCGAGAGTTGCTGTTCCTACAGGAATAATAGCAAATACAGCTAAAAGAATACCAACGAGACCTTCACCTGCAATAAGACCTGATGAGTAAAGGATTCCCTGATTAACCTTAGCTTTACGTTCTTCCTCTGAAAGACCTTTCTTCTTATCGAAGTAAAGTCTTACAAGTCCACCTGCCATAATCGGTGTACTTAAATAAATCGGAAGGTAAAGACCTACTGCGAAAGGAAGTACAGGAATCTGAAGAATTTCAACAACTATAGCAATGGCTACACCTGCAAATACAAGTGCCCACGGAAGGCTGTTTCCCATAACACCTTCAACTACCATTTTCATAAGAGTAGCCTGTGGTGCAGGTAATTCTGTAGAACCGTATCCCCATGCTGCATTAAGCAAATAAAGAACTCCGCCTACTGTAACAGCAGATACAGCCACACCGATAAGCTCACCAATCTGCTGCTTATAAGGTGTTGCACCTACTATATAGCCAGTCTTCAAATCCTGTGATGTATCACCTGCAATAGCTGCGATAATACAAATTACAGAGCCGATACTTATAGCGGCTACCATGCCATTCATACCTATTGTACCTGTAGCTTTAAGAATTGCTGACGAAATAAGAAGTGTCGCAATAGCCATACCTGATACAGGGATTATTTGAGCTTCCTACTAAACCAACCATACGTGATGATACAGTTGCAAAGAAGAAACCAAAATAATAATAATAATCGCACTGAGAAGATTAACAGGAATCGCCGGGATTAACCACATGATAATTGCAAGCACGCCAATACCCAATACAACCAAAGTCATAGGAAGATCCTTAGTTGATCTTGTCTCCTCACCGTCTGCTTTCTTGCCATAGCCTTTCATTGCCTGCTTAAATGTTTTTACAATAAGAGGTAATGACTTGATTAAGCTTAAAATACCGCCGGCAGCAACCGCACCTGCACCGATATAACGCACATAATTAGACCATATCTGTGATGGACCCATCTGTGATATTGGAATTGTAGCAGGTCCGATAATGTTGTCTCCACCGAACAAAGCGATTAACGGCATAATCATAAACCACGCTACGGAACCACCTGCCAAGAGGTATGAAGATACCTTAGGTCCACAGATATAACCGACACCGAGGAGTGCTGGCAGTACATCTGCACCAACAGCCGAACCCTTGTATGGCTTGATAGTAAAATCAACCTCGCTAGGGAATACTTTAAGTCCATCAGCGATAAACTTATAAACAGCTGCAATACCAAGACCTGCAAATACTGTACTTGCCTTAGCACCGCCTTCTTCTCCGGCAACTAATACCTCAGCACATGCCTGTCCTTCAGGATAAGGTAACACGCCATGCTCCTGAACAATTAATGCACTACGAAGTGGAATCATGAATAATACTCCGAGGAAACCACCAATTAATGCAATAAGTGCTATCTCTATCAAAGAAGGCATAGATGTGCCGCCCTCCTGAGCCCACATAAATAATGCAGGAAGTGTAAAGATTGCACCTGCCGCAACAGATTCACCTGCAGAACCGATTGTCTGAACCATATTGTTCTCTAAAATAGAATCTCTTCTTAAAATAAAGCGGATAATTCCCATAGAGATAACGGCCGCAGGAATAGAAGCCGATACGGTCATGCCAACACGCAGACCTAAGTATGCGTTGGCACCGCCAAATAATACGGCTAATAAGATACCGATAATTACAGATGTAACTGTAAGTTCAGGCATCACCTTATCAGCCGGAATATATGGCTTGAACTCTTGTTTTTCGTTCATAATTTTTCTCTCTTTCTTAAATATTTAATGCAAAAAGCATCATATTCTTTATATTATATTAAGAAACTGTTATTATGTCAAACATTTAACTATCAATATATAAAAAATTATAAAAATCCAATAAATAAAACCAAAACATGTAAAAACCGGAATCTCGCCCCGCACAGGAAGCAAAATTCCGGCATTTTAAAATATTAATTTTCTGTCTTTTTACCTTTAATCGTTAACCCTGCTGCCGCCCCTCCTATTATAAACATAAGAAGCCATGCAAATACACGTTTATTATCTCCTGTATCAGGCGTCTGTTCTTTTACTGTCTCTGTCTTACCGCCTTTACCCGTATCGTCCGATGATGTTGTATCTGTAATCTTTGCAACCACAGTCTGTGATTTTTCAATTTCAACAAGCCCATCCTGCTTGATGTAATATCTGTCACAATCTTTACAATACCAGTATTCAATATTTCCTTCATCTGTCCTGGTAGCCGCCTTTGCCGCTACTGACTTCAAGCCTTCATGTATACTCATATTGTAAGTGCCATATTCTTCACTGCAGATTGTACACACCGCTTTCTTCACACATGTTGCACTTCCGCCTGCATGTTTACACTGATAATCACAAACCGTGCATACACCGTTTTTCCAACCATGTGCTTCACTTGTCGATACTTCCTTATCACAGCAATCATATGCCTGCTTATGAGTTTTTTCTGTCTGTACCCATACTACCTTTCCACTGTGGTTTGCCATATCTTTATCTGTATACTCCTTGCCACAGGTTCCGCAAACCGCACCTTTTGTACATGTTGCTTCTCCGCCGCTGTGTACGCATACATAACCACATGTTTCACAAGCACCGTCTTTCCAGTTATGATTTTCTTGTGCTATCGTCACTTTACCACAGCAATCATATTTCTTTTCATGTGTTGTTGCTGTCTGTGTCCACTTTTCTGTTCCTGTATGATTGTCTGCATTTATTTCTCCATATTCACTATGGCAGGTTTCGCAAACCGCTTTCTGCGTACATGTTGCTTTTCCGCCTTTATGAATACAATCATATCCACATACCGTGCAGTGTCCATTATCCCAGATATGATCTTCGATATTAGTTACCTCAGCACCACAACAGTCATATTTTTTCTGATGAGTTTTTTCTGTCTGTACCCATACCTGATTTCCACTGTGGTTTGTAGGCTTTAAAGTACCATATTCAGCATTACAATCCGTGCAGACGGCTCTCTTTTTACATGTTGCTACTCCGCCTACACAACTTTCTGTTTCTTCTATAGTACATCCTGCCGTTGTACATTTGTGGGTATGTTGTGCCGTTACCATTTGACTTCCATTCACCATATATATGTTCTGCCTTTGCTGCTGTAAATAACAATCTCACCACATTCACAAATTACAGGTGTTGTACAATCACCATCATCTGTACCACTATGTTTTGTCTTTGTTGTTGTTACCGTACAGCCGTCATTTCTCCACACTTTCCAATGATAAGTATCGTCTTTTGTCCATGTGTCGCTGAACTTATGATTTGCCTGTGCCAGAAATATTTTCCGGCAGACAGAGCATATATTGATTCTTTCGTACAGTCGCTGTTATCCATTGTATGATTCGCATTTACGGTAACAGACAGATAAATACTGTATCCCATTATCCGTCAATGTTATTGTCTGTGTGCCATCTGCTGCAGATACAGTATAAATACCGTCCGCATCAGGTGTAAGCGTTTTATTTCCTGCCATTACCTGTGTATAATCGGAAGAAGTTACTTTAAACTGTGCCTTCTCGCAGTATACTCCATTATTTTTAATACCGTCTACCACTGTATCCGGATTAATCGCATTATAATAATATGTAACTGTCTGTGTTTCTGATGTATACACACCCTTTTCATCGCCTGTCTTGCTTAAAAAAGTATATCCTGATGGAATCTTAATATTTTCAGGTATCGCATAATTCGTTCCCGATGTACCCTGAAGTGTAATCGATTCACGTAACTTCTGCTCACTGTCTTTTATCACATAATTAACAATTACTTTTCCTTTACCTGATGTTACAGCCACATCATCAAAGCTTTCCTTATCTACAAGAATCATTGTAGTATACGCAGGTACAGTTATAACGGAGCCTGAGACTTCACCAAGTGATACAACTCCTGCACTTTCGCCATTTGCAATAACAACCCAATCCGCAGCAGCTCTTCCTTGAACAGGAATTGTAATTTCTTTTGACACATCTGACTCATTATTTAATACTGCCATAGTATTCCACTCGTCGTCTTTTGTACCTGCAAGCACATAAGCTTCAGAATTTTTTATTTTCTGGCTTTTCGCAAGCGGTGAAAATGCTTTTCGTATCTCCATAAGTCCTCTGTAATATGAGACTACATCTGCATACTCTGCTGAATCCTTCCATTCAATGTAACTGCTGTCTGCAAGAGTTGTTCCCTCAACGCTGTTACACATTTCTTCTCCGCCATCCATAAACAATGTTCCCGGCTTAGCATATTTCATTGCTGCTTTCTGCTTGTATATTTTTACGGCTTTTTCGTTTCTTTCGCCATAAGTGCCACCTGTGCTGCCGATTATTTCATCATAAGAGGAAGTTTTATTCTGTCTATCTTCCTTTGTATAATTATCTCCCCAGATAACCAGATTGGCATCTTCCTTTGCCAATGATGTCTTTATCTCATCCAGCCATTTATATACATACGAAGAACCTTTGTACTTCGCATTGACACAGTCAATCAAATCCAGTGAAAATCCATCAACATGATATTCCTCTGCCCAATATTTCATGGAATTAACCATGTAACTACGATACATCTTCCGCTCTGTGGCAAACTCATTGCTATATCCCGTATTTGTTGTATACCTTGTACCGTTAGTATTCAATCTGTAATAAAACCACGGAACCGACTTTTCAAGAGGATTTTCCTCTGAGGCATGCGTATACGGCATCTCCATCACAACAGAAAATCCCGCACTGTGAAGTGCCTGAATCATCTCTTTACATTCTTTTATAACAGTCTTGCTATCCGACGGATTGGAAGCATAGCTTGCCTCAGGTACATTATAATTTAAAATCTCATACTCACTGTCGCCATCAAAATCCGCAAACGGTGCAAGCTGTACTGTCGTAACACCGAGTTCCTTCAGATAATCAATACCAGATACAAGCTCTCCCGCACTGTTTACTTTTGCGCCCTTTTCCGTAAAAGCACTGTACTTTCCGCCTGCAGTCATGCCCGATGCGGTATCTGATGAGAAATCCTTGACACTTATTTTATAAACAGTATTTGCTTTTGTCGAATCAACATACACATGTCTGTCGCTGTCCCAACCCTCTGGAGATACTGAAGATGTATCTGTTATATACGAACGCTTTCCGTCTTTGCTTACCGCAACCGAATATGGGTCCTGAATTTTATATTGTGTTGTTCTGTCGCTACTAATATGGGTAATATCTGTTGTTGTAATCGTATAGTCATAATACAATCCGCCCCAATCACTAACAAGTGTTATAATCCAGAGGCCATTCCATTCCCCATTTACAAGCATTTTCTCTAATGGATAACTTCCTATATCACGTGCATTGCTGTCATTATCATCACCTGTTGCATAAATATTAACTTTTACATATGTTGCCGCAGGTGCCCATAACAAAAATTCAGTTGACTGCTTTGTATATGTCGCTCCAAGCTGCCTACCCTTACGTGTATGCCCCCAATCATCAACATATGTTCCATCATAAAAATATTTATCATCAATATCGTCTGCCACTTTATTAATATAGCTGTTAGGAATCGTAGCTATCTTTTTACTGTTATCTGCCGCAAACCCGGTAACGGCACTGCTTGAAAATACCATTCCGATTGACAATACCACCGCAGTAATCTTTTTTAAGTTTAAATACTTCATAAACTCTCCCTCCTTTTATTGTACTCGATGTGTTTATGCAATATCCTAAAACATTACAAAAATACATTGTATCTTAGCGGTATTATACAATAAAAGGCATCAAAAAAAATGCCATTTACACGAAATGACATTTTTTCGACACGAACGATATTAAAATGAATGTTTATTTTTCACTTTTTAATCACAATTTATTTAAAAAGTTCCGGCTGATTCTCAATTAAAATGTCTGCTTAACACCATTTACAATACTCCTCATTCAATGTGCCATCCTTTTCACGACCTAATCTGCCGTCTAAAGCTTATATTATCATGCTGTTAAAAAGAGAATTTGCAAAATATCTGAAAATAGTATAATTTGGTGGTATATACTAAATCAGCTGAAGAAAATAATATATGAAATAAATGATATAATGTGAATGGAGATGGAATTAATGAACCCAGAAAAATTATTAAGAGAATATAGACTTCATATTTCCGAGAAGTTGATGGAGATATTTGACAATGTAATTTTGGAAGATGAACAATGGTTCATCTTGCCAGACAATCAAGCAATTCATATAATTGAACTTTTAAGTGGCTATAATTCGCTGGTGATTGAATATGCCGAAAACTCAAGTGAAAGAAGCAGAAATTTAGCAGATGATGGAGACCAATTTTCGATATTAGACTATGACACCCCGGAAAAAATGTTTGAAGCAATGATGCAGAAATAGAAAATGAAATACATCATATTAACAAATAATGTTTAGGCACTAAGCATAACTGCTAGCCTTTCCGTCTACATCCAGAAATACCAAAACTATTTTAATATCTTTCTTATCTGCTTATCCGTTGCCTCGGGATACATCTCATGCATATAATCTACAATCTGCTTCCATGAATCCTGTGGATTATCCTTGTAGCAGGAAGTCACATAATCGTATCCATAGATATGCTCAATAGATGAATATACTGCAACGTCCATCCATACTCAATGCCTTTCTTATTCACCTCTTCTTAAAATCGCAGTTGCATAGATATGTCTGCATCATAAGATTCGTTATTGCACCATCAAATCCTTTTCTCCATCCTTACCAAATCCAGCTTTTTTCAATTCATTTGAATAATCTCTGAATCAGCATTATCTTCCATAAAATTGACCATTATCTTTTTTGCTTATTAGGCGCTTTTCCATCATCATATAATGCATCAAAATCATATCCATCCCGGCGATAATTAGCAAATACAGGAAGCCACTTTTTGATATAAATCCTGCCTTCTTATCAAAGAACTTTCCATAGACGATATCATGCCGTCTTGCTATAATAGCCCGCCACATCCACGGATCAATCTCCGGATTATCACTCCACCAGTACTCTGGAAAGTTCTTTCTTCAAGTGAAAACCCTCTATGTCATTCTTAAATAATGGTAAAAACCAAATCCATTTATATACTTGATTGCTTCATCTACAGAATGGATGCAATCCGGGTTGTCCAATTAATGCCATGCATAATCCATTCACCTGATTCGTTTCCCATAATATGTACACCTCTTTACTCAACATACCAGACATTTGCCCGCCCAAATCTATAAGCACATCCATTTGATTTTCCCGGAACTTCTACTGAATTTTTCTTCCACAAAACATGCGATTAATACTAGTATTAGTATATCATAAGGAAATGGATTGAGCAATTAAATATATCAATACTTATATTACACTATGCCCGCAATAAAGCAGGCATATATTTTATGTGATATATTTCGCACTTTTTCTTTACATTTCACTACAAATGTGATATATTTGCAACAGATGTTAAAAATATACCACATTGGAGGTTATCATTATGAACAAAAAAGAAACTCTGTCAATAACTCAAAAATATACAATCCAATATGTCATCAATGGTTGTTTATGGCTTTTATACTCAATCTCAAACCTAATTTCTCTTAAACCCGTCAAAATTATAGGTGCTGTTATTTTATTTATAAGTGCATTTTGCTCTTTCTATACTCTATTAGCTAAGCAAGAATCAGATGATGAAATGAGTATTCAGCACATCTTGTCAGCCAAAAGTATGAGCCTTGAAATTCTCTTGTGTTCTATGATGATTGTAGGAATTCTTTCTGTTTTTATATCATTTCCATTTTTCAAAGCATATGGCTTTTTTGTATCTGCTTCTCAGATACTTCCCGGATTGCTTTTCCTTAAATTTGAAAAGGAGGGATACTAATGCCAATATTAAAGACTAGGCTTCATGAACTCCGTAAAGAGCATAACATGCAACAATCTGAACTTGCTAACCTCGTAGGTGTCAGGCGTGAAACCATTGGCAATCTCGAAAATGGCAAATATAATCCTTCATTAAAACTTGCTATGGATATTGCCAAAGTCTTTGACACTACCGTAGAAGACATTTTTACTTTTGAAGATGATGATGAAAAAGTTTAGTCACTAAACATTATTTACCCCTCAATACCAAAAATTAGATAGGCATATATGTTTCCTCTATACTAACTAGGAATTTCATTTTGTCTTTCAATCACATCTAAAATGGTATAAAAGCCATTATTACGCAAATACTCCAATGTTTCCTTACGCACTTTTTAAAGTCTCTATACTCTGCTTTTGCACCTCATCTGGAACTTTATGAACAATTAGTTTTTCTGACACAATCTGTTCTCCTCATATAACTTATCAGCCTCAGCTTCATACACCGATTCAGTATGAGTATCAAACAGCACCCATTCCACCAAATCAAAGCTGTCCGTATTATCCTGCAAGAATCTGTTTACTGTATATACCGCAATCTTTGCTGCCAATTCAATCGGGAAACTATATACTCCAATTGATATGCGGGGCAGAATGCCGCAGTCTGTCCGGGAACGCTACTTAAAATGAAGGAAGCTCCTGATCATCCGGCAAATCTTGATGTATTAATCCAGAATTTTGACCGTGCATTGTCTCACCCTTATGCCAATGACCTGGAAAAACTGAAAGAATCCGTTATGGATCCATCCTTCTCATAAGACCATAAAATCGGGTAGGAGGTAGATAATTATTTTATCTACCGACCTCCCACACCACCGTACGTACCGTTCGGTATACGGCGGTTCTTTAGTTTTCACATATTTTCAAATAGAACTCTGTGAATGTAGGATATCCTAATTCACGGAGTTTCTTATTATCAAAAGCCGTTTGGAGTACGAAATATCCGCCACAATACCAGTTTCCATTTCGCATATTGGCACATATCCATGCCTTTTCCTTTTCTACTCCTAACTTTTTGAGTTCTTTGAACTTTGTTTTGACTTTCTTCCACTGTTTCCAATATATTGTCCTTATTCTATGACGTAGCCACTCATCATTAGCTTGTAACAGACTTTTCATATCAGCCATTCCGAAGTAGTTTACCCATCCTCTGATGAACTGTGTAAGTTTTAATGCCCGATATTCGTTTCCCCATCCATTATGTCTGTCAGTAAGCTCTCTGATTTTATTCTTCATCTTTATTACTGATTTAGGATGTACCCGAAATCTGCACGTTCCCTTGTATCTATAGAAGCTATAGCCAAGGTATTTGACTCTGCTGATATGTGCCACGCACGTTTTGGTGCGATTTACTTTAAGGAATAGTTTTCCCTCAATATATGGCACTATGTTGTTTAAAGTTCTTTCTGCACTTTTTCTGCTTTTACAGAAAATCATACAATCATCTGCGTATCGGACAAATCTATGCCCTCTGCTTGTAAGTTCCTTATCCAATTCGTTCAGCATGATGTTACTTAAAAGTGGGCTTAGTGGTCCACCTTGTGGCATGCCAACATCTGTCTTTTCAAACATTCCTCTGCTGATAACTCCAGCATTGAGGTATTTGTGGATGAGCGATATTACACGTCCATCCTTGATGGTGCGTGATAATACTTCAATTAGTTTACTCTGACATACTGTATCAAAGAACTTCTCTAAATCCATATCTACCACGTATACATATCCATCATTAACATTTGTCTGGCATTGTTTCAGTGCACCATGCACACCTCTGTTTGGTCGAAATCCAAAACTATTCTCCGAGAACTGTTTCTCGTAAATTGGCGTTAATACCTGTGTGATTGCCTGTTGAAACACTCTGTCAACTACTGTTGGCACTCCCAGTTTTCTTAACTCGCCTTTTGTTTCTTTGGGTATTTCTACCCTACGGACTGGGTTGGGCTTATATTTCCCATCCTTTATCTGTTGGATTAGTTGCTCTTGGTTGTCTTTCAGAAAGCCTAGAAGTTCATCTACGCTCATTCCGTCAACGCCGCCTGCTCCTTTGTTAGATTTCACTTTCTTATAAGCCTTGTTAAGATTATCCTTGTGTAAAATCTGTTCCATTAGATTGTCCGCTTGAAAATCTGTGATGATGTCGTTGTTTTCAGTAATCCTCTGATGGGCGGACACTTCTGCATACTCTTTCTGTTCCGCAGATACCATTTGCAGATAGTCCTCAATATGAAGTTGTCTGTCCTTGAATCCATCTTTGGTTGCATTCATTTACTCACATCTCCTAAAGTTTAGTCCTTCCCACTATGTTTGCAACCATAATGGTACTATGACCTTTGCTGACTTCTTATCATTCGTTGTTACTACAAGTTTCTTACTCTGTTTCCACTTGCTGACAAGACCTCCCTAGGTACCACACGTTTCTTGCTCTCCATCCATCTGCCACATTTACCACAGTTAATTCCGAGTAGTTATTGGACTTTAGTTTGTTATGCAACCTTATCCTTAACTGTGGCCTGATGTGATTTCTGTTCGTCAGACCAGAGATTTGCCTCCACCTTCCTTCAGATTCCACCTCACGATGGACACCCTTGGTCTTGGCTATATCCTTCCCACTACTAGGGCGGATTAGGAACTTTCATCCATTAGAAACGTGTGCCGCTAGGCGCACATAAAATAAGGCAGCCCCACATAGCTGAGTCTGCCTTACTCTCTTTATTTAACGTTGATGCCACTGGCATATTGCTGCAGAAACTGTTTCTTTCCACATGGTCTTCCAAAATAATATCCCTGCAGATAATCAACCTTCATTTCTTTCATTTTCAGAAGCCATTCTTTTTCCTCGATGCCTTCTGCACATATCCTGACGTTAATACTATGTACCATGGGGATGATATTTTTATATAATTCATAATCCCTGTCACTGTTCATCGCCTTGGCAGTAAAATCCCTATCCATTTTCACGTAACTTGGATTCATATCACGGATACAATGAAGATTCGAATACCCTGTTCCAAAATCATCGATCACAAAGGGAATCCCGTTCTTGTCCAGAGTTTTACGGAATTTACAGAACGAAGGTGTCATATCCATAAATCCACTTTCTGTCATTTCAACACATAAGCATTCCGGTAAATGAATATTTTGAATTGCACCCAGAATATCCCGCTCCACATTGCCTTGCAGGATCTGAACATAGGATACATTTACATTCATCCGGAAGTCAGGAATATATTTCTGCATTTCACAACACATTGCTGCAGCTTCGTTCAAAATATATCTTCCAGCGGGAATGATCAATCCGGTCTCTTCCAATAATGGGATAAACTCCATCGGTGAAACAAACTCCCGCCCTTCTTCCGTTATCATAGAAAAACGCATCAGTGCCTCTGCTCCAATGATCTGTTCGGACTGACAGTCCACGATCGGCTGGTAGTATACTTCAAAGCCATCATAATGGTTCACAATAGCATTACGAAGTGTTGCTATGATTCTTCCTTTTCGTAAAAAGACCTCATAGTCATCCTGGTCAAAAATATAGAATCCATTTTTACCCATGCTTTTTGCCTGTTTCAAGGCAAATTCAAACTTTTTGCGGCATTCTTCGGTTCCCTCGCAAAATGTTGCTGCATTTATAACACCAATAGAAATAGAAAATATAGCTTCATAATTTTCGGCTACTATGAAATTATGAAGTTTATCTGTAATCTTTCTTTCAGTGCCACAGCGTCTTCTGCGGAGAAGCTTCCAGATCCACGATCACATACTGATCCGCTACCAGATGGTAAATTCTCTGCTTGTCTGAAAGGCATTCCTTCATACAGCCTGCTACGCTTTTCAGGATATAATTACCATAATCAGCTCCCTTGGAGCTATTGATCGCTCCAAAATCATCAATTCCTATATGCATAAAAAATCCCTTGGTAATGGGTTCTTTTTGTGCACGCAGATAAGCAAGGAATTCCGGACCGCCAAGCAGTCCTGTGACATTATCGGCTCTTCTCCTGTTGCCGGTCTCATTCAGACACCCGACCAGATACTCTGCCTTTCCCTGCTGATCATTGATCACGATACCACGGCAGTTAATCCAGACCGGCATACCTTCTTTATCAAGCCACCTATAATGAAGATTATGTACCTTTTCTCCTCCTTCGCATATATCCGCAAGATGCTTTGCAAGCATCCTGCGGTCTTCCTCATATACTACCTTCATAACTTCATTTGCAGCATCTGTCAGAACATTTTTCGACATATTAAACCGTTTCACAGCTGACTGTGAAATCTCAAAGATATTATTCTGCAGATCAAATATATACAGGTAATCATCCATACATTCTGTAATGATCTCAAATAATATTTCTGCTGTCTGCTCTCCAAACACACTAAATATATCATTAATCACAACAAGAACCTTCCTTCCGACAACTTCACTCTATTCCTGCCATTTTCTAGAATAGCTTAAAGATATTCACGCGGTCACGCATCTTGGCTGCTCCCTCTGCCAGATTAATACTGATCGCAGTATTCTCTTCTGAGGATGCTGCATTGCCCTGTACCACACTGGACAGCTGTTCAATTCCCTGACCGATCTGTCCCAAGGACTCTGCCTGGGAGTTCGCTTTCTCCATGGTGTTCTGTGCAATCTCTGCAAAGGACTCCATATCTGCAATGATCTGATTAAATGCGTCTGCTGTTGTTCTTGTGATCGTATTGCCCTTTTCGATTTCCACTAAGGTCTTATCGATCAAATCTCTCGTATTCACAGCCGACTTCGCACTATCCGCTGCCAGCTTGCCGATCTGATCTGCCACTACTGCAAAGCCTTTTCCTGCTTCTCCTGCTCTGGCAGCTTCAATAGAAGCATTCAGTGATAACAGGTTGGTCTGAGATGCAATATCCTCGATATCTGTGATAATATTACCGATCTCCTTAGAGATTTCTGTAATGTGTCCCATTTCCATCAGCAGATCGTTCATTTTTTCTTTTTCTTCGTTCGCTTTATTTGCAGAGGCTTTTACACGTGCAGATGCACTCTGTGTTTCCTTCGCTGTATCTGCCGCCAAATCCACGACCGTATCAACGGTGGCATTCAATTCCTCGATGACTCCTGCCTGCTCTGTTGCACCGTCCGCCAAGGATCTTGATGCATTTTCCACCTCGGATGCATTCGATGATACCTGTTCTGCCAGATTGCTGATCTCGGTCAGGGTACTGTTAAACCGTTTCAGAATATACACCAGTGATGCTTCAACTCCGAAAATCGCCTAATCTGTAATATCATTACCATTTCTGGTCAGGTCACCCTGTGCTATTGCCTTTACCTCCACAGAGATCTCGCTGACATAATCTGCCAGAATACCCATGGCTTCTTTCAGATTCCTGATGGTATCGCCAAACTCATCCTCAGACTCATAGGTAAGCATTTCTACATTAGACAGTTCGCCCTTACGCAGGCTGGCAACTGCTGCATCTATCTGTTCTACCGGCTCGGTAATGGAATTGGTAATGATCTTTCCGATCTGTGTCGTCACTACAGCAATCGCAAGACCCGCTGCCACGATCACAATAAATATGATTATAGTGCATACATTAGCCATGGTCTTTGCCCGGTCTAATTCTGCCTGGAACTCGTCACTTAATATCGTTAATTTTTCAGCCAAAGCTTTATATTCTTCATACACCTTTCCGGTCATCAGCTTTGATGCTTCCTGCTGTTTACCCGCACGGCTCAACTTCAGGATTTCATCTGAAGCAGCCCTGTATTCTTCCCATGCAGCTTTTGCTACTTCGTAATGGTCCTGTCCTTTTCGAGCATCACTGTGCAGACATGATTGCATCCAGATTCGCATCGGTATCCTGGATCTGACTCTCCAGCTTCTGAATTTCTTCTTCAAGAGTTCATGATTGCTGCATCTGATTCTACCAGATGCTGATACTGTTTGATTCTGTATTTCGCAGTCATTGTCTCTAAATCCTGCAGATATTCCAATGACGGAGACCAGACCTCAGTGATCTTCTCTATATTTAAACGGATCACTAATGTCGAGATCAGTGCCACCAACACTAAAAATAATGTCATAACAAGCACTGTCATTCGATATACTTTTAATTTTCCTGCAACTTTTAAGTTAGCTATACGCTTTTTGATCTTTTCCATGAAAGTTTTCCCTTCCTTTGTAAATTATTGATCTTTTATCAAATTTGTTTATCCATAAACGATTATAATATAGCATACTCTATTGGGAAAATCTATTAAAAAAATTATTAAATTATTAAATTATTTTCTACTAAATATTAGTGGTTCTATTGCTAGAAACTGGTGAAAATCAACCTAAATTCTGTCTCCTGGATGAACACTTTTCACAATGCTGATTTTTATTCTATTTTTAGTTTATTGACGTGAACCTAAATTACGCTTCTTGCATAGTTGTTTATTTTCATACATATCGGAATCTGCCTTATCCAGTAACATCTGCAGCGTGTAGGTTCCTTCATCAGTTGAAATTGCCCATCCGCATGCATAATCGATCGGGATTTGAGGATGCGTTTTACTACAATCCTTGCATCCAGAATCTTATTATATCATTTTATACAGTTGATCAACCTCAGCTTCATATACTGATTCAGTATGAGTATCAAACAGCACCCATTCCACCAAATCGAAGCTGTCCGGATTATCCTGCAAGAACCTGTTTACTGTATGTACTGCAATCTTTGCTGCCAACTCAACCGGAAAACTATATACTCCCGTTGATATAGAAGGAAATGCAATAGACATGATTCCGTTATCCATTGCCTGCTTCATAGAATTAAAATAACAGTTTGCAAGAAGTTCCTCTTCTTTATTTCTTCCACCATTCCATATCAGTCGGTCATTTTTTGCGGACAGTTCATACATGCTATCCTTTTCTGTTCTCTGCTCCTGCGTTTGCTCTCGTTTGATTTCTCCCTCCGTATCTTCTTGGCACAAGCAGGACAATACCTTGATGCACCAGAGCCCGGGACATATTCAACGCCGCACACCGTACAATTTTTAGCGGACATTGCTGCCCACCGTTTTGTAGGTATGATATGTAATTCATCGACAAAGCCGATGAATTTATAGTAAATCTTGATTTCCTGCTTCACTGTTCCGTCTGCCATCTTCTCACGCTCCGAAACAAGTATCTTGTCTATGAGTGCGTTTATAACTGTTGCATCCAGTTCTTTTAAGCCTTGATAATTTCGGATAAGGGCGAGGAAGTCACGGATTCCCCGTGATTTCTCGTAGCTTTCATTAAGAGTTTCCGTCACCTCTTTCAGCCTTGCTTCAATTTCAAGCTGCTCTTTCTGGTATTTCCCCGACATCATCTCAAAATTCCGCTCGGTAATACGCTCCATGACCTTATCCTCGTAGAGAGGAAAACAGCCTGTCCAGTTCCGCAAGGCGTTTGTTCAGCTTCTTACGTTCTTTCTCTAATGCTTTCGCCCTGCTCTGGTCTGTTTCCGTGAGCCGCTTTTCTATGGCCCTGACCGCCTTTTCATCATTCACTGCCATATCCGCAAAACAGTTGATGTCGGCAAGAACGGCATTGAATAAATCCCTTGCTTCTTCTATATTGTGGGCACTACTCGCTTCTTCCGTTTCTTGCATAATTATTACATGAATACTGTACACAGTCGATAATCTCTGGGCGTTTCCTCCTGTGTACGTTCATTGCCCGCAGAGCACATCCGCAGTCCACACACTTGATAACGCCTGCAAAAATATTTACAAATCCTCCCTTGTTCTGTGGAGCCTACGACTTGTAATAAGCTGTTGGACAATATCAAATTCCTCCTGACTATTCCCTCATGGGTATTGGGTATCACTTCCATTCTTCGGGCAGCTTAGAGGGGCGTTTCTTGCTTTTCATATTGGCGGCAATCCGTTTGTAGCCTACAAGATTTCCCGCATATATCGGGCTTCTTAAAATGCTCCTCACGCTGTTCCCACTCCAAATATAGCGTTTGTCCTCGTTCCCCTCAAAATGACGTTCAAAGCCTGTTTCGCCACGCTCCGCCGCATAAGCGGCAGGGCGTAGGATATGCTGTTTATTAAGATGTCTGCAAATTTTGGCAACTCCATTCCCTTTTAATGCAAGGTCGAATATCTCTTTACAACATGCCACTTTGTCATCTATCAGCAGATGGTTGTGGTCGGCAGGGTCTTTGATATAGCCATAAGGGGCGGTAGTTCCCATGAATTTCCCCTGTTGAAACCTCGCCCGATATGCCGATTTTATCTTAACAGATATGTCAGCGGCATACATTTCGTTTAAAATGTTGCGGAAAGGCGTGATGTCCATAGCAGATTTATTCAAGGTATCTACGCCGTCATTGACCGCTATATACCTCACGTTATGCTCTGGGAAGAAACTTCCAGATATAACCCACAATCAAGATAGTTTCTCCCCAGACGGGATAAATCTTTCGTAATCACGCAGTTTATCAGACCGCTTTCAATGTCTTTTATCATATTCTGGAAACTTGGTCTTTGGAAATTTGTACCAGAATAACCATCGTCCACATACGTTTTTGCTATGTGCCATCCCTGCTTTTTCACATAATCCGTGAGGATAGATTTCTGTGTCGCAATGCTCGCACTCTCGTTATCC
>SCPN01001646.1_pt1 | contig 40173 bp, 52 predicted proteins | sample 6106831 | NCBI WGS metagenome assembly SCPN01 (sample SAMN10720447, study PRJNA508395) | human gut metagenome | isolation source: Participant 1, 0 month | reverse complement strand
TCTATGCAACACAGATCCGCTGAATAAACTGCTTTACATTCAAGTCACCTATACGTCGTAGTCCAGCTCATTATGGATTGCGGCGTTTTAGTTTCGACAAAATTTGGGCATTTTCGCTGTCAACCTCAGGAAAAATTTCATACTGTTGCTTTGGCGCGCCTGTTCTTTGTACGGGCGCGCTTTTTGTCTACTTTTTTTAATCAGAAAGAGACTTAGACCTTATCGCTGCCGCCCACCTCTGATTTCGATTTTTGCCATCAACTCAAACATCGAAATTGGAGGAAAATACTATAGAAGAAAATCAATCTTCGGGATTATTACCCGTATTATACACAGGACATGATCGTTGAGGTGCCGGATGAAGTTGCTTTGTTGCTTCGGAGGAAATTACACAGTGAAGAAAACCACCCGGATTGCCACCTGCATGGACAAAGGATACATGTTGATGGAAATGGAAAGGAATATGGAGGGAAATTTATCTGGCATGGCCAAAGATTGGATGAGAAGGAAGGAACCTCCTTAACCCGGCAGAAATTTGGGGAACAGCGTCAAATGACGGAGTTGATTTATAAAGGTCTTTCCAAACTCCGGCAAGCAGCGCCAACGGATCTATGCACAATTTTTCCGTACGGTGAAAGCAGATATTGCCAAAGTGGAAGGAACACACAAAAGCCGGATCACCCGTTCTATCGAAGCCGGATTGCGTAGTCTGGAAAAAATTTCAAAGAAATTTTATAACAGACGGCAACTTTGCCCTAAAATGTACCGCTGAATAGTAGAGGGACATATTCGGCGGGACAAGCTGGACGGTGTGGTAAGGAAGCATATACCTCCCACCCCAACTGCAATATCAATTTGTCTGCCATGCCCCTTGCTTGTTCCTTGACAACCGAATATACGCTGTTACAGGTAATTTCATTCTGTGTTCCGAGCGGCAGATGGGGCGGCGCGGTGACAGGCGGCCTAAGGAGGATGAATCCAGGCTGTCCGAGCGATAAACGCAACCTACGAAACCGGCTATGGCGCCAGACGCGATAACGACACAGATCATAATGGTACTTCTTCACGGCTTCCTAAAGACTTGGGAGAGTCCTGCGGCGTTTGCTTGCTCTGGCAAAGCGGCGGCGTATGTGGGACTATGATGCGGTGACGCTACCCGCAGCCTGTAACAGCCCCGTCCTTATAACAGAAGGACTTGCCGGGGTGCGGCAAAACGGCAGTAAAATCGAAATCAGATATAATGGGCCGGATTTATGTGTGTAACAACCGTAGATCCGACCTATTCATGTGGTTTTGATAACACAGTTTTCAGAAGGGAGTTGATACTATGGAAATGAACACCATTGTCAGTGAAGTGGGTACGCTGGTAGACATTCGATGTTTCTGTCAACAAAGAACTTTCCCGTGATGAACGGATTGCAGAATTTGTTCAGCAGATAAAAAATCCATACCATTTTAAGTGTGGCCGTTTTACTGTACAGGCCAGCTTTTCTGCTGAAGGTGCTACTGGAAGAATGTATCAAGGGTATTTTACGATAGGCGCAATTTTAAGAAGGGCTGACTTTTCCGTAAAAGCATGGTAGAATAAGAATCGGAAAAGGAATTGAATATGGACTAAACCACACTTTGAATTGCGGGATTTTTCTGTGCAACGAAAGGAGTGTTTTTTATGCAGGTTTACAAAGCGATTAAGTACATCCGTCTCTTCTTACACGGATGATAAAACAGTAGAAAGTGACAGCGTTGCAACCAGCGGCGCCTGATCGATGACTACATAGCCCGACACCCGGAAATTGAGGTTGTGGCAGAAAAAATTGACGATGGTTATAGTGGTGTTTTGTTTGATCGCCCAGCATTTCAGGAAATGATGCGGATGATCGAACAAGGCGAAGCTAACTGCGTGATTGTCAAAGACCTCTCCCGCTTAGGTCGTGAGTACATAGAAACAGGCCGTTATATGCGCAGGGTATTTCCAGCCTATGGAGTGCGTTTTATCGCAATTAACGATAATGTAGATACGGAAAATGACGCTGCCGATGATCTCACAGTTTCTGTCAAAAACATTATGAATGAGGCTTACTGTCGGGATATTTCCGTTAAGACACGGAGCGCCCGGGAGTAAAACGGCGCAGGGGATTTTGTGGTGCTTTTACCATCTATGGTTATGTGAAAGTCGGCGATAAACACAAGAGCCTGAAGTAGACGAATATGCTGCTAATGCTGTGCGGGATATTTTCAGAAAACGGCTGGAGGATTCAGCGCTTCCCATATAGCGGATGAACTGAACCGATTAGGAATTCTTTCGCCTTTGGCGTATAAGCGCAATCATGGAATGCCTCATGCAAAAGGTGGCTATACAGACCGAAAGGATTGCAAATGGTCTGCAACTACAATCATCCGCATTTTGCAGGATGAAACTTACACCGGAACACTGGTCCAGGGCAAACAGACAACGCCCCATTTCAAATTAAAAGAGCGTGAGGACAAACCTTCTTCGGAATGGATTCGTGTGGAGGGAACCCATGAAGCGATCATACAAAAGCACGATTTTGATCTGGTGCAACGGCTCCGCAGGATTGACACAAGGACTTCTCCCAAATCGGATAAGGTTTACCTGTTTTCCGGTATTTTGATCTGCGGCTGCTGTGGCTGCCGTATGACCCGCAAGACGAACCGCTATAAAGATAAAGAGTATAACTATTATTACTGCCCGACCGGCAAAAGGAATGGCTGCACATCGTCGGTCATGCTGAAAGAGTCGGATCTGATTGAATGTGCAGGACAGTTTGAAAGGACATATTGAAAATGTTGTTTCTCTGGATGCCCTGCTGTCCAGTATCAGTCAGGAACGGATCAACTGGAATTGGCGCAGGAATATGCCGCACAGATCAGAGTAAATGAAAAGCGTGTGGCACAGACCGAGGGCTTTAAGGCAAAACTCTATGAAAATCTGGTGAGTGGAATTCTGACAAAGGAAGAATTTCTCTTATAAGCGAAAATACAATGCAGATATTGAACTGTTCCAAAGGCAATCGCTGAATGGAACGATAAACTTACAGATGTATTGGAAACCGAAGCGAACGAAACCGTTGGATCAACCATTTTATGAAATTTTCTACTATGGAGGATATTGACCGCCGGGTAGTCATGCAGCTTATCCGAAGCATACGGGTAATGGGTAAAGATGAACTGCATATTGAATTTAATTACCAGGATGAATATCAGAAAGCAATCTCTTTGGCGGAACAGATTGCTACAAAAAATGAAGAAAGGATGGTGGGCTAAATGGCAAGAAAAAGCAGAAAACAGACGGCGGCACCTATGCCGGCACCATCTTTATATGTACATGTGGCTCTGTATATCCGTCTTTCTGTGGAGGATAACAAAAGCGGGCTGCTCAGTAGAAAATCAAAAGTTGGTACTGAATGACTCTTTCAGATAAACCGGACTTCGTTGTGTATGATACCTATATCGACAACGGAGCGACAGGGACAAATTTTCACCGCCCTGGATTTCAGCAAATGCTATCTGATATTGAAGCAGGCCACATTAACTGTGTGATTGTTAAGGATCTTTCCCGATTAGGGCGAAATTCTATTGACACTTATTATATCGAACAGTATTTCCATGCTCATAATGTTCGCTTCATTGCTGTTACGGATCAGTTTGACACAGCGGATTCCGGAAATCTTCATGGCGGTATCATGCTGCCTTTGAAAATATGATCAATGAAGCCTATGCTCTGGACATTGGACGAAAAATCAAAGCACAAGCGCGGCAGGCTATGAAAGACGGCGACTATATTGGCGCACGGGCACCTTACGGTTACAGGAAAGACCCTGATAATTGCCATAAACTTCTGATTGATGAAAATACTGCCCCTGTGGTAAAACAGATTTTTTATTTGTTCTATGAGCATGTGGCACTGAACCGGATTGTCCGCAACCTAAATGAGATGGGAATTCCGGCACCGAGCCATTATAAAAAGACCACTGGCGAGATTACCAGTCCGGGACTGATCGGAAGCGGCAAATGGCAGACCCGTACAGTGATGAAAATCTTAGAAAGCGAAGTTTATACAGGCGATCTGGTTCAAGGAAAAACAAAGATTGTAGATCATCAGCAGGTCAAGGCTGGAGAAGATAATCTGATTATTGCAAAATGCACCCATGAACCGATCATCAGCCATGAATTGTTTAATGCAGTTCAGGAATACAGAAAACAGATCTGTGAAGAAAGCAAAGCAACTCCAAAACGTCCCTACACACCAAACATTTTCAAAGGTAAAGTGTTCTGTGCTGATTGTGGCAGAAACCTTCACAGGCAACGCGCCGAGCGCCGGAAAACCCGACACTTACTGGTTCCACTGCCTTACAAACAGCCGGGTAGAAAAAGATAGCTGCAAAGGTGCGATGATACAAGAGAAAGAACTGATTTCTACTGTTACGGCTATTCTTGAAAAAGAGCTGACAGTTGCGCTTGGAATGTCGCTGCCACTCTTCAGTTGGAGGCAAGACAAAAACAGGAAAAAGATAAGCTGAAAATTCAGATGTCGGCCAAACGGCAGGAAATTGAAAAAATACGCCGGCTGATCCGTGGCCTATATGAAAATTTTGTGCAGGGTATTTTGACAAATGACGAATACTTTGAATTGAAAGCGGATTATGAACATGCTATCAATGCTCTGTCTGGTGAGATTGAATTTTGAAAAATCTATGGACTCTCTGGACAACCAGCTTGCCAAATACCGTGCAATGGAAAAGGATGCAAAAACACTGGCACAGGATCACGTACTGACTGCAAAACTGATTGAACGGCTCATTGAACGAATTGAGATAGACCACGAGCGGAATATTCATGTGACCTTCCGTTTCAAAAATGAATTTCAGGGAAAGGCGGTGGAACCGTGCGCAACTATGTGATTGCCCTTTATATCCGTCTTTCTGTGGAAGATTTCAAAACTGAAAGTTTGAGCATACCAAATCAAAAACTGATTCTTCATGAAAAAGCTATGTCTCTGCCGGAATGGGATAACAGCGAGATTTTGGAATTTATTGACAATGGTCATACGGGGACAAACTTTGAGCGTCCGGCGGTGCAGGAACTTTTAACAATGGTTCAGGCCGGAAAAATCAACTGTATTATTGTAAAAGACCTTTCCCGATTTGGACGTAACAGCATTGAAACCGGCTATTTTATTGAGCGGGTATTTCCTCTTATCACACCCGTTTTATTTCCGTCAGTGATGATTTTGACACAGCTAATTTCAAAGGTGATACCGGAGGGATTGATATTGCTTCAAGTATCTTATTAGCGAGTGCTATAGCCGAGATATGTCCATGAAAACGTGCAAAAAATACGCAAAGATGCGTCGCGGGGAATATCAGAGTGTCATCTGTCCTTACGGCTATCGCAAGAGTGCAGACGGACGTATGGAACCGGACGAGGATGTTGCCCCGAATGTGCAGATGATATTTCAATGGGCGTCTGAAGGCAACACCGCAGCCGAGATAACAAGAAAACTGTATGCCATGAATATCCCCACCCCTGGGGAATATCGCAAACTTAAAGGCAAGGGCTATTACAATGTTTCCCGAACAAACGGCGTTTGAGTACATCAACGGTCCTGCGTATTTTAGAAGATCAAAGATATATCGGTACCTATGTAATTGGCAAGAGAAAGGTAAAGAGATTGGCAGCCGACATACACTTAAAGGATGAAAGTGAGTGGTTCAAAATACCGAACCATCATCCGGCTATTGTAAGTGTGGATCTATTTGAGAAAGCCAATGCTTCAATTAAGCGTTTCTCTCTGTCAAATAAAAAGCTGCGTGATTATCTGCTCCGTGGTAAGGTATTCTGTGGATGCTGCGATCATGCAATGTCTCTACGAAATGGTGCGTGGTTTTATTGCCGTCATTCCGAGGTGGCTGAAACTCTTCCTTGTCATGGTGCGCATAAAGATGGCAGATTTGGAGCAGGTTGTATTTGAAACAATTCGGGCTCAAATGTGTCCGGCATCGGGAATTGATAGCAATAAGGATAAATGGATTTGCAGACAGTCCAGCAGGCCGAACATGAAGAAAAACTCCGTTCTATTCAAGACAGCAAGCGGCATCTTTATGAGCAGTATGCACTCGGAGAGATTGATTTGGAAACCTATCGAACACGAAAAGCGGTTTATGACACGGAACTGGTACAAGCCAAAAATGTTCATGCTGTCATTACTGCACAGACAAAGCAGATAAAAAGTGATTATGAGATTAAGCTGAAACAACAGGAAATTGTGCAGGAAGTCGGAAACGCCAACATGCTGACAAAGCTCTGATTGACCGACTTATCAACAAAGTTTACGTCTTTCCGGAGATCGGATTGAGATTGAATATGCAACACAGAATTTTTAGAAACTAAGGAATCCGAAAAGGAGGGATAACCGTGAACACCCATTTGAAACAGCTATGGGCAGCTATGAGGCTGCCCGAAAAACTTCAAAAAAAGTTATAAATTTTTTTGTCGTGGGCTTGACATACGGGTGACGGAGATCGTGAATGCGGATACGCTTCACGCCTGCCGCCTTTGCCCTCTGTCCATCTCGTGATGAAGATAGCTTTTCGTCACCGTAAAGATACGGTCTCTTCTTCAATCCGTAGCATACCGAGATATTCTTTCATTTCCTCACACAGAAACTTCGGCATTTTAATCGTGCGGTTGCTCTTTTTCGTTTTCGGAGAAGTAATCACATCCTGCCCTTTCAAACGCTGATAGGATTTATTGATTGTGACTGTTTCCTTATCAAAGTTGAAATCTGCCGGAGTCAGCTAACAGCTCGCCCTCTCGGATACCGCACCAGTAAAGCATTTCAAACGCATAAAGGAAACAGGCTTGTCCATCATCTCAAAAGAGAATTTCTTGTATTCTTCCTTTGTCCAGAACAGCATTTCCTTGTTTCCTCCGTCCCATATTTCCCACCTTTGCCGCAGGATTGGAACGCAGTTCATAGTAGCGGACAGCGTGATTGAAAATGGCGGACAACTGATTGTGCAGCGTTTTCAGATACGTCTGTGAATAAGGCTTTTCTTCATCACGATAGGCAAGCATTTCATTCTGCCAAGTAATAATCTCCTTTGTGGAAATCTCGCTGATTTTCAGTTTCCCGAAATACGGAAGTATCTTTGTGCGTATGATATGCTCTTTGGTAAGCCACGTGTTTTCCTTCAAACGGTTCTTCACATCATTGATATAAAGCTCCGTAAAGGCTTCAAAACTCATATCAAGGTCTGAAGAAGTCTGCAATTTGAACATTCTTTCCCATTCCTGTGCTTCTCGTTTGGTAGCAAAGCCACGCTTGCATTTCTGCTTGCGTTCCCTTCCAGTTCACATACCTTGCCATCACATACCAAGTACCGTTATCTTCATTCTTAAATACCGGCATTTACATTTCCTTCCCTCCGTAGAGCCTTTCGTAAAAATACTGGCGATTTACACGCCCTGCAATCGTAATAAAGCCCTTTGCTTTCAATTCCTCATTTAATTGTCTGATGAGTTTATATGCATAAGGTTTTGATACGTTTAGTTCCTGAGCCACATCTTCGGCTCGGATAAATCTGTTTCCATATCCTTTTCTTCCTTTCTTAAAATAATTTTTGCTTGCCGCTTCTCCGTGTTAAAGTTCCAACAGCACTCCTGCTTGTCGGCAGGCGCTGTGCTGTCCCAATGCACCGCAGTACATCAGGCGCTCGCTCAGGTTCCCGAAAGTCGGAGACTTTTGGGAAGAGGAGGAGCAGTGCAGCGAATGAGCTTTTGTGCTTGCACACAAGCGAACGATACGGAACTTGCTCCGACGAGGTCTTGGCGGTTTGGCTTTTCGGACGGTCATTCAGTTGTCGCATTAAGCATATTTGTTTAATTCGTAATTTATTTTACTAAACATATTTGCTATTGTCAAGTGGTTTGCAAAGAAAATATTAAACATTTTGTTTCGGTTTTTCTTGACTCCACTAAACATTTCTGCTATACTTATTTCACTAAATATAAAGGAGCGTATCATTATGGCTATCAGCGAAAGAATACATTTTTTCAGACTAATGCGTGGTATGACACAAAAGTATCTCGGTACAGCAATCGGTTTTCCAGAAAGAGTGCTGATGTGCGTTTGGCACAGTACGAAACTGGTACACGCAAACCGAAAGCAGACCTTACAAATGCATTGGCACAGTGCTTGATGTTTCTCCACGGCCTTTGATGTTCCTGACATAGACAGCTATATCGGTCTTATGCACACTCTGTTTACCCTTGAAGATATTTACGGTCTTACTGTCAGTGAAGCAGACGGAGAGGTATGCCGGTCAATAGGACCAAAGGCAGAGAAGCATATGAACTCCTCAAAATGCTGTATGCTTGGAAAGAACAGGCAGACAAGCTATCTTCCGAAGAAATCAACAGAGAAGAATACGATAACTGGCGTTACCATTATCCAGAGTTCGACACCACACAGCGTTGGGCAAAGTTCCATCACAGAATTAAGTGACGCTCTCGTGGAAGCATTCAAAGACCACTTGAAGATAAATAAGCACCTACAGGACCTGCCACTGGCAGCTCCCTACAGATGCTTTGGCAACGACAAAAAAGCCCTTAACTATGGTTATTAACCACAGCTAAGGGCTTAGTTTTATATGGAATTTGTTCAGAGCCAAGCTCCGAACTTTAGTCTGCAAGCCACCTGTTAATTGTTCCGTTACCCATAAACCACTGGATAACAAGAATAATGGCACTTGCTATGACTGTTATCAATTTGTTATCAAAAGACTAATCGAAATCGCTGAAACCCGCGCAACACTGGGTTTTAAGCAACTCGATTTATTCAAACTCAATCGTTCCCGGTGGCTTACTCGTCAGATCATAGAATACTCTATTCACCCCACGCACCTCATTGATAATTCTGCTCATAACCGTCTGAAGTACTGCAAACGGAATCTCGGCAGACTCGGCTGTCATGAAATCAACCGTATTGACTGCACGCAGTGCAACTGCGTAATCGTAAGTTCTCTCATCACCCATAACACCAACGGAACGCATGTTGGTAAGGGCTGCAAAGTACTGGTTTGGCATCCAGGATGGGTTCTTGCCGTGCTCTTTTTTGTAAGCGGCAACTGCCTTGTCCACCTCATCGCGGTAGATGTAATCGGCATCCTGTACAATGCGGACTTTGTCTGCATTCACTTCACCGATGATACGGATTCCAAGTCCAGGACTGAATGAATTGACGGAAAACAAGATTTTCCGGAATGCCAAGTTCAAGACCTGCTTTGCGGACTTCGTCTTTGAACAGGTTGCGGAGCGGCTCAATGATCTCCTTGAAATCAACATAATCCGAAGTCCTCCGACGTTGTGGTGGATTTGATCACTGCGGATTCACCGCCAAGACCACTTTCCACTACGTCGGATAGATGGTTCCCTGTGCAAGGAAATCAACAGCTCCAATTTTCTTTGCTTCCTCTTCAAATACACGGATGAATTCCTCTCCGATGATTTTACGTTTCTGTTCAGGCTCTGTAACGCCTGCAAGTTTGTTGTAGTATCTCTCCTGTGCATTGACACGGATGAAGTTTAAATCGAACTGACCATTTGGTCCGAATACGCTCTCGACTTCATCTCCCTCATTTTGCGGAGAAGACCGTGGTCAACGAATACGCAGGTGAGCTGCTTTCCAATGGCTCTGGATAAAAGTCCTGCTGCAACAGAGGAATCTACACCGCCGGATAATGCAAGAAGTACTTTTCCATCACCGACTTTTTCTCGGATATCCTTAATCGTACTCTCAACGAAAGAATCCATTCTCCATGTTCCGGCGCATCCACACACGCCTCTTACGAAGTTGTGGAGCATTTTGCTTCCCTCTTCGGTGTGCAGTACTTCCGGGTGGAACTGGATCGCATATAAATTTTTCTCTTTTCTGCTGCTGCAACCGGGCAATCTGCCGTGTGTAAACAATATTAAAACCTGGTGCTGGTTTTGAAATATAATCAAAGTGGCTCATCCAGCAGATGGTCGTCGGTGCAACATTTCCAAATAATGGAGAAGTTGTATCCACCATTACTTCTGTTTTACCATACTCACGTACCGGTGCCTCTCAACTTTGCCTCCTAACACGTGCATCATTAACTGTGCACCATAGCAAAGTCCCAAAACCGGAATGCCAAGTTCAAATAATTCTTTGGTATAGGTTGGTGAATCCGGCTCGTAGCAGCTGTTTGGTCCTCCGGTCAAAATGATTCCCTTTGGATTCATGGCTTTGATCTGCTCGATGTCTGTTCGATAGGAATAGATTTCACAGTAAACGTTACATTCTCTGACACGTCTTGCAACCAACTGGTTGTACTGACCGCCGAAGTCGATGACGATTACTTTTTCCTGGGAAAAAATATTTTCCATAGTCAGCCCTTTGTCCTCCTGTATTTTCATTTCTGTAATGTCCTGATTTTTGTCAGAACAGCATTTTTGATAGTTCCATTTTATCTGAATCTGCAAATGAAATTATCGCTCGTTTCATTGTAGCATAGTTTTGCTTAATTGGCACGCAAATTTTTAAGTTGATTGTAACCTCTACAGCTGTATCCAGTAACGCTGTACCGTCTCACCTTCTACGTTTATCTCATTTTCCAGAACTCCTCCGTTGTTCTGGATACTTTTTGCTGAACCGGTATTTTCCTTATTACATACCATAAGTACCTTTTCAATTCCCAGCTTTCTGCACTCGTCTAACGCTAATGCGATCACGCTGTTGCATATCCTTTCCTTCGTTCCGAAGGACGCACACCGTCTCCGATATGGCCTCCATCTAACAATAATGCTTCGTTAAGGGAATGTCTGATATCGACTGCTCCAACCAGAATATCGCGTTCCCTGTCATATGCGAAAAAAGTGGATGCAGGCACATATCCCTCTTTTTGCTCCGATTCTTCCAGACTTTTCAGATAAGCATCAAAATCATGATAATCGACTTTCCGGATTGCCCATGGAATAATGGTTTCCCCGGTTTTCGTCCATTCATCCATCATATCCAAAAGCTGTGGTTTGAATTTTTCACTCATTTTCACTAATTGTAAATCCATTCTTTTCCCTCCTGATGTCTCACAAAGCATCTCCCAAAACCTGTTTTTATTCAACAGAATATTCGCAAGCGTGCATTGTATTATTTAAAATATTCTGAAAATTAGTGTTTCTTATCATACGCTGATCTGTTTTCTCTGTCAATCATTTTTGCTCCTGATCTCCACTTCTGGTTTTCACTTTCGATTTCTATTTCTCATTTTCGTTTTTGATTTCTACTTCCGCTTTCTACTTTTCATCTCCGTTTTTCACTTGAGATTTCCATTTCTGATTCATTTTCCTTATTTCTATTTTAGCAAATGTCAGGTGTGCCATCTTATTCATTTCAAATTTCTCTTATTACTCCATACATAATTTTCTTCTCCGGCAGCATACTTATTCCATGAAAAAGCAAAAACACCTTCCGGATTTTACCAGACTCTGCAAACCGGAGCAGAATACAATACAAAATATTCTCTCACTTATGATTTTTTTCTTTTTCACAGGCTCTGTCTGCGGTTATGTGTGGGAGGTTCTGATTTTCCTTGTAAAAGAAGGAACATTTCGAAACCGTGGTTTTCTCTACGCTCCGTGGCCTGTTTATGGATTGGCGCAGTTTTATTTTCGGTTATATTATCCCCTCGTGAATTATTGCCAGATTCTTCAGGAAAATATAAGAAAAACCACCCTGTCACTGTCTTCTTTTCCTCTGCCCTTTTAGGCTCCGGTTTAGAACTTGTGATTGGATGGTTTCTTGATCTCTTCTGGAATTTACGTTACTGGGATTACAGCGGATATTTTCTTAATTTCCGTGGGTATATCTGTCTTCTTCTGCTAGGTTTTGGCATTGCAGGCGTTCTGTGGTTTGCATTTTTCAAAAATATTGCAAAATGGTGGTATCATATTTCGCTTGATTTCCGAAAAAAATGGAATATGTTTTGGGTTTTCATTTTTGTAACTGACTGCGCTGCCGCACTTATTTTTCCAAATACCGGACATAGTATTACCTTTTAAGGATTATCTTGCTTCTCCGCCCTCTAAGTATTCCGCTTCTTCTTTCATGACCTGTGGTTCTTTTTCCTTGAAAAATCATTCCGAATATAGCACGGACAAGCGGACCTGCAAAAAAGATCTGCCAGAAGAAATGCCATCGGAAAGTTTAATGCAGTTGTCTGAAACCAGACTGCAATAAATTCTTTTCCTGCACTCTTAAATAATAAAGTAGCAAAAAAGCTCATGGTCGGACACATCAGACATACGGTGATGGATGAAATTGCTAAAATAAGCATGATTGGCTTATCCACACCCGGTGTCACAATGCGGAATGCAAGTTTTTTTGAAAGACTTCCATATAAAAAGAAATCTAAAATAAATGCAATCGGTCCCATGATCACTAATTCATGAAATGCATTTAAGAATACGATGTTACTCATTCCTCCCATATTCAGTGCAATGTTGTAACAGATCATGGCGTAAACCATGACAAATACCATTAAAATGGTAAAAACGACTTCCTGTAATTTTGTTTTTGGCATAATTTTATTCTCCTCTTTTCCTTTATTTTTCACAGACAAAAATGCAGCCGGACAACAATCTCTGCGATCGCTGTTCGGCTGCACGTCGTGTGATTATAATAGCATATTCTTTTTCTTCGTATAATAGTTTAAATTTCACGAATTTTTTGTTCAATTCAAGCATTTCTTTGTATACATTATGTGATAATCATTTAATGTAATCATATGTGCACCTTACATCTACTCATTTTTTCCTGTGTCATCAAAGAAACTTGATCAATAAAAAGGTTACGGAACGTCATAGTTCCACCTCCGCATGCATCTGTTTTTTCCGCTGCAAGTTCTCCTGCAATTCCAACAAATGCACAACAGGCTGCTGCACTCTGCACGGAAGGCTCTGTTCCCAGAAACGCCCCCAGCATAACCGAAGACATACATCCGCTGCCTGTGATCTTTGCCATTTTGGCATCCCCATTTTCACAAATATAAACGGCCGTTCCATCCTGTGATAATATCTTTTTCCCGGAAGCGATCATAATCAGATGATATTGTTTGCGTACTGCTTCATTGCCTCTATATCCAGATTTTTATCGCCAGAATCCACATTCGCCGTGCTACAATGCTCCATCAGTGCCCGGATCTCTGAATAGTTTCCGCGGATACAGGTTGGATGGATGTTTTCGATCAGCATCTGGCACTTTTCTCTCCGATAACTCGAACCTGATACCCCGACAGGATCAATGACAATGGCATGTCCTAATTCGCCAGCCACTCTCCCTGCCTTTTCCATTGCCTCGTAATCAGCGATTGCGCCAAAATTACAGACAAGTGCCTTCGTACCTGCAGTGATCTCTTCCACCTCAGCGGATGGTGTGCCATTGTCGGCGATGCCCCCGCTGCCAGTAAAATATTTGCACAGTCATTCACTGTCACGGCATTGGTAATGCAATGGATGATCGGTCGCTCTTCCTGTATTTTGTTATAAAGCTCTGCTATATATTTTTCTGAAATACTCATGATTCCTCGTCTCTCTTATGTAGTGTTCTGATTTTCTCTGTCATTTTTTTATTATCTATTTCTGATTCCACATCAGACCTTATCATAACACACGCTTTTTATAATGTGTAGTTATAAAACAAACTTTAAGAACTTTCTTCCGTTTTTTTCTTTCTGTATTCCTTCGGACTTCTATTATAATACTGTCTGAACTTCCGGCAAAAGTAGCCGGCACTTGTAAATCCGGTTTCATTTGCAATGGAGGCAACCAATTTTTGAGTAGTATAAAGTTGTCTGGCAGCCTGTGCCAGCCTGTATTGAATCAGATACGCTACCGGCGAACAATGTATGCCGGATTGAAAAATATGTAACGCTCCGCTTTTGCTGATAGATGCCGATGCCGCAATCATTTCCAGTGTAATTTCTTCCGCATAGTGTTCATGTATATACTGCATCATAATTTGCAGTCTTGTCTGATTATGATTTAGCCGCTGGAGGCTGTCCGAATCAGAATTCCAGCCTCCATCTTTAAACAATATATTCCAGAACTGAAGCAGAAGTTGTATGGTACATAATTCATTATCCTGCCCATTTTCCTGAAGTTCAAAAATCTGTAACATAAGCTGTAAAGCACTTCTTTCCGATGTACTGTTTGGATCAAAAATCTGATATTCTACTGCTGAATTTATCACCGGCAGAATATATTTTTCATAAATAAGGCTGTTTTCGGATGCCAGCAGAGTTGGTGCAAAAAAACAATATTAGGCGTAAATGTGCTGGATCGTGCTTCAAAACAGTGTAACACACCACTATTAATAAATATGCCGCAGCCTTTATGCAGTTCTACTTTGCTTGTACCGATAAAGCAGATTGCTGTGCCTTCTGCAACATAAAGAAATTCCAGCTCATGATGCCAGTGCCAGTCGATACGGTGAAAATCAAATTGCCAGATATCCTCAGGATAATATGCAAAAGGATAACGTTCACTGCCATGCTGAACCGTTTCCCGCAGTGTTTCATCTGTAGTTATCTTAAAATAGTCCATAATGCATTTCCTTATAAATACTAATTTTTACTATATTGTACTATAAATATGCAATTTTGTACAATGACTGCACACAATCTTTGCGATATAATCACATTTGTCAAAGGAGAATAAAAACAAATGAAAAACCAATATAATAAGACGATCACTGCCTGTTTGTAGGTTATATTGTACAGGGTCGTGAACAATTTTACACCATTACTTTTCTTATTTTTTCAGAAAAGCTACCATGTTCCGATTTCCCAGATCACTTTACTGGTGACTTTTAATTTTGGAATACAATTACTGGTGGATCTTCTTTCTGTCAGATTCATCGATAAAATAGGCTATCAGGTATCCATGATCACAGCTCATGCCCTTGCAGCGGCAGGATTACTTCTTCTTACAGTTTTACCTGAAATTTTACCGGTTCCCTTTATCGGAATTTTGATTGCAGTAATGATTTATGCCATAGGTGGCGGACTTCTGGAAGTTCTGGTCAGTCCTGTCGTTGAGGCCTGCCCGTCTGATAATAAAGAGAAAGCGATGAGCCTGCTCCATTCTTTTTATTGCTGGGGACATGCCGGAGTTGTACTTTTATCAACTTTGTTTTTCTATGCAGCGGGTATAGATAACTGGAAAATATTAGCTATTATCTGGGCAGTCATTCCTATTGGAAATGCTTTTGTTTTTGCAAAGGTACCAATTGCACCTCTGCTTGAGGATGGCGAAACCGGTCTTGGATTAAAAGAATTGTTCCGGCTGAAAGTTTTGGATTTTACTGATTATGATGATATGTGCCAAAAGTGAACAGCAGTAAGCCAATGGGCTTGGCTTTGCGGAAAAGGACTTGGAATTTCCAAAGCCGCAGGAGATTTAGCCGGACCGATGGCTTTTGCGATTCTAATGGGAACCTCAAGATTATTTTATGGCAAGTATGGCGATCGTATCAATTTAGATCACTTTATGATTTATAGTTGTTTACTATGTATTTTATCCTATCTGGGGATTTCATTATTCCGGGTCCGTTATTAAATCTGATTGCCTGTGGGTTTGTGGGCTCTCAGTAGGAATCATGTGGCCAGGGACATTCAGTAAGGCATCCGCAGCTTTGCCAAAAGGTGGGACAGCTATGTTTGCATTACTGGCACTAGGTGGAGATATGGGTTGTGCAGGAGGTCCCACCTTGGTTGGAATGATTTCAGATTCTTTGGGAGACAACCTGAAAATGGGCATTCTGGCAGGAATTATCTTTCCGGTACTGCTGCTTCTTGGAATTCTCCGTTGCAAAAGGAAACTCCCTTTCATAATCATATGCAAAGAAAGCCTGCTGGGATATAAAATCCCGACAGGCTTTCTTTGCATTGTTTTCTTCCTTTATAAGAAATTAAGGAGTGAGCAGAGAAACTTTCATACTCTTTCCAGACTGTCCTTCATTTTTCCGAGCATACCTGATTTTTTTAACGGCAGCGTGATAATGATCGCAATGATCGTTCCTCCACAGGTACTGATGAGGAATGGCACTACAAACATAAACAATGTTGCTGCTGTATTTCCCATCACAAGATATGCAACCGGATAAGAAAGCATTCCGCCGAGAATACCGGTTCCCACTACTTCTCCAATGTAAGCAAATGGAAGTTTCTTTCCATATTTATACAGCAGACCGCCAAGTAATGCACCGCACATACTTCCCGGAATGCAAGGGCTTCCAAGTCCTAATAAGTTACGGATCAAAGATGCGATAAATGCTGTGCCAGTGCCCACCAAGGACCTACGGTAACTGCACATAAAATATTTACCATATGCTGTACCGTGCACATTTTGAACCGAATACCGGGAAGGAAAATAAGCTTCCCACTACGGCTACTGCTGCTAAAATTGCTGTGACTGTTAATTTCTTTAAGTTAGATTTTTTCATTCTTTCGTCCTCATTTTCGCATTGCTTCTGCAACCTTTTCCACAATCAGGCAGAGAACGACTGTGATCACCATATCCGGCAGAGTATTTCCAAGCGGAGTATCTACGTGCATTAATATGCGGTAAATAATAAATCCGGCAGCCATACGATCAGATTACGCCACTGGAAAGCATTTTTTCAGAATCCGCTTTCTTAAATGAAGTAATCTGCAATCTGCACTGCGATCATCGGAGCAAAAACAGATCCGATCAGATATAAGAAGTTTGTAATGTTATCCATTGGATAAACGATCGCTGCGATCGTTCCGATCACAGTAACAATGATCGCTGCCCATTTCTCCTGAATTTTAGAAGAAATGGAAACACAGGAAACTCCTGCGGAATAAGCATCTAAGAACGTTGTTGTAACGGTTGAGAATACAATGATCAGTAATCCCACAACGCCAAGACCTGTCTTTAACATAATCTGCGCGATATCGTATTCGCCGGTAAAAATAGCGGCTCCCATACCGATCATCATGTACATAAAAATGCTGACTACGCTGTATACGAATACACTTGTAAAGGTTGCTGCGAATGGTTTTTCTGCTTCTCTCGTATAATCGCTGATAAGCGGTAACCAGGAAAGAGGCATTGCGACTGCAAGCTCTACCGCAGCTCCAAAAGTCATCATATCATCACTTACTGCGATCGGCATTACAAAATCTGTATTAAAGAAGATCACCTTAAAAAGTACCAGTGACAATACAAAGAGTGCGGTCATTGCAACGGTATTTAACTTTCCAAGATTGGTCAGTCCGATAAAGATCCACACTATGATCAAAATTCCGATCACAATTGCCCAGATCCATATGCCGCTATGTAACAGGCCGTCTGCTGCGAGTGCACCATCATAGATCATGATAGCTGTCCAGCCGACAAGCTGCAGCACGTTTAATACCGCAAAGAGAAGGCTTCCCTTCTCACCGAAACTCATTTTTACAGTTTCCATGGCACTTTTCCGCTCTTTTGCCCCGATCATTCCTGCGGCAAACATCATGAGTCCGCCGATCAGGTGTCCGAGCAAAATTGCTGCCATTGCTCTTCCAAAACCAAGTGGTGCGAAATAGGTACCGGTCAGGATCTCTGCTAAAGACACTCCTGCCCCAAACCAGATTAAGCCGTTTGAAAAAACGGAAGTTCTTTTTTCACTCATCTTTCATATTCTCCTTCGATTGCAAATGCATGATTCATAGGACCGCTTCCTTTTCCAAGGTCAAGCATATCGGCAAGTGCGCCGGAAATATAGTTTTTCGCATACTTGACAGAAGTTTCCAAGTCTCTTCCTTTTGCAAGATTTGATGCAATTGCGGAAGACAAGGTACAGCCTGTTCCATGGGTATTTGGATTGTCAATTCTTTTTCCGTGGAACCATACCGGCTCTTTCCCTTTCTGGAAAAGAAGATCATTGGCATCATTTAACTGATGTCCACCCTTTAATAAAACTGCACAACCTAAGGTGTTACAGATGGTCTCTGCTGCTTTTTCCATATCTGCTTCTGTTTTGATCTCCATCTCAGAAAGCACTTCTGCTTCCGGGATATTTGGAGTGATAACAGTTGCCAGAGGCAATAATTTACTTTTCAATGTTCCAATGGCTTCCTCGCTGATAAGTCTTGCTCCGCTGGTAGCCACCATAACAGGATCCACTACGATATTTTTTGCGTGGTATTCTGTCAGTTTGTCCGCAATCGTCTCGATCAGTTCACTTGATGAAACCATCCCGGTCTTAATTGCATCCGGATTGATATCCGTAAAAATACTATCCAGCTGCTCTGCCAAAAACTTTGGAGTCACCTCCATAATATCTGTTACGCCGGTCGTATTCTGGGCAGTCAAAGCCGTGATCGCACTCATCGCGTAAACGCGGTTTGCGGTCATAGTCTTAATATCTGCCTGGATGCCGGCGCCTCCACTGGAATCACTTCCAGCGATTGTTAATGCTGTAAACATAAAATCCTCCTTGTTTTTCCGAAGAAAAATCTTTCTTTTGCATTAATTTTGTATAGCGACCTAAGGTGGTGCCCCCAATCTGCCGCTGTATATAAAAACTGCTCTGCAGTTCCTACCTAATTAAATGATACTTGCTACTTTTTCAAGTAATTCTTTTGTTCCTTTTTCAATATCTTCACATGCGAAAATGCCGCTGACAACTGCTGTTCCCGCCATCTTTCTGCCTTTCAGCCGAAGGACATTGTATGCGTTGATCCCTCCGATCGCAACAACCGGAATTGTTACACTCTCACAGATTTCCTGAAACAAATCTAATTCCATCGGTTTTGCATCTGCTTTCGTGCTTGTTCCAAAAACTGCTCCACTTCCAAGATAATCTGCTCCGGCAGCTTCTGCGGCTTTTGCCTGCTCTATCGTCTTTGCTGTCACGCCGATAATCTTATCTGCTCCAAGAAGCTCTCTTGCATTTTTTATCTCCATATCAGACTGTCCGATGTGAACTCCGTCTGCATGGATTTTTTTTGCCAGTTTCACGTTGTCATTGATGATAAGCGGTACATTATAATGATGACAAAGTTCTAATAACTCCTGTCCTTCTTTCACAAAAGCAGCCTCATCAAGAGTTTTCTCCCGAAGCTGCACTAAGGTCACGCCGCCTTTTAACGCTTTCTCTACCTGCTCATACAGCGTCTCGCTGCCAAGCCAGCTGCGGTCTGTGACAGCGTATAATTTTAACTGTTCTCTTGTGATGTTCATGCTGTTTGCCTTCTTCATATTAAAAAATGCAGGAACCCAACCAAAGATTCCTGCACACAAAAAAACACACACTTGTGATCCATTATCTCCCTACGTTGGCATTATCCAAATCAGGTTCTGGGTTAAAGCATCCGCTTACTCTCAGCCCGCCTGTGCGAGCACCCCGTTTTATTTTACAGTCATTGAAATATCGAACTGCATCGTTTATACACATCACTTTTGTGATGATGTGTTGTTTTCAACAACAGTTTTAATTATACACATGCGGGTACAAAATGCAAGGACTATTTTACCCATTAGCTCATTTTCATTTATGTGTATACCTAAATTTTTTCAATCAAATGGCAGCTCTTCAGCCTCAATCCAATCATCTTCGTCACTGCCTAGCCATTCTTCTTCAATCATTCTGTCCACATAAGCTTCGTATTCTTTTAACACTTTATCTAACTGTTTCTTTTTGGTTTTGTCCCCGATTGCCCCATAATACTTTGATGCGGCACGGAACATAATTTCATTTTCTTCAAGGCATTCTGATTCGTCTATGATGAACTGATGAATCAGTTTTTCTGCTGTTTCATATTCTTTTGCCCCGATTAATGCATAGACATAAGCGGTCGCTGCCATGATATTTTCCGGTTCTTTTTCAAACCACTTACAGCAGAATGAAACTGCTTCGTTTTTTCTTCCGAGAGCCTCTAACACACAACTTTTTCTGAATTTCAGATCAGAGCCTGTGTAGTCTGGCCATGAAAACAAACTCAGCAAAGTATCACACATACAGAAAAGTACCTCATACTCTTCTCTCATGTCTATCTCATCCAGACAATCTTCCAACCATTCTGAAATATCATATTTATAATCTGTCGCTTCATCTAGCATATAAACTTCCTGAAAACAGTTCGGTTCTTTTTGTCTTTCTTCCCTGACGATCTCCATTAAAAGCTCAAATGCCTTTTCCCAGCAGGTTCCATCCTTATCGGTTCCAATCATATTCATATAACATTGGTCTGTTAGTTTTTCAAATTGTTTCCATTTTTTGTTTTACATTCGTTGTCTCTCCATACGTTTTTTTGTATGGACATATTATCACACAACTTCTGTGCCTATGCAACATTTTTGCTACCACAACATCTCAATTACCCATGCATATGTAAATACTTCTCTTTTGTAGCCAGCCCTCCGCGGATATGGCGCTCGGATTTATTGATATCTAAAACTTTTCTAGTCTCCGCTGCCAGAGATGCATTGATTTTTTCCAGACGTTCTGTAACATCCTTATGTATGGTTGCAACTATTCGAAACCGTTTTAATTCCTTTTTCCTCAGTGTTTTCATCTCCTTCAATTAAAACAGTTTCATCCAATCCTAAATCACCAATAAGACGCAAGTAAATATCTACATTTCCATCCTTGTCCACTTCAATTTTATTGATCAATCGTTTTAACTGTGCATTTGTCATTTCATGAACATCCGTGATATCTTCCAGTTGCTTGAATGTGCTGTTCAGAATTGCTTCCAATTGTTCTCCCTTGGTCAGATGATAAGATACCATTTTCAGTTCATTTTCCAACCGTTCGATTTCTTTTCGCATTCCACCGATTTTCTCATTCAATTCCTCTCTGGAAATCAAATCATCGGTATACATATCCATGTATTTTTCATGGGATTTACGAAGCTTGTTCAATTCTGTATTTAACTGCTTTTCGTACTCAATATTTTCATCTTTTGCTTTGTATACCCGCTGAAATTCTTTAATCACATAATTGATTACTTTTTTCTTCTTACTTAGAATCTCTTGAAAATACTCCTGCAGTGCCCGGATCAATTCTTCCTCATCCACCGTTACTGCATTTTTGTTGTATTGCTTCTGGTAAGCTACGGCCTTTTGGAAAAATTCAATTCCCCGCAGCGTAGGTTCCCCACCCTGAAAAGTATAACTAATCATTCCTTCGGCACGGAGCATGGTCTTTCGGATTACATTTTTTAAAGTTTGCTCACTCATAAATCCATAGGATTCTTGCGAACGTTTTTGGGCTTCATCACAGTAAAAACAATAGTCACAGGACATATTGCACATACTGGAAGATGGTTTCATTAATACACTGATTGCAGGCATAGTAATTCCCCTTTTAAAATTATTATTTTAGTAAATTACACTAGCTTAATTATATCGTATGAAATATGAATCGTATAGTAGTAATAACTTACATCAATAAATCCGATGAGCGTTCATAAAGTATCTTTTGCGGTAAACATCTAATCATTTTAGACTAAATGTTTTTTTGTATCCAAAATATTAAAAACTTATAAATTCTGAAAAAATCTATATAGACCCGAACATTCGGGGTGTCTCAAACGGGATTTGGTCCTATGTCAAGAAAAAGTACAAATTAAATGTAACCAATTTTCTCCATTTTTAGCAAAGTCTAACTTGCAATCTTTACTGCATTCTTTTGGAGCTTTTCGAGATATTGTTCCTCGTATTCAGTTGGAGACAAATATCCACAATGACTGTATATGGTTTTACCTATTGGGCTTTAATTCCCATTTGACGCATATAATTTCCAACTGTTTTTTCGGAAATACATTCTCCGGATTTCCGTAATTCTGCAGTAATTTTAGGAGCGCCATAGTTTTGATGAGAATCTTCGTAAATCTTTTGGATTTTTTCTTTTAAAACTGTACGACGAACAAACGTGTCCGAATCCTCGATTACAATGTCATATTCACATACTTTATACTGCTGTTTTTCTACACAATAATCAACTTCAAAACATAACGTATTCAATTCTGTTTCTGACAAATCAGATAGGAGTTTCTCATGCTCTTGTAGATATTTCAAATGACGAAAATAGTCTGCTCGCTCTCCCTGCCCAAATAAATAAAGCACCTAACAGGCATAAAGCCATTAGATGCTCATTCAAACTTCTATTTGATTTTGATTATCGCGATAAGTTTGCGTTGCCATAAACAGGAATGTGTGACGTCATCTTCTGTAAATTTATACTCAACTGTACCCATATATCTCATGGTCATTGACCTTGATTTACATTAAGAACCACCTCACTCTAATGCAAACCTTTATCATACTTGGAACGTATGCATATCTAGCACCGTTCTCTAACTCGTATTTTTTAACTGCCTCCTAAATATCGTTTTTCTCAACTCTGTCAAATACAACTTTACAGCAATTAAGCGGTAAGAACCTGACTACTTAATTGCTGTAATACCTTTTCAACTATTTTTTAATAATTGCTTTTTCTGCTCTTAGTTTCTCATTTGCTTTTTCCACATTCAACTGTGTCAATAAAACAACAATAATGATGTTAATAATCATCGGCAGCCACAGATACATGAAATGAAGCATATTTATACAAGACTGTGACTGAACTGCAAGTTGTCCGTCAAATCCACCAAGGTCAAGCAGCCATCCAACGATTGCTATTCCAAGACCACCACCAAGCTTCAGCCCCATGGATGTACATGAGTACATTGTTCCATCAATTCTCTTTCCATATTTCAAAAACGTATGCTCGGAACATTCTGCTACCAATGCATTCAGATTTCCCTGCCATGGACTCATACCGATTGCTCCGATTGCTGTACCAACTAACATAAGTGGCACACTACCAATATATCCAGCTACTACGACAACACCTCGTCCAAGTGCTGAAATCACATATCCAGAGAAGTTTAATTTGTAGTAACCTTTATGTTTTGCAACCAGTGCTGGCAGGAAAGCCAATCCAATGATCAATGCCAGATTAATTGCCCCGGAGAATGTTCCCAAAAGTTCTGCTTTTCCAAGTACATAAGTCATGAAATAGATTCCCATGTTAATGATTGAAGAATATGTCTGACGAAGAACATCAATGATAAGAATTACAATATAGTATTTATTGTGAAGAAGCATCTTTCCAGCTTCAATCAGGCTATATTTTTCTTCCTTTTTCTTTTCATCCTGCGGAGCAAGTTCTTCCGGTGGAAGTTCCTTTACGGAAAGTACTGCAACCGTGTTGGAAATAATACCGATAACCGCATAAATGATTGCAATTGTTCTCCATCCGGCTGCTCCGCCACCCAGTTTTGCAACCGCACCAATGGTAATTGTCTGAATCAGAAAACTGGTTCCAAATGCAAACATAAAACGAATGGATCCCATCTGAACACGCTCTTTTGCATTCTTTGTAACCAATGCTGTCAGAGTGGAATAGGCAATGTTGTTTGCCGTATAAAATCCCGCGTTAAGTAATGTATAAGTAATAAAGAACCAGATATACTGGGAAGTTTTACCCATATCAGTCGGAACAGCGAAAGCTGCAACTAAAGTAATCGCACATCCAATATATGCCCACAGCATCCAAGGTCTTGCTTTTCCCATTTTACTGTGTGTCTTATCAATCATGGATCCAAAGAAAACATCGGAAACTCCATCCAGAATCTTTGAGAATGCAATCAATGATCCAATCACACCTGCATTTAGCCCTACTGTATTCGTCAAATAAATCATGATGAAAGAGGACAGGAATGCAAACACAACATTTCCGGCAATATCTCCAGATCCATATCCTACTTTGTTATACCATTTTAAATAGTTCTTTTCCTCCATCGTATTCTCTCCTCTCCGATATCTAATTTTTCTTTCTTACTGCTGTTTCCATTGGAAGACCGTATCATAATCGAGCTGTCTTGGTTCATACTCTTCATTCTCACGTTGTCTTGTATATCCCTCATTCTCCCAGTTCGGAACAAAGTCCTTTCTCCATGGACGCATGTGCCACTGATATCCTCGATACAAATCTCTTGTCTGATTCATGTGCTCAATCAATTTGTCATGCATTTTATTGCGGATATCGGCATACGTTTCATCATTGATCAGATTATTCATTTCATATGGATCATTCTGCAGATCATAGAATTCGTCCGTATCCAGCAGGTGAATGACCAGTTTATAACGTTCTGACATTACAGCTCTCATAATCTGCAGACCACCGAACCCATCATGATCTATTTCATATCTCGTGAATTCTGTAAACACCACATCATTTGTCTTCTTTTCCGGATCGTAGATTTCCGGAAGCATGCTCTTGCCTTCCAGAAGTTTTGGAATCTTCAAGCCAAAATAGTCCATAATTGTTGGAACAATATCAATGTGGGAGGCAACACTCTTTTCCACATGTCCTTTCACCCCACCCTTTATGATCAATGGGATGTTTGCCACTTCCTTGTATGCTGCAGCATTTTTGGAGAACAAACGATGTGCTCCAAGCATATCTCCGTGATCTGATGTGAAAATGACCATCGCCTCCGGAGCAACTTCACGAATTTTATCAAGTACACGTCCGATTTCATAATCCACAAAAGAATTGCATCCTAAGAACAAGGATAACCCATCTGATGGCTTATTAATTTCTTCCTCTGTAGCATGCAGATTTTTTCCTGCCCAAAGTCTCTGCATAAATGGTTTCTGTGACAAATCATCCTCAAAGTTCGGACAGCTGTCAAACTTGAATCCATCATACATATAATTGAACGGTTCCGGACAAAGAGATGGTCCATGTGGTTCATCATAAGATACTGTCAAAAAGAAGTCCTGATTACTATGCTCTTCCAGATATTTGATTGCACGATCTGAACATCTGTGTGCATAGGTGAATGTTTCTGAAAAATCTTTCTTATAAGACTCCTTTGGATCTCTAGATTTCACCTTGTCTTCATCACTTAATTCCTCCAGATAACATTTCATATCGTACCAGTAATCTGGATTCCATCCTTCCGGACATTCTCCGGTTCCAAAATAATCAGATCCATCCAAGTGCCATTTTCCAATATAACCACACTCAATGCCATTATCACTCAATCTCTGTCCAACCGTTTTTACATTAGCTCCCATTGCAATACTATTGGTTACCATGCCATTACTATGCGGAAATGTTCCTGTAAAAATTGCACTTCTTGCCGGTCCACAAACTGGCTGGCAGGTATATGCATTCTCATAACGAATTCCCTCTTCTGCAAGTCTGTCAAGATTTGGTGTCTTCATTTTGGGATTCCCGTAACAACCAACCATATCTTTTCTTGTTGTATCTGTCATCAGAAATACAATCTGTTTCTTCATGTAACTTCCTCCTAGTATAATAATGGTGTAGTCAATCAAGACTACTTGGTTAATAAGTTTCTGTAAATCAGATAACAAAAGAAGGGATTCTTCCTTCATCAGATGTTATCCATAATAATTATCATGTCTGACGGTTCCTGATAGACACCAGATAAAACATAAGGTATTATCTCTTAGGATAGGACAAAGAATGTATTTCTCCTTGGGAAGCTGATTCTTATCAGCCCATACCTGCAATAAAGTCAATTAGTCCATTCGACAGGGTTTTATGTTTTAGCTGGTTGGGAGCCTGAAGGCCATACCCGAATAACACGCTAGAGTGTGCTTGAAAAATAAAATTCGCAAAAAACAGCTGCTTTAGTTGCTTTGAAACCTGATTTGAAGGTTTCTCTTATACCCTCTGACTTTGCCCTAAATTGCCGCATAAAATACTGTAAATCCAACGAAACAATATCTTTTGAAAAATGATATTGTTCATTTAGCTATTGACATTTATTAGCTGGACTTCAGCACTTCTGCTTTATGTTCTATTCTGCTCATTTCTTAGTTATAGTATATAAATTTTCATAGGATTTTCCATGTCTAATTGTGTTATTTATATGGACATTTCTGCTTTTATGTGCTATTTTTCAATTAGAATTATAAATAATGGAGAAAGAAGGGATCGAATTATGATTAATGTTTCAGGTCATTTAAGAAACGAAAGACGTGTGATCGGGTTTGTTGATGAAACAGTACCATTAGCCGTAAACTGCTGCGGCATGCAGATTTTTAAAACGAAAGACTACTCTCAGGACCGTTCCTTGGGACGGGTGGATTACCAGCTGATTTATGTTTATAAGGGCATCGGGCATTATTTCCTAAACGGCAAATGGAACTCCATTACAGCCGGAAATATCCTGCTCTTCCGCCCTCACGAACCGCAAACTTACTTTTATTATGCAAATGAGCATCCTGAGATATACTGGATACATTTCACTGGAAGTGATTGTGAAAAACTAATTGAAAAATATCAAATTCATAATTGCTATATCGGTGAACATACGCTGCTAAAGACATTATTTCAAGAGACCATTATTGAGTTGCAATTAAAAAAAGCATATTATGATGACATTGTACTTAGCAGTTTCTTACATATGCTAGTCATGATTGTCCGTTCCCGCCAGCAGCTCCTGACCTCTTCTGAGAACGATTTTTCTATCGATCGACTTGTAATGCAGCTGAATCAGCACTATATGAAGGACTGGACTGTATCCTCAATGGCAAAATACTGTAAATTAAGTGTCGGATATTTTTCCCACATTTTCAAAGAACGAATGGATGCTGCCCCGATGCATTACCTCAATGACCTCCGCATAGAAAAAGCAAAAGAGTTGATTTCAACCAATACCATGAAGCTGTCCGATGTTGCTTCCATGGTAGGATTCTCTGATTCACTCTATTTTAGCCGCGTATTTAAAAAGACTACCGGAATTCCTCCAAAGGAATACCAGCAGTCTTTACTTACCGCGAACACTCCGAACTGGTGGCCGACAAATAGCGGGCTCTCAGTTCACAGATATCATATTTAGTTGCACTATCGAACCAGTGTAAATATGCCCGCCGACTGTAAAAAGAGTACTGCCATCATAACCGGAACAACATATACTGCCAGAATGATCATAAGTCCCTAAATTCCTGTCCGGATGCTACCATTTCCATCCTTAAAGTGTAGTGTCAATGAATATACTGCAATTCCAACAATCATGATCAGCAATCCCGGCATCACAATTCTCGCAAAACGTTCAATTCCTTTTTCTACACCGCTGTACACGATAAATGCTGTAATCGCAAGAAATAGTAACATAAAAATAATCGGATATACTTCTGATGTAATGAAAGAAGTAAAATATCCTTCCTCTGCCGCATATACACCTTGTCCAGCCAGATATACTGCCAGATATTCCGTAATCCAACCACCAATTACAGAATAATATGTCATGATCATAATCGCTACATCCGTAACCAATAAAGTAAATCCAAACGTGACCACTAATGCCACATAGATAATGATAAATAATCCGCCCCGCTCACAATCACGAGAATCTTCTTTGCCTGCATGATATTTTTGATTCCCATCGTATATGCCTGTTTCGGAACCTCTTCTTCCGAAGCAAAGAATCGTTTATTTGCTTCGATTGTGCTTTCTGTCAAATCTACACAATGTGTCTCCTTTTCAAAAGCCGCCCCCGGTTCATTAAATCCAATTTTTCATACCATTCAATCAGCTGTTTATATGTTCCAACCGGTGATGAACCTGTGGCAAGTCCAAGAACACAATCCGGTTTCATAATAACCTGTGCGGAGATGATGTTGGCAGCGTTGCGGCTCATATCCTGATAATTTTTTATGACAAAATAATCATGTTTCTGTTTTCTTTCTCTGAATAGCTTTATGACAAATTGTTATTTTGTTTCCACGCACAACAATGGGGCTGTCGGTTCAAAATCCCCTTCTCACCGTCCATGAAGCAGGCAAAGGAATTGAAACAGATTTCAAAAGAGCGGATGTTGACGTATTCAGAGATTGACCAGATTTGCTTGAATGAAATGTTCCAATGGCTTCCTCGCTGATAAGTCTTGCTCCGCTGGTAGCCACCATAACAGGATCCACCACAATATTTTTTGCGTGGTATTCTGTCAGTTTGTCCGCAATCGTCTCGATCAGTTCACTTGACGAAACCATCCCGGTCTTAATCGCATCCGGATTGATATCCGTAAAAATACTATCCAGCTGCTCTGCCAAAAACTTTGGAGTTACCTCCATAATATCTGTTACGCCGGTCGTATTCTGGGCAGTCAGAGCCGTGATCGCACTCATCGTGTAAACGCGGTTTGCGGTCATAGTCTTAATATCTGCCTGGATGCCGGCGCCTCCACTGGAATCACTTCCAGCGATTGTTAATGCTGTAAACATAAAATCCTTCTTTTGCATTAATTTTGTATAGCGACCTAAGGTGGTGCCCCCAATCTGCCGCTGTATATAAAAACTGCTCTGCAGTTCCTACCTAATTAAATGATACTTTCTACTTTTTCAAGTAGTTCCCTTGTTCCTTTTTCAATATCTTCACATGCGAAAATGCCGCTGACAACTGCTGCTCCCGCCATCTTTCTGCCTTTCAGCCGAAGGACATTGTCTGCGTTGATCCCTCCGATTGCAACAACCGGAATTGTTACACTCTCACAGATTTCCTGAAACAAATCTAATTCCATCGGTTTTGCATCTGCTTTCGTGCTTGTTCCAAAAACGGCTCCGCTTCCAAGATAATCTGCTCCTGCAGCTTCTGCTGCCTTCGCCTGCTCTATCGTCTTTGCTGTCACGCCGATGATCTTATCTGCTCCAAGAAGCGCTCTTGCATTTTTTATCTCCATATCAGACTGTCCGATATGAACTTCGTCTGCATGGATTTTTTTTGCAAGTTCCACGTTGTCATTGATGATAAGCGGTACGTTATAATGATGACAAAGTTCTAATAACTCCTGTCCTTCTTTCTCAAAAGCAGCCTCATCAAGAGTTTTCTCCCGAAGCTGCACTAAGGTCACGCCGCCTTTTAATGCTTTCTCTACCTGCTCATACAGTGTCTCGCTGCCAAGTCAGCTGCGGTCTGTGACAGCGTATAATTTTAACTGTTCTCTTGTGATGTTCATGCTGTTTGCCTTCTTCATATTAAAAAATGCAGGAACCCAACCAAAGATTCCTGCACACAAAAAACACACACTTGTGATCCATTATCTCCCTACGTTGGCATTATCCAAATCAGGTTCTGGGTTAAAGCATCCGCTTACTCTCAGCCCGCCTGTGCGAGCACCCCGTTTTTTTTATCATCCTGCCGGCTGCATCACTGATTGCCGCCATATGACATATCCTTTTCAGTTATCCACACCATTCATGTGATGATGTGTTGTTTTCAACAACAATTTCATTATACACACGCACAAAAGAAATGCAAGCGCTATTTTCTATCAGCCTGACTGTTTTATTCATCCGGCAAATACATATATCATCCACACATCTTAATCAAACGGAAGTTCTTCATCCTCCCAGTCATCTTCGTCACTGCCTAACCATTCTTCTTCAATCATTCTGTCCACATAAACTTCGTATTCTTTTAACACTTTATCTAACTGTTTCTTTTTGGTTTTGTCCCCGATTGTCCCATAATACTTTGATGCGGCACGGAACATAATTTCATTTTCTTCAAGACATTCTGATTCGTCTATGATGAACTGATGAATCAGTTTTTCTGCTGCTTCATATTCTTTTGCCCCGATCAATGAATAGACATAAGCTGTCGCTGCCATAATATTCTCCGGTTCCTTTTCAAACCATTTGCAGCAGAAGGATACTGCTTCTTTATTTCTTCCAAGAGCCTCTAACACAGAACTTTTTCTGAATTTCAGATCAGAGCCTGTGTAGTCTGGCCATGAAAACAAACTCAGCAAAGTATCACACATCATAAGCAATACATCATACTGTTCCCGCATATCAATTTCATCCAGACAATCCTCAATCCATTCTGAAATATCATATTGATAATCTGTCGCTTCATCCAGCATATAAACTTCCTGAAAACAGTTCGGTTCTTTCTGTCTTTCTTCTCTGACAATCTCCATCAAAAGTTCAAATGCTTTTTCCCAACAGATTCCATCCTTATCGGATCCAATCATATCCATGTAACATTGATCTGTTAGTTTTTCAAATTGTTTCCATTTTTTGTTTTTCATTCGTTGTCACTCCTATTCTTATAATCTTGATTTCTCATTAGTTTTCTTCTAAATCAAACCTACTCACTATAAAACAACTGTTTTGGACTCTTTGGCTTCTCAGGATTTGTCATTTTAATCTTTCCACTTGCTACCAACGGCATAACATGAGTCTGAATAGCATAAGTAACAGAAGATAGTCCCAGATATTCACATATTTCTTTTCTTGTACGTGGTGTTCTACAGAATACCAGAAGATTGTTTGCTTCTTCTGGTTCTGGCTCCGCTTTACTGATATTTCCTGCCTTATAAAATGTCACTGTAAAACTGCCTCTCTCGTCTGCGAACTCCGGTTCTCTAAGATGAAACTTTTCCATTTCTCTGCGAATTGTCGGTATTCCGGAATATCTATTTTCTGTAATACGTAATGTTTCTAATGCTAACGCCAATACAGGATTTCTCGTATCCGGCTGCATTTTACCCAACTGGTCAACTTTTATTCTTCCGTATATACCTCCTGGATTTTTTATCTCCATTCTGTCTTCATACATGATAATTTGTATCGGCATACCCTCTGTATGAATGCTATAATCGCGATGCACCAATGCGTTAACAATTGCCTCCCTGACTGCAGTAATAGGATAATCTGTCCGATCCTCGCGCACTCCAGTTTCTGGATTAATAATTGTTTTATTCTTCATATTCCTTTTTACAAAACTAATTGCCTCATCAAGCATCTCTGAAATACTGCCTTCAATTCGTTGATTGTCTAAAAATCTCTCTCCTGAATCGCCAATGCATCCAATCTCTGTTCCTGGTACAGCAATTGCAGTAATGCACAGCTGTGGAAAATACGCTTGCGGATATGGACTAAAAATCATCGTTGCACTCAATGTTATCTCATTATTTCTAGTCACACTCATCAACTCATAAATACTTTCGTCATCCATGTTCGATAAATTGGGTTTTCCGCTTTTAAGTAAGTCAATATATAATGCTAACTTTTCTTTATTTAGCGACGATAATGTTGCCCTTTGCACTCTGCGAATATCATCTTGGTACTTCTTTCTGTACGCTTCGTAACTATAAACATCATATTCTGTCATTGGTTCATCACCATCGCCCACACGCGTATAAGAGCCTTTCAAACGTCCTTTTCCTTTATAAAACACTGGTCTATCCGTCAAATCAACGCCCGGGATTTCAGCTGAAACAAAAGCCTTTCCATCTTTTTGTACAACAGTCAATAACGGCCTGACAATCGGCTCCATTTGCAGGCATTGTTCATTTATCTTTTTTTGTATGTCCTGTGGGTCATAAACTCCTACTTCTTTATAATCCTGCTTTTCATCAATTCCGAAAATAATGATTCCGCCCTCATCCTGATTTGAAAAACTGGACAAAGAATCATACAAATGCTGTGGGCATCCTTTTTCTGCACTTTTTAATTCAAGAATATTTGATTCCGATTTCATTCTTTGAATCATTTCAAGTTTTCCGATTAATTCTTCCTCTGTCATTTAACTTCCTCCATTTCTTTCTATTCTATCATCCTCTTTACTTATATGCAACGATCTCAAATAATATTCTTAATCTCAAAAACGAACTCAAATCATATTCTTAAAATTTAAGTTCCTTTTATTTTTCAAAATATTATCTTAAAACAAAGTCAAATTTGGACATCATTTTTTCAGTTGTCATTTCATTTCATCTATTATATTTTACCTTTTCTATTATCTTTTTCAAATATATAGTTTTCCTGTATTTACTTCTATCATTAGCTTGTACACACTAAAAACGTGCATTGTAAAACACAAAAAAAGACCGCCCGGAAATCCATACGCCTCCCGAATGATCTTTTTTCTACCTTTCTCTCAATGCTGACACTTCCTGTGTGGTGCATAATCATGAAATGATTGTTTGTTTCAAATTAATACGTACAACGCATACGTTTTTTACCCGTGCATATGTAAATACTTTTCTTTCGTTGCCAGCCCTCCGCGGATATGACGCTCGGATTTATTGACATCCAATACTTTTCTTGTCTCTGCTGCCAGAGATGCATTGATTTTTTCCAGACGTTCTGTAACATCCTTATGTACCGTTGATTTCGATATCCCAAAATGCTTTGCTGCCTGTCTTACCGTCGTGTTGTTGTCGATAATATATCTTGCTATCTCAATTGCTCTTTCCTCAATATAACCTTTCAAAAAAATTCCCCTGCAATACTTGTTTTTACATTGTATGCAGGGGAATCCTTTTTATTATTCAATTTTTAAATTAACGCGGTTCCTTTCCCTTTAGCATACGCTTATTTTCATACATATGCGTATCTGCCCTCTTTCTTGTATCCACAAAACTCTGATCCACATTGTCATCATAGAACGCATAGCCGCAGGCGATCTCCACTTCCACTGAATGATCTGTTCCTTTGTATTGCTTCTGAAGCTCTTTCAGTCTGTCCATTGCTCCTTCTATGCTATTTTCCTTTGCATCCGGCATGATCACACAGAATTCATCTCCACCAATACGATATACTGTATTCTCCTGTGAAAATGCATTTGTGATCATCTCCGATGCCTTTTTCAGGTAGGTATCGCCTGCCTCATGGCCATACCGGTCATTACACTTTTTCAGGTTATTCAGATCTAACATGACAATGGCGGTCTTGTCCGGATGCTGATTGTCTCTCTCCCATTCATCATAGGCATTCCTGCTGTAAAGTCCGGTCAAAATATCCTTCAATGCCAGTTCTTTATAGATGGCAGCTTTCTGTCCTTCATGAAGTTTTTCCATGGAATCTGATGCTGCAAGCCATGCCAGCAGACAGATATAAACAAGGAATCCTGTTCTTCCCAGAATATCCACAACAGTTGAAATAACATAAAAAAATATAATATCTGCAGCAAATGCAGCAAAAAGAATGATAATTCCCACAATATTCGTCTTTGCAATCCTATCCATGCCGTGCTTCTTCACGTAATGAACCAATGCATATCCCAGATATAGGATATCCATAGCCATTAATATATGGGTAAATGTTACAGCATTCCGAAATTCAAGTACTCCTGTCATATGGAGCAGAACGCATGCCGCCATATTCAAAACACTTAAAAATGTGATTGATCCGGCAGCCCATTTATCTTCCGGCATTAAAAAACCCTGCACAAACATCGCAAAAGGTGCAGGCATAAGCATGATCAAAATATACCCAAGATTAGAACCTGCCACTGTATTTTGACCAGAAGCGCCATCAGCACCGTCTCATTCAAAGACCATGCGCCCATCAGCACTGCAAATAATCCAAAATACAAAACATAGTTTTCAATGCGTATCCCTTTATTGCCAATGATAAAATACATAATCAGAAATATACCGATTGCCAGTTCCAACAGACACACACACGCACCTATTGCAGAATTGCGTATGAGATACAGCACCTCATCGACTGCCTCGCCGATATAAAAAGACAGGGTCTCGCCGCCCACTCTCTCGTACGCAGCATGTGTCCTCACAATGACCTGCCCACAATCCGGATCGATCTCCAGAAAATTCCAGACAGACCCGGGTGTTGTACCAAAAATCCCCGGCACCGGTTTCAGATCATAAATCAGCTCGCCATCTTCATACACTTCAATGCCAAGATGGATAGAATAAAAAGCAAGGCATATATTTTTCCCTGTAAACTGCTCTCCTGAGAAAACGTATTCTTTTGTCATTTCATCTACCTGTGTAATGCTCTGTGGCGTGATCTGCTGATGTCCTGCGATCTCCCCCTTACGGAAATGTGTTTCATTTTTTGCAAACAGAAAACTACCGACAACAAATAGCACTCCCAAAAGCAACACGATATAGTAGGAACCTGATAATAATTTTTTCATTTAAACTTCCTCTGTGATGGCAGCCCTACAAAAACTGTTTCAGCGTATCTTCTACTTTTTTACAGCGTTCCGCCACAATATTTTCCATGGTCGGGTTGCATACTTCCATCAGATACGGATGACCGACAAATTCTAACATCGCTCTGTCATTTTCATTGTCACCAAATGCTGCCATCTCATCCGGTGCGATTCCAAGACGCTCTCCGATCTCTTTTAAGGCGGCACCTTTACTCGTTCCAAGCGGTGTAAAATCTACCCAGCGGTTTCCCGATGTCACAATAATGCAACGGTCATCCGGATATTTTTCACGAAACTCTGCAGTTGCTTTTTCCTGCTTCTCCGGCTGTGTAAAATAAGATACCTTGATGATTGGTTCCTCAATGCGTTCCGGCGCATCAATCACTGTCACATGATTTCCTACCACATCACGCACATGTGTCACAAAATCTTTTGACTTTGGAATCAGATAAGAAGTTCTCTCACCGGAAATGACAATCTCGCAATCTGGATGATCCATCACAGTGTGACAGATGTCCAATGCAAGGGAATCTTCAAACTGCTTCTTCACCAGAACCTGATCACTGTGCATGACCAGCGCTCCATTTTCACACAGATACATAATATCATCTTTTACCGGGGCAAATAGTTTCTGCAGATTCACGTACTGTCGTCCGCTTGCCGGTACAAAATAAATTCCTTTTCTCGTTAATTCTTCTACAATCGGAAATAATTCCGGATTGCAGTTTTTTGCGAAATTTAACAGTAATGTTCCATCAAGATCGCTGGCGATCAATTTAATCTTTGACATGCTTCTCTCCCATTGTAGCTTTTTCTGTAAATGCAATGCTACTTTTCTTTCTTTCCAAACAGGGATGACCAGAAACTCTTCCGCTGTTCCTTCTGCCGCTGTTCTTCCAAAGCCTCTAATTCTTCTTCTGACTGATAACCTGGCAAAATATCATCTGCAAAACTTCTTCCCTGCAGATTCTCCATATGATCGATGCGCAGGCACATTTCTTTTGTTGCCTCCATCATGTACACCATCATTTTTTTGACATTCAGATAAAGTTTATCCGCATTATGCCTGATCTGATCCGGATTTTCCTCCATAAAAACACATTCATCGCCCCACACGCGAAGCCACTCCAGACGATCTCTCTGCTCTTTGCGCACAACACTTAAAAAACGGCTGACCATGGCATTATGATCATCATCTCCTGTATAGCAGAGATAATCTTCCAGCGTAGCACTCTCCGGAAAATGGATCTCATAATAGCCATTATAAATACGGCAGATCTTTTCCGTTGCCCTGCGCAGCATCATCCCGCATTTCTGCGGCTTCTCCCAATATACCTGCTCTGCCTCTTCCAGATTCGCATATAAGGAATTGTATAATTGTTTTAACTCTTCCGTGGAAGGTTCTGCGTCTTTTATAAAATCAAAATTCATGTCCGTATCCTGCCCTCACTTATCTGTTTCTGTATTCCCCTGTTTTACAACTGTTCCATTCCATCAATCAAACATCGGTGTAAAGTCTTCGGTATCTCCGCAGAAAAATCCGCCGGTTTTATCCATGATCCTGCGCATGACCTTTTTTGCCTCCTCATAAGTTTCCGGCTTAAAGGTCACTAGGAAAACCGTTTTCACCTGATGTTCTGCTGCAAAAGAAGCCGTAAGCTCGTCTTTTGGATGGATCTGTGCTGTCTCAATATCTACAGAAGCTCCATCTGACATTCCAATCTCAAGAACTCCGGCATCTTCCCAGATTTCCAATTCATAGCCATCCTGTTCCCCAAATACTTCATATATCTGTCTTACACCGATTTCCTGTGGTGTCATATAAAGCCAGTCTCCCGGAACTTTTATTACCTCAGATGCTTTCTTTGCTTTTCCGACGGATTTCTTTTTTGACTGTTCTGTTCCCTTTTTTTCCTGATAGTTTCATGCTCTCTCTCCTGAATGATATTCTTACGCCAGAATTCTCTCTCGTAATTTTACATACGATATGCTACACTGATTATAGCCGAAATTTGAAAGGTATTCTATAGATTTATGAAAATTTTGATATTATCCTGTGATACGGGTGAAGGACACAACAGTGCCGGAAGAGCTGTCAGGGAGGCCGCCGAATCAAAAGGGCATACAGTAGAAATGATGGATATGTTTCTTTTATCCGGGAAACGCACCTCCCATGCCGTTGCCGGAGCGTATGTTGGCATAGTAAAACATATTCCATTCTTTTTTGGATTTATTTATAAAGTAGGAATGCTGATCTCAAGTTCCAGACGGAAATCTCCCGTCTATTTTGCCAACGCCTTATTGGGAAAAAAATTAGCCTCCTATATTGACAGACATGATTTTGACATTGTTCTCACTCCGCACCTTTATCCTGCGGAGACAATGACTTATATGAAAAAGAAAAATCTTTTGCATATACCGGCAGTTGCGGTTGGAACAGACTACACCTGTATCCCATTCTGGGAGGAGACAAATCTCGATTATTATGTGATTCCACACGAGGATCTGATCCCGGAGTATGTAAAACGCGGCATTCCGGAGGAGAAACTGCTTCCCTATGGCATTCCGGTGCGGCAGGATTTCTGCAGAAATCTGTCTAAGGAAGCTGCAAGAAAAAAACTGCACCTCCCGATGGATGTTCCGATGTTTCTCGTCATGAGCGGAAGTATGGGGTTTGGAAAACTGGCTGTTTTTGCGGCTGAGTTAGCACTCCGCTGCCGGAACGGAGAACACATTGTGATCATCTGTGGAAATAATGCAAAAATTGAACGCATTTTGCGGAAAGAATTTCATTTTAACAAACGGGTCCATATTATCGGGTATACCAATCATGTATCCCTTTTTATGGATGCCTGTGATGTCATTTACACAAAGCCGGGCGGCCTTACCTCGACAGAATCTCTTGTAAAAAATATTCCGATCGTCCACACGGCTCCGATTCCTGGATGTGAGACTGCAAACCTGCAGTTTTTTGGTGCAAGACATCTCTCTGTCTCCTCAAAGCATCTCGCAAAACAGGTACAGCTTGGCAAAGCACTGATTGAAAATGATTCCCTGCGTGAACAGATGTCAGAGGCACAGCGCAGAGAACGCAAGCCTGAAGCTGCCATGCAGATCGTAAGTCTGTTAGAACGGCTTGTTTTTCATGAATAGAAAGGGGTTTTTATGTTATATCTCTTCTTTACGATTCTTGGATTTGCCCTCGGAAGCACACTGTTTGCTTACTGGACGCCAAAAATCATACGGCACATTGATATCCGGGAACTTCCCGCAGACCACAATCCGGGCGTTGCAAATGCCTTTATGTACGGCGGATTTTTCTGTGGGCTGCTCTCCCTTATTTTAGAGCTGGCAAAGGGATTTGTTCCGGTATTTCTCGGGCAGCGCTTTTTAGATACTCACTCGCTGCTTTTTATTCCGGTGCTCATCGCCCCGGTGTTCGGACACGCATTTCCATTTTTCCGAAAAGAAAAAGGCGGCAAAGCAATTACCGCCTCCTTTGGAGTCCTGCTCGGTCTGTTTCCGGAGATGCGTCCGGCAGTGTACCTTGCATTTTTCTTTATTTTCTTTTCCCTGATCGTTGTGGTCAGCCCACATTCTTTCCGGTCTGTCGTTACTTTTGGACTGTTTGCATTATGCGTGCTGTTTACCGTAAAAGTTCCATCCATCCAGATTGGAAGCTTTATGATCGCTGCGGTCGTGATCTACCGGCATTTTATCAAATACCTCGGCGAGCCGCTCCACATACGGCTTTTCAAACATACAGCATAGCCTCACGGCTATGCTGCTTTTTTCTTCTTCACACTATTCAGCTTACCAGCACAGGACTTCATGTCCGTCCTCCGTCACAAGCACCATAATCTCCCACTGTGCGGATGGAAGTCCATCATCTGTATACACTTCCCAGTCATTATCGGAATCAACATAGATATCTGGCTGTCCCATATTCACCATCGGTTCGATCGTAAAAATCATGCCAGGAACCATCAGCATCTCCTGTCCACGTCTGGAATTATATCCTACCCACGGCTCCTCATGGAACTCAAGACCTACACCATGTCCGCCAATTTCACGGACAACTGTGTATCCATTGGAAAATGCATGGTCGTGGACTGCCTGCCCCATGTCACCTAAAAATCCCCATGGTTTTACTTCTTTTAATCCAAGTTCGACACACTCTTTGGTCACCTGAACAAGTTTCTTCTTCTCAGGGCTGACCTCACCGATACAGAACATTCTCGAAGAATCAGAGAAATATCCGTTTAAAATGGTAGAGCAGTCGACATTGATAATATCCCCTGCCTTTAGGATCACATCCTTGGAAGGAAAACCGTGGCACACCTGATCATTCACAGAGGTACACACAGAAAATGGATATCCTTCATAGTTGAGTGGCGCCGGGATTCCGCCCATGCTTGTTGTCATATCATAAACAATTTTATCAATCTCTGCCGTATTCATACCCTCATGGATATTTTTCTCAATGTAATCAAGCACTGCAATGTTAATTTTACAACTCTCTTTAATACCTGCGATCTGCTCTGCATTTTTAATAATGTTACGCTGCGGCACGATATGTCCCTGTGACGCATATCTTGCGATCTTCTCATCAAATGCTTCATGGCATGCCTTGTACTTTCTGCCACTTCCACACCAGCATGGATCATTTCTTCCAATTTTTACTGACATAATTTTTCTCTTTTCTACTTTCTAATTATCAAGCGTGACAGAGCCAAAATCCACTCTGTCCCATACTTTTTCATTCACACTGTATTTGTGTTCCGACAAAAGTGCCTCATAGGCTTCCCCATTAAAATTATATGCCTCGTACTCTTTTTGGTTCATCTCTGCATAAATACTCTGATATTTGTCAGCCAGTGCTATTTTCTCCATTTCAGAATCCAGTTCTTCCTCTGAAATCCCCAATTGTTCTCTCTGCCAGTCCTCTAAATCAGACCAGAAATCACTCTCATCATTTTCAAGATATTCCTGCTCCGTCACGTCCAGCTTCACGCCCCTCTGCTACAGCCATCTGATAAAAAATCTCATCATGCACAGCCATATCCAATGCTGCCTGTTTTGCAGTAAGCTTCACAAACTGCCCGTCTGTATAAACATTCCAGTACTGTCTTGGATTGTCCGGGTTATAGAGTATCGCCTGTTCCTGAACTGTTTTTTCCTCATAAGCTACATAAAATGCGATATCTTTCAAAGTCAATGATACATCATCCACGGTAACCGCAGTCTTATCTAATGCCTCATTGTAAACCAGATATTCCTTCTTCTCTTTCGACTGGAAAGAAAACGCTATGACAACAATCAAAATGAGTACAAGAATGATTGTAAAACGTATTCGCTTCTCCATATTATCGCCGCGCCCTTCTGTATGGTGCTTACTGACAAAGTTTTGCAACTACCTGATTGATCACGCTTCCTTCTGCCTTGCCTTTTAATTCAGGCATCACATTTTTCATGATCATTCCTTTGTTCCTGCCCCAACGATATCTGCAAATTTCTCAGTGATAAATGCTTCCACTTCCTCTGCGGACATCATTTTTGGTGCATATTCCTGATAAATATCATATCTAGCCTGATATTCTTCCTTCAAATCTGTTCTCTCTGCAGGACACGTATCAATCTGCTCTTTTACAGATTTGATCTCCTTTAAAATGACACGGTCAACAATCTCCTCGCTGATGTTATCTCTGCATCCCTCATCAATGGCTTTTCTTTGGCGGATACCAATGCGGAAATCGCATCTTTACGAACTTTATCTCTTGCCTTCATGGCGCTATCATATCTTTTGTAACTGTTCAAACTGCATAATATTTCTCCTTCTTTCATTGTTTTCCTGATAGCTGAATCCCTGTTCGTTTGTTAGAAGTTTCGCAATTATCCAACTGTTAGTATAGACAAACTCTGCAAGATATTATATCACTTTTTCCAGAAAGTTACAATTCCTTTATAACACCCGTCGTATCGTCAGGATCGTACGATACGTCGCACTTCCGTAATAGATTCCGTTTGTCGGGCGGAAGCATGTACGATCCTTCCATTTCCATATAGATTGCAACATGTCCCGGATAGCAGATGATATCTCCCCGGCTGTGCGCAGTCATAGCTTA